>ENA-ORMO01002115-ORMO01002115.1-human-gut-metagenome-genome-assembly--contig:-NODE-2115-length-17172-cov-5.531927_pt1 | contig 17172 bp, 16 predicted proteins | sample MGYA00242106_ERZ509001 | MGnify/ENA primary metagenome ERZ509001 (study PRJEB26280, sample SAMEA2338736) | human gut metagenome | biome: human gut; feature: human-associated habitat; material: faeces... | reverse complement strand
GCCGTCTTTCACTTCAAGGGCATCCTGAGCTTTCTCTCCACGGTCAACCGCATTCTCCGTCCCATCTACTACGGAGCGGTCCTGGCTTTCCTGTTGCTGCCCATCCACCGGGCCATTTTAAGATTTCTCACCGGACTCACCCCGGACAGCCGCCTGTCAGACCGGCGGAACCTGAGCTTTCTCAACGCAGTGGCCATCATCCTCAGCCTTCTGTTCGCCGCCCTAGTCATTTATATCCTGCTGGCCATGGTCCTGCCCCAGGTCTATGAGAGCGTGGTAGGGCTGGTCCAGTCCATCCCCGGCTATTTTATGACCCTCCAGGAGCGGCTGATGGAATTTTTGGCCAATAACCCGGACATTCAGACAGCGGTCATGCCCTACTACAACTCGGTAGCTGTGTCGGTGGAGGAGTGGCTCCAGTCCGATCGGCTCCCCAATCTGGAGTCCGTCAACAGCTCTTTGTCCTGGTTCCAGCAGGAGATCGTTCCCCGGCTCACCTCCATGTTCTCCAGTGTGTCCGCTGTGTTCATCGCCCTGCTGATGCTGGCCAAGGACCTGCTGATCGCCGTTATCGTCTCCGTCTATCTGCTGGCCAGAAAGGATATCTTCTCTGCCCAGGCCAAAAAGATCGTGTACAGTGTGTGTGAGACCCGCTGGGCGGACCTGATCGTGGAGGAGGTGCGCAATGCCTATCGCATCATGAGCGGCTTTATCAACGGCAAGCTGCTGGACTCCCTCATCATTGGGATCATCGCGCTGGTGTGCTGCAATCTCTTTAACTTCCCATACCCCGCCCTTTTGGCGGTCATCATCGGTGTGACCAATGTCATCCCCTTTTTTGGCCCCTTTATCGGTGCCATTCCATGCGCCCTGCTGATCCTCATCATCAGTCCTATCCAGTGTGTTTATTTCGTGATCTTTATCCTTGTGCTCCAGCAGTTTGACGGGAATATTCTGGGCCCCAAGATCCTGGGGGACTCCACGGGACTGGCCAGCTTCTGGGTGCTGTTCTCGATCCTGCTGTTCGGCGGGCTGTTTGGATTCGCTGGCATGGTGCTGGGTGTCCCGGTCTTTGCCATGTTTTACAGCGTGGTCAACCGTCTGGTACGCTATGGGCTGGGGAAGCGGAAGCTCCCGGTGGAGACCCAGGAGTATCTGGGACGGACCGGGCCTCTCTCCAGGCCGAAGGAGTGACCCCCTGTGAATAAAACAGCGATTTGCGGCCTCAGGGCGGCCCTGGTGATCGTCTTCCTTTTGATCCTGCTGGCACTGGGTGCCCTGATCCTTGTGGGAAACTATTTCTACACCTTTGCCCTGGACCCTAACGCCAAGGGCGGCTTCGGCTCCGCCGCCGGGATCGTGGACAGCGAGTACACCCGCTGGCTGCTGAAGGACAGCCGTGACGTGTCCCTCATCAGTGATGACGGCCTGGAGCTCCACGCCTACCGGGTGGACGGAAGCGTCCCTCACCGCTACGCTGTCCTCTGCCATGGCTATCAAAACAACGCCACCGGCATGGCCTCCTATGGCAAACATCTGTTTGATTTGGGCTACACGGTGCTGCTCCCCGACGCCAGAGGGCACGGAGAGAGCGAGGGAGACTACATCGGGATGGGGTGGCCGGAGCGCCGGGATGTGGTCCGGTGGTGTCAACAGCTGATCGCGGAGGACCCGGAGGCGGAGATCGTGCTTTACGGCGTCTCTATGGGCGCTGCCACCGTGATGATGGCCTCCGGTGAGGCGGATCTGCCTGTCCAGGTCCGGTGTGTGATCGAGGACTGCGGTTATACCTCTGTCTGGGATGAATTTTCTGGCCAGCTGAAGGAGCTGTTCGGCCTGCCGCCCTTCCCCGTTCTCAACGCTGCGGATCTGGTCTGCCGTATCCGGGCCGGCTACAGCATCACAGAGGCCAGTGCCCTGAGACAGGTGGAGCGCTCTGTCACCCCCACGCTCTTCATCCACGGAGAGGAGGACACCTTTGTTCCTTTCTGGATGCTGGAGGAGCTGTATCAGGCCGCCTCCTGCGAGAAGGAGAAGCTGGCCGTCCCCGGTGCCGCTCACGCGGAGTCCGCCGCCGTGGCGCCGGAGCTGTACTGGCCCGCGGTGGACGCCTTTCTGGCGCGGCATATGGCCTGATTCAGCGAGATAGAAAGAAGCCCTGCATGGCAATGCCATGCAGGGCTTCTTTACTGGAAACCTATTACAGGCTGGTGGTCAGCACCTTTTTCAGGCGGGCAAAACGGGGGAGGGCGTTCTCCTTGGGGGCATCGGTCTCTCCCTGGATCAGGGGCAGCACATAGTCGATAAAGGCCTGTTCGACGCCGTTCCCTTCCGCGTTGATCCACTCCCGGGGAACCTTCTTTTCAAAGTTCGCCACGATATCCAGGGGCTCCAGGACGGTCTTGCATGCATAGCTGCCATCCCGAGTGCACTGGAAAGCCACCATCTTGTCAGTAAAGCCCTCAGCGGCGGCCTCCACCGCAGCCTGGCCGGCCAGATATGCCTCCTCCACATCGGTCTTGGAGGCCAGATGGGACCCGCAGCGCTGGAGCAGGGAGAGCTCGATGCCGCGGACCTTGGCCCCCAGCTTCTGCTTCACGGTCTCGGCCAGCATGGAGGCCAGACCGCCCAGCTGGGCGTGTCCGAAGCCGTCAGTAGCGGAGGTCTTAGCCTCGGAGACGAAGGTGCCGTCGGCGTAGTGGATGCCCTCGGACACGGCTACCATGCACTTGCCGGTCTTATCGTAGACGGCCTTCACATCGGAGAGGAACCGGTCCATGTCAAAATCGGTCTCGGGCAGATAGACCAGGTCGGGACCGCAGCCGGTGAGGGAGGCCAGGGCGGCGGAGCCGGCCAGCCAGCCGGCGTGGCGGCCCATGATCTCAATGATGCAGACCATGCCGGTGTCATACACCCGGGCATCCTGATAGACCTCCATGCAGCTGGTGGCAATATACTTGGCGGCGGAGGCGAAGCCGGGGCAGTGGTCGGTTCCGAACAGGTCGTTGTCGATGGTCTTGGGCACGCCCATCACGCGGCACTCATAGCCGACCTTCTGCATGTACTTGCTGATCTTGTTGCAGGTGTCCATAGAGTCGTTGCCGCCGTTGTAGAAGAAGTAGCGGACGTCATACTTCTTGAAGATCTCCAGAATCCGCTTGTAGTCGGTGTCATCCACATCCGGGTCCGCCATCTTGTACCGGCAGGAGCCCAGGGCAGAGGAGGGGGTGTATTTCAGCAGCTCCAGCTCTGCCGGGTCCTCCTGGCCCATATCAAACAGCCGGTCGTTCAAAACGCCCTTGATGCCGTGCTCCGCGCCCAGGACGCGGGTGATGCTGGGGTTCTTCAATGCCGTGGCGATGACGCCGTAGGCACTGGCGTTGATGACGGAAGTAGGGCCGCCGGACTGGCCGAAAATGCAGGCGCCTTTCAGTTCACTCATGGAAAAATCCTCCTCAGATTTGGTTTCGGGATGCTTTCTTTCATCATATCATTCAAAAAAAGAATTGTAAATACTTGCATTTTAAAAATCTTGTGATATTATCATAAGGGAAAATCGTTTTCGTTCTTTTGAATCGGCGTTTTTTGACAACCGGGATCGGACCTGTCGGCCGATGTGGGAGAGCGGGACAAATAAATGAACAGGAGTTGATCTTATGGCACTGGTTACCACGACCGAAATGTTCAAAAAAGCCTACGACGGCGGCTATGCCATCGGCGCGTTCAACGTCAACAATATGGAGATCGTCCAGGGCATCACCGAGGCCGCCCGGGATCTGGAGGCTCCCCTGATTCTCCAGGTGTCCAAGGGCGCCCGGGCCTACGCCAACCACACCTATCTGGTGAAGCTGGTGGAGGCGGCCGTCATCGAGTGCCCCAACATCCCCATCGCCCTGCATCTGGACCACGGTCCTGACTTTGAGACCTGCAAGAGCTGCATCGACGGCGGCTTTACCTCCGTCATGATCGACGCCTCCAGCAAGCCCTTTGCTGAGAACATTGAAATCACCAAGAAGGTGGTCGAGTACGCCCACGACCACGGCGTGGTTGTGGAGGCCGAGCTGGGCGCTCTGGCCGGCATCGAGGACGACGTGAAGGTCTCTGCTGAGGAGTCCCACTACACTCATCCCGAGGAGGTCCAGGAGTTCGTGGAGAAGACCGGCTGCGACTCCCTGGCTATCGCTATCGGCACCAGCCACGGCGCTTACAAGTTCACCGCCGCCCAGTGCACCCGCAACGAGAAGGGCGAGCTGGTTCCGCCTCCCCTGCGCTTCGACATCCTGGACGAGGTCGTGAAGCGCCTGCCCGGATTCCCCATTGTGCTTCATGGCTCCTCTTCCGTGCCCCAGGAGTTCGTCCGTATGGTCAACGAATTCGGCGGTAAGATGCCTGATGCCGTGGGCATTCCCGAGGAGCAGCTGCGCAAGGCTGCCCGTAGCGCCGTGTGCAAGATCAATATTGACTCCGACCTGCGTCTGGCCATGACCGGCACCATCCGCAAGTTCATGGCGGAGCACCCCGACAAGTTCGATCCCCGCGAGTACCTGAAGCCCGCCCGCGCCGCCATCAAGGAGCTGGTGTCCCACAAGATCGTGGACGTGCTGGGCTGCGACCACAAGGCCTGAGCCTGCCCCGGACCCTGTTTTTGAAAAGAAGGCGGAGGGAGCGCGATGCGCTCCCTCCGTTTTTCTGTCCGGGGTCAGCTACTGTTTATCAGAGGCGGCCATCTCCGCCTCCCGCTCCAGCACCCGTCGGGCGAAGGCCGCCATGGTACAATCCCCCACTGTCTCCCCGGGCCGGATCACCAGATTGAAAAAGCAGCTGGGGATCTCGCCCTTGCGCAGCTCTTTCTGAATGCACAGGTCGCACCCCTGGCTATGGTTGGAGGGATGGCAGCGGCAGGCGGTGTTTTGGCAGGTACAGAAATGCGTCATGGCAGTTCTCCTTTTTCAATCGGGCAGGACTCGCTGACGGCCAGGCGTTTCAACAGGGCGTGGGTCACCTGGGCTGCGATTTCAGAAGCCCGGCGGCAGTTTTCCTCAAAGCAGGCGGCGGCGGATCGGTCGGCCGAATCGGTGATGGTGCGAATGGAGAGGAATAGGATGCCGTTTGCATGGCAGACATGGGCAACGGCCGCGGATTCCATATCCGCGCAAAGGGGGTGAAATGCGGACCGCACGGCCTCTGTCCCAGGGCCAGAGAGAAAGGCTTCTCCGGTCACCATCCGCCCGAAGCGGACGGGGCGGCCGGAGTCCTGGGCCGCCTGGGTGGCCAAGGAGAGCAGGAAGGGGTCCCCCGGGAACCAGATGGAGTCCATCCAGGGATGGAACTCCGTGAGAATATCCTCAGCTACATCGTGATAGGCGGTCTCTGTGCTGATGACGGTATCAAAGATGGAGATGGATGGGTCGATGCCTCCTGCTGTGCCCGCATTGATGATGGCTTCCACTCGGCAGCTGTCAATGAGGACCTGGGCAGCGATGGCCGCATTGACCTTGCAGACACCACTGTACAGAGCGGCGGCAGGAACGCTGGAGATCCATCCCTCGTAGATCGTGAGCATGGCCTGCCGGCGGACGGAGCGCCTGTCCAGAAGAGGCAGGAACGGCGCGAGCTCGTCATCTCCGGCGCACAGGATTCCGATTTTGGGGAGCACGTCCCATCCCTCCTCTTTGCAGAGCAGCTGCGGTTATGGGGGTATTGTAACACGCAACGTCTGGGAGCGCAATCAAAGATTGCACAGAATAATGTTGTATGGTATAATATAATAGTTATCTCGATATAAGGAAAACCGGCCGCCATCCGGCAGAGATGCCTGGCAGCTTGAGTATTTGAGGTGGATACAAAATGGAAAACGAAGTACAGAAAAAACGAATCCTGAGCGGCATCCAGCCCTCCGGCGACCTGACCCTGGGTTCCTATCTGGGGGCCATCAAGAACTGGGCGGCTCTGGCTGACGAATATGACTGCTACTACATGCTGGCAGACATGCACACCATCACAGTGCGGCAGGTGCCCGCTGAGCTGCGGCGGCATACCCTGACCCAGGTGGCGGCCTACATTGCCAGCGGCCTGGACCCGGAGAAAAACGTGCTGTTCGTCCAGTCCCACGTGCCTGCCCACGCCCAGCTGGGCTGGGTACTGGACTGCTACACCATGTTCGGCGAGCTCAGCCGTATGACCCAGTTCAAGGACAAGTCCGCCAAGAACGCCGACAACATCAACGCCGGCCTCTTCACCTATCCGGCCCTGATGGCCGCCGACATCCTGCTGTACCAGGCAGACCTGGTGCCGGTGGGCGGCGACCAGAAGCAGCACGTGGAGATCTGCCGGGACATCGCCACCCGGTTCAACGGGATCTACGGTGATACCTTTAAGCTGCCGGATCCCTATATCCCACAGGTGGGCGCCAGGGTCATGAGCCTCACCAGCCCGGAAAAGAAGATGAGCAAATCCGACAAGGACCCCAACGGCTGCGTCTACATGCTGGAAAAGCCGGAGGACATCCTGCGCAAGTTCAAGAAGGCCGTGACGGACTCCGAGGCCTGCGTCCGCTTTGACCCGGCCGACAAGCCCGGTGTGTCCAACCTGATGCAGATCTACGCCGTGGCCACCGGCAAGAGCTTTGAGACCATCGAGCAGGAGTTCGCCGGCCATGGCTACGGCGACTTCAAGCAGGCGGTGGGTGAGTCCGTGGTGGAGCTGCTGCGGCCCATCCGGGAGGAGACGGAACGCCTGCTGGCGGACAAGAGCTATCTGGAGAGCGTCTACCGCGCCGGTGCGGAGAAGGCGGCCTATGTAGCCAACCGGACCCTGAACAAGGTCTATAAAAAGGTGGGCTTCCTGCCCCGGTGATGGAGGAGACATCATGTTGATCGAAAACCGGCTGATCGCCTATACGCTGCTGGCGCTGCTGGTGGCGCTGGTCGTCAGCTTTCTGATGACGCCCATCGTCAAGACTTTTGCTTACAAGGTGGGGGCCATCGACGTACCCAAGGACGCCCGCCGGATGCACAAGACTCCTATTCCCCGGCTGGGGGGGCTGGCCATCTTTATCGGCTTCATGGTCAGCATCCTGCTGTTTGTGGAGATCACGGCCGAGATGCGCAGCATCCTGCTGGGAGCCGTTATCATCGTGGTGCTGGGCGTGGTGGACGACATCATGGCCCTGCCAGCACTGCTGAAATTTGTGGTGCAGATCGTGGCCGCCCTGATCCCCGCCACCCACGGCGTGGTGATCCAGGCGTTTTCCAACCCCAACGTCTTTTCGGACAATCCCTATTGGGTGCTGGGAAATCTCTCCGTGCCCCTGACGGTGCTTTGGATTGTTGCCATCACCAACGCGGTGAACCTGATCGACGGCCTGGACGGCCTGGCCAACGGCGTCTCCGCCATCTCCGCCACCACAGTGCTGGTGATCGCCCTCATTGGCGGGCAGTTTCAGGTGGCTGTGGTGATGGCGGCCCTGGTGGGGGCCTGCGTGGGCTTCATGCCCTACAACATGAACCCCGCCAAGATGTTTATGGGCGACACCGGCGCCACCTTCCTGGGCTACATTTTGGCCACCATGTCCATCCAGGGCCTGTTCAAGTTCTATGCCATCATCTCCTTTGCGGTGCCATTCCTAATTCTGGGACTGCCCATCTTTGACACCGCCTTTGCCTTCATCCGCCGCATCGCCCACGGCCAGAGCCCCATGCACGCCGACCGGAGCCACATCCACCACCGGCTCATCGACATGGGCCTGAACCAGAAGCAGGCGGTGGCTACCCTGTACGTGATCTCTGCCATCCTGGGCTTGAGCGCCGTGGTGCTGACTACCAGCGGGGAGGGCCGGGCCATGCTGCTGTTCCTGGTGCTGTGCATCGTGGCAGTGGTGGCCGCCCGGGTGGTGTTCCCCAAGGAGGTCAAGGAGGAGCTGCACGAAGAGTTGGAGGAGCTGAAGGAGCACGGCCACCACGGCCATCATCCAGCGGACAAGCCGGAGGATGATGGAAAGACGGAGGAGAAGTAAATGGAAAAGCTGCGGATCATGAGCGTCTTCGGCACCCGGCCGGAGGCCATCAAGATGTGCCCCCTGGTGCAGGAGCTGGCGAATCGGGAGGGGATCGAGAGCCTCTGCTGCGTCACCGCCCAGCACCGGCAGATGCTGGACAGCGTGCTGGAGGTCTTTCAGGTGAAGCCGGACTGGGATCTGGACATCATGACCCCCCGGCAGACGCTGTCCACCATCACCAGCAAGTGCCTCACCGGCATGGACGAGGCCATCGACGCCCTGAAGCCGGATATGATCCTGGTTCACGGGGACACCTCCACCACCTTTGCCGGTGCCCTGTCAGCCTTTTACCATCAGGTGTCCGTTGGGCACGTAGAGGCAGGATTGCGAACCTATGACAAGTATTCTCCCTTTCCAGAGGAGATGAACCGGAAGCTGGTGTCCGCCATTGCGGACCTGTATTTCTGTCCCACCGCCAACAATCGGGCCAACCTGGAGCGGGAGGGTATTACCAAGGGGCTGTTCGTCACCGGCAACACGGTCATCGACGCTTTGAAGACCACAGTCCGGCCGGACTACCGCTTTTCCACAGAGGAGCTGAATCAGCTGCCCTATGGGGAGAAGAAGATCGTTCTTGTTACCTGCCACCGGAGAATTGTGGCGAGCCGATGAAGAACATCATGCTGGCCCTGCGGCAGATCGCCGAGGAGAACCGGGACGTGGAGCTGGTGTACCCGGTGCACCTGAGCCCGGTGGTGCGGGAAGCAGTGGACACCTATCTTCGGGGCGCGCCCCGGGTCCATCTCATCGACCCGCTGCCGGCGGACGAGATGCATAACCTTATGGCCCGGTCTTATCTGGTGCTGACAGACTCCGGTGGTCTCCAGGAGGAGGCCCCTGCCCTGGGCAAGCCGGTGCTGGTGATGCGCCGGGAGACGGAGCGGCCGGAGGCGGTAGAGGCCGGGACCGTGAAGCTCTGCGGCGTGGTACAGGATGACATCGTCACCATGGCGGAGCGGCTGATCCGGGACAAGAGCGCCTACGACGCCATGGCCCACGCGGTGAATCCTTACGGTGACGGCCATGCCTGCCGCCGGATTGCCGATGCCATCGAGTGGAAGTTCGGCCTGCGGCGGGATCGGCCGGCAGAATTCGGCGTCTGACCTGCCGCGGACGGCACCCTGAGAGAGGAGGGCGGAGATGGAGAAACGGAAGCTGAACCGGATCACCGCGGGCTTTATTGTCCTGGTGGTGATGGTTCTGATCCTGATGTTCAGCAACAGTCTGCGCCGCTCCTCCCATATCACGCTGCCGGAGGAGGGGAGCTCCCCCGGACAGACAGAGGATACCAATGCCTCCGGCGGTGACGCCCTGACAGTGATCGCGGTGACGCCGGAGACGGTGCAGACCGCCATTGAGACGCTGACCTGCCCGCGGCAGTACAGCCGGGTGATCCGGGTGGAGCAGCTGTGGGACGGCGGCAGCGGTTCCTTTGAGACCACCGTCACGGTCAGCGGCCGCTGGACACGGACAGACCGCTCCCTGTCGGACGGACAGGTTCGCCACACCATCACCGACGGGGAGATCACTTATATCTGGTATGGCAGCGAGAGCAGCGTTTACAGCGCCCCTGCGGGGGACATCACCCCGGATGACGAGCAGGCCATCCCCACCTATGAGAGCATCCTGGACCTGCCGGTGGAGGATATCGCCGCCGCGGATTACCGCAGCGTCTCCGATGTGAACTGCATTTACGTGGAGACGGTCCAGGATCCGGAGGGTTACACCCAACGGTACTGGGTCAGCGTGGAGACAGGCTTACTGGTAGCGTCGGAGCGGCTGTTGGAGGGGGAGACCATCTACCGCATGGCATCCCTGACGGCAGATCTGAGCACCCCCTCCACAGACCGGTTTATCCTGCCGGACGGCACGGTGCTGCTGGACACATGAGGCGAACCCCCACCGGAGACAGCCGGCGGGGGTTCTTTTCAGCAAGGCCCCGGCGGAACATTCCGCCGGGGCCGTTTTACCGACAATATGGGGTATGTCAGCGGCGGGCGCTGCGGCAGGCACCGCCGCAGCGGTCACAGCAGCCATCACAGCCGCCGCAGCCCTTTCCTCTGCGGCGGAGGCAGGAACGGAGGGCAAGCGCCAGCCAGACGCCCAGGGCCGCCAGGATCAAAACTTCCAGCATGGCAGCCTCCTCTATCCCAGCAGCAGCGCCGCGATGTGGTAGACCAGGAAGGCCACCATCCAGGCAATCACGCACTGGCTCAACGCCACACCGGCGGCCTTCCAGCCGGAGCCCAGCTCCCGCTTCACTGCGGAGATGGCGGCCACGCAGGGGGTGTACAGCAGGGTGAAGGCAAGGAACCCGGCGGCAGTGACAGGGGTGAACAGCGTCCCCAGGGCGGCGGTGCTGACATCCGCGCCGGACCCGGTAAGGATTCCAAGGGTGGAGATGACGGACTCCTTTGCGATGAACCCGGTGATGAGGGCAGTGGAGACCCGCCAATCGGCAAAGCCCAGAGGAGCGAAGAGCGGGGCGATCCAGGCACCCACGGTGGCCAGCAGACTGTCGGCGCTGTCATCCACCAGGTTCAGCCGGGTGTCAAAGGTCTGGAGGAACCAGACGATGATGGTGGCCACGAAGATGATGGTGAAGGCTCGGGTCAGAAAATCCTTGGCCTTGTCCCAGCACAGCTGCCACACGCTTTTGGCGGAGGGGAAGCGGTAGTTGGGCAGCTCCATGACGAAGGGCACGGGGTTGCCCTTGTAGACTGTGGTGCCCAGCACCTTGGCCGCCACGATGCCCACCAGGATACCCAGGATGTACAGCCCGATCATCACCAGGGCGGCATGATTCGGGAAAAAGGCGGCGGAAAACACGCCGTAGATGGGGATCTTGGCAGAGCAGCTCATGAAGGGCGTCAGCAGGATGGTCATCCGTCGGTCCCGCTCCGAGGCCAGTGTCCGGGTGGACATGATGGCGGGCACTGAGCAGCCGAAGCCCACCAGCATGGGGACAATGCTCCGGCCGGAGAGACCGATCTTCCGCAGCAGCTGGTCCATGACGAAGGCCACACGGGCCATGTAGCCCGTGTCCTCCAAAATGGAGAGGAAGAAGAACAGCACCACGATGATGGGCAGAAAGCTCAGTACACTGCCCACTCCCGCGAACACGCCGTCGATCACCAGACTGTGGACCACGGGGTTCAATCCATAGGCGGCGAGGCCGCTGTCCACCGCCGCGGTGAGGGCATCGATCCCCGCGGCCAGCAGATCCGACAGGAAGGCGCCGATGACTTCAAAGGTCAGGAAGAAGATGCCCAGCATGATGGCGAAGAACAGCGGCAGGGCCAGGTATTTGTTGGTCACCACCCGATCGATGGCCTCGCTGCGGGCCCGCTCCCGGGACTCCCGGCACTTCACCACCGTGCCGGAGCAGATGGTTTCGATGAAGGTGTAGCGCATATCCGCCAGTGCGGCATTGCGGTCCATGCCGCACTCGTCCTCCATCTCCTTGACGCTGTGCTCAATGAGCTCCAGCTCGTTCTGGTCCAGGGCCAGGCGGGTCACGATGTCCTCGTCTCCCTCAATGAGCTTGGTGGCGGCGAACCGGACGGGAAGGCCCGCAGCCTCCGCGTGATCCTCGATCTGGTGGACCACCGCGTGGATGCACCGGTGGACCGGTCCGGGGGAGCAGAAGTCGTACACCGTAGGCAGCGTCTTGGTCCGGGCAGTCTGGACGGCAACCTTGACAAGCTCGTCCACGCCCTGGTTTTTCACAGCGGAGATGGGCACCACCGGGATGCCCAATGCCTGGGACATTCCCTTCACGTCGATGGTGCCGCCGCCGGCGGTGACCTCATCCATCATGTTCAGGGCCAGCACCATGGGAATACGCATCTCCATCAGCTGGAGCGTCAGGTACAGGTTCCGCTCGATATTGGTGGCGTCCACGATATTAATGAGGCCGTCGGGCTTTTGGTTCAGGATGAAATCCCGGGTGACAATCTCCTCCGGCGTATAGGGCCGGATGGAGTAGATGCCCGGCAGGTCGACCACCGTGCAGTCCTTTTCCCCCCGGATGGCGCCAGACTTCTGATCCACCGTCACGCCGGGGAAATTGCCCACGTGCTGGTTGGAGCCGGTGAGCTGGTTGAACAGCGTGGTCTTGCCGCAGTTTTGGTTGCCGGCCAGTGCGAAGATCATGTCCCGGCCACCTCCACTTCGATTTTCCCGGCGTCCTCCTTCCGCAGGGACAGGGAGTACCCCCGCACCCGCAGCTCCAACGGGTCGCCCAGGGGTGCGACCTTCTCCACCCGCACGCGGGTCTTCGGGATCAGCCCCATATCCAGCAGGCGGCAGCGCAGGGCGCCCTCGCCGCCCACAGCCGTGATGACGGCCTCCTGCCCCAGGGGCAGCTTGTCCAGTGTCATCGGAACGTTCCTCCTCAAAAGTTAGCATTGTCTAACAATTAGAAGTTTATCATCGTGCACTTTAGGAGGCAACTATAAAACAAGCCAAAAGCCGACAAATTTTTCTCTGGAAATTGTATAACATGGATAAAAAGAAGAAGCGGCGGGCAGGGTTTGGAAAGGGCCTTGCCCCGGAGGGGGCAGAAATGCTATACTGAACCCAAACCAAGCCGGAGGCAGAGGGCCCCCGGCGATCAGGAGGAGCTTATGCTGACATTCAATCACTTCAATTTCAATGTAGCGGATTTGGACAAATCTCTTGCGTTCTACAAGGAGGCCCTGGGCCTGGAGCCGGTGGGGGAGCGGAAGGCGGCGGCCGACGGCAGCTTCATCATCGTCTACCTGGGGGATGGAAAGACGGACTTCCGCCTGGAACTGACATGGCTGCGGGACCATCCCCAGAAGTATGACCTGGGGGAGTGCGAATTCCATCTGGCCCTCCGGGCAGAGGACTATGAGGCGGCCCACGCCAAGCATGCCGCCATGGGCTGCATCTGCTTTGAGAATCCTGCCATGGGGATCTATTTTGTGACAGATCCCGACGGATACTGGATCGAGATCATCCCCACCCGATAAAGGTGCACAAAGGGAAGCCCCCGCGCTGAGAAAAATTTTTTTGAACGGCAGTTGCGCCCGGCTGGGCGCCATGGTACACTGAGATTGGTCGTGGGGCGTTCTGCCGGGGGCGGCGGAGGCCCGGATCTATTTTTTGGCAAGGGAGAGAGCGAAATGAAACAGAGACTGTTTGCATTGGCGGCGGCTGTGGTGATGGCACTGGGGCTGACCGCCTGCGGCGGAAGCGGCTCCAGCGAGGGCCGCACCGGCGACACCATGGAGACCTACTTCTTTGATTTCACAGTCAACAGCGCATACCTTACCAGCGACTACGCGGGCCGTACCCCTGGGGAGGGGAACGTACTGCTGGTGGCGGACATCACCGTAAAGAACACCTTCGAGCAGAGCATTGAGATGTATGACACTGATTTCCAGGTCCAGTGGGACGACGGCGATGACGCCTATGCCTATCCCATCACCACAGACATGGAGACCTATACGGAAGTGGAGCCGGTGGGGGAGAACCAGCTGCCCGGTACATATCCCATGGCCGTGGACGAGGAGCGCAGCGGCGAACTGGTCTATGAGGTACCCTCCGGTTTTACGGACTTCTCCATCGCTTATCTGGAGCAGTTTGTGGATGACTCCGGGGAGGAGAGCACCGGCGAGACTTTCTTCGTCTACTTCACTGCTGAAGACCAGACAGGTGCCTCCGCCTGACAAAAACAGAAAAAGCGCCACCGCAGGAGCGGTGGCGCTTTTGATTTTGATCCGTTGCTGCGGGACTGGGCGGTTTCCTCACCAGACCAATGTGCGGAAATAGTCCTCCGGCGTCTCCGCCCGGCGGATCAGCTCCACGGAGCCGTCCTCCTTCAGCAGCAGCTCGGCGGAGCGGAGCTTGCCATTGTAGTTGTAGCCCATGGAGAAGCCGTGGGCGCCGGTGTCGTGGATCACCAACAGGTCCCCCATGTCGATCTTGGGCAGCATCCGGTCCACGGCGAATTTGTCATTGTTCTCGCAGAGGCTGCCGGCGATGTCATACTTATGGTCGCAGGGCTGGTCCTCTTTGCCCATCACGGTGATATGGTGGTAGGACCCGTACATGGCCGGACGCATCAGGTTGCAGGCACAGGCATCCACACCGATGTACTCCTTATAGATGTGCTTTTCGTGGATGGCCCGGGTGACCAGATGTCCGTACGGACCGGTCATGAAGCGGCCCAGCTCGGTATACAGGGCCACGTCACCCATCCCGGCGGGCACCAGCACCTCCTCATAGGCCCGGCGGACTCCCTCGCCGATGACGGCGATATCATTGGCAGGCTGCTCCGGACGGTAGGGGATCCCCACGCCGCCGGAGAGGTTGATGAAGGTGATATGGACGCCGGTCTCCGCCTTCAGCTCCGCTGCCAGCTGGAAGAGAATGCGGGCGAGGGCGGGGTAGTAGTCGTTAGACAGGGTGTTGGAGGCCAGGAAGGCGTGGATGCCGAACTCCTTGGCGCCCATGGCGGAAAGGCGGGTAAATGCCTCCGCGATCTGGGCGCGGGTCATGCCGTACTTGGCGTCGCCGGGATTGTCCATCACCTGGAAGCCCTCCCGGGTCTCGCCCAGGGTGAACACGCCGCCGGGATTGTAGCGGCAGCAGATTTTCTCCGGCACATGGCCGATGGACCGCTCCAGATAGTCCACCAGCGTCAGATCGTCCAGGTTGATGATGGCACCCAGCCGGTCCGCCATCTGGAATTCCTCCGCCGGGGTATCGTTGGAGGAGAACATGATGTTCTCACCGGTGATGCCGCACCGCTCCGAGATCATCAGCTCCGTCATGGAGGAACAGTCGCAGCCGCAGCCCTCCTCGTGCAGCAGCTTCAGCAGGGCAGGGGTGGGAGCGGCCTTCACGGCGAAATACTCCCGGTAGCCGGGATTCCAGGCAAATGCTTTCCGCAGGCGGCGGGCATTCTCCCGGATGCCCTGCTCATCATAGATGTGGAACGGGGTGGGGTACTGGGCGGCGATGGCCTCCAGCTGGTCCTTTGTGACAAAGGGGGTCTTCATATCAACAGCCTCAAATCTTCATAAACTCTACCGCGTCGAATTTTGCGGTGCCATAGATGTGTCCTATTTTACGAGCACATCCATGTCTCTGTCAAGAAATTTGCCCAAAAAACGGAAAAACAGTCCTTGATTTTCCCAAACAGACAGGCAGAGCGATGTTCTTTTCAAAAAACATCCCTTGCTTTTACAAGAAAGAGACGATACAATGGCCGTAGAGTGCCGTCCCGCCTAGAAGGAGCGGCAACCGCTCCGCAGCGGAACTGTCCCTGCCGGTCCGGATGATGATTCTGTGCGCGCGGGCAGCGTTAGGCTGGTGGTCGAGCGGTATGCGGCCGGAAAGATCGCCTGGGGACGGGCTCTAAATCCTCCGTCCTGCCGCAGGCGAACGGATGAAACACACAGCCGCCGAGGGGCGGGGAGAGGAGAACAAGATGAAAACTGTGATCGTGGACGCTGTGGGGGAGCCGTGCCCCATTCCGGTGGTGAAGGCCACGAAAGCCCTGCGGGAGCTGGGAGAGCCGGGAACGCTGGAGGTCCGGGTGGACAATGAGATCGCGGTGCAGAACCTGACCCGCATGGCGGCGGGGAACCACCTGCCGGTCCAGGCGGAGAAGAAGGGAGAGCACCTGTTTGTGGTGACCATGGAAGTGGCGGAGCCGGTGGGAGATGCCCCGGCGGAGGAACCTGCCCTGACCTGTGTTCCGGACACCCGGGGCGACTTGGTGGTGGCCGTGGATTCAGAGACCATGGGACGGGGCAGCGACGAACTGGGGAAGCTGCTGATGAAGAGCTTCCTTTTTGCCGTGAGCCAGCTGCCCCGGCTGCCCAGGACCGTCCTGTTCTATAACGGCGGTGCCAAGCTGACGGTGGAGGGTTCCGAATCCCTGGAGGACCTGCGGAATATGGAGGCCCAGGGAGTGGAGATCCTCACCTGCGGCACCTGCCTGAACTTTTACGGTCTGGCGGAGAAGCTGGCTGTGGGCGGCGTCACGAATATGTACGCCATTGTGGAGGCCCTAGCCAATGCCGGGAAGGTCATCAAGCCATGATCTACCTGGACAACGCCGCCACCACCCGGCCCAAGCCTCCCGGTGTGGCAGAGGCGGTGGCCGCGGCCATGAATGACTACGGCAACAGCGGCCGGGGCACCCATCCGGAGGCCCTGGAGGCGGCCCGGAGCATCTACGGCGTTCGTCAGGCGCTGGCGGCTCTCTTCGGCTGTTCCCGGGCGGACCGTGTGGCCTTCACGCCCAATTCCACCATGGCGCTGAACATCGCCATCTCCGGCCTGCTGGGGGCGGGGGACCATGTGATCTCCACAGATCTGGAGCATAACTCGGTTCTGCGTCCGCTGTACAGACTGCGGGCGCAGGGAGGGGCGGTGGACTTCGTCCCGGCAGACCGGCAGGGGCGGATTGACTACGAGGACTTTGAGCGGCTCCTGCGGCCGAATACAAAGGCAGTGGTGTGCACCCACGGCTCCAACCTGACGGGGGATCTGATGGACATCCAGCGGGTGGGGAACTTCTGCCAGAAGCACAGGCTTCTGTTCATTCTGGATGCCTCCCAGACCGCAGGGGTATTTCCCATTGACATGGAACGGCAGCACATCAGCGTGGTGTGCTTCACCGGCCACAAAAGCCTGATGGGCCCCCAGGGCACCGGCGGGCTCTGTGTGGGAGCGGGGGTGGAGATTCGCCCCTTTGCCGTGGGCGGCACCGGCGTCCAGAGCTACTCTGAGACCCAGCCGGAGGCCTATCCCACCCGGCTGGAGGCGGGGACCCTCAACAGCCATGGTATTGCCGGCCTGGGAGCATCTTTGGCGTTTCTGAAGCGTACCGGTCGGGACGCAGTCCGCATGCACGAGTCCGTCCTGGCCCGGCGGTTCTATGAAACCGTTAGAACCATTCCTGGCGTAAAAGTGTATGGGAATTTTGCTGTACAGCTCCGGGCGCCTATCGTGTCCCTGAATATCGCTGATCTGGACTCCTCGGAGGTGGCGGACGAGCTGGCGGAGCGGTTTGAGATCGCCACCCGGCCCGGCGCCCACTGCGCCCCCCGGCTCCACCGGGCGCTGGGGACCGA
>ENA-ORMO01002114-ORMO01002114.1-human-gut-metagenome-genome-assembly--contig:-NODE-2114-length-17174-cov-3.553187_pt1 | contig 17174 bp, 10 predicted proteins | sample MGYA00242106_ERZ509001 | MGnify/ENA primary metagenome ERZ509001 (study PRJEB26280, sample SAMEA2338736) | human gut metagenome | biome: human gut; feature: human-associated habitat; material: faeces... | reverse complement strand
TCTGGATAACCGGACCCATTTTCTCCATTCCGCTTGGGAAGCAGATTTCTTTGCCGTGGTCGTTGATCTTTCCAACTGGAGAGATAACAGCAGCAGTACCGCAAAGACCACACTCTGCGAAATCTTTCACTTCGTCGAAGTAGATCTCACGCTCCTCAGCTTCCAGTCCAAGGTACTCTTTTGCAACGTAGATCAGGGAACGACGTGTGATGGATGGAAGGATGCTGTCAGACTTCGGTGTTACAACCTTGCCGTCTTTTGTAACGAAGATGAAGTTTGCACCGCCTGTCTCTTCAACTTTTGTACGGGTCTTAGGATCAAGGTACATATTCTCATCAAATCCCTGTTTGTGAGCATCTACGATAGCGTGAAGGCTCATTGCGTAGTTCAGGCCGGCTTTGATGTTACCAGTTCCGCAAGGTGCGGCACGGTCGAAGTCACTGACACGGATCGTGATCGGTTTAGCGCCGCCTTTGAAGTACGGTCCAACCGGTGTTGTGAGGATACGGAACTGATATTCGTCAGCCGGTTTAACACCGATTACAGCGTTGGAACCGAACATGTACGGACGAAGATAGAGAGTTGCGCCTGAACCATATGGCGGAACCCATGCGTCATTCGCCTTGACAACCTGCTCAACAGCGTCGATGAATCTCTCTTTCGGGAATACCGGCATCTCAAGTCTTGCAGCAGAAGCAGCGATACGCTCTGCGTTCAGGTCAGGACGGAAAGTAACGATATGTCCGTCTTCTGTTGTGTAAGCTTTCAGTCCTTCGAATACACTCTGTGAATACTGAAGTACACCAGCGCACTCATTCAGTACGATGTTAGGGTCTGTGCTTAAAGTACCCTCATCCCATTTTCCATCTTTAAAATTAGACACGTATCTGTAGTCGGTTGGCATGTATCCAAATCCGATGCTGGACCAGTCAATGTTCTTTTTTTCCATAACGATTCCTCCGTTTACGAATTTTTACTTTTTACCATTGTAAAACTTTTACGTGCTGACTTCAATAGTTTTTTGCGCCTTTTCTGCATTTGCTTGTAATTTTAACGGGAGTTCGCTATAATAAAAGCTATCTATGGACTGGAGGAAAAAATGGACAATCACGAATTTGAAGACCTTGGAAAAAAGATTCAGGATATTGTAGATAATGCTGTAAATTCAAACAGCTACCATGAGCTGAGCCATACCATCAACCAGACAGTAAATAAGGCGATTGATTCCGGCAGTGAGGCACTGAAAAATGCTATGAATTCCGTATTTGAACCGGGAAGTGATCCCCAGTTTCGAAAGAGGAGCTATACTTATCAGAGCCCCTATTACGGAAAAAGCAAAAAAGCGAAACAGCAGGCCGCAAAGAAACAGACAGAGCTTCTTTATGGAAAAACCACCGGTGAAAACCTGAAAGGTATGATGATGGCAGTTTCCGGCGGAATCCTTTTAAGTGGCATGGGTCTTGGGGCTATGGTGCTTCTGATCTGGATGGGCCTTGGACACAGCGGTGCACTTGCGGCGGGGGTCCTTGGTGTGATGTGTGCCGGCGCTGCAGGGGGTGGTGCGCTTCTGGGAACAGGAACCAGCCGCCTTGGAAGACTGGGCCGTTTTCAGAAATATATCCGTGCGCTGGGAGACCACACTTACTGTAATTTCCAGAAACTTGCCCAGGCAGCAGGAAAGAACGAGAAATTTGTAAAAAAAGATATCAAACGTATGATAAGCAAAGGCTGGTTCCTTCAGGGACATGTTGATAAACAGGAAACCTGCCTGATCACAAGTAATGAGACTTACGACCAATATGTAAGCACTCAGAAGCGGCTGGAAGAAAGAAATCATCAGCAGGATGAAGAGCGTGCACGCCAGGAGGCAGCGCTTCGTCAGCAGGCAGAGGAAAAAGAAAGGCAGAAATTTAACCAGCATGAACAGGCAGATGCCCGGGCGTGTGTGGAAGCAGAACGGGATGCTGCGGAAAGAATCAGACTTTCCCCGGAAGTCCGGCAGGTTCTGGATAAGGGAAATGACTTTCTTGATAAAATCCACCGCAGCAATGATGCCATTCCAGGAGAAGAGATTTCCAGAAAAATCTCCCGTATGGAGCTGATCATAGCGAAGATTTTTGAACGCGCCAAGGCTCATCCGGAGATTATTCCGGATTTGAACCGCCTTATGGATTATTATCTTCCTATGACTGTGAAGCTTTTGAATGCATATGAAGAAATGGACAGCCAGCCGGTTCAGGGAGAGAATATTACTTCTTCCAAGAAAGAAATCGAAGAGACTATTGATACGCTGAATGTGGCTTTTGAGAAGCTTCTGGACTCCATATTTGAAGATACGGCTATGGATGTATCCAGTGATATTTCTGTTCTGAACACAGTTTTGGCACAGGAAGGGCTGACTGAGGATGAGCTTACCCGTATGAGAAAAGAGGCTGAAAAAAACAGGCTCTAGCAGTGTGCGGAATGTTAAGTATATGAAAAGATAAGATTTGCAGCGGGGCTAGAGCCTGTTATAAAAATAACGAAAATGCCAAACTGAAGTCTGCTGATAAATATGGGCAGACCTATACACAAGGAGGATGCTATGGGAAACGAATTTACAGGTTTTGAAGATAACGCACCTACACTTACATTAGAACCGGATTTGGGAGAGCCAAAGGCAGAGGTTGCAGCAGAGCCGGAAGCCGAAGCTGTGAAAAAGGAAATGGAACAGACCGTTCTTTCCCCGGAAGAGCAGCAGATGGTAGACAGCTTTGCCAAGAAGATTGACATTGAAAATACAAACCAGATCCTCCAGTACGGCGCCGGAACCCAGAAGAAAATGGCTGATTTTTCCGATGCTGCCCTTGAAAATGTACGTACACAGGATCTGGGAGAAGTAGGAGATCTGATCACCCAGGTGGTAGGCGAGCTTCGCGATTTTGATGCTGCTGAGGAGGAGAAAGGTTTCCTTGGCTTTTTCAAGAAACAGGGCAGTAAGATCGAAAATATGAAGAACCGCTATGCCAAGGCTGAGGTAAATGTGCAGAAGATCACTACCTCTCTTCAGGATCACCAGATGCGTCTCATGAAGGATTCCGCAGTCCTGGAAAAAATGTATGCCCAGAACCTGAACTATTATAAAGAACTGACCATGTACATCCTTGCAGGAAAACAGAAGCTGCAGGAAGTAAGGGCGGGAAAATTAAAAGATCTGGAGGCAAAGGCTGCAGCCAGCGGACTTCCGGAGGAGGCTCAGGAAGCCAAGGATCTGGACAGCAAGTGCAATCGTTTCGAGAAGAAACTGCATGATCTGGAACTGACCAGAACCATTTCCTTGCAGACAGCACCGCAGATTCGTCTGGTGCAGAACAATGACACCCTTATGGTAGAAAAAATCCAGACAACCATTGTAAATACCATTCCACTTTGGAAGAGCCAGATGGTGCTGGCACTTGGAATTGCCCATTCCACAGAAGCAGCCCAGGCCCAGCGCCAGGTAACAGACCTGACAAATGAGCTTTTGAAGAAAAATGCGGAGGCACTTCACCTTGCATCCACAGAGACTGCCAGGGAATCTGAGCGTGGAATCGTGGATATTGAGACTCTGAAGCAGACCAATCAGGAGCTGATCGCCACTTTGGATGATGTCATGAATATTCAGAAAGAGGGCCGCGCCAAGAGAGCCCAGGCAGAACTGGAAATGCGCAAGATGGAAGAAGACTTGAAGAATAAATTGTTGGAAATCCAGCATTAAATTGCAAAGAAAACAGGGTTACTGTTTACTGATAACGTTCCGCGAGGAGTTTTTTTGTGAACAAAGTTCATGGAAAACCCGAGAATTGCGGCGCGAAATCACGCAGAATGCTGTGAAAATAACTGTACAGCAGGGGTGTCAGAGACATCCCTTTTGTGCCCTTTAGTATAGAAACATTTGATAAGCGCCTGCGGTGTAAAAGTGAACCGCAAAAAATACCATGTTCATAATATATGGAGGAATTTCGTATGTACAGAGACCATACCAAAGTAATTCAGATAGGAAATAAGAAGATTGGAGGCGGAAATCCCATCCTGATCCAGTCCATGACCAATACAAAAACAGAGGATGTGCAGGCAACCGTAGAGCAGATCCTTGCCCTGGAGGCTGCCGGCTGCGACATTATCCGCTGTGCAGTGCCGACTATGGAAGCGGCAAAGGCTCTGAAAGAGATCAAAAAACAAATCCACATTCCGCTGGTAGCAGATATTCATTTTGATTATCGCCTTGCGATTGCGGCCATGGAGAACGGTGCCGACAAGATCCGTATCAATCCAGGAAATATTGGAAGCACAGAGCGTATCAAGGCAGTTGTAGATGTGGCGAAGGAGCGGAACATTCCCATCCGTGTTGGGGTAAACAGCGGTTCCCTTGAGAAAGAACTGGTGGAGAAATATCACGGTGTTACCGCAGAAGGTCTGGTAGAAAGCGCCCTTGACAAGGTGCACATTATCGAAGAGCTTGGCTACGACAATCTGGTGATCAGCATCAAATCTTCTGATGTTATGATGTGTGCCAGGGCTCACGAACTGATTGCGGAACAGACCAGTTATCCTCTCCATGTGGGAATTACAGAGGCAGGAACCCTTTATTCCGGAAATATCAAATCTGCCATAGGGCTTGGCATTATATTATACCAGGGAATCGGTGACACGATCCGCGTTTCCCTGACTGGCGCCCCTCTGGAAGAGGTAAAATCTGCCAGACGTATCCTGAAAACCCTTGGACTTCGCAAAGGCGGCGTGGAAGTAGTATCCTGTCCAACCTGCGGGCGCACCCAGATCGATCTGATCGGTCTTGCAAATAAAGTAGAAACTATGGTGCAGGATATCCCTCTTGACATTAAAGTAGCTGTTATGGGCTGTGTGGTAAACGGTCCGGGAGAGGCGAAAGAAGCCGATATCGGAATTGCAGGCGGCGTAGGTGTAGGTCTTCTGATCAAAGGTGGTGAGATTGTAAAGAAAGTGCCGGAAGACCAGCTGTTGGATACCTTGAGAGAAGAATTGATGAACTGGGATAGCAATAAGACACAGAAATGACAGAAGGTGTATATTCTATAAATGGAAAAAGAATTTTTTGACGTATTTCCAAACTTAAAATTAAAACAGGAATTAAGTGAACTTCTGGAAGAGGTGATCGTCACCAAGGTTGCCTGCAACTCTGCCAAAACCTGTGTCCGGGTTTACCTGAAAAGCGACCGCTGGATCCACAAAAAGCATATTTTCAGCCTGGAAGAGCAGATTCAGAGACAGTGCTTTCCAGGTCTTGAAGTGAGTGTGAAGGTAATCGAGAAGTTCCATCTGTCCAGACAGTACACGCCAAAGAATTTCCTGGATACCTATCGCTCCAGCATGGAACTGGAGCTTCGCAATTACAACATGCTGGAATACAATCTGTTCAAGCAGGCACAGATCACATTTCCAGAAGATGACTGCCTGAATATGGTACTTCCGGATTCTGTGATTTCCAGACAGAAAAGTGAGATACTTATTGAATATCTTCACAAAGTATTCTGCGAGCGTTGTGGAATGGACCTGAAAGTTTCGCTGGATTATGTGCAGACGGAGGAGAGCAGGTACCGCAAAAATGCAGCTATCCAGATCCGTCAGGAGGTAGCTAATGTGCTGAAGCATGCCAGACTTTCCGCAGAAGAAGAGAGCGCAGCACCAGCTCCTGCAGCTGAGGAAAAAACAGGAAAAGAGGCCGCAGCCGGCAAGACAGCCGCGGCCAGGCCGGAGAAGAAAACAGAGGCAGCCAGTGAAAAGAAGTCTTTCGAGAAAAAGACATTCGAAAAGAAAGGCAAATGGGGCGATTTCCGTGGTGGCTTCCGCAAGGATCCAAATCCGGATGTTATTTATGGAAGGGATTTCGAGGACGAGCCTATTCCATTGGAAAATATTGTGCAGGAAATGGGAGAGGTTATCATCCGCTGCCAGGTTATGGATGTGGAAGCGAGAGAAATCCGAAATGAGAAGACCATACTGATTTTCCCGGTTACGGATTTCACAGACTCTATCACAGTAAAAATGTTCCTGCGCAACGAGCAGGTGCCGGAGATCAAAGAGCATGTGAAAAAAGGTGCCTTCCTGAAAATCAAAGGCGTTACTTCTATTGACCGTTTCGATGGTGAGCTTACCATAGGTTCCATCTCCGGAATTAAGAAAATCTCCGATTTCCGCAGCTCCAGAGTGGACACCAGCCCTCAGAAGCGTGTTGAGCTTCACTGTCATACGAAAATGAGCGATATGGATGGTGTAACCGAGGCAAAAGCGCTGGTGAAACGTGCCTACGAGTGGGGGCATCCTGCCATTGCCATCACAGATCATGGCGTGGTGCAGGCTTTCCCGGAGGCAAACCATTGCTTTGATGCGTGGGGAGGCTGCGTGCCAAAGGATTCTGATTTTAAGGTGCTTTACGGTATGGAGGCCTATCTGGTAGACGACTTAAAGGGTATGGTCACCAACCCGAAAAAACAGTCCCTGGACGGCAGATTCGTGGTTTTCGATATTGAGACCACAGGATTTTCCCCACTTACCTGCAAGATCATTGAAATTGGTGCTGTATTGGTGGAAAATGGAAAAATCACAGATCGTTTTTCCACATTTGTCAATCCTCAGGTTCCAATTCCATTTCGAATTGAGCAGCTGACCAGTATTAATGACAGCATGGTTATGGATGCCCGTCCAATTGAAGAAATTTTACCGGAATTTCTGAAATTTTGTGAAGGAGCTACAATGGTAGCCCACAACGCAGATTTCGATATGAGTTTTATTATAGAGAATTGTAACCGCATGGGAATCCCAAATGATTTCACCTATGTGGATACGGTAGGTATGGCACGATTCCTGCTGCCTGCGCTGAACCGTTTTAAGCTGGATACCGTTGCCAAGGCAGTTGGCGTTTCCCTGGATCATCACCATCGTGCGGTTGATGACGCAGAGTGTACGGCATGTATTTTCGAGAAATTTGTGGAAATGTGCAGGGAAAGAGATATTACGGATGTAGACAAGCTGAATGAGCAGGGAAAGGTTTCCTCGGACACCATTAAGAAGCTGCCCACTTACCATGCCGTTATTTTCATGCGAAATGAGACCGGCCGTATCAATCTGTACAAGCTGGTAAGCAAGTCTCATATCAAGTATTTTAACCACAGACCCCGTGTGCCAAAGAGCGTGTTTGAGGCACATCGGGAGGGACTTCTTATTGGAAGTGCCTGCGAGGCTGGTGAGCTTTACCAGGCTCTTTTGCGCAATGCACCGGAGCAGGAAATCGCAAGACTGGTAAGCTTTTATGATTATCTGGAAATCCAGCCCCTTGGGAACAACATGTTCATGGTGGAGGATGAAAAGAATGACACGATTCATTCGAAAGAGGATCTGATTGAGATCAACAAAAAGATTGTAAAGCTTGGTGAACAGTTTAACAAGCCGGTTGTTGCTACCTGTGACGTTCACTTTATGGATCCCCAGGACGAAATCTACCGCCGTATTATCATGGCTGGAAGCGGCTTCAAGGATGCTGACAATCAGGCACCTCTTTATCTTCGCACTACTGAGGAAATGCTGGAGGAGTTTTCTTATCTGGGAAGTGAGAAGGCAGAGGAAGTGGTAATTACAAATACAGTGAAGATTGCGGATATGATAGAGAAAATGTCACCGATCCATCCGGATAAATATCCGCCGGTTATTGAGAATTCTGACCAGGACTTAAAGGATATGTGCTTCCAGAAAGCTCATGAAATGTACGGTGAAGTGCTTCCCAAGATCGTGGAAGACCGTCTGGATAAAGAGCTGAATTCCATTATCTCCAATGGATATGCGGTGATGTATATCATTGCCCAGAAGCTGGTGTGGAAGTCCAATGCAGATGGTTATCTGGTGGGCTCCAGAGGGTCTGTAGGTTCTTCCTTAGCGGCTACCATGTCTGGTATTACAGAGGTAAATCCTCTGCCGCCCCATTATCTGTGCCCCAATCCGGAGTGTAAGTACAGTGACTTTGATTCTCCGGAGATCAAGGCATTTTCCGGCATGGCAGGATGCGATATGCCAGACAGGATCTGTCCAAAGTGCGGCACCAGGATGACTAAACAGGGTTTTGACATTCCTTTTGAGACCTTCCTTGGATTCAAAGGAGACAAGGAGCCTGATATCGACCTGAACTTCTCAGGAGAGTATCAGTCCAATGCCCATCATTATACAGAGGTTATATTCGGAAAAGGTCAGACCTTCAAGGCGGGAACCATCGGTACCCTTGCGGATAAGACCGCATTCGGATATGTAAAGAACTATTTTGAAGAGCGGGGGCAGCACAAGCGTTCCTGCGAGATCAACCGTATTGTACAGGGGTGTACCGGTATCCGGCGAAGCACCGGTCAGCATCCTGGCGGAATTATTGTACTCCCAATGGGAGAGGAAATAGAGAAATTTACCCCGGTCCAGTACCCGGCGAACGATTCCAGCAGTGGATTTATCACCACCCATTTTGACTACCATTCCATTGATGGAAACCTGCTGAAGCTGGATATTCTGGGACACGATGATCCCACCATGATCCGTACCCTTGAGGATATGACAGACCTGAATGCAAGAGAGGTTCCTCTTGATGACAAGGCGGTTATGTCACTTTTTGCCAGTACAGAAGCTCTTGGAATTGATCCGAAGGATATCGGCGGCTGCAAGCTTGGCTGTCTGGGAATTCCAGAGTTTGGTACTGATTTTGCCATGCAGATGCTTGTGGATACCAAGCCGAAATATTTTTCTGATCTGGTCCGTATTGCCGGACTTTCCCATGGTACTGACGTGTGGCTGGGAAATGCCCAGACTCTGATCGAAGAAGGAAAGGCTACCATTTCTACAGCAATCTGTACCCGAGATGATATTATGATCTATCTCATTGGCCAGGGAGTGGAGAGTGGTCTGGCATTTACCATCATGGAGAGTGTCCGTAAGGGAAAAGGTCTTCGTGATGAATGGATCACAACCATGAAGGAACATGGCGTTCCGGACTGGTACATCTGGTCCTGCAAAAAAATCAAATATATGTTCCCGAAAGCCCATGCGGCAGCTTACGTTATGATGGCATACAGAATCGCCTGGTTTAAGGTATTCCAGCCGTTGGCTTATTACGGTGCATACTTCAGTATCCGTGCCACAGCTTTTTCCTATGAACTGATGTGTATGGGAAAAGAAAAGCTGGAGTTTTATATGGCAGAGATACGCAAAAAAGGGGACGCTGCGTCCAAAAAAGAGCAGGATACCCTGAAAGATATGCGTATTGTTCAGGAAATGTATGCAAGAGGTTATGATTTTATGCCCATTGATATTTACCGTGCGAAGGCACATCGCTTCCAGATCATAGAAGGAAAACTGATGCCGTCCATTGATTCTATAGAAGGTCTTGGAGATAAGGCGGCAGATGCTGTAGTGGATGCTGCTGTACAGGGAAGATTTCTTTCCAAGGATGATTTCCGTGACAGGACCAAGGTCAGCAAGACTGTAATTGATCTGATGGATAAACTTGGATTATTTGGAGATATTCCACAATCCAACCAGATTTCATTGTTTGATTTCTAGAGCATGTCTGAAAAAGGCTTTCTGCAAGATGTGCGTCACAATTACTAACGCTGGTTAAATAAGAGTAATATGAATTTAGGAGGTTCCATGAAAACAGAAGAACTGCGTTACCTACAACGTCTGGCGGAGCTCTACCCCACCATCGGGAAGGCTTCTACAGAGATCATCAACCTTCAGTCCATTCTCAATCTGCCAAAGGGTACCGAGCATTTTCTTTCCGATATCCATGGAGAGTACGAAGCTTTTTCCCATGTGCTTCGAAACGGCTCGGGAGCTGTGCGAAAGAAGATAGATGATGTATTTGGACATACCTTAAGCAACAGTGACAAGCGTTCCCTGGCAACCCTTGTGTATTACCCGAAGGAAAAAATTGCCTATGTGAAGAAGAAAGAGTCTGATATGCAGAATTGGTACAAGATCACCCTGTACCGTCTCATTGAGGTGTGCAAGACAACTGCCTCCAAATATACCAGATCCAAGGTTCGTAAGGCATTGCCTTCTGATTATGCATATGTGATCGAAGAGCTGATCACGGAGAAAGCAGAAGTTCTGGATAAAGAGGCTTATTACGATTCCATTGTGGATACCATTATAGATATCGGCAGGGCAGAGAACTTCATTATCGCTCTTGCTGAACTGATCCAGAGACTGGTTGTAGACCATCTTCATGTGCTTGGAGATATATATGACAGAGGTCCTGGTCCTCATTTTATTATGGACAGACTGATGGATTATCATTCTCTGGATATTCAGTGGGGAAACCATGATGTGGTATGGATGGGCGCTGCTGTAGGACAGGCCGCCTGTATGGCTACGGTGATCCGCAACAGTATCCGTTACGGCAATCTGGATATTCTGGAGGATGGTTATGGAATCAATATGATGCCTCTTGCTGCTTTTGCCATGGAGGTTTACGGGGATGATCCCTGCCAGGTATTTGAAGTACATGGCAATCCTTCCAATTACAATGCTCTTGAGAAAGAGCTGAGCAGGAAAATGCACAAAGCCATTTCCATTATCCAGTTTAAGCTGGAAGGGGTACTGGCGAAAGAACATCCGGATTTTCATATGGAGAATCGATGCGTTCTTGAGGGGATTGATCCGGAGAAGGGTACTGTGCAGCTGCCGGATGGAAGCGTGCATAAGCTTCTGGACTGTCATTTCCCTACCATTGACTGGGAACATCCCTATGAACTGACAGATGGGGAAAAAGAAGTGGTGGAGCGTCTGAGCTCAGCATTTCGGAACTGCGAGAAGCTTCAGAACCACATGCAGCTGCTTCTGGATAAAGGCGGCCTTTATAAGACCTATAACGGGAATCTTCTTTTCCATGGAAGTATTCCGCTGAACGAGGATGGAACTCTGAAAGAAGTTGAGATTTACGGTGAGACTTGTAAAGGCAAGGCACTTTATGATAAACTGGAAGCCTACGTAAGAAAAGCATTTTTTACCGTAGATGAGAAGGAGAAGAAGGCAAGCCAGGATATTCTGTGGTATATCTGGGCCGGACCTAATTCTCCCCTTTATGGAAAAGATAAAATGACCACCTTTGAGCGCTATTTTATCGCAGATAAAGAGACACACAAAGAGAAAAAGAATGCCTACTATCACCTCTGGGAAAAAGAAGAGGTAGTAAATCGTATGCTGGAAGAATTCGGACTGGATCCGGAGGATGGGCATATTATCAATGGTCACGTGCCTGTTCATCAGCTGGAGGGAGAGAATCCGGTGAAATGTGATGGCAAGGTGATCGTAATTGACGGTGGTTTCTGTGAGGCATACCGGAATGTGACCGGTATTGCCGGATATACTCTTGTTTACAGTTCCTATGGTCTGAGCCTGACTGCCCATGAGCCTTTTACTTCGGCAGAAGATGCAGTGGAAACAGAGAGGGACATTGTGTCCAACCGTGTGGCTGTCCGCTATAATCCAAGGCGTGCCCTTGTGGGAGATACGGATAACGGTAAGGCATTGAAAGAACGAATTCAGGAGCTGAAACAGCTTTTGGATGCCTACAGAAAAGGCGTTATAAAGGAGAAAAAATAAGGAGACTAAGGAAAAATGGGTGGAATTTTTGGTGTTGCGTCAAAGTCTGATTGTGTAATGGATCTTTTTTTTGGAATTGATTATCACTCCCATCTGGGTACAAGAAGGGGCGGAATGACTGTTTATAGCAGGAGCAGTGGATTTAACCGCGTGATCCATAATATTGAGAACTCACCGTTCCGTACCAAATTTGATAAAGATGTGGCAGAGATGGAAGGCAATCTTGGAATAGGCTGTATTTCTGACAATGAACCGCAGCCTCTTCTGGTGCGCTCCCATCTGGGGAATTTTGCAATTACAACAGTAGGCAAGATCAATAATATAGAAGCTTTGGTAGAGAAATGCTTCAAAGACGGGCATACCCATTTTCTGGAGATGAGCGGTGGCAGTGTGAATCCTACAGAGGTAACTGCAGCGCTGATCAATCAGAAGGACAGTATTGTTGAGGGAATCCGCTATGCACAGGAGATGATCGAGGGCTCTATGACCCTTCTTCTCATGACAGGGGAGGGCATTTACGCAGCACGCGACCGTTATGGAAGAACTCCTCTTGTAATCGGAAAGAAGGAAGATGCATGCTGTGCTTCTTTTGAAAGTCATGCCTACATTAATCTTGGCTATGAAGATCTGAAAGAGCTGGGACCAGGAGAGATTGATTTTATCACTCCGGAGGGCGTCCAGGTTCTGCAGAAGCCAGGAGACAAGATGCGAATCTGTTCTTTCCTCTGGGTATATTATGGATATCCAACCTCCACTTATGAGGGGGTAAATGTAGAAGAAATGCGTTACAAATGCGGCGATATTCTGGCAGGAAGAGATGCCGGAGAAGTGAATCCGGATCTGGTTGCAGGAGTACCGGATTCCGGTATTGCACATGCCATCGGCTATGCTAACCGCTCTGGTGTGCCGTTTGCCCGTCCGTTTATTAAATATACGCCCACATGGCCAAGATCTTTTATGCCGACCCAGCAGAGCCAGCGAAATCTTATCGCCAGAATGAAGCTGATCCCAGTACATAAACTGATCAAAGATAAAAGCCTCCTTATGATCGACGATTCTATCGTAAGAGGTACCCAGCTTCGTGAGACAACAGAATTCCTTTATAACAATGGTGCTAAGGAGGTTCATATCAGACCTGCCTGCCCGCCGCTTTTATATGGATGTAAGTACCTGAATTTCTCACGCTCCAAGTCAGAGATGGATCTGATCACAAGAAGGATCATTGCGAAACGTGAAGGGGACAATGTATCAGACAGGATTTTGCAGGATTATGCAAATCCGGATTCTACAAACTACAAAGAAATGCTGGAAGAAATCCGCAAGGAACTGAATTTTACATCCCTGAAATATCATCGTCTGGATGATCTGAAGAAGTCAATTGATATTGAACCGTGCAAGCTTTGCACCTATTGCTGGAATGGACAGGAATAAACAGGAATAAACAGGAATAAACAGGAATAAACAGGAGGTGACTGCCTGTGAAAAAGCACAACAAAGATGTACTAAAAGCAACGCTGTTTGCCTTGATCGCCATATTTATCATGATTGGAGCAGCGGGGCTTCTGTTTGCCGAACATAAGAAAAAGATTCAGAAGGAACAGCAGAAGAAGGCTGCCATTGAGGCTCTGGAAAGGGTGCCCACAGTGACACCGACTCCAGCGGCTACAGCTACGCCCACACCGGAGCCTACGGCCACAGTGACACCGACTCCTGTGATCACCCGGGCACCGGCGTTCATGGCTAATGATTATATGGGAACCTGGTACAGCAAGGATGGACTGGTGACACTGTCGATAGACGACCTTACCCTGAAGTCTGTTACTTTTACTTTTTCTCAGGCTGGTGACAATGCCGGCACAAAGGTTTCGGAAGCTTCGGACACTGCAAAAGTGGCTGGAAATGCAGCAAAGCTTTCCTTTACAGATTCCTGGGGAAACCAGGTGCGTGGAAATATGACCTTTGATCAGGGCAAACTTTATCTGCGTCTTAATACAGCTTCCCCTGCAGAGGGTGCCGGGGTGACACCAAAGGTAGATGGGGTTCTTACAAGGGAGAAAGCCGCTTCTGTGACACAGGCACCTTCAGTGACTCCGGCTGATAATACAGATAAAACGGATCTCTCTTCCAGGGATTACATATTCCCGGACAGTAACAGCCGATACCTTACAGATGAGGATTTGTCAGGCTATTCATCTGATCAGCTGGAACTGGCGAAAAATGAGATTTATGCCCGACATGGCAGGAAATTTGTGACACAGAGAATTGCGGATTATTTTAACAGTAAATCCTGGTATAAGGGAACTGTGGAGCCGGAGACCTTTGATGCAGATACTTCTGTATTTAATGAATATGAAGTCGCAAATATTCAGAAAATTGCAGATACGGAAGGGAAGCTTCGAAGTGAAGGAAAGTAACTGATATATGAAAAGCACCTTACGGAATGTTATGAGTGAATGGTAATAACTTTATTTATGGTTTACAAAAAGAGGGGGAAATCGCATCCCCCTCTTTTTGTACTTGCTGAGTATCTTTACAATTACGGCATTTTTTTATTATCAGTACGGCCAACCAGATAGTCAATGCTGGTCTCATAATAATTTGCAAGGCGGATCAGCATTTCGATTGGAATGTTTCTGGAGCCAGTTTCGTAGTGAGAGTAGGAACGCTGGCTGATGTGAAGGATATCACTGATCTGCTTCTGGGACAGATCAGCGTCTGTCCGAAGGTCTTGAATTCTCTGAAATTTCATAGGTTCACCTCTTTTTCTTCTGTAGAATCTACAGGGACCAAATGCAACGAACAACGAAAACCGTCTGTCCCCGAATCCTTTCAGAAAGTATAAATCAGAACGAAATGCACTATTGCAATTCAGAGCAAAATGGGCTATAATGAATTTTGTATATCTTTTAATCATATCTTTTTTACTTTTATTCTTTTTTATTCCAGAGACACATTGAAATGGCAGAGCAGGTTCGAATATGGGGAAGGACTGTATCTGCAGAAAGGGATAAGATTGTTTGCAAGTGTTTTATCAGCGGCGATTTCAGGAATGGAAGTCTGCCCGGTTCAGGTGGAAGCTGATGTAAGCAGCGGTCTGCCTTGTTTTACTATGGTTGGATTTCCCAGTACCCAGGTGAAAGAAGCACAGGACAGAGTGCGCACAGCGTTAAAAAATAATGGGATCAGTCTGCCGCCTAAGAAGGTGACTGTGAATCTGGCACCTGCTGATCTGCGAAAAGAAGGGGCTGGTTTTGACCTGCCCGTGGCAGCAGCAGTGCTGGCAGCATCAGGATTTATAGAACCACAGCTTCTTCGGAATGTAATGGTGGTTGGCGAACTCAGTCTGAATGGGGAGGTAAGGAGTGTATCCGGAGTGCTGCCAAGAGTGATCCGGGCAAGGGAACTGGGATGCCGGTACTGTATCATACCGTTTGAAAATCTGGCAGAAGGAGCTCTGGTGAAGGATATGAAAGTGGTCGGAGTCCAGAATATAAAAGAAGTTTTGAAGCTTGTCTCAGATCCGGATGCATTTGGAGAAAAAAATCAGTTTTCGGAAGAAACTTTCGAAGAGAATCAGGCAGAAGAGTGTCTGGTGGATTTCGGGGAAATCTGTGGTCAGGAGAGTGCCAGAAGAGCTGCTGAGATTGCAGTCAGCGGATTTCACAACATTCTGTTTATCGGCCCTCCAGGCACTGGGAAGACCATGCTTGCCAAAAGAATACCTACGATCATGCCATCTCTTACTTTTGAGGAAAGCCTGGAGCTTACAAAAATCTACAGCATTGCCGGACTTTTAAGTCCAAAGAGACCATTAATTAAGGCAAGACCCTTTCGAAGCCCGCATCATACAAGTTCGTCTGCAGCTCTGGCTGGAGGCGGAAGAATTCCGGGCCCCGGTGAAGTGACCCTGGCTCACAGAGGCGTTCTGTTTCTGGATGAAATGCCGGAATTTGCAAGAGGCAGCCTGGAAGTGCTGCGACAGCCACTGGAGGACAAACAGATCCAGCTGTCAAGGGCAAGTGGAACTTATGTGTTTCCGGCGGGATTTATTCTGGTAGCAGCCATGAACCCCTGTCCCTGCGGCTATTATCCGGATATGAATAAATGCAGGTGCACACCTGGCGAGGTGAGTCATTATCTTCATAAGCTGAGCCAGCCCCTTCTGGAGCGGATCGATCTATGTGCAGATGTGCCGCCGGTTAATTTTTCCCAGATCTCAGAAGAAAAATCAGGAGAAAGTTCTGCCCTTATCCGGAAAAGAGTGGAAAAAGCCAGAAGAATACAGCAGAAACGCTACCAGAATGAGAAAATCTGTTTTAACGGAGAACTGTCCGGGAAGCAGATCCGGAAATACTGTGTGTTGACAGAGAATGCCCTTCAGGTGGCAAAAAATGCTTTTGAACTTATGGAACTCAGTGCAAGATCCTATCACCGGATTCTGAAGGTTTCACGCACGATTGCGGATATGGAAGGGGAGGAACTGATACACACAAGACATGTTGCAGAAGCCCTTACTTACAAAGCATTTGATAAGAAGTACAGAAGCTGAATGAATTTATTCATAAAACCGCATGCAGGGAGGTATTTTAGTATGGAAGCAATGCAGAAAATCAAATGTTTAACTATAGAGGATTCCAATTTTCCAGATCGTTTGAGAAAACTTTCCGGAATGCCAAAAAAGCTGTACTACATCGGAAACCTGCCAGATCCGAAGAAGCCTGCTGCAGCAGTGGTAGGTGCCCGCATGTGCAGTCCTTATGGCAGATGTCAGGCATTTAAATATGCAAGGACCATGGCAAGCTACGGTGTGCAGATCATCAGTGGAATGGCAAGAGGGATTGATGCAGAGGGGCATAAAGGTGCACTGGATACGGATACTCCTACTTTTGCAGTGCTGGGAAGCGGAGTGGACGTGTGTTATCCAAATTCCAACAGATGGCTTTATCAGCGGATCCTGGAAAAAGGCGGCGGGATCATCAGCGAGCTTCCCCCGGGCTCTCCGCCTGTGAACTGGGCGTTTCCGGCAAGAAACCGGATCATCAGCGGACTTTCCGATGCTGTTCTTGTGGTAGAAGCCAAGGAACAGAGCGGTTCCCTGATCACTGCAAACTTTGCCCTGGAACATGGACACAGTGTTTATGCCCTTCCAGGAGCTGTGACAGAGGAACTGAGCAGAGGCTGCAACAAACTGATCTTTGATGGTGCAGGAATCGCTTACAGCCCGGAAATCATGCTTATGGAATGGGGAATCGAGGCAAAAAACAGACCTCAAAATGTGGAAAAAAGAAGTTGGGGCTTGCGCCGGATTTGGATTTGGTGTATAGTGGTCTCGATTTACGACCTGAAAATCTGGATAATTTAATACGAAAAACCGGTTTTTCAGCATCAAAAGTCTGTGCTCTTCTGACAGAACTTCAGCTAATGGGGCTTGTGGGAGAGACAGGCAGACAATACTACAGAATATCAGGGGGATAATTTGTAGTGTATGTAGACTGAATACAAAGTAGGAGAGGTAGTATGGCTAAATATCTGGTGATAGT
>ENA-ORMO01002112-ORMO01002112.1-human-gut-metagenome-genome-assembly--contig:-NODE-2112-length-17183-cov-3.746964_pt1 | contig 17183 bp, 17 predicted proteins | sample MGYA00242106_ERZ509001 | MGnify/ENA primary metagenome ERZ509001 (study PRJEB26280, sample SAMEA2338736) | human gut metagenome | biome: human gut; feature: human-associated habitat; material: faeces... | reverse complement strand
CCAATAGGACAACTGGTCTCCTGTCCATAGCAGCATCCAGCCAGAAAACAGCCGATTCTTCCAAATCCCTGTGCCAGAGCCACCGACGGAATCAGCAGATCAAAATATTTCAAAAATGGCAGTTTTCGGATTTTACAATAGAGCATGGCAGAAAAGATTCCTCCGATGATTCCTCCATACACTACAAATCCGTCTGTCAGATCCATCAAAAGACCGGGATTTGCTATGATTTCTTTTAACTGAGTTAAAATATACAAAAGTTTAGCTCCAAGAAATCCTCCCAACACTGCCCAGATTACAATACTGAAAATTCTATCTGCATCCAGATTGTATTTTTTTGCCCGATACTCTCCGGACAAATACGCTGCAATAATTCCAATTGCGATCATCAGACCATATCCATATACAGTAAATGGACCTATGGAAAACAATTCATTTTTCATATTCTGTAAACCACCTTTTTGTTGTCATATTTATGTCCAAAGACATATAAATTCATTATAACGAAAAACCGGGAATTTGTCACCTTAATCTTCCTGTCTCACCTGGAATCTTCCTTCTACAGAATCTGTACGGATCGTATTAATAAACGCCTGTGGATCTGCCTCTTTTACATTCTTTAAAACCATTTTCACTTCATCACTGGACACTACCGAGTAAACCATATCCCGTTCCTCATTTTCATAAGTTCCCATTCCCTTAAAAACAGTGGCTCCATGATTTGTGCAGGCAGATATTGTCTCATATACCTCTTTTGCATGATTGGTAATGATCAGCAAGGTATGCTGTCTGTGTTTTCTGTACATCATATGCACGATCTGTGTACTGGCAAACTGATAGATAATAGAATACAACGCTCTGTTCCATCCAAATAGGAAACCGGCGATGGAAATCATAACTCCATTCAAAATCAGAACATAATTCCAGGCGTCGATATTCTTTTTATTTGACAGAAAAATAGTAATAAAATCAAGCCCTCCACTGCTGGCTTTCGCCATCAGACAAAGACTGACAGCAAAGCCGTTAATCATACCTCCAAAAACAGCGATCAGCGGCCAGTCATATGTAATCGGTGTCACGGGAATCACATCTGTCAAAATACTGGACAACACAATCATATAACAGCTATACAACGTAAATTTTTTGCCAATAAAACGGATTCCCACCAAAATAGGTATCGCATTTAAAAGCAGATTGATCACCGAATAGGGTAACACAATTCCCAAAAATCCTATTCCAATCTGCTGAAGCAGCACCGTGATGCCGGAAAGTCCTCCCGGAATCATATTACCGGCCTTCACAAAACTTTTCATATTGAATGCATAGATAAATGCCCCCAAAGTTACCAGAAATATCCGTTTCCCATCATCTTTTAATGTAAATTTCATACCCGGCCTCCCTGAATTATCATAAAATGAACTTTATTTCTATTATAGCATTCCCTTTTTCCTTTGTACATAATGAAGCTTTCTCAAAAACTTTCTATACTTTTTCCCTTATTCATGCTATCATAACTAGTAAATGTATAAAAAGGATGAAATCATATGATATTAGAAACAATCAAATCAATGAATGATGCGATCAACAGTTTTGTCTGGGGGATTCCTGCCATGATCTGCATCATAGGTGTGGGACTGTTGCTCAGTTTTCGCACCCGCTTTGTGCAATTTAGAAAGTTCGGTTACACCTTCAAAGTAACTATTGGACGAATTTTCCACAAAAAAGAGGCTTCTGACGGGGCAATCACCCCTTTCCAGGCAGTCTGCACTGCTCTTGCCGCAACCGTAGGAACAGGAAATATTGCCGGTGTAGCCGGCGCCATTGCCATTGGCGGACCGGGAGCCGTTTTCTGGATGTGGGTTTCTTCCCTTTTAGGGATGTGTACCAAATTTTCTGAGGTCACCCTGGCTGTCCATTTCCGTGAAAAAAACAAAGACGGCGACTGGGTAGGGGGACCTATGTACTATATCAAAAATGGTCTAAGCTCCAAATGGCATTGGCTGGCTGTTGTTTTCTCCATTCTCGGTATTTTCACTGTTTTCGGTACAGGAAACGCCACTCAGATCAATACCATCACCACAGCCATTGATTCCGCTTTGCTGAATTTTCATGTTGTCTCCAAAGATCAGCTTTCTACTGTAAATCTGATCCTGGGAATCCTGATCGCCCTTTTGATCGCTCTTGTTTTATTGGGAGGGATTAAACGAATCGGACGGGTAACAGAAAAACTTGTTCCGTTTATGGCGCTTTTATACCTTCTGCTTGCTCTCGGTGTTATTTTTCTGAATATCGAGCAGGTACCGGGAGTATTCAAATCCATCTTTGAAGGCGCTTTTTCTCCTTCTGCCGTCACAGGCGGCGTGGTGGGAAGTATGTTTCTCAGCATGAAAAAAGGTGTTTCCCGTGGTATTTTCTCCAACGAAGCCGGACTTGGTACCGCTTCCATTGCTCACGCAGCCGCTGATACAAAAGATCCCATCAAACAGGGATTTTTCGGAATTTTTGAAGTATTTGCCGACACCATCGTGATCTGTACTACCACAGCATTGGTGATCTTGTGCAGCGGTATTCCCATAAACTACGGCATTGATGCCGGAGCTGAACTGACCATCCAAGGATTTACCGCTACATACGGAAACTGGGTTTCTGTCTTTACCGCTGTTGCCCTTTGCTGTTTCGCTTTCTCCACCACCTTAGGATGGGGACTATACGGCACTCGTTGTATTGAATTTCTCTTTGGTTCCAAGATCAATAAGCCTTTTATGGTAGTTTATGCCCTGGTAGCTGTTCTTGGCGCAACCATGGATCGGGGATTGTTATGGAGTATCGCAGACACCTTCAATGGTTTAATGGCTATTCCCAACTTGATCGCCCTCTTCCTGCTGTCTGCTCCATGGCAACAACAAAAGAGCCGTGTCCAGCCATTCCGCTCACAGCCAGCTGCCTGGCCTCCAGATTGGTAGAGCTGATTGCATCAAATATTTTTATCTCAACCTGTGGATCCTCCAGAAAAAGTCTGATTCCCTCTGCTGAAATCAGATTACTCTCTCTTGCAAGCATATATCCCTTATTCGGTCCGGCCTCAATGGGGTATCCTTCCTGGCGCAGACTGTTCACAGCTTTCCAAACTGCGGCTCGTGTACAGGAAAGCTCCCTGCCAATATCCTCGCCAGATAAAGTTTCACCTTTATGCTGTTCTAATAACTCCAAAAGTCTGGATTTAACCGTCATGCTTTTATCCTTCATAATTCTCCAGGGCTTTTCTTAAAAAATCCCGGTATTCTTTTCGCACATTCTCCGGTGAAATCACTCTCACGCTATTTCCAAGGGCAGCAAGCCAGCCATAAAACTGTGTACTTACATTCACCTGTACCCTGGTGACGGAGTGCTCATTGTCCTTGGACCTGTGCATAATATCCTGCCCAAATCGATCAATCATTACACCCACAAGATGGTTCTCAAATTCCAGATTAACTTTCTCTTCACGGCCTCCAAACATTCCAAAAGTACCGGCAGCAAATCTGGCACTGTCAAATTTCCGGAAGAGTTCGGCACCATTTCTTGCTTCATTCTCTGTAAAGATCTTCAACATTTTGTCTACGCGGTAATGCTTCACAATGCCACTCTTCTCATCGACTCCTATCAGATAATAATTACCATCCTGCCATATCATCTGCCATGGACTGATCTGATAGCGAGCTCCACCTTTCTTCAAATGTTTCTCCTTGGACACTGTCCATTCTGTATACTGGAAGCTGATCTGTCTGTTCTGTGAAATTGCTCTGTGTATCTCATCTACATTATAATAAATGCTCTCGTTTGTATTCTTCACCTGATCCAGTACGATTGCCTGCCGCTGTAGGTCTTTGGCCTGATAAATACTGGTAAGGTGCTCCAGTTTCTGGATCAACTGCCGCGATTTCCCAACAGTAAGAAATCTGGAAAACTGAACAGCATCTACAAGAAGCTTCAGCTCTGCAGTCTCAAACTCACGGCTTGCAAGATAAAAACCTGACGGTCTCTCTCTTCGATTCATAATATCCATTCCGAACACACGCAAAGTCTCTATATCGTCATATATCGTCTTCCGCTCTGCATGAATTCCCAGACTCTCCAGATAGGAAATCAGATCTTTCACACTCATGGGATGTGCCTCATCTGTTTTCTCAGAAAAGACTCGCATAAGATATAAAATTTTCAGTTTCTGCTGGAAAGATTTTGGCATATCCTTACTCCTATTTATCTGTCAATACTGCTACGACTCCAGAATATAATACCATAAAAGCAAAGAGCAGAGCAATAAGATCTGCACCATGAAAATCATAATTAAAGATCATAGCTCCCCCGATCATGAGCTCCAATGTAATAAAAAGTCCCAGTATCATGGCTGTGCTCCCGGAAAATTTCCTGCCGCGGCTCTCCTGTGTATCCTCCATATATCCCTCTGCAAGGGCAGCTCTTCTGCTGTTAATATTTCTGCCTGATTTCCACATAATATCTCCTCCGTTTCCCAAACTCCAATATCATCCGCCATCAAATACCGAACGTATTTTCCGAACATATTTTCTTCATGAGACTAGTCTACCACAATATCAGTCCTATAAAACGGTATGAATCCATCATTTTCGAATATCTGTTCGCTTTTTGAGTAATAAAAAAACGTCTGAACCTGTTTTAAACAGAATCAGACGTTTTCCTTTTTACAAAATCTAAATGAACATGTCTACAGGCTTATTTATTCGCTATACTTTCATAGTAGTTAATCCACAAACATGTTTTTACATAAATCCAGCGAACACAGAAGCGGCAATAACAGTAAGAAGTCCGGCAACGGCAATTGCCAGGCTGCTCATAGCACCTTCTACAGGACCAAGTTCCATTGCCTTAGATGTACCTATGGCATGGGCTGAAGTTCCAAGTGCCAGACCTTTCGCGATAGGCTCCTCAATTTTTGCCACTTTAAGGACTGCCTCCGCAATCACATTTCCCAGCACACCAGTGATAATAATAACTGCAACCGTGATCGTAACAAGTCCGCCAAGTTCTTCCGATACACCCATTCCAATGGCTGTAGTAATGGATTTCGGAAGCAGAGTAACATACTCCGAATGGGAAAGTCCAAACAGCTTTGCAAAAATCAAGACACTAACCATACTTGCAAGTACACCGGAAACAATTCCTATAACGACAGCTTTCAGATTCTTACGAAGCAGAGTAAGCTGTCTGTAAAGCGGTACCGCAAGACATACTGTAGCAGGAGTAAGCAGATAACTGATATACTGACCGCCTGCATTGTAGGTCTTATAATCCACCTGCATAAGCTGAAGCATTCCCATTACACATAGAATTGCAATCAAAAGAGGATTAAACAGCGCCATTTTAAACTTTTTCTTCAGCAAAAGACCGACCTCATATCCAGCCAGACTTAATGCCGCCCCGAAAAACAGGGAATTTTCTATAAAATTTATCATTTCTTATCTTTCCCCCTGTCCTTTCTGATCACAAACTGAGTACTGCGTCCAGTAACTACCATTACAATGACGGTTGTCAGAATTGTTATGAGCACAACAGGAAGCCAGATTGGCTGCAGATCACCCCACGCTTCCAAAAGTCCCACACCTGCAGGAACGAACATAACCGGCATAATTTCAACCAGAAAATCTGCTGCTTCCTCTACCTGCTCAAGTTTCAGAATTCCGCTTGCAAGTGCTCCAAGCATCAGCACAAGACCATATACACTGGCCGGTACCGGAAGAGGCAAAAGGATATGTAATCCCTCACCCAACGCTGAAACCAGCAAAATAATACAAAATTGCCTCAGATACTTCACTTTTTGTCTTCCTCCTCGCTGTCTCCACAAAGAAGTTCATTTGCAATTTCCAGATAAGGCTGAAGCTCCTCAAGAGAAGCCCTGCCATTTCGCTTCATCTTTGTAATCCCTGGATACTGTGCAGGGATGGATCTTGTCATATTTCTGTCACCGTAGATTTTCACCATATCTCCATTTTCCAAGGTATCCCCGGCAATTAATTTATCATTTTTGTTATAAATTCCTTCCTTGGGAATCGCTGCCTTGAAAACAGTTTTTTTATCCATATCTACGAATACCATTTCCTTCAGTATATCTCCGGCTTCCACATAAATAGCTCTTATGGCTTCATTTTCCAGACGGGCTTCCTCCTGTTTGTCTTTCTGTGCCTGTCTGGCAACCAGATTCCAGAACGAGCCGCCTACTACGCCAAAGATCACCAGAAGAATGACAATTCCTACAATGAATTTCACATCGATTTCTTTTTTCTCCACTGCAAATCCTCATTTCTTTCATGGCTTTTTCTTCTGCCCTATTATACATTATCTTGTTAAAATTGCAATGTCATCTTTCGACAATTCTCTCCCCTGTTTTTCCCAATTTTTCTACAACATAATTGTAAAACTGTGTTCTGGATATTCCTTTTTTCCACATTGCGACTGTTCAGAGCACGATTTTTTCCACCTGCCAGCTGCCGTTTTCCACGGTCATAACTGCCATGGTCACGTCTCCACCAAAGCGGCTTCTGCCGCAGCTTCCAGGGTTCAGCCACAGCCTTCCGTCAATTTCTTTTGCAAAATACTGATGACTGTGTCCAAAAATCACCACCTGGGTATCCCCTAACTCCCAGGCAACATCTTTCCTGTCATGAACCATAAAGAATTTCACATTTCCCACTGTAAAGTTCAAGCTTCTTCGCAGATTCTGTGCCCAGTATCCATCATTGTTTCCTCGCACTACATATAAAGCGCCCAATGATCTTATAGTATCCAGAAGCTCCGGTCTGTCCACATCTCCAGCATGAAAAATGCAGTCACAGGACTGTAATATGTCCAGAACTTCTGTCCGTAAAAGACCATGTGTATCTGAAATAATTCCAATTTTAATTCTCTTATTTTCTATCATTTCACCGTTCCTTATACCACATTCATCTATATTTTTTCAAAAAACAGCCTTTTCCTCAAAACAGACAGATTTTCCCATACTCGCCGTCAAATCCAGGTTTACAGATTACTTCTCTGTTTCTAAGTTTCCGAATGCCTGAAGCAATCATGTGACTACTTTCTTTCTCAATATCCGCAATGGGAATTTCCCTTAAAATATCAAATTCATTTCCCAGTTTCTGAAGCATCTTTTCATATTCACCAGTGACTGTTTTGGTGGTTACAGCCTTTCCAACACAGGCAGAAATCACCTCAGGAAGAGGTACAATGCTCTCAAAAGGTCTGGCATTTTTTCTCACAAACCCATTTTCTCTATCAGCCAGATCCATAATTCTGTGATTCACTCCCATAGTCAGTTTTTTCCCGCATACAGGACATATTCCATGATACTTTTCTGCTTCTTCCGGGCTCAGACAGATGTGACATTTTCTGTGTCCGTCATAGTGATATTTGCCCTCTTCCGGGAAAAATTCCAGTGTTCCAAGAAGACCTTTTCCATATTGTACAGCACCATAAAGTCCCTGATAGGACAATTCAATGTCCAGTAAGTTAGCCTCTCTTCCAAGCTTTGATGGAGAATGTGCATCTGAGTTTGAGATCAGCTGAAGTCCATCAAGTGCAGATAAACGCCAGTTCATAGGTGGATCTGAAGATAATCCCGTCTCCACAGCATGAACATATGAAGTAAGATCTTCAAAACATTCTTCCATGGTATCAAACCCTGAGGCGGCACCAAAAAGTCCGAAGTGGGGAGTCCAGATATGTGCTGGAACCAACATTCCATCGGCACAGTTTTCCAGTAAAATTTCCAGAAGATCGTGACAATCAAGTCCCAGTATTGGCCTTCCATCTGAGTGAATATTTCCAATCTTTTCCAGTCTCCCAGCTATTTTATCTGCTTCTTCAAAGCCGGATAAAAGAAGTACATTATGCACCTTGCGGCACTTTCCATTCTTCTTATAGATAGAACTGATCTCCCCTGTAATTACGAAACGGGGAGCTCCCCCAGGAAGCATTTTCGCCTCTTCCAGCACATATTCATCTCTTAACCGATACAGTCCACTTTCTGCCGGAACCAGCTTTTCTTTCAGTTCCTCCCGCCAGGCAGGATGGGTAAAATCACCGGTTCCCACTAAAGAAATTCCTTTTTTTCTTGCCCACAGATCCAGATATTCCGGGGTTCCAAGCTTGCTTGTTGCCATGGAATATCTGGAATGAATGTGAAGATCTGCGATTATTTCCACTTAATTAACTCCATTTCCGTCATTTATATTTTGATTTGCAACTGCTCAAAATTCTCAAAACTATAGAAAAAAACACTTTCCAATGTGTTCTTTTTATTTCTTTTTATACCAGTTTGTAATCCATTTTCCTGCTGCTGTCAGATTCTTTGAGGACCATTTTCCTGTATTACTGCAGCCGGATTTTATAAATGCAGAGCTTTCTGCCTTATTTGACAGGCTCCATGCCATATAGCTGATATTGTTTTTATCCAGGAAAGTCAGCCACTTTTTTGCTTCAGCTTTATCAAGTCCACCATTTCCAGAAGCATCACAGATACTAAACTCGGATACAAATAACGGCAGTCCTTTATCAAGGGCAGCCTGTGCTTTATCTCTCAGCCATTCCTTATGTGTTGCTGCGTAAAAGTGCAGGGTGTACATTACGTTTTTCCTGTATTTCTTACTAACCGGGGAAAGCGCAGCCTGATCTACATCCTGTGACCAGTTGGGCGTTCCTACCAGAATCACAGCTTTTTTGTCATAGGTGCGGATACCTTTTATAATCTTTTCAGCGTATTTTTTTATTGTACTCCAGGATGTTCCTCCATTTGGCTCATTACAGATTTCGTAGATCACATTGGTATTATTTTTGTATTTTTTTGCCATTTTTTTGAAAAACTTCAAAGCTTCTTTCTGATTTTGCTGAGGGTTTCCATCACTTAAAATATGCCAGTCAATAATCACATACATACCTGCATTTGTGGCATATTTTACACCGTTATCAATACACGCTTCCAGCTTACGCCGATTGGATGCATCCCCGGTACAATAGCCGTTATATTCAGCAGTATACATGGCAAGACGCACTGCATTTACCTTCCAGTTTTTCTTCATAAAAGTAAATGCACTTTGATTTACATACTCTGGATACCAGGACAGACCATGGGTGCTGATACCTCTAAGCTGTACTTTTTTCCCACTGCTGTTTACAAGCTGTGTGCCTTTTACCTGTAATCTGGGAAGCTTGGACGCAGCCGCTACCGGTACACAGAATGCACATAAAAATACGATTGCAATAAGCAAACCGAACCATTTTTTTCCTTTTTTTCTCATTAAAAACCCTCCTCCATTAATCTCCAGCCGTTGTCTTTTAGCCACTTTTGTCTTTCCCGGTAATCTGGAAGGATCTTCTCAACTTCTTTCCAGAATGCCTGGGAATGATTCATTTCCCTACGGTGGCAAAGCTCATGGACCACCACATAATCCAGCACCTCAGGAGGTGCCAGAATTAACAGCCAGTTAAAATTCAGTTTTCCATTTGCGGCACAGCTTCCCCATCTTGTTTTCTGTTGACGCAGGGTAATTTTCCCATAGCTTACCCCTAACTTTTCTGCATAATATGCCACTCGCCTTGGAATTACCACGCAGGCTTTATTCTGCAGATGCTGTCTTTCCAGGGCAGACAGCTTTTGTACGTTCTCCTTCTGTGCATCTCTTTTCTGGATTTTTTCCAGATTTTTCAGGATCCATTCTTGTTTTTCTTCCACAAATTTCTGAATTTTTGCTTCGGAAAGACGGAGAGGCGCGCGTACAACAACACTGCCATCAGCCTTAATTTCCAGGCTCATGGTTTTGCGGCTGCTGCGGATGATCTGGTAAGAAATCTGAGAGCTCAGCATAGGATTTTCTCCATGTAAGCGTTCATCTGCTGCTCCAGTATTTCCATCTTTTCTCTGGTGTCTTTATCCTTATATTCCAACCGCTTTATAATCCTGGAAATATAATTCTTTTCTTTCATGATCTGCCATGTTTCCTTAAAATTCAGGTCATAATACTGCGCTGCATAGGACACCCAGTAATCTACGGACGTAATCCGGTCAGGAGATGAAACTGCCTCTTTTCTCAGGCAGGATTCCCATACCTTTGGAGATATTTTGCCCTCTCCGGCATGCTCCTGAGGGACACCGATCATAGCCTCCACAGAATCCACCAGCTTCACTCTGCAATTGTCCAGCTTGTCTGCATCGCGGATCATTTTTGCGTGGAAAAGAGTTCTTTCGTCCTGAATTCCTTCCAGCCTGAAATCACTGTGTCTGGCAATTGCCACGCGAATGAGCTCATCATAGCTTCGGTCTTCTATGAATCTGCTGATCATCGGATTTTCTCCCTCAAATAACAGTTGTACACCGAATGCAGCGTGATCCATAGTGTCCGGTGAAAAGCTGTTATAAAGACGAAGCTGTTGGAATCTTCCAATATCGTGAAGCAGGGCAATAAGCTCCGCAAGCTGTTGGTCTTCCTCATTCAAATGCATTCTGTGACCAATTTCACGAGCACTTTTTACCACCCCATATGTGTGAATGATTTTTAATTTTATCTTTTCATCTTCTCTGTCATATCCATTTAAATAATCCTCGAAAACGCCTCTTGCATGTTTAAAATCTATCTTCAAAATGCCTTCCTTTCCGCTGTATCTTTTGCACATCCAGAGCGAATATTAAGTAACCGCTTTTGTCAATGTGCAGATACTGAACAGCAGCTCTTTTAATCCTTATTATAAACCACCTGGTTTTCTTTTCCAATAAAAGCGTCAGATTTTCGAAAATTTCTACAGACTTGCGAAGGTTTGACGCATAACGTATAATACAAGACAATGATAACATATATTAATTATAAGCAAACAAATTTCGCTATTGTTTACATTTCGTTACGGTTCACTGGTAACGTTCCGCGAGGCGTTTTTGTGAACAAAGTTCATAGATAACACAATTCTGCATGCTTCGTGAAGCTTGTGGATAATACTCATTTTCAGGGAGGATGCCATGGCAGATAAAATACCTGATATTTCACCAAACGTAGACGAAACCATGAAGGAGCTTGAAACCCATGGTTCTTTTGAGCTGCCAGTAGAAACTTATACAGATAATTGTGAGATTTTCCGCTCCTTATACAACCACTGGCATAAAGAAATGGAGATCATCTGTATTGACAAGGGAAACGGGCTTGCAAGGCTTAACCGGGAAACACTGCGTCTGAAAGAGGGAGATCTTCTCATTGTCAACAGCGGTGTTCTGCATGGAATCAAGTCAGATTCCAGACATATTTTATATTACAGAAGCGTGGTGTTTGACCTTAGCTTTCTGGCGGGTCCTGCAGGGGATCTCTGTCAGGAAAAAGTAATCTCCCTGCTTATGGAGAACCGGGCAGAATTCACCCATCTGATCACTCCTGCCAATGAAAATTATAATAATATTTTCCATCTTTTCTGCGAGATCCATAAATGCCACAAGGAAAAACCGCCCTTCTATTATATGAAGCTGAAAGGACTTTTCTATGGGCTTTTTTATGAAATGCTGGCAGGAAATTACATCATTACTACAGATGCCGAACAGAACAGGAATCTTTTATCTGTAAAAAAGGTCCTGGACTATATCAGTGCCCATTACCGTGAGCCTCTGTCTGTAAAGGAACTGTCCGGTCTTTCCAATTACAGTGAATTCTATTTTATGAAGCTGTTCAAACAGTATACCGGAAAAACAGCAGCAGCCTACCTGAATGACTACAGACTTGAAAAGGCAAAGTCCCTGCTTTTGCATACAGATGCATCTGTGACGGACATTGCTCTAGATGTAGGTTTTAACAATACCAGTTATTTTATAAAAAAATTTCAGGAAGCCAATCAGCTGTCCCCTCACAAATTCCGCAAAAAAATGTCATAACAGAACAGTTTTGTTGTATTTTTCTAAGAGATGCATATGCTAATATAACACCATCGAACAAAGGTGATGTCCACGGCATCAGGCATACCGGTGGATTTCAAACGAGCATCATTCACACGCTCTCGAAAGGAGAAAATAATTATGAAAGCTTTAGAAACTATGATCCAGAACATGTTCCACAAAGACTGCGCAGCATGTACCGACCAGGAAGTATACGAAGCACTTCTCACCTATACAAAAGAGCAGTTAGCTGCAAAAGGCTATCACGATGGCAAGAAAAAAATTTACTATATTTCTGCCGAATTTCTCATTGGTAAGCTTCTTTCCAACAATCTGATCAATCTTGGAATCTACGATGAGGTTGCAGAATTTCTGAAAAAAAATGGCAAATCTCTTGCAGAAATTGAATCCGTTGAGCCGGAACCATCTCTTGGAAATGGTGGTCTTGGACGTCTGGCTGCATGTTTCCTGGATTCTATTGCAACACTTGGACTTCCTGGAGAAGGTATTGGTCTGAATTACCATCTTGGACTTTTCAAACAGGTTTTTGAAGACAATCTTCAGCATGAAGTACCGAATCCATGGATCACTCCTGATTCCTGGCTGACTGCTACAGATGTAACTTATATGGTTCCTTTCAGAGGTTTTTCCTTGAAATCTACCATGTATAGTATTGATGTTGCAGGCTATGAAAACAAAGCGATCCACCTTAATCTTTTTGACATTGATCTGGCAGATGAGTCCATGGTTCATGATGGAATTACCTTTAACAAAAAGGATATTCTCCACAATCTGACACTGTTCCTGTATCCGGATGACAGTGATGAAGATGGACGTAAGCTTCGTGTTTACCAGCAGTATTTCATGGTCAGCAATGCCGCTCAGCTGATTCTGGATGAGGCAGTTTCCAAGGGAAGCAACCTTCATGATCTGGCTGATTATGCTGTCGTTCAGATCAACGACACTCACCCAAGTATGATCATTCCTGAGTTCATCCGCCTTCTTGGTGAGCGTGGAATTGACTTTGATGAAGCTGCTGAAATCGTTTCCCATGTATGTGCATATACCAATCATACAATTCTGGCTGAGGCACTTGAAAAATGGCCAATCCATTATCTGGAAGACATTGTTCCACAGCTGGTTCCGATCATCCGCAAGCTGGATGAAAAAGTAAAAGCCAAATATCCGGCTGAAAATCTTGCTATTATTGACAGCAATAATCTGGTTCATATGGCACATATGGACATTCATTATGGCTTCTCAATCAATGGTGTTGCAGCCCTTCATACAGAGATTCTGAAGAACTCCGAGCTGCATCAGTTTTATGAAATTTATCCTGAAAAATTCAATAATAAGACCAATGGTATTACTTTCCGCCGCTGGTTAATGTATTGCAACCAGCCACTGACCAAGTTTATTTCTTCACTTATTGGAGAGGGTTATAAGAAAGATGCCGATGAACTGAAAAAGCTTCTGGCTTACAAAGATGACCAGAAGGTTCTGGATCAGCTGCTTGAGATCAAGACAAATGCAAAGAAGATCTGCAAGGATTTTGTTCTGGAAAATACTGGCATCGAGATTGATGAAAACAGTGTTTTTGATATCCAGATCAAGAGACTTCATGAGTATAAACGTCAGCAGTTAAATGCTCTTTATATTATTTATAAGTATCTGGAAATCAAAGACGGAAAGAAACCGGAAAGACCGATTACTTTCATCTTTGGTGCAAAAGCAGCTCCTGCTTATTACATTGCAAAAGATATCATTCATCTGCTTCTGACTCTGGAAACCCTGATTCAGAATGATCCGGACGTAGCACCTTATATGAAGCTTGTTATGGTGGAAAACTACAATGTAAGTGCTGCTGAAAAACTGATCCCTGCCTGCGATATTTCCGAGCAGATTTCCCTGGCTTCCAAGGAGGCAAGCGGTACCGGAAACATGAAGTTTATGCTGAATGGTGCTATTACTCTTGGTACTATGGACGGAGCAAATGTTGAGATCAGCGATCTGGTTGGCAAGGATAATATTTATATCTTTGGTGAGTCCAGTGATGAAATTATCAAGCATTATGAGAAGATGGATTACAATTCCAGAGCAATTTATGAGGGAGATGCTGATATTAAAAAGTATGTAGATTTTATTGTCAGCGAGCCGATGCTGAAGCTTGGTAAAGAGGAACATCTGAGAAACTTCTATAACGAGCTTTTGAATAAAGACTGGTTTATGACTTTGCTGGATCTCAAAGATTATATTAAAGTTAAAGATCAGGTATTTGCAGATTATGAAGACCGTAACAGCTGGGCAAAGAAAATGCTCGTAAATATCGGAGAAGCCGGATTCTTCTCTTCTGACAGAACCATTGAGCAGTATAATAAAGATATCTGGCATTTAAACTAAAAAAGTCCATCCCGTGGCAGTATATATAGCTGTCGCGGGATTTTTTTTAACAATATTCACATTTTCACTCTGAAGTATTACTTTTTTTCTGTTACTGTCTGCAGAGTCAACAGTGATTTTTTTCCCATTACTGGTCACTCCGTGACCAGTAACTTTTTCCTAAGTTCATACAAAATAGCGCAGCATAAACTTGCAAAATCGAAGATTTCCAATTACAATGAATACATCATTCATGAAAGGATTTTACAAAATGACAAAGGAAGAACTCGCTCTTGAAGTGATAGATCGATTAAAGAAAGAATACCCCCTGGCAGATTGCACTCTTGATTACGATGAAGCCTGGAAACTGTTGGTTAGCGTACGGCTGGCAGCACAGTGTACAGATGCCAGAGTCAATGTTGTAGTGCAGGATCTGTATGCCAGATATCCGGACATAGCCGCACTTGCAGCAGCTACCCCTGAAGAAATTGAAGCGATTGTAAAGCCTTGCGGACTGGGAAAAAGTAAAGCCAGAGACATCAGCGCATGCATGAAAATCCTGCATGAAAAATACCATGACAATGTTCCATGTGACTTTGACGCTCTTCTCGCCCTCCCTGGTGTAGGACGCAAAAGTGCCAATCTGATCATGGGCGATGTATTCGGTAAACCAGCTATTGTCACTGATACACACTGCATTCGTCTCACCAACCGGATTGGCCTTGTGGATGGAATCAAGGATCCTAAGAAAGTTGAAATGGCACTGTGGAAAATCATTCCGCCGGAAGAGGGAAATGACTTCTGTCACCGCCTGGTAAACCACGGACGGGAAGTCTGTACTGCCAGAACCAGGCCTTATTGCGACAGATGCTGTCTCGCTGATATCTGCGCAAAAAACGGAGTAGACTAAAGCAAAGGCTTTCTGCAGGATATGCAGGTTTTAAAGCTCCCTATAAAAAGGAAGCATTTTCGCCCGGATATTTTCTCGAAAATGCTTCCTTTTACGGTTATTCTCCCACACTTCTTCTCAACGCAAACATAAAAATCTTCTCAAATCCCACACTCACTGCAATAATGACAATTGTCCATGCAAACAGGTCTGGTGTCTCCAGATACACCTTGGCTTTGTATAATTTTTCACCGATGGAACCAGCAGGAATGCCGATTACTTCAGCCGCAATTCCCGCTTTCCAACAGAGACCAAGTCCCAGTTTACAGGCAGTAACTGCATATGGCATAACCTGGGAAAGATAGATAAATTGTAATTTTTTTCCCACTCCCGCTCCAAAGGAATCTGCCATCTCCAGAAGCTGTTTGTCCGTCTGCCTGATTCCTTCCAGAATATTTGTATATACCACTGGAAAAACCATGAGAAACGAAATAAAAACGGATAAGTTTCTGGATGGGATCCAAATCAGGCACAGAATGATAAAAGAAGCAACTGGCGTAGCTTTTATCACCATGATCAATGGCTCCATCAGCACTTCCACAGCAAAAAAAGCAGAAGAAAGCGCCGCCAGAACCGTTCCCAGGATCAAAGCCAGAGAAAATCCCAGTATAATCCTTACGAAACTGAACACCACAGATTTCCAGAAATCTCCCATTACAATCAATTCGGTAAGTCTCTTTATAACAGAAACAGGAGATGCCAGAAGGATCTCCTGTTTCAGCCACATACTGGTCAGCTGCCATACCATAATCCATACAGCAGCTGCCACAATTTTATAAAATATCCGATATTTTTTTGCCTTATCAGCGTTTATAATAGAAGTCCTCATCTGGTAACTGACCTCCGATTGTTTCCGGATTCTGCTCATTTAGTGTGTTCAGATAGCCGGAAAGAATGGTCTGCATTTCGTCGCCCTCCATGAATACAATACTGCATTCCGGAATGGCTTTTGCTGCAACTTCTGCCGGAATAATATCATGGTTTCCAATGATCTGGGCAGCTGCTTCTGTATCAGAATTTACAAATTCTACAGAGTCCTTATATGCATCCATAAACGCATCAATATCTGCTTCATGCTCTTTCAGATAATCATTTCTGGCAATTACAACACCTGTTACCAGCCTGCTTCCATCTGTTGCAGAAGACTCCCAAAGCTCATTCAGGTCAAGGGCCACACGAAGGTTCTCATTCTTCATAAGTGCAGTGGTTACAAAAGGCTGTGGAAGAAGTCCAACTGCTGTCTGGTCTTCTGCAAGCGCTGCTACAACCTCTGCATGCTCAGACTTGTACTCAATGGTCACATCCTTCTCCGGATCCAGTCCATTAGACTTCAGAACAGAGTTTAACGCATACTCCGGAGTCGCACCTTTACCACTGGCATAGATCGTTTTTCCCTTTAAATCATCTACAGACTGGATGGAATCACCATTCTCCACCAGATAAAGAACACCAAGAGTATTTACTGCCAGAACGCTGACGTTTTTATCTGTTTTCTGATATAAAACGGAGGCTAAATTGGATGGAACAGCTGCTACATCTACCTGTCCCTGAACGATCATTGGGACAATTTCATCTGGAGATGCAGCAAGGGAAAACTCGTAATTCTCATCGTCCAGAAGCTGTGCCATTCCCATTGCAGTAGGACCCTTCAGTGCCCCAATTTTCATTACAGAACTGTCTGAATCCGTCTCATCAGCCGGCTCTTCTGATGTCTCATCTGCCGCTTCCGTTTCTTCCTTCTGTTCTTCTGCCAATACAATATTTGCGCTTCCAATACCTCCAGCCATTGTTCCAACACCAAGTGCAGCTGCCATAAACCATGATAATGCTCTTCTCTTCATAGAATGTCCTTTCCGGATCTTTACCTGATCCCATCAGTTCGTAATAGGTTACTGTTCACTGGTAACATTCCGCGAGGTGTTTTTTGTGAACAAAGTTCAC
>ENA-ORMO01002110-ORMO01002110.1-human-gut-metagenome-genome-assembly--contig:-NODE-2110-length-17220-cov-3.233557_pt1 | contig 17220 bp, 15 predicted proteins | sample MGYA00242106_ERZ509001 | MGnify/ENA primary metagenome ERZ509001 (study PRJEB26280, sample SAMEA2338736) | human gut metagenome | biome: human gut; feature: human-associated habitat; material: faeces... | reverse complement strand
GTCCAGCCTGGAAAGACCAGGTTGGAACAGAGCGCGTAGACCAGCAGGGGCATGAGCTTCAGCTTTGCCAGGATACAGAGCGCGAGGCGGAGCAGGAACAGGGCCAGAAAGACGAGGAACAGCTGCTGGATGATCGTCATGTCCGTAAACATCGTGAGAACCTCCTTCATTTGTTGTGAAATATGGTGTTTTCCTACCATTATTATCTCATATATCTAAAAATGTGTCAAAAAATCGCTTTTTTGAGGTGAAAATCTATGGAGATCAAAATTCCGAAGGAAGTGCATCAGCACAGGGAGACCATCTTTTTCGGCCTGTCCACCCGGCAGTTCCTTTGCTCCGTCCTGGCCGTGGGCGCGGCTGTGGGCGTCTATTTTGCGCTGAAGGGCATCGTGGGCCAGGAGACCGCCAGCTGGCTGTGCATCCTGGCCGCCGCCCCCATCGCTGTGACCGGCTTTTTCCGCTACAACGGCCTGACCTTTGAGCGGTTTGCCTGGGCCTTTTTGAAATCTCAGGTCCTGTGCGCCGGGCCCCGTGTGTACCGGGCGGAAAACCTTTACCTCCGGGCCATGCCGGGCAAGAAGGAGGTGTGGAGCAAATGAGAAAGACTCTGCGTACCGTCAGCCGCGGAGAGCGGGTCCCCTTCAAGATCCCCCGCAGCGTCCAGCAGTCCATCCCCATTCGGTGCGTCTATGCGGACGGGATCTGGCTTGTGGGGAACAAGCACAGCAAGACCTGGCGCTTTGCCGATGTGAACTATGTTGCCGACGAGGACCGCCGGAGCATTTTTACTTCCTACTGCGCCGTTCTGAACAGCCTGCCTACCGATGCTGCCGCCAAGATCACCATTATGAATCATCGTTTGAACCCGGTGGACTTCCAGCGCAATATTCTCATGAGAGAGCAGGGGGACAGCCAGGATTGCTACCGAAAAGCCTTTAACGCCATGCTGAAGGAGAAATCGGCGGCGAGCAACGACCTGGTGCAGGAAAAGTACATTACCCTGTCCATACCGCAGCGGAAAATCGAGGACAGCCGGGCCTATTTCCGGCGGGTGGACGGGAATCTGTGCAAAAGCTTTGGGCGGCTGGATTCCGGGGCCAGAGCCATTTCCAGCCATGACCGCCTCCGTATCTTTCACAACTTCTTCCGGCCCGGTGAGGAGCAGCATTTCACCTTTGACCAGGCCGCCGCCATCCGCCGGGGCGTGGACTTCCGTGACCTGATCTGCCCGGACAGCCTGTCTTTCAAGGCGGATCACTTTGAGATGGGCAGCAAGTTTGGCCGGGTACTGTTTCTCAAGGACTATGCCAGCTATGTGGGAGATGAAATGATTTCCGACCTGTCGGACTTTTCCCGAAGCCTCATACTCAGCATCGACATTCTCCCCGTTCCCACCGACGAGGCGGTCAAGGAGGTGCAGAGTCAGATCCTGGGCATCGAGACGGACATCACCCGCTGGCAGCAACGGCAGAACAGCAAGAACAATTTCACCGCCAATGTTCCCTATGAGCTGGAGCAGCTGCGGAATGAAACCAGGGAATTTCTGGACGATCTGACCGTCCGGGACCAGCGGATGATGTTCGCGGTTGTCACACTGGTGCATGTGGCCGATACGCTGAAGCAGCTGGACGCCGACACGGAAACCCTGCTTTCCATTGGCCGGGAACACTTATGCCAGTTTGCGGTGCTGCGGTATCAGCAGGAGGATGGATTGAATACGGTGCTGCCCTATGGTCTGCGCCGGGTGAAATCCCTGCGGACGCTGACCACGGAGAGCACCGCCGTGCTCATGCCCTTCCGTGCCCAGGAGATCCAGGACCCCGGCGGTCTGTACTATGGTGTGAACGCTGTAAGTAAAAATCTGCTGATCTGTGACCGGAAGCGGCTCATTTCTCCCCACGCCTTTTACCTGGGTGTCTCCGGCTCCGGCAAGTCTATGGCCATGAAATCCACCATTGCCAATATTGCCCTGGCAACAAACGACGACATTATCATCATTGACGCGGAACGGGAGTATGGACCACTGACCAGGGCCTTGGGCGGCGAGGTCATTGAAATCTCTCCCCACAGTCCCCACCACATCAATCCCCTGGACATCGCGGATGGTTATGGCGATGGGGAAAACCCCATTGCCATGAAATCGGAGGTGATTACCAGCATCTTGGAGCAGCAAATGGGAGTTGGGATGGTGCATGGCAGCCACAAATCCATCATTGACCGCTGCACCGCCAACATCTACCGTCCCTTCCTGCACGCCAAAGGGAAGCTGCCCACGCCGTTACTCTCCGACTGGCGGAATGAGGTTCTGAAGCAGTCCGACCCGGAGGCCCGGGAGCTGGCGCTGGCCTCTGAGATCATCACGGAGGGAAGCCTCAATATCTTCGCCCATCCCACCAATGTGGATATGAACAGCCGGATCGTCACCATTGACTTATACGAGATGGGAGAGCAGCTTCGGCCCACGGCGTTGGTTGTGACGCTGGAGGCCATTCAAAACCGGGTGGCCTCCAACCGGAGAAAGGGCAAGTACACCTGGATATTCATTGACGAGGTGTATTTGTACTTCAAATACCACTATTCCGCTGAAATTCTGTACCGTGCCTGGAAGCGGTTCCGCAAGTATGCCGCCCCGCTGACAGCAGCGACACAGAATGTGGAGGAATGCCTGAAATCCGAAACGGCCCGGCTGATGTTCGCAAATTCTGAATTTCTGCTGCTGTTCAACCAGGCAGCCACGGACCGGCAGGAACTGGGAAAGCTGCTGCACATTTCGGATATGCAGATGGGCTACATCACAGGAGCGGAGGCCGGACATGGCCTTTTACGGATGGGCGGTTCCCTGGCGCCATTTTTCAATACCATTCCCAAGGACAATGCGCTTTACCGGCTTATGACCACCACCCCAGGCGAAACCTGAGCAAAAATCTGTCCCAACTTGGGCAATGTCATTAAGTTAAGCGCCGCTACAGGTAGGCAGCAGCTGCAAACGCCATTTTAACAGCGTTTTAGGTGAAAAAGGCACGGGAAAGAAGCAGGGCGACTGCTCTGCTTAAAATAAGATATAGAAAGCAATAAAAACATAATGAGAGGAATCGTTGCGGCGCGGCGCCGCGCGGTTGCCGCGCACTGTTACGCGGCCCGATACCAAAAGGTAATGCCCGTATTGGTATGGAGCCTCCGCGGGTAACTTCGTCCGGGGCGGATAGGCAGCAGATACCGCTGCAGGAGCTTTGCAAGGGTTCCCGGTGAAATCGCGTCCCGCAGGAAAGCCTTGCAAATATGGAACGCTGTGGTGAAATTGATTTGGTATGCGTGCTGTTTGCTTTGCTTTTCCCGAGCCTCCGCCGACACAATGGCTTCCGCATAGTTGTACATGGTCAGCCTTGCGTAAAGCTCCTGCATGACAAAATCCGTCTTCTTTCCGTGAAAATGCAGCAGTCCCACCGTATATTTCAGCTTGCGGAAGGAAGTCTCTATGCCCCATCGCCGGGTGTACAGCTGCTTCAGCGCAGCCAGAGGAAACCGCTCCCTGGGCAAATTGGTCAGCAGGGTTTCACTGCTTCCATCTGGCAATGGAAAGCGGACGAGCCGGAAGGACAGCGGATACACGCCGTCGCTGCCCGGTTCCAGGAAATCAAAGGTATTGGTGGCCGGGATGATGCGGTATTGATCGGACTCTGCGCGCATCCGCGCGGTCAGCTTCCTGGTCAACAGCAGCGTGAACGACAGATCGATCTCCGGTGTTTCCGGGAGACGCAGCGCTGACGCGGTTCCCTTTTTCCCTTCCTTGGCCCGAATCAGATAACACCAACTCTGTTTTTCCAGGTGGGCCATCAAGTTATAGGATTCGTAATTCCGGTCCGCCAGAACGATGGCCCTGAAAGATTGACGCTCCGCCATGGCAATCATAGCCTGCGCCTCATGCTTTTTGCGGTCTTTTTGTACCAAAGCATCCAGATACAGGCGGCTCTCCAGATCGTACAGCGCATTCAGATGCAGTAAATTATAACCCCGCTGGGCAGGTGTTCCCTGATGATAGGAATCGCTATCCTTTGGATTTGGAGGAATCTTCACATCGGACCCGTCCACTGCCAGAAGGCGGTACCCCTCCAACGTTCCACACGAAGGCAAAGTGCCCGTAAACTTTCGGAACAGATGCTCCATTGCTTCCGGCAGCAGCTTGTCACGCTGCTGTACAAGGGCCGGTGCGGAAACGGTATCCGGAGCATCCTGGAAGAAATCCAGCAGTTCCCGGGATAGACTCCCGCTGCCGAAGCGAAGCAAAAGGGAAAGTAGCTGCTCCAGAGGCAGTTTCCTCCGCCGGGTAAAATGCTTTTCGGGCTTTCGCACAAACAAATGGGGCGACGCGGACATCTCCCGAATCACAGAATGCAGCTTTTCCCGAATCGTCTCGGGTACAGAAAAAGAATTCATATGCGGCCTCCTTAAAATATCGTCATTTCAAGACTTGGCCGCATAAAATAGCTGCTTTGTCAAGCACTTTTTCGTACTTTTTTAAAAAATATGATGGAAATCCCGTCAAAAAACGAGCCGGGTACCGGATAATACCTGACTCGTTTTTGAGAGATTCTTAACTTAATGACATTACCCAAATTGGGACGCATTACGGAAATTGGCAGTAGGACAGGCTCAGTCACACCTCCTTACGGCCCGGATTGCTGCCCATATAGGTCATGCTGTACCGCTGCCTGATAATAATGCTCTATGGTTGTTGGGGCGTTATACAGAACGGTCAACAGATAACCACGAATGTTGCGGATTTTGGTGGTATTATTGCGCATACATTCCAGCACATACTCGATGTGCGACTGTTGCAGTACGGAAAAACGTTGCTTAACAATCTCGCTTTTGAACTGCGTTCCACCAATTCGGAAAGTTGCCTGGCTGCTGCAAAGCACATCGGTGATGAGTTCTACTAGCTCGTCCACGGTTTCACGGTCATGCCCGGTGAAAGCGATGTAGCCGATATTCTCCTGAACCTGCGCTTTTCGTTCTTCCCGATCCATCCCATCCATCTGGGGTTCCGATGGATGGATAGATGGGTAAAGATAACTATTATCAGGATAGTTATTCCTATTAAAATAGACTTCGGTTTTTCCGACTTCTGGACTTCTGATTTTCCGAACTCCAGACTTCGGTTTTTCCGAAGTCAAGACTTCTGATGACGGGCTGACTTCTGAAAAACCGAAGTCTTGACTTCTGACAGGCGGATATTTTAAATCAGTGGGCAGTTCGGGAGAAGGCGGGGGAACAGCCCTGGCGGCAAACCGCTTTACATAGATTCGGGCAGGACGGCCTTGCCCCTGTTTCACCCGTTCAATGAGGCCAATGCCCCGGTTGGCGTCCAGTTCAGACAGCAGCTTCACACCCTTGTCTTTGCCGCAGTTCATATCCTCCATAATTTCCTCCAGCGTATAGTAAATATAGACCCGGCCCTGTTCATCGTACCAGCCGTTCTTTGCGGAAAGGCCCATCCGGTCAAGCAAAAGGCCGTAAAGAAGTTTAGCGTCTGTGGAAAGATTTTTGAAATGCGCGCCTGTGATAAGCAATTTGGGAATCCGGTAATAGCTGAATTGCTCGGATTCTTCACCGTAGAAATAGGAAAAGGAAACCGCCCTGTCCATCGTCTCACCTCCATTTGGGCATAGAAAAAGGGCGTCCTGAAGATTTCAGAACGCCCGGTGGGGGAGCGGAATGGCATTTTGATATGCTGATCTGCCCCTTGGAAACGAAAAAACTCGTTTTGTTTCCAAAACGAGTTTTTTCATCTTGACTTCCCAAGAAATGGTGGAGATAAGCGGGATCGAACCGCTGACCTCTTGAATGCCATTCAAGCGCTCTCCCAGCTGAGCTATACCCCCGTATTCTATTCGATTTGCGCGTCTCACAAACCGCTCCCCTATAATAACACAAATTGCGAGAAAGTCAAGAGGAAATCAGAAAAAATTTTTGTTTTTTATTGGGGGAGGAAAGAGGTGCCTCAAAACTAGCTTTGAGACACCTCTTGGGTCATGTTTTCTTGACGAACTTTTCTTTGCATCTGGGGCAGGTAATGGAGATTTTTCCTTTGCCTCTGGGGACGCGAACCAGCTGCTTACATTTGGGGCACTTGTAGTACCGGTTTTTCCGGTCCTTGATGCGGTCTATGAGCTGCAGAAAGCGGCGGTTTTCCTGGTAGCGCCGGTAGGTGTTTTTGGACAGCATCCGGTAAAGCACCAAAACCATAGGAATATAGGCCAGGAGATTGAGCCACCCATTCCGGGTGAACATCCCAACCAGACATAAAATTAGATCCAAAACCAGAATGGCCAGACTCAGCTGGTCCACACCGTAGCGGCCTGCGAATACCCGCTGAAGCCAGTTGCCAAATTTTTGTTTCATAGTCTTATCACCTTGGCGAGAAATTTATATGGTCATTATATGGCAAATCCCGCAAAATTCAACGGCTGGGCGGTAATGTTTACGAATTGTTTAAAACCGGATGGGCAAGAAGGGAGGAGGGGTACTTCAAAACGACAGATGTCTGGTTTTTGAGAGAATTTGTCAAAATTGCAAATGACATTTGCTCTAGAATGCTGTATAATAAGGAATAGTTATGAAGGCATCCCTTCGCTGATTGGGAGGCGGAGCGTGCGTTCTGCAAAGTAGAAATTAGGAAAGAGATAGGAGTGATTCGTTGTGGAGCAAAATCAAAAATACACTTGTTTTGTAATTTCACCCTTGGGGCAGGAAGGAAGCCCTGAGCGAATGAACGCCGACCAGGTTTTGGACTATTTAATTATTCCTACACTGACCAGATGCGGCTTTTCAAAGGAGAATATTGTGCGTTCTGATAAGATAGCCAAGCCGGGCAGAATTTCAGAGCATATTGCCAGCTGCATTGAAACCAGTGAGCTGTGCATCATTGACCTGACAGGCCTGAATGCCAACGTCATGTACGAGTATGGCCTGAGGAAGGGGTACGGAAAGCCCTATATTGTGCTGGCCCAGAAAGGACAGCCTCTGCCTTTTGATGTGTATGATGACCGGACGATATTTTATGACATTTCGGAGGTGCCCGCGCTGATAGCTGCACAGGAAACGTTGGAGAAATTTACAGAGGCGATTAAGGCAAAAGGTTTTATTGAGTCTGAGGGGCCGGAAAGTGTCACATCCATTTCTGAGCGGCTGAAAAGCATTGAGGCAAAGCTGGACAGCGCCTTGAATGTCATACAAAGTGCTACCAAAACCACCGGCAATGTTACGCACCGTGGTGCAGAGGTAGACGACATTTTGACTCAGCTTTCTCCCATCCAGGCCTTCAACTACGCCCTCACCCAACGGGACCTCAAATTGGGAGAGGATCTGATGCCGGTTCTGGAAGGCGCTCTGAGCAAGGAACGGTTCATTGACCAAGTGGTGGCCCAGCTGACATCCATGGGTTCTGCGAAGGCTGCCCGGATTCTGGAGGAGAACTGGGACTATGTCGCCAGTAACTTCACCTTCAAGCAGCGTTACGAAGAGGTGGGCTGCTACATCAGCTACTGTAACCGGGCCGATTGTGAGCCGGAACACTTGGAAAAGCTTGTTGCCACCATTGAGGGGCTTTTGGATGAGGCGCCCTCGCCGAAGGATCGGGCGGGATTGTATAACCAGAAAAACCGGCTTTATTTCGGGGCCTACACCACGTTGGAGGCAAAGGGAGAGGTACATCCGGAATATTTGGAGACCGCCATCCAGGCCCTGGAAAAGGCCATCAAGCTGAACGGCGACGAGCCGTCTTACTACTACAATCTGGCGACCTGCCAGCGGAAGAAGGGCGACTTAGACGCTGCGGTAGATGCCATTTCGAAGTGCATGGATCTGGACAGCAACGATGATGACCACCTGAAGCTGGCCTATGAGCTGTACACGGAAAAGAAGGACTCCAGGGCTGTGGGGACCCTGGAGAAGCTGGCAGCGGTGAACCCCTACCTGGCCAAGCTGGTGCAGAAGAAGAAAAAGTCCTGAGTCACAGGGGGCCGAGTATCAAAACCCGCTGAGCAGATGGAATGTCTGTTCAGCGGGTTTTATTTGGCATCCGAATTGATTGTTACAGTGTGGAGCCGTCCAGCTTGGTGCCGCAGTTGTTGCAGAACCTGGCGGATTTGGGCGCCGCTTGGCCACAGATGGGGCAGTATTGCACGTTGGCGCCTGCTGAGCCTTGGGGCTGCTGACCGGCGGCTGGTGGGATGTAAGCAGGGGGTGCAGGAGGCGCGTACCGGGCGCTGTAGGCCGGATCGGCCAGGCAATGCTGGATCTCGTCATAGAAGCCAGCCTGGGCAAGACCGGCCACCAGGGGCGTCAGGGCGGCGCTGCCGTCCACCAGGGCCTTCAAGATCTCCTGGGAGTCGGTCATATAGCTGCCATCGTGGGCGATGACCATGCCGGCGGGGGGGTCCTTGCCCTCCCGGGCGTAGTATTCGATCTTTCCCCGCTGGATGGCGGAGGTGGCGCAGTCCAGGCTGAAGGGAAAGTCCTCATCGGTGGGGATGGCCCAGGTCAGGGGGTTGGTGCCCATCATGTTCTCCACGCCGAAGGTGGGGGCGATCGAGGGCCGGGCGTTGGTGCCGGTCAGGCCGATCATGCCGGCGTTCACAGCCATGGACGTCCAGTACCCGGCGATGCCGTAATGGGTGGAGTTGCGGATGGCGCCGCCGGCCATCCCATACTTCCGCGCTTTTTCGATCAGGGCTTCCATCATGTGGTGGGAGGCCACCATGCCCATGCCGTCATGGGCGTCGTAAACCAGGGTGGTGGGGGTGTCCCTGAGGACCTCGATTTCCGTGACAGGCCGCAGGGTCCCCTTCACGATCCGGTCGATGTAAATGGGCTTGAACCGGTTGCAGCCGTGGCTCTCAATGCCCCGGCGATCCGACTCCAGCAGGACGTCCGCGCAGATCCGGGCGTCCGCCTCCGGGACGCCATAGCCCTCAAAGGCGTCCACCAGGAACCGCTCCATCAGGTCCCATGGCACATAGGGTCTTGTCTCCATCATCGCTCCTCTCCCGGTCTCCGCGGGGCTCAATCGTCCAAGCGGACCTGCTCCACCGCGTCTTCCCGCCGGCTGTTCAAAAAGGCCCGCAGGCTGTCGGCGTCGCCGTCCCGGAGACCGCTCTTTTCCAGAATGTAGCCGTTGTATGCGTTGATATAGAAGTGAAATCGCTCTGCCGTCTCGCAGATGGCGCCGAACTGCTCGTAGGGGTAGCTGGCGGATTTCATCCGATTGCTGATAACCAGCTGCTCGTCCTCAAAGGAAAACCAGCAGCGGCGGGCATTCTCCGGGATGCTCCGCAGGGCCCTGGCCGCAAAGGCGCTGTAAAACCGCCATCCGGTCCAGAAAAGCTGGGCCCCCAGATACAGTCCCACCGCCGTCAGCAGGATCACCACCAGATCCCCGCTGCCGGTGAGGACCTGCCAGCCATTCCACAGGCCCACCGCGCCCAGCACAGCGCCCAGCGCCAGATAGCCCAGCCGCACCAGCCGGTAGCGCCGGGCGCTCATGCGCATGGCGGCGATCTGATAGAACTCCCTCATGCTCTCCTGGGTATAGACCGTCTCTCCGGTCATGTGATCCCTCCTGTTGGAACACCCGTCCAGCGCACAGCAGCTGTGCGCCGGGCGGGTGTGGTCTTTCGTCCGGCGGTCCTCAGCCCTGCTTGGGATAGATGCCGTAATAGTGCATCACATTGATATCCCGGGGGCAGTCCTCGCCGTGGGTGCCGTGGCCCTGCTCGTTGAGGTGGTTGCCGTGGTCAGAGGCCCAGACCACCATGGTGTCATGGTCGGTCCAGTGCTCCTTCACAGACTTGGTCAGCCGGTCAAAGGCGTCGATATGGTGGTGGAAGGCCGCCATGGACTCCGGAGACTCGGGCTGGGTGCGGTGGATCATATCGTCATATTCCTGGTTATAGACCACGATCAGGTCGTACCGGTCCTCCTCGATCAGCTGGAGGGCCTTTTCCGTGGCGGCGTCGTCATAGCTCTCGATATAGTAGTCGATATCCCGGTTCAGATAGACCATGGCCATGCTGGAATTCTCCACCGTGACCAGGGCCACCTTCTTGCCGCTGCGGGGCAGGGAGTCAAACAGGGAGTCCACCGTGATCACCGGCTTGACATAGCCCTTGATGCCGTGGACATCCGGGGACACGCCGGTATACATGGAGCCGAAGCACACCGGCGTCCAGGAGGGAGAGACCGTGGCGATGGGCAGGGCCAGCTGGGTGGCGTGGAGCACCGGCGCCAGGTCCTCGGTGTACTTCTGATACATCCAAAGGCCCACGCAGTCGGGGTTGTAGATCAGGACCCGGTCCGCCTTGCCGCCGTGAAGCATCTGGTCCACCATGTCGTTGACCAGGGGGATGGCGGGATCTGCCTGGCGGGGCGCCTCGGCTCCCATCGCATAGGCGATGGTGGACGCCATGCGGGTCATGGAAATTGCATTATACATCTGGAATCTGTGACCTCCTTCGGTTCAGTTTTGGGTTTTGTACTGGTCTGCCACCATGTGGCAGGCCACAAAGTGTTCCGGCGAGATCTCCGTCAGCTGGGGGTTTGCCCGGTTGGGGCAGTCCTCCATGCAGGCGTCGCAGCGTTTCATAAAGCGGCACTGATCCGGCAGGTTCACCGGGGAGGTGACCTCACCCTTGATGAGCTTGCGCACCGGCTTCTCCTTGCCCACGATGGGCAGGGGGATGGCGGAGAGCAGGGACTGGGTGTAGGGATGGGCGGGGTTGGCAAAGATCTCGTCCGAGGGGGCCTTCTCCACCATCTGGCCCAGGTACATCACCGCGATGTCGTCGGAGAAATACTTGACCACGCTCAGATCGTGGGTGATGAACACATAGGTCAAGCCCATGTCCCGCTGGAGCTGCTTGAGCAGGTTCAGGATCTGGGCCTGGATGGACACGTCCAGCGCCGACACCGGCTCATCGCACACGATCAGCTTGGGATTCACGGCCAGGGCCCGGGCGATGCCGATCCGCTGGCGGCGGCCGCCGTCCAGCTCATGGGGGTAGGAGTTGACGAACCGGCGGGCCAGGCCCACGATGTCCATCAGCTCCAGCGTCCGCTTCTCGATCTCCGCCTTGCTGCGCAGGAGCTTGTGCTCCTTGATGGGCTCGCTGATAAGCTGCATGATGCTCTGGCGGGGGTCCAGGGAGGAGAAGGGGTCCTGGAAGATCATCTGCATCTTCGTCCGCAGGGGCCGCATCCGGGCCCGGCTGTAGTTGGTGATGTCCTCCCCGTCAAAGATGATCTTGCCGGAGGTGGGCTCCGTCAGCTTCAGCAGCGTCCGGCCGGTGGTGGACTTGCCGCAGCCGCTCTCGCCCACCACGCCCAGGGTCTTGCCCTCCTCGATCTGGAAGCTGACGCCGTCCACAGCGTGGAGCTTGCCCTTGGGGGTATCAAAATACTTGGTCAGATTCTGGACCTCCAGAATGATCTTCTTCTCGTCAGCCATTTTGATCCCTCCTCAGGCGGAAACTCGGGTCGTTGTACGCGTCGCAGGCCACGTAGTGGCTTCCCGCCACGTGCCGCAGGGCCGGGACCTTCTCCCGGCAGGCGTCTGTTGCGTAGGGGCAGCGCTCAGCAAAAGTGCAGCCCGCAGGCAGGTTCATGGGGTCCGGCATCAACCCCTTGATGGGGACCAGCTCCTCGCCCCGCTGCTTGAGGTTGGGCAGGGAGTCGAACAGGCCCTCGGTGTAGGGGTGGCGAGTGTGGTTGAACACATCGTCCGCCGAGCCCACCTCCACGATACGGCCGGCATAGACCACGGCCACGTCGTCGCAGGTCTCCGCCACAACGCCCAGATCGTGGGTGATGAGCAGCATGGACATATGGTTATTGATGATGAGATCCTTCATCAGCGAGAGCACCTGGGCCTGGATCGTCACGTCCAAGGCGGTGGTGGGCTCGTCCGCGATCAGGAGGTTGGGCTGGCAGGCCAGGGCGATGGCGATGATCACCCGCTGCTTCATGCCGCCGGAGAACTGATGGGGATAGTCACCCGCCCGGCTGTCGGAAATTCCAACCGTCCGCAGCATCTCCTTGGCCTTTTCCATCGCCTGCTTGGCGTCCACATTCTGGTGGAGCTGGATACTCTCGGCGATCTGGCTGCCCACGGTCATCACCGGGTTCAGGGCAGTCATGGGGTCCTGGAAGATCATGGCCACGTCGTTGCCGCGCATGCTCTCCAGTTCCTTGTCGCTCATCCGGAGGACGTTTTTCCCCTCCACCAGGATCTCGCCGCTTTTGATGACGCCGGGCGGGTTGGGCACCAGGTTCAAAATGCTCAGGGCTGTGGTCGTCTTGCCGGCGCCGGTCTCGCCCACCAGGCCCAGCGTCCGCTCCCGGCCGATGGACAATGACAGTCCGTTGACTGCCTCCACACAGCCGTCATCTGTTTCATAATGGACCACCAGGTCCTTGATTTCTAATACGTTATCAGCCATCGTGCACCTCTTACTTCTTCAGCTTGGGGTCCAGCGCATCCCGCAGACCGTCGCCCAGCAGGTTCAGCGCCAGGACCGTCAGCATGATCGCCAGGCCCGGGAACATGCACATCCAGCCGGAGGAGCGGATGTAGCCCCGTCCGTCAGACAGCATGGCGCCCCACTCCGGCGTGGGAGAGGGCACGCCCACTCCCAGGAAGCTCAGGGAGGAGGCGGAGATAATGGTGGAGCCGATGCGCAGGGTGATCTGCACGATGATGGGGCTGAGGCAGTTGGGAATGATATGCTTGAGAATGATCTTCCAGGTGGGCAGACCCATGGCATAGGCAGATTCGATGTACTCCTCGCCCCGGATGGTCATCACCTGGGCCCGGGTAATCCGGGTGAAGCCGGTGGCCGAGCTGATGCTCAGCGCCAGCAGCAGATTCATGGTGCTGGTGCCCAGCAGGGAGACGATGACCACGGCGATCATGATGTTGGGGATGGAATAGAGGATGTCGTTGGACCGCATCACGATCTGGTCCACCACGCCGCCGTAGAAGCCGGCCAAAGCGCCCAGGATCATGCCGATCACCATGCCGATGGCCACGCTGCCCACGCTGATGGCCAGGGAGTAGCGGGCGCCGTAGAGCACCCGGGCAAAGATGTCCCGGCCGGTCTGGTCCGTGCCGAACCAGTGTTTGGCAGAGGGTCCCTGGAAGATCTCCGTGCTCAATCCCACGATATCCGTCTCATAGTCATAGATAAAGGACGAGGCAATCGTTGCCACCACCAGCACCACCAGGAAGACCATACCCAGGATGGCGCCCTTGTTTTTCAGCAGGCGGCGCAGAGTCTCCTGGGCCATAGAGCGCCCCTGGACCTCCCGTGCCGCCTCCTCCATTGTTACTCTCTTCGTCATCGCGTTCACCTCTTATTGGAATACTGCGCCTTGATGCGGGGATCACAGAAGGCGTAGACGATGTCCGTGGCCAGATTGATCAGTGCCATCATCACGCAGCAGAGGATGATGGAGCCGGTAACTGTGGGGGTATCCCGCTTGCTGATGGCGTCGAAAATTAAACGGCCGATGCCTGGCCAGGCAAACACAGTCTCAGCCAGGACGGAGCCGGTCATGACAAAACTGAACTGCATGCCCACCGCGGTGACGATGGGGATCATGGCGTTGCGCAGACCATGCTGATAGATGACCCGGTTTCTGGAGGCGCCCTTGGCCTTGGCCGTAGTCATGTAATCCTGCCGGATCACATCCAGCATGGCGCTTCGGGTGGTGCGGGTCAGCAGCGCCGCCAGGCTCAATCCCACGGTCGCCGCCGGCATGATCAAATATTCAATGCCCCCTGTGCCGCCGGATGGCAGCCATCCGAGATTCAGGGAGAAGAGCAGAATAAACATCAGCCCCAGCCAGAAGTTCGGCATCGACACGCCGAACAGGGCAAAGACCATTCCCGCCGTATCCTTCCAGGAGTTCTGGTGGATGGCGGTATAGATGCCCAGTGGTATGGAGATCAAACACGCGAAGATCAGTGCTGTTCCTCCCAAAAGGAGGGTCTTGGGCAGACGGCCCATGAAGGTGTCGAACACATCCAGGCCGCTTTTGTAGGACGTGCCCATATCGCCGGTGAGGATGCCGCCGATATAGCGGAAGTACCGGATGAGGAAGGGGTCGTTGAGACCCATGGACTCCCGCAGGGCCTCTTGCTGCTCATAGGTGGCGTTCTCCGGCAGGATCTGCTGCACGGGGTCACCGCCGGCCAGATCCATGGCCCAGAAGATTAGCAGCGAGGTCACCAGAAGGGTGGGGATCATCAAAAGCAGACGCTTGACAATATAACGAATCATATCCAATTTCTCCTTCAGAAAAGACGCCGCGGAAACGCAGAATCAGAGCCGCCGAAAGGAGCGGGACCGAATATCTGATTTTTCGGTCCCGCTCACAGTCAGCTCAGGGATTATTCGGCGCTGTCCAGCGCAACGTAGGCGTGAGACCAGACATGATTGCCGCCGCCGAACAGGTAGGTGCCCTGGAGGTTCTTGTTATAGGCGATCACCAGATCGGGCACGTACAGGGGGATCTGAGGAACGATCTCCGCCATGTACTGCTGCAGCTCCTGACTCTCCTGAAGCCGGGCGTCCGCGTCCTTCTCCACCAGGATCTTGTCGGCCATCTCGTCCACATAGGGATCGGCCAGGTGGTGGTAGTTGGTGGGATAGTCAGAGTAGAACAGCTCGCGGTAGGTCTCATCCAGACGGGTGATAACGTTCCAGCGCCACAGGAACATATCCTGGCCGCCGTTCTGGCACTCGGTCTTCAGCGTGGCCTGGTCAAAGGACTGGATGTTGACCGTGATGCCGATCTGCTGGAGGTTGGCCTGGATGATGGGGGCGATGGTCTTATAGGGATCGTCGGTAGCGGCATACAGCTCCACGGTAAGGCCGCCGTCGGGATAGCCGGCCTCGGCCATCAGCTCCTTGGCCCGCTCCAGATCATAGGTATAGCCCTCGATCTCGTCATCGTCCATAAAGCTCCACACGCCGCGGTTGAGCACGGTGGTCTGAGGCAGGCCCCGGCCGCCCAGGACCACGTCGATGATGTAGTCCTTATCGATGGCGCAGGACACAGCCTGGCGCAGCTTCTCGTTGTTGAAGGGCTCCTTGGAGCAGTTCAGGCCCAGATAGAACAGGCGGGTGCCGGGCTGGGTGTGGACGGTGATGTTCTCGTCCTCCTCCAGGTACTCCAGCTCGGTGGTGGGAGGATCGATGCACACGTCGATCTCGCCGTTCTGCAGGGCGATCACCCGCTGTGAGGCCTCCATCAGGGGCTTGAAGATGATCTCGTCGGCCATGCCGGGGTCGTCGCCCCAATACTTCTCATTGCGGACGAACTTGGCGTACTCGCCCTCTTTCCACTCGGAGAAGACGTACTGGCCAGAGCCCACCAGCCAGGGCTCCTTGTTGCTCTCATCCTCCCAGGCCGCCTTGGACTGGATGGACATGGGCACGCCCATCAGGGTGTCGATGAGCTCGTTGCTGTACTGGGTGGTGGTGAACTGGACGGTATAGGTGTCCAGGGCCTCCACGCTCTCCACCAGGCCCAGGGTGCCGGACACGGCGCTGAGGGTGGGGTCGTCGCTCATGGCCATCTCATAGGTGAACACCACGTCGTCGGCAGTCAGAGGCTCGCCGGTGCTGAAGGTGGCGTTCTCCACCAGATGGAAGACCAGATGGTTGTCATCGGTCCACTCCCACTCGGTGGCCAGCTGAGGATTCTTCTCATTGGTCTTGTTGTCCAGAGAGACCAGGCGCTGATGGGTCATGACCAGGCAGTTGTTGTTGGCCTGATCGTTCTGGAGCATGGGGTTGAGCTGGTTGATATCCGCGGCGGTACCCACGATCAGGTCCTTCTTCACGCCGGGGATGCTGCCCTCGACGCCCTTGGCGCCGGAGCTCTCGCCGCTGCTGCCGGAGTCCCCGCCGCAGGCGGCCAGGGACAGGGTCATCGCAAGGGTCAGCAGGATTGCGAGGATCTGTTTCCTTCTCTTCATAACATCTTCTCCTTTTCATAATTAAAATAAAGAGAAGTCCTGTCGGGCTTCCCCCTATTCTCCTGAAACAACACGCGCAGACCGGCCCGGGGCCTCTCCGGTGTTTGACGAAAACCGGAAAATCCCCAGCCGGCCCGTTGCTATGGTAGCCGCGGTCTGCTCTGTCTCCACACCCAGTCCCGCTGCCTCACAGCCTACCAGCTTCACGTCCTTTTCATCTATGAATTCATAGAAAGCTCCCATTGCATTGCTTCCGCCGCCCACACAGGCTATAACCATATCAGGAAGCTTTCCCTCCTTCTCCATAAGCTGCTCTCTTATTTCCCTGCCGATAACACTCTGGAAATCCCTTACCATCATGGGGAAGGGATGGGGTCCCATGACAGAACCTATGACATAATGTGTGTCGGAGATGCGGTTCGTCCACTCCCTGAGCGTCTCATTGACAGCATCCTTTAATGTCTGTGTTCCGCTGGTCACCGGATGTACCTTGGCCCCTAACAGTTCCATACGGTATACATTGAGTGCCTGGCGGTCCGTATCCTCCTTTCCCATGTAGACCTCGCATTCCAGTCCCAAAAGGGCTGCCGCGGTGGCAGTTGCCACGCCGTGCTGTCCGGCCCCTGTCTCGGCAATCACCCTGGTCTTTCCCATCTTCTTAGCCAGAAGGACCTGCCCCAGAGCGTTATTGATTTTGTGGGATCCGGTGTGGTTTAAGTCCTCTCTTTTCAGGTAAATCCTGGCTCCGCCCAGGTCCTTTGTCATCTTCTCCGCATAATAGAGACGTGACGGACGGCCTGTGTATTCCTCCAGCAGATACTTTAACTCAGCCGTAAACCGGGGATCCTTTTTATAATACTCATATGCTTCTTCCAGCTCCGTGACAGCGCTCATCAGTGTTTCCGGTATGAACTGACCGCCATGGATTCCAAATCTTCCTCTTGACATTTCTGTTTCTCCTTTTTTAAAACGATTTTTCACCGCAGGACCTGGGCCATTTCCTCCATCTTCCTTCTGTCCTTCCTGCCCCCTGTTTCCACCGCGCTGCTGACATCAATGCAGTAGGGGCCATGGGATACCGCCTGTCTTATGTTGCCCAGATGTATACCGCCTGCCAGAAAATAGGGTTTCGTAAGCTCTGGTATCATGTTCCAGTCAAACTGGGTGCCGCTGCCTCC
>ENA-ORMO01002106-ORMO01002106.1-human-gut-metagenome-genome-assembly--contig:-NODE-2106-length-17285-cov-2.512188_pt1 | contig 17285 bp, 18 predicted proteins | sample MGYA00242106_ERZ509001 | MGnify/ENA primary metagenome ERZ509001 (study PRJEB26280, sample SAMEA2338736) | human gut metagenome | biome: human gut; feature: human-associated habitat; material: faeces... | reverse complement strand
AAATACTCTAACTCATTATAGATATTCTATAATGAGTAGGAAAAGGCAAAAAAACTCAAAAAATAAGGATATTTTTTTCAAAAAAATTAGGATTTTCTATTTTTTTATGATATTTAATTCCGAATCGGAAAATTCGTTCAATGTCGGTTCTATTTCCTTAAAACCATAACGTTTTAAATCTCTTTTATCGATAATGAACCAATTGTCATTTTTATCAGCGTGTTTGCATACTTTTTGTGTTAGAACTTTTTGCGCATATAAAGAGTATCCGATAATATCGTCATATTTTTGATAAATTTGTGTTTCATCCAGATCAGCAAGTTTCTCTTGAAATATTTTAAATTGTTCAGCATCTGTTAAATCTTGAAGGTCAATATTAATAGCGTCATATTTTATAAGGGTATGTATATAACCAAAGATAATGGGTGCTACATTAATGTAGCGTTTGCGGGCTTTTTCTATTTTGTCATAGCTAAATAATTTAATAGTATTTTTACCATCTTTAGCTTTCAATGTTGTATTGTTAGTTAACCGTCTAGCGTTTTCTATTCTGTAATCATTCTCTTTACCATGCTTATCTAAGCGTAATAAATTACAGGTGAAAAAATACATTATGATTAAAGATAGGGCATTATTTTTGATGTGTTTTTTTATTTCAGCATAGCTCAAACCATCAATAATAGAGGAATCTCCATCGTTTTTAATATAATGATTGTATTCAATTTTATATAAATCATAAAAAAGCTCTTTGTAGTTAGTTCGATTGATAGCTTTTGTTTTAAATTTATTTCGTTCTTTATCATTGCTAACAAATAGAGATAAAATGCCATCCATTAAGACAAATGATATCATAGCTTTACAATATTTGAGCTTCGTTTCAAAATAATAATTATTTTTAGGATTTATAAAATCTTCTACAGCAACGATGTATGGAAGAAGGTGAAAAATAATATTTTCTTTTGCATCTTTGAGTGATTCCGACGATATATGAATGCGTTTATTAAAGTATGGGGTTGTTATTTTTAACATATTAATTCTTATTTTCCTTCTATATATACAGATGGCTTAAGTCTAAGCCATTATATACTAATTTTCCGTTTATCTCATCAGCTAAGACTTTGATACTGATTGTTCCATAGTGTTCAGAGAGGGAATTAGAACCCTCCCAGCCACAAAGTCTTTGTACGCGGTCAATCGGACAGTTGTTATTGCGTAGAATCGTTCGAACAGTGTGGCGGAATGAGTGAAAAACAAGTCCTTTGTCCTTCAAACCGAGAGAATCAAGGAGCTTCCCAAACCATTTAGACCGTTGAGCAGACAACTCTCCGCGTGTGTTTGGCTCTAAATCCATAAAAATGCGTTTGTTTTTAGTAGGACTTTGTTTTTTCATGAAATTTACAAATTCCAAAAACCCTAATTTGATAAGCTCTTGATGAATCGGAATCTTACGTATACCAGCCTTGGTCTTGACGTGCTTGCCGTCATTTTCATTTATGCTGATAAATTTAATACCGTCTTCTTCTTGAATATCATCAAATTGGAGCTGACAAATTTCATTAAGTCTGGCTCCTGTATATAAGCCCAGTAGCCCAATCCAAAAGAATGACCGTCGTTGTCGGTTATTATCCCAATGTTTGGAATAAAAGTCACTGTGGAATATTTTTTGTAATTGCTGCACGGTGAACGGCTGGTATTTTGTAATCTCTTTTGTTTTTTCGGGAGACGGTATATCTATTTCATCCATAACATTTTCTCTGATATATTTACGCTTTAAAGCCCATGTAAAGATGGATTTTAAAGATTGAACGTAATCAGCGCGAGTTTTGTCTGAAATGCATTTTTCAGGGTGTTTTTTGTTTTCATTAATAATTTTATCAAGATGAGCAATCTGTTCTGATTTCAGTCTTAATGGTAAAAATTGCAAAGTTAAGACTAATTCTTGTAGATCTTCAGGTTCTATATCGCGAATCTTTTTATTGTTTAACAATTCGCTTATTACTCGCATTCTTTGATTGATTTTATTTTTTTGGGCTTGAGATACATTATTTCTGGAGAGTTCATTATTATAAGTTTCTGCAAGCTCGCTTAAAGTTAAATTTGGCTTTTTATAAGTAATCGGGTCAAGGTTTGTTTTTTGTAGTTGTTCAATCAATGGAGGAGAGGATATGAGCTTTATTGGATAATTTCTAATTTCGGCTCCTTTTATGTATTCGATGATAAATTCTAAGTATTGAATAAAAGCAAGCAGAAATGCGCGAAGCATATTTTCTTTACATGATTCAGTCGGCTTTTGCATTTTTTTATAGTATAGGTATCTTTCAAGGGAGCTTTCAATTGCAGCGAAGTGCCCTAAATGGTATTCCTCAATATATTCTTTGAGGAGTAGATTATAATAATTGAGAGTATCAACACTTTTTATAACCTTTCCTTTATCTTCAGATATTTGTTCTATACAAAAATCGAGTGCAATATCTTCAATAGCTCCATCACTATATTCGTAAGGCTCTTGAATTCTTTTTACACTGGAAAAAATACGGTCAAATTCGATATCAAAATCTTTATCATATTCATCACCGAAGCCTTTTATGTGTTTCATTTGCATTTCCCTTACAAACATTGCATTTATTCTAGCTATTGTAGACAAGCTTCTGATATTTGCAACTTTTTTATCTCTTGTATGTAAAGATTTCCAAATCTGTTTTCTTTTAAAAATGGGAATCAGTGGGCGGGGGATATTTACCACAACGTAGAATGAATAACCTCGGTCGAATATTGTCATTTTTACCTCATAAGTTAGCCTAATGACAGTGAGGTTATTAGCAGAAGTTATTAGCAGTTTTGACTTTTTCAGAGATAAAAAAAATAAAAAGCCCTGTAAAAACAAGGCTTTATTTCAAAATTGGCTGACCAAGGTTTATGACCTTAGGAAAAAATATGAGCAGGAATTAGCGGAAATGTATCTGATTATTAACGGCATGGATGACGATTTGCGACAGATGATGACGATAGAAAAAGTCTAGAGTTCAATATTTTTATTATATAGCCAACTACAGAAGGAAATAATAAAAATGATTAAGGACTTTTATATTTGTCTGGACAATACGGCACTAAATTATGCACTAAAGCATTTCAGCAATCCGTTTACGCGGATAATGCGTTGTTATACCGGTCTGGAAGTTGAAATGGTTGTTAAAACAATGGAATCAAACAAGAGCAAAAATTTTTACACGCTCCGAGCAATGCAAAATAAGATATTAAAAGGCACTATTAAAAATCTTGAAGTCTTAGGAACTATTTTTGAAAGAGCGGATAGAGAATAAAAAAGTAACCCACCAGCTAATCCAGTGGGTATTCATAAGTGGGAGTAATCCTTTCCTTGATTTTTCTTGGTAGAACACTCTAGTCGATATTTGAACAAAATATCACAAAGAGTTGCTAAAAATTTATGAGCAAGCAAAAAAGTTAGAATTTACTAAAATCCATGACTAAGCAAATACTCAATATATTTTTCAAACCCCATTTTCGAAAGATATTTTAAAAATATATCTCTTGGTGGAGTATTAGCCATATAGGGTTTACCAGAACCAGTATACAAACCACCACCAGGACCAGTATATAAACCTCCTCCAGGGCCGGTATATAATCCACCACCAGGACCAGTATATAAACCTCCACCAGGTCCCGTGTACAGTCCCCCTCCAGGTCCCGTATACAAACCACCACCAGGTCCGGTATATAAACCACCACCAGGTCCAGTATATAAACCACCACCAGGTCCGGTATATGCACCTCCTCCAGGACCAGTGTATAATCCCCCTCCAGGTCCAGTGTATAATCCTCCACCAGGTCCAGTATATCTATTTCTTGGCCACATAATTTAACTCCTTATCCTAAAATATTAAATGGGTGCCCAATTTGAGTTGGGCACCCTTACTCTTATTTTTTCTTAGAAGGTTTCTGACTCAATGCAGAACCTGCAGCTGTTTTACTTGTACTACTAAAGCGACCATCACGGAGGACTTTTGATGCGGCAGAAGCTGCTTTAGCACTGGTTACTTTACAAGTTTTAGAACATTTACTCATTTTTTATTTCCTTTCATATGGAGTGGAGAAGGTAGGTAGGAGGACTTGCGCCCTCCAACCAAGATACTACCTGTCAGGAACTAAAATGCGAAAAGCTTTCTTACCATAGTCCCTAGCATACAAAATCATACCATTTTTTAGGCGGATTTTTGCTGTATAGAGCCAGCGGTAACCGACAGGAGTATCTTCACGACAACTATTTGTCATGTTATTTCTCCTTGTTAAGAGCCAAAAATTAGTTGATTTTTAATAAATAGGACTGTAGAATAAAAATTGCTAGATTTAGAAACTACAGTTTCTATTTACCAAAAGGGGAAAAGCTGGCTCTGTCTGGCTTTTCCTCAAAACTTTTAAATTAACTCATAAACCCCCTTCTTATTTTCCACACTCTTGATTGAAGGATTATCTTCCTTTGACATATTATATGCCTTAAGAGTAACCTGCCGTTTTGTCTTTTTGCCATCTTCTTCATCTTTATATTTGCGATAAAAACCCACAGTAAGCTCATCAACCGAAAGTGGCCGCCCTGCAAGCTTAAGAAGTTCAACAATTCTTTTTGCAAATACGTCTGTGTTTATACCTTCTGCTATATCTGCAGGTATGTCATCTATAGAAAACAAATCAAAAATATCTTTTTCTTCATTCTCTTTATCAGTCGTCAGCAAATCGCTCATTGTTTAACCTTTCATAAACAGACTCGTCTATAGCAATAAAGTTAGCACCGTACACAAGCTATGTCAATCCAAAATTATTCTGAATCAGTTTTTTTTTATTTTTTAATCACAGAATACACGATCAATTCGTCTATCAACAAACCCAAATTAACCGACAGCTCAAAATATGCTTTTCTACATTATTAGCGGGCAATGTATTTGGGTGTTCTTATTTTATTCTAATCATTGAAATACAATGAGTTATTTTCGTGAAATTTTCAAATACAAATTTAAAACGCAAATAACACGTATGAAAAAACATATTTTGTGTAAACCAAAATGGTAATCTTACGAAAATCGTAATTATAAAAAAAATTAATAAAGCGTTAATTTTTGGACTCTTGCTGAATAATATCCACAGCTTTTTAACCGATAACCAAAAAAGTTTTAGAATCTCCAAACTGCACTAATTTTTTATGAACCCAATAAGATTGTTGATAATGAAATTAGATAAGAAAAGTGATACAGATTCTTTTGGGAGACAATTTCACAACTTAATTTTTCTAAACCATTTCCACGATTTTCTTCTGGGCATCGGTATTGTATTCAATGTAGCGTTGGGTGGTGGCAAGGGTGGAATGTCCAGCCAGCATACGGATGTCGTTTAAGGTTCCGCCGGCAAGGCTGATGTTTTTAGCGGCAGTGGTAATGAAGGTTCTGCGGCCGCTATGCGAAGAGCAGCCCTCAAAACCTATTTCTTTATATAAATTATAAAAGAAATTGACGATTGCCTGCGGACTGGTTTTGTTGTCGCGTTCTGTGGTAATAATCCGATTCGTCAAATTGAAATGCTCGTCCTTCTGTTGTTTGCTTAGTAATTCTGCCAATAAAACCGCCAAATCTTTATGCAGAGGAATAATCCGTCCGGATTGTTTGCCTTTGGATGCTTTATTAATAAGGTTAATTTCGCGGCTCAGTTGTCCTTCCGAATCGCAAACCATCAGCCAGCTTAGATTTGCTATTTCCTTTGCTCGTAATCCAGCTTTATAGCTAAGCATAAAAATAATTTTGTTGCGGAGCGGATATCTTGTCCGCTCCAAATAGCTCAATGCCAGTTCCTGCTGCTTCGGTGTGAGGATTTTTGCCTGTTTGTTAAGTGCCATTTTTGTTTCAAACTCATTATGCTATTGAATCTATGTGATAAATTATAATGAGTGTAAAATAAAAGTCCAGGCTCAAAGTCTTGCAACGCTTGAAAAATAAGGACTCATTATAAAACTTAGATTATATAATGAGTTTATCCGCCGCAAACTTTGCAAGGTCTGGCACCTTGTGATTTTGCCTTGTCTTTGGTGGTTTTTATACAGTTTTTGGTACAGCGTTTTGCCCATTTACAGGTTGGGCTATGATAAATATAAGTCTTGGTATTCATCACCACGGTTGAATTGTCAGAAGCCAAAACAGGTGCGGATAAAAGCAGGAAAATTAATAAACATACGGCTCTTTTCATCTTTCATTCCAGACTTTATTATAAATTTTTCCCCAGCCTTCATTATGGCTTGCTCCGTCAATTTCAATAATTAAATCGTCCTTTCCGACAAATTCGCGTGCCAATATCGGCGGCATGACTTCATCGTTACTGCCGACATAGTGGATTTGCGGAATTTTAGCGAACTGTTTACGGTAGCTTTCCAAATTCATTGATTCATTAAGCGGCGGCAGGTTGTGATATTGTGTCCATGCTAAGTGGTCGAGATTTCCGGCAATGGTTATAATTTTTTTGACATTCAGCCCCGGTTTGGCAGTTGCCACCAGTCCGGCAACCTGTGCACCGCCGGAAAATCCGATTAAAATAACAGGATTGTTACCGACAATATTTTTAATTGCCTCATATTCTGCATTAATAACTTCCGGGGCAAAACGAGCAGTTGTCCAATGTCTTTTGGAACAAATCGGACTTTTAACATATTGGCATGGTCTGGCAAGGTAAATTATGTTCGGGCTGTTGTCGCCAAAAGCCAGTTCACGGACTAAAGTTCCGCGAGGTGTCGGGTCTTGGGTTGCTTTGCCTCGGGCATTAAAGGCATAACCGTCACCTTCTATATATATTTTATAAGGCGCCGCCGGATTAGTAACCTTTTGCCAACAGGCAAGGGTAAAATCCCGAGTTTCAATTTCTTTATACACAAAATCAGCCGGCACCCTGATTGTCGTACACCCGGTCAGAAACAGCAATGTTACTAATACTTTTATCATACGTTAAGCTCCTTATAAAAGGACTATATCGGCTTATTTATAAAAATTCCAGAGGGTTTTTGACTTTTAGCTTGATTGTCTTCAAAAGGCTTTATAATATAAATCCGAGCAGTTTGCTGCTTAGGGCGTCGAAAACCCTTTTATAAGCTTGGTCGTGTGCACACGACCTTAAATATGTGCCGACTTTCTTGTCTATGCTTGGACGGATGTCGGCGAATAAGGCTCAGCCAAATAAGCCGAGCCGTCTATCTCTATACGGTTTTCGAACATCCGCCCGCCTTTTCTTAAAAAGCGGGTTTTCTTTTAACTAGTTAGAAAAAGGATGTTTAATCGTATGAAAAATAAACTCTTAATTACAACGGCATTGGTGGCACTTTCGATGTCTGGCAATGCTTATGCAGATGTAACCATCAATTCAGACACAGTTCTGGAAAGTGAATATGCCGACAATGTAATAATTTCCGGCGGTAATGTTACAGCTAAAGACAGCTCTACAGTCAGCCTTAATTATCCTGACGGAAAAAATTTAACAGTAAACGGCGGAAACTTATCTTTAAACGATTCCACCATTTACACTTTTAACGGTAATACAGAAATCAGCGGAGATGCTGTTCTTAATTTGAACAATGACAGCGATATCAACACCAACAAGTTAACCATCAGCGGAGGGACAATCAACCTTAATAAGGGGGAACTTCGCCAGAATAATAGTTTTACCATGACCGGCGGTACAATTAACGCAAACGGCCAAACGCAAATAGGTTCTGTCGGAAGAGATACCGAAAAAGTCGAAGGAACTGTAACGAGCTATGCCGGAGGAACAACGGATATCAGCGGCGGCGTGATAAATGTTAAAGGCGGCGTAGGTCTTGGCAGTTCTGCCAATGATGTTTACGATAATGGTAATGTTATTTTTGGTACCTCTATTAAATTAAGAGGTGATGCAACTCTGGATATTAAAGAGGGAGCAACCTTATTTGCTTATGAAAATTACAAAATTAATGAGCCGGATTTAGATAATTCTGACCTTGATGTTGTAACCTTTGGTAATAAAGCCACAATAACAATGAATGACAACACTTCAAAAATTAATCTGGCCGGAACGTTAAGTGCCAATATTAATGGTGATGACCGCGGCAAAATTCATTTTCAAAATTCCGGTGCTCAGATTGACGGTGATGTTGAAGCTGCCAGCCTGATTTTTGAAGGCAGCCATACCTTAAGCCAGGCTGTTTCCGGTGAAATCGGCGGATTGGATATTTTTGAAATTAAAAAAGGCACCATGGTTTATGATAAGGAAATCAACGGCGGCGCTTCCAGCGTTATTGTCGGCGAAGGCGCAACGCTTGATATAGGAACAAATACTTTGCATTCCGGCGGTGAAAAAGCCGTTTCCGGTGAAGGTGTCCATTTCAAAGATAATTCAACTTTGGACTTTACTGTAACAGATAAAGACACTTATGGTAAAATCCACGCCAATTACGTTAATATCAGCGAAAACGGTACAAATTTAAATATGACCTTAAACGGTGCCGCCTTGGCCAAAGGTGAAACAACAACCTTAAAATTATTTAATGGTGAAGATTCCGATACGGTAGAAATCGAAGGTAAGTTTGCCAACCTGAGCCAAAATTCCCGTTATGAATTTACGGATAATGGCGACGGAACTTTTGATGTTACTTCTGTCGGTTCTGCCACGGATGCCGTTGTTGATGCCGGTGGTTCTGCCAACAATGCCGGAACAGCCGAGGCATGGGACAGCGTCAGTGCTTCAACCAGCTCTCCGGTTGCTGCCGCAGTTACGGAACAATTGGCACAGCTTTCCAACAGCACAAATGCTGCTGAGCAGAAAGCCTATGTTGACGCTTTGACGGCGGTTGCTCCGGAAGTTGCACCGATGGTTCAAAAGACACAGACAGAAACAGCTAATCAGGTCTTTGGTGCCGTATCAACCCGTTTAACCGGTGGTTCAATCTCAACAGGTGGCGAAGGTATGGCTTCCGGCGATAATATTTTCAAACGTGGTGCAATGTGGGTTCAGGGCTTGTTCAACAAATCCAAACTGGACGACACATCCAAGGCGAAGGGTTTTGATGCAGATTCTAATGGTATTGCCTTCGGTGCCGAGAAGTTTGTAACCGATGATACTAAGGTCGGTATTGGTTACGCTTATACCAACACCGATATTGATGGTTTCATGCGTGATACGGATGTTGATACACATACTGCCATCTTGTATGGTGAATATAAACCATCCAACTGGTATGTAAATGGTATTGCGACCTATGGCTGGTCTGATTATGAAGAAAGCAAGAGTGTCGCCGGAGTTGGTGTCAAAGCTGACTACGATGTCGAAACTTTTGGCTTACAGGCAATGACTGGTTACGATATGAACATCAACGGCTTAGGCATTACGCCGGAAGCTGGCTTGCGTTATGTTCATATCAAACAGGATGCTTATAAAGATTCTGCCGACCAACGTGTATCTGCCAATGACAGCGACATTTTGACCGGTGTTATTGGTGCTAAGGTTAGCAAGAACTTTGAGCTGTCCAATGGTATGAACATCAAACCGGAAGCCAGAATTGCCGCGACTTACGACCTGTTTAATGATGATGTTAATTCGGTCGTAACCTTGGCTAACGGTTCGGCTTATGCGGTTGACGGTGAAGCTCTTGACCGTTTCGGAATGGAATTTGGTGCCGGTGTAACAGCGGAAGTCAACGATAGTGTCGAACTTTCGCTTGGTTATGAGGGTAAATTCCGTGAGGACTACGAAGACCATACAGGCTTGATTAACGCTAAATATAAATTTTAAGCGTTAAACCGCCAAAACAAAACAGCCCCGGATATTTTTTATTCGGGGCTGTTTTTTTGTGATGATTTTTTTGTATTAATTGACATACGGTGTAAAAGATTATCTACTTAATGCATATTAACTTAATAACGAGGCATATTTTGAGGCATGCAAATAAATTTGATTCTGAGGAAGAGAAATTCTTATCAGATATAGGAACTAAAGTTAAAAATTTTCGGGTTTATAAAAATATTAAATTGACAACTTTAGCTCAGAAGGCAGGCGTTGATTATCGGACATTAAAAGCCATTGAAACAGGAAAAGTAAATCCTACAATTTTAGTTTTGAATAAGATTGCTAAAGCTTTAGAAACCAATGTAACAATTTTGACCGATGTAAATTATAATACTAATACCGTAGACACTAGAAAATCTTTAACCGATTTAATTTATAGCCTTAATCAAAAACAACTTAAGATTTTGAATGATGCTGTGTCTTTGCTTTGTGAACATCCGTATCAATTTTGGAAGAAGATAAGGGATGTTTTGATAAAAGATTATGAAGAACGAATTAATGAAATTGAGCTGTGGGAGTTTTATTCAAAGAAAAATAAACAATAATTTTTTCCGCCTACATTAAAATGACTATAATTTTTAATACCCGCATTTTAATGTAGGTATTTTTTTTGTGTGTAAATATTTTGTAACATATTGATTTGCAACAAAATATTTTCTTTATTTTTGCCTTTGAATGCGAAAAAACAAATTTTGGTAAAGAGCCCCCGTAAATAACATCAACGGAGAGCTTTGTCTTGAATTACCAAGCATTAAATGACGAGATTTTGAAATGTTGTCCTGACTTGACGGCGGATGAAGCTGTCGATGCAGGCAAAAGTCTTGTTGCTCTGTTGAAGATATTACAAGAGGCCGCTCAGGAAAATCCTGAGTTGGAAGTTTTAATCAATGCTCAAATGGAAGGAGACTTTATCAATGAGCACAAGTAACAAGAAAAACGTCTGTGATACCTGCGTTTTGCTGGTTGATTACACAGACATCACAATAACAGAGCTTGGGCGTTTTAAGCCTAATCCGCAAATCCTCTGGGATATGCAAGGGGCGGAGGCTGTGACCTGCTATAACTTTGCAACGCGTGAAGAGCTGCAACAGCATTACTACCCTAAGCTGTCATTAAGCAGCGTACTGCGGCACGGAGGTTTCAGCGTTAAGTTGAAAATTGAATTTTCCGCACCGAAACTTCTGCATTTTCCGCCCAACAATCTGGAAGAAGTTTGCGATGCCGACTTTGAAGATGTCATCAGCATTTTGGCATTACGGCTTCACGAGATGGGTGTTGAGGTTTCGCCGCAAGTGCTGCGGTCGGCACAAGTTGTAAGGATTGACTTTGGTAAGAATGTCTTGGTTAAAGTCGCACCCTGTGTGATTTTACAATACTTGAACAAAGCTGACATCAGCCGTCGGCTCGATTGTACCAAGGTGTCATACCGAAACGAAGGGCATTCGCTGCATTTCTTAGCCCGGCACCGGAATGTCGTTATTTACGACAAACTCAGGGATATTCAAAAAGCCGGGTATTGCAAAAGTCGGGCTGTCAGTTCCGAAAATGCTCAGGCGATTGATTTGGCAGCCTTAGTATCAAAACAATATTTACGGGTCGAAATTCAGTTAGGTAATTCCGAGAATATCCGCCAAGCCATCAGCAAAGCGGGGATTCCAGTTCCGGAGCTGACATTCCAAAATCTTTTCAGCAGTCAAATTTGCCGAGCTGTTACGCTGGTTTATTGGAATGAAATTTTGGCGGCAGTCAAATATCAGCAGTTAAGCGAAGAAAATTCGGCAGATTTATTCAAGCGTCTGCTGGATGCCAAATATAAGTTTCTAAAAGCCCTGCAGCTTGTCGGTTTGGTAACGATACTGAAGACGATGGGCAAACGAGAACTGCGGCTACATGCGGGAAACTCTTTTTCACCGGCAATTTATGAACTGTTTCGGCTGATTAACCGGCTCAAACCGCAAAACAACTGGCTGCAGCCAGATTTGGACGGCATAACCGCAGCTATTAATGAAAATCAAATCATAACTTTAAAGGAAAAAGCAAATGACTAAAGTATATAAACAAGCAAAACATGCTATTATCTTCAATCGGGTATCATCCGTAAATCAGGACTTTCATAGTTCGGGTGAACATCAATATTCGGTATGTGCAAAATACTGCCAAAATAAAGGGTTGTCAATTTTAGGAGCGTATGGGATGATTGAAACCGCTTATAAAAGAAGGCGTCCTGGGTTTGAAAGTATTTTAGGCTGTCTGGAGCAACATCATGGGGCGCCAGTGGCTCTTGTTGTAACTTCTGTTGACCGTCTTTTACGATCATTTTGCTTCTTGGATAGACTGAATAAATTACGAGAGACCGGTAAGCTTGAACTTCATTTTGTTGAAGATAACTTGTCTTTGACAATTAACTCAACGCCCGAAGATGTATTGATGTTTGAAAATAAAGTTGCTGAAGCAAAATACTATTCGGCAAAAATTTCTGAGACAACAAAAGCCCGTATTGAATGGCTAAACGAACAGGGAATTTATACCAGAGAAGCACCTATAGGTTATACGAACTGCGAAATGGATGGGGTAAAATGGATTTATCCTGACACGCAGGCTGCCAAAGTTTCTCATTTATTTGAGATATATTTAATCCCAGAAATGGATATAAAAAAATTATTGGCGGTGGCACAGGTAATGAATTTAAGAACCTCTCGTGGAAAACTTGTTAGTCGCAAAACGTTAGTTGCATTACTTAAAAGAGAATTCTACTGTGGTAGATTTTTTAGTAGGGGATGTTTTTATGACCACAAATATCATTGCTTGGTTAACGACATGATTTTTCAGGCCGTTCAAAAGAAATTGGAATGGGAACTTGGAAAAGTTGCCAACAAGGAAACGGAGGTGCAGGTAGCGGCATAAAGCAAATTGGGCCAGCGAAGGCTGGATAAGAAATCCGGCCTTCCTTGACCTGTCAGAATGATGAATCTTAAAATAAAGCATAATTTTAATATAGAAAGGTAAGAAGATGGGAAGAAAAATAGTAAAAGCGATAGACAATGAAGCGGCCAAGAAAGCCGTTATTTGGACACGTGTTTCCAGCAGAGAGCAAGAAGAAGGATATTCGCTGGATGCACAAAAAGACCGTTCGACGACATACTGCCGGGCTAAGGGGCTTGAGATTTTAGCGGTATTTGAAATTGTTGAGAGCAGCACCAGAGGTACCCGAGAGCAGTTTTATGAGATGATTAATTTTGTTAAAAGACAGAAAAGCTGTATAGCCCTCGTTTGCGACAAGGTTGACCGATTACAGCGTAGTTTCAGAGAAGTACCTGTTTTAGAAGAATTACGCAAGAGCAGAAAAATTGAACTGCATTTTGTAACGGAAGGACAGATGCTCAATGCAAAATCAAATAGTTCTCAAATTATGTCCTATCAATGTTTTGTGATGATGGCAGAAAGCTATACTAATAATATTTCGGATAACGTTTGTCGAAGTCTGGAGGAAATGCGAAAAAAGGGAAAATGGGCACACCATGCACCAGTCGGCTATAAAAATGTAAGGGATGCCAATGGTAACAGCGATATTGTGTTGGATGAGGACAATCATTTCATCATTACGCGGTTGTTTAAGGAATTTTCGATTGGCACCTATAATCTTGAGCAAATAACGCGGAAAGCCGCTGATTTCGGGCTTAAGATGAAGACCAGTAAGAAGCTTCATAAACAGACTATCCGCGGAATATTAAGCAACCGTTTTTATGTCGGGGAAATGTATAGTGGCGGACAATATTATCCGCATTGTTATCCGCGGCTGACGGACAGCTATACGTTTGAAAGGTGTCAGGAAATTTTGGAAGGCAAGGCAAATCATAAGGTACAAAAGCATGAATATGTATTCAAAGGACTGGTTCGTTGTAAAAACTGCGGTGGTGTTGTTTCAACCGACATCAATGTACATTCGGCGAAAAAGAAGGGCGGAGAAAAAATCGTTTATAAATACCTTTTTTGTCCGCAATGCGGCGGCTATCGGACGAGAGAGGAAAATGGGGTTGAAAAAGTGAAAGAGGCGTTAAAAACGCTTAAAAACATGCCTAAAAACGTTGTCGAGAAATTGGTTGCCTGTTTGGATGAAGAAATTTACAAAGACCATAAAATGGAAATAGAAGCCAAGAAGGCATTGGACAGGCAGATTGCCGGTTTTGCAGAAAAGGAAAGCAGGTTGATAGACCTGTTTACGGGAGGCAGTATTACACAGGATTTATATACCAAAAAACTAACCGAGTACAGACAGGATAAGAAAAAACTGGAAGAGCGATTAACCGACTATAGTTATCTGACTAAGCAAGGTCTAATAACGCTCAAATACTTGGCTGGCTTGCTTTTGATGTCAGACCAGATATGGAATTTTCTGAACAACGACAAAAAACAGCAGGTTTTAAAATTACTTTGTTCGGAAATTTTATTAGACGGTAAAAATGTAGATATTTCAATAAGAAAGCCTATCTTAGCACTGGCTAAAATAGGCTCTTGTCAAGTCTGGCTGGGGTGGCTGGATTCGAACCAACGAATGTCGGCACCAAAAGCCGATGCCTTACCACTTGGCGACACCCCAATATGTTCCGGCCGGTAAGCTGCCGGGCAGATCGATAACATCTGCAGGCTTATATTTATGCTAAAATTTTTATTATTGCAAGACTTTTTTCTTTGCCTTTGCAAAAAAGGTTTTCACTTTTATTTCAGCAGCTGTTTTTTCTTTTCTTCGCGAGCCTTGAGAATGTCGAGGTCTCTTTCCGTGGCGATCCTGTCCAGAATGGTTTTAACCACCTGATCCAATTCGTGATTTTCCCGATAATCGGCGTGCAGGGCAAAGTTGACACGGTTGTCAACCAGCAGCCGCAGAGCTTTTTGTTTACTGGTCGCGCTTTGGTCATATACGGCAATGGCGTTGCCGCCGCGCTCTTTTGTCAGTTTCATTGACGGGATGTCGGTCATTCCGTCGCCGAAATAAATCATCCGTTTGAACGGAATGGGGCGTTCTTCATCGGGTGTAAATTCATTTACTGCAACATCATCGTTTTTGCCCAGACCTTTGTTGATTTTGGAGAGATATTGGGTTTTGATGCTGTAATTGATGACCCGTGCCGGCCAAACCGGAGTGCCGTCAGCGCCGAAAGCATAAGAACAGGCAAAAATATCTTTGAAATACTTGCTGACTTCGGTTCCGGCCATAATCTCTTCGTAGCCTGATGATATGATGTAATGTTCAATTTCCAAATCAAGCGAAGCGCCGAAACGGTTAATCCGCTCAAACCATTCCAGAACGCCGGGAAAATAAATCACGCCTTTCCCGCATTCCTTCAGATTTTCTTTCGTCAGGCGAATGCCCATTTCTTTGGCTGTTTTCATAAAATAATACATACTGCCGGTCACTTGGTCGGCGCCGTTTTCACGCGACCATTGGTTGGCCTTGGCCCAGAACTCGTCCGGCGTCATCCCGAATTGCGGAATCAGGCAAAAGTCCTGCATATACTGAGTGCTCAGGGTTTCATCAAAGTCATAAATCAGAGCGACTTTAGTCTTATTATTTTGCATTTTTGATTATCTCCGCTTGCTTTTTGGAATTTATTATTATACAAGTAAGAAGTTAATTTTTTACTAGTTTTAAAAAGAGGAAATTTCGAAATGGTTGCAAAGACAATGGCCCAGCTGGTCTCCTTATGTAAACGCCGTGGCTTTATTTTTCAGAATGCCGATATCTACGGCGGCATGCAGGGGGTTTATGACTATGGTCCGTTAGGCGTAGAATTGAAGAACAACCTGAAAGCGGCCTGGTGGCGGGCAATGGTCTATGAACGTGATGATATCGAAGGACTGGATGCCGCTATTTTGACTAACCGCAAGGTTTTGTATTATTCCGGCCATGAAGACACTTTCTCTGACCCGATGACCGACTGCCGCAAATGCAAAGGGCGTTTCCGCGCTGACCACATTAAAGACGGAAAGTGCCCGAATTGCGGCTCGACAGATTTGACCGAACCCCGTCCGTTTAACCTGATGTTCAAGACGACGGTCGGCCCGGTTGATAATGCGGAAAATCTGGCTTATCTGCGTCCGGAAACCGCACAGGCAATTTTTACCCAATTTAAAAACGTGGTTGATTCCACCTCGCGCAAGCTGCCGTTCGGCATTGCTCAAATCGGCAAATCTTTCCGCAATGAAATCACACCGCGCAACTTTATCTTCCGCGTCAGGGAGTTTGAACAGGCCGAGCTGGAATATTTTGTTATGCCCGGCGAAGACGAAAAATGGCATGAAATGTGGAAAGAAGCCCGGATCAAATGGTGGGAAGAGCAGGGACTGCCGCGCGAGCACATTAATATTTATACCACGCCGAAAGAAGATTTGGCTCACTATGCCAAAGCCTGCTATGACATTGAATATCAGTTCCCTCACGGTATGGAAGAACTGGAAGGCATAGCCAACCGCACCGATTATGACCTCGGCAACCATACCAAAGGGCAGGATGAATTAAATCTGACCTCGCACTGTCATCCCAACAGTGAATCTACCACCAAGTTGTGCATTCGTGATGATGACAGCAATTCTTGGGTCGTTCCCTTTGTGATTGAACCTTCGATGGGGGTTGATCGCGGCGTTTTGGCTGTTTTGACCGAAGCTTATGAAGAGGAAGATCTCGGCAATAACAACAGCCGTATTGTTTTGAAACTGAAGAAACATCTTGCGCCGATAAAGGTCGCGGTTATTCCGTTGAAAAAGAATAACGAGCAGATAATGGCCAAATGCCATGAAATCAAACAAAATCTGCTTAAACTGGGGATTGGGCGCGTTGCGTTGGAAAATACCGGAAATATCGGCAAAGCCTACCGTCGCCACGATGAAGTCGGTACCCCGCTGTGCCTGACGGTCGATTTTGAAACCATTGAAAACCAACCGGAATCCGTAACCGTCCGCGATCGTGACACAATGGAACAGCATCGCGTTAATATTGCAGATCTGCCGGCTTATTTGCGGGAATATTTTCTGAGTTAAAAAAAGCTCCCTTTGGGGAGCTTTTTTTTAACTGCCGTAATAAGGAACGAAAGTAGCATGTACGTCATCTGCATCTATAGTTATCCTGTCACCCTCTGAGACATTGAAATAGAAAAAGGACCGTTGTGTTACGTCACCGGTTAACGAACCGATTTTTTTGCCGTTGATGATGATAAAAGCGCCATAATTTCTAATGTCATGAGCATGTCCGATAACAATTCCGTTTTGATAAGCCGGCCAATCCTGTTTTCCCGGAATATCTGATGCCCAAGCCCAATTTAATTTAAATTGATAAAATGTATCAGCTTTTTTAGTGCAGTTAAAATAGGAGGTGTTAAAGGGGCACTTGAGAGCGGGACTGAGACAGTCAGAGGTACTTCCGGTAT
>ENA-ORMO01002102-ORMO01002102.1-human-gut-metagenome-genome-assembly--contig:-NODE-2102-length-17320-cov-2.382450_pt1 | contig 17320 bp, 14 predicted proteins | sample MGYA00242106_ERZ509001 | MGnify/ENA primary metagenome ERZ509001 (study PRJEB26280, sample SAMEA2338736) | human gut metagenome | biome: human gut; feature: human-associated habitat; material: faeces... | reverse complement strand
TCCTGCGCCGTTGCCAGATACAAGCCAAGGTCAAGGCGGTTTTCTTTCATACGGTCATCTGTATAATCAAGCGCATCCGCAAATGCCTCCTCTGCCTGTGCATACTCGGCAAGCCCCATATAGGCAAGCCCCAGTCCGCGGTATGCGAGCACCGCTTCTTCCCCATTTTGTACAGCTTCCGAAAAGAGTTGCTGCGCCTGTTGATATTCTCCTGCATCAAGCGCAGCATTGCCCGCAACTGTCTTCTCTCCCTTTGCTCCGCCCATCGCACAGCCGCCCAATAGAAGTACAGATGCCGCCGCAACCGCACATCCTATTCTTTTCAAAGTATATCTCATCATCAATGCTCCTCTATTTTTATTCGGAGGTTATTGTACCATAAAAAAGAGGTTTCGTAAATCTTTGGATTATACTGTAAAATGCGAGAAACCGGTTTAAAAGTGCGTTTTGGAGAACACAGCTTTGTATCAGTTATTCAAATGAATCTGGCCTGATCCCACCTGGCTGTATACATTTGCCGCATCTATCGTATGGTACGGCTCAGTCTGGTGCGAGCCTGCAGCATTCGCCGTTACCAGAATATACTCTTTTCCTTCTATTTCCGCAAGGCTTGCCAGACACAGCCCTGCCTCCTCGGTATACCCTGTCTTACCGCCTAATATCACTCCGCCTGTCACCTCAGGACTCTCCATTGCGGTAAACATCGTACTGTAAAAGGTAAAGCCTTCCGGATGCTGCACCGTCGGAAACGTACTGTATCTGCTGCTCGTAAATGCCTCCCGAAACGTCTGATTTTGCAGCGCATACTGCAAAAGCTGCGCAATATCCTCTACCGTGGAATAGTGCTGTGGATCATGCAGTCCCGTAGCGTTGCAAAAATGCGTATCATACAGTTCAAGCTCCTGCGCCTTTTCATTCATCATTGCGGCAAACGCTTCCTCTGAGCCTGCGATCCTATATGCAAATTCCATGCAGCACTCTGCGCCTGATGGAAGCAGGACGCCGTACAAAAGCTCTCGGAAACTCGCTTCCTCTCCCGGCAGGAATCCAGCCATTGAGGCACCCTCCTCATACAGCCCCGGAAAATAATCTTCCGAAAGAATGATCCGCTCATCCATATTTTCTATATTCTCAACTGCCAGAACTGCTGTCATAATCTTTGTAAGTGATGCCGGATAAATCCGGTCCCGCAAACCGCGCTGCGCCAGAATCTCTCCCGTCCCCAATTCCTTCAAAACTGCATTTCTGCTGTACAGACCGCTTAAGTCTGCCGCCACCTCCATGCCTGTTCCTTGTTCCTCCGATGCCGAAACGCTCTCCAGACCGTCCGATCGTCCGCTCCAAGCATCAGCGTACCCCCAGTCCTGCGTCTCTGCCGGAACCGAATCCTGCACTTGAAGCATCCATCTGTTTTCTCCTGCCACAAACCACACAACGCCTGCCATACAGGCTGCGCCAAGCAAAATGCCCGACATATAAAGCGCAAGCCGCCTCTGTCTTTTCTGTCTCCTTTTGCGGGAAGCCTCCCGCTCATACCTTCTTCTCTCCATCAGATGCACCATCCTTTTTCACAATTTCCCCTGTCTCCATGAAGCACAGATTTGCCGCGCCGAATGCATATCGCGAAGCGTTTTCCTATGACACAAAATCGGCTCCCGTTTCGTAACCATTGTACAAAACGAGAGCCTTCCATACTTTAACATTCTGTTGTTGAAATCTTAAGAAAAGATGAATATCATAGTATCTAAAAAACAAATACTACTCCTCCGCCGGAAGCATTACACAAAACGTCGTCTGCTCACACTCACTCTTTGCCGAGATCGTTCCGCCGTGCAGCGTAACGATCTCCTTTGCTATGGCAAGCCCAAGCCCCGCTCCTCCTGTGTTTGTTGAGCGCGCTTCATCGAGGCGGAAAAACTTTTCAAATACTGCGTTTAGTTTCTGTGCAGGAATCGTTTTTCCCTGATTGCTAAAAGAAATCCGAACCGCCTGCGCAAGCTGCTCTGCCCGGATCGTGATCTCCGTATTCGGATAGCTGTAGTAGACCGCATTTTTCAGAAGATTATTGAATACCCTGGCAAGCTTCAGCGAATCGCCGCAGACGGTCAGATCCTCCGCTGCCTCTACCCGTATCGTATTGCCGTGCGCTTTTAAGATCGGGTAAAATTCATCTGCCATCTGCACCAGCATGTAGGACAGGTCGAGCCGCTCCTCCTCCAGCTCGATCTGCTGCAGATTGTACCGCGTAATATCAAAAAATTCATTAATCAGCTTTTCCAGACGGCGCGCCTTATCCAGTGCGATATTCACATATTTTGCTTTCTGCTGCTGCGGCATATCGGGCACTTCATCGAGCAGGCTTAAATATCCGATCACGGACGTAAGCGGCGTCTTCAGATCGTGCGCCAGATACGTGATCAGGTCATTCTTTCTGGAAGCTTCTTCCTTCAGTATCTGCTTATCGCGCTGCATGGCAGACTTGATCTCAGAGATCTGCGCAAGCACCTCCGCATGCTCCCTTGGGAAAATGTCGGACGGCTTCTCCGCTTGATCCATATAATCGTGTATCTCCTGACTGATCTTCGTGACCGTCTTTTCCGCTCTCGCCTTTGCATAAAAATGAGAAACGAGCGCCACGATCAGGATCACAATAACGATCAATGTACACAACGTTATAAGAAGCAGTTCCTTGATCACCCACCAGTTCGGCTCCCGCACGATGATACTCTGCTCCATATACATCATTTCTTTATCGATCATTAACTCACGCATAAACCATTCCACGAACATTCCGTTCCATACCTGATCGATGAAATAATAAATGCCGCAGCAGATCAGCACGCCAAAGATGCATGCAACTGCTGTTTTTATCACCGCAAGATATTTATTTTTCAATTTTATATCCGCACCCCCAGACTGTTTTAATGTACTTCGGCTCTTCAAACGAATCCCCCATCTTCTCCCTCAGATGCCGGATATGTACGGTGATCGTATTATTTGTCTTGCTGTAATACTCATCCTTCCAAATCTCGTGAAACAGCTCCTCGGAACTTACCACCCTGCCGCGCTCTCTGCAAAGAATCGCAAGGATCGAAAACTCCGTTGGAGTAAGCGACAGCGACTTTTCATTCAGCGTACATTCATGCTTTTCTATATCCAGAACGAGACCTCCGTGCGTGATGATCCCTTCATCCGCCTGCTGCGTCCCTGCGTTGTACCGCTTATACCTGCGAAGCTGCGCCTTCACCCGCGCGATTAGCTCAAGCGGCAAAAACGGCTTCGTGACGTAATCATCTGCCCCAAGCGTCAGTCCCATCACCTTATCGATCTCTTCGCCCTTCGCTGTCAGCATAATAATTGGATACTGATGCGCTTCGCGTATCTTTTTGCATATCTCCAGTCCGCTCGTATCAGGCAGCATCACATCAAGAATCGCGAGATCAAGCGATTCTCTTTGTATACAATCAAGCGCATCCGCTGCCGTATAAAATTTAAAAACAGTAAAATTTTCATTTTCCAGATAAAGCGCAACGAGATCGGCAATCTCCCGCTCATCATCCACAATCAGTATCTTATCCCCCACGTTCCCTCATTCCTTTCCTATTTGTCTTTTTATTGTAGCAGGTGGGTGCGCATCATTTATAAGGATTCTGATAACAATTCATTAAGATTGTATTAACACTGTGAACAGTCTACATTTTACTTGACCACCAGACAATAAAATGATACTTTAAACAAAATCCTATGCTTTCTATATTTTTGATATGATCTATGCATATCGCGACTGCAAACCACGATTCCATAGATCAAAATAATAAGCGAAAAGGAGGTACACAGCCATGATCGAAGTCTTATTTGCAGAAAGCGAAGCAGCCTCTATGAAAACCGCCAAAAGCACCGTTGTGAGCATCAAAACAGACGGACCGACCGCCGTTTGGAGCGCAGGAAAAAAGACAGTGCCAAAAAGCGGACACACAGGATGGATTGAAGGGAGTTCCGATGAGGTGATCTGTCTCGGATTTATGCTCGATATCGGCAATATCAGGGAACCGATCGACAGCGCCTGCCGGAAAAACCTGATCTATTCTCTGTATGCACAGGAACAATGGGAGCAAGATTCATCATACGATGAGGAGCTGCGGAAACTGCCCGATACGTATATATCAGAATTGCAGCGTCTGAAACATTTTTTGGAAGACGGAGAGGCGATCCGCATATGGTACAGTGAAGCGCCCTATTCCCTCTGCGGCTTTTACCATTTATGCAGCATCCTGTCACAGTACGAAAATCCGGTCTGTACCGTGAAACTGCCGCTATACCGTTTCTGTGACCGACTTGTTATTTCTTACACAAATTGGGGCGAAGTGGCAGCGGAGGAGTTCGCCGGATTTTTGCAGTACGAAACGCAGCTCTCAAAAGCAGAACTGCGCCATTATCATTTCTTATGGAATGAACTGAAGGAAGAAAACAGCCCGCTGCGTGCCGTTCTAAACGGGCGCGCCGCAAGCGTTCCCGAAGACTTTTATGATTTTCTAATTTGGAAAGAGATGCCGGAAAAGCCGCTAAAAGAAGCGCGGCTGATCGGCGATATTCTCGGGAAGCATCCGCTGGGGATCGGCGACTGGTGGTATGCGAAACGAATCGATGACTTTATCGCTCAGGGGAAGATCCGCGTCGTGCAGGATTCTCCGAAAAAGTATGCCCGCATGATCTGCCGAAGCTGAGTGCGTTTCGGTTTTGCCCAGAGCGATCGCCGCTGAACTATTCGGATGTGCACACCTGACACACGGTGCGATCACCGCTGATCCATCCTTATATGACTCCAACCGCACAGAACAATCGCCGCTGAGCCATTTTGATATGCGCTTAGACCTCACCAACCGCTACCGCCGCTCCTGTTTTATCAGACCGATTACCAGCATACCGATCAGTACAACTGTATCTACAAACAGAACAGTTACAATACTTTTGACAACTCCGTAAATAAAGAGAATCGTGAAAACCTCCGCCGACAGCGCCACAAAGCACATATAATTGGTTATATACGCTGTCACCATCTCTCTGCGATTATCATTCGTTTGCAGCTTTGCATAGAGAAACTGCTTCAGCAGATAACGAATCACAATACATGCCGCCGGATATACAAAAATAAAACTTTTATCTGCCAGTGAGGAGACCTCTCCGCCATTCCACTGCACCGGTATTTCCGGCGGCAGCTTTGCATACGAAAAAATACCGATCACAATGCACAAAGCTGTGAGTACTGTCCAGATGACAGTACTGCCCCACAGATACAAAAAGCTGACCGAGTCGAGCTTAAATACCGTTTCGTTCTCCTGCCAATAATCCTGCAGACCTGCCACATACCGCTCTACCTGCAGATCCTCATAGCTGATCGTATCCTCAGAAAGCATTTTTTCACACAGGAGCTTTGCCTGCCTCAGATCAGCAAGCTGCGCGGCAAGCGTATCGCTTTGATGTTCCAGTACGTCCCGCAGCATCGTTTTTTTAGAGATAACATTTCGTATCTCTTCAACAGGAATCCCCAGTGTTCTCAGATACGCGATCTTCTTGATATTCTCTACATCCGCTTCCGAATAATCCCTGTACCCATTGCTTTCTTTGCGCAGTGGTTCTATCAATTTCTCCTTTTCATAAAATCGGACATTGGAACGTGCCAGCCCTGTCTGCTCTTCTACTTCCTTGATCGTCATATACCACGCCTCCCTACAGCCGAACTTTCAGCATTTTGCTCTCTTTGTCCTGATTATATGGTATAAACAAGGTTTACAGTCAATACTTTTTTCATAATTTTTTGACATATGGCTGAACTGTAACAAATATCTGTCTTTTTAGATGCTTTACGGAGTATGTCAACTCATCATATCGTATCTGTTTGGTACCTTCACTGATACCATTCGTAAACCCATGAAAATCGGCTGCGCCGATGGGGCTTACTCTCACCTGAATCATGCTTTTACGGTCTCACCAGCAAGTGATCCGGCCTGTTCTGAACAGTTCGTCATGTCAATATACGCATCCTCCAGCGTCGGTTTTACAGGGCAGCTGTCGACCGTCGGCTGATGCTCGCTCAAAATCTTAAGCTGCAGTCCTTCCTCCGTAAACTGCTTTGAGGAAACGCAGAACCGCTCTTCCAGTTCTCTCGCTTCGCTTTCATTACCTACCGTACACAGCCATACGCGGTTCTCAGCTTTCTGCAGTAAATCATGCACCCGCCCCTGATATAAAAAATGTCCCTTTTTCATAATGGCAAGGCGGTTACACGTTGCGACCAAATCCTCTACGACATGCGTAGAAAAAAGTATCGTCCTGTTTTCCGAAAAATCTACCAGAAGATTTCGGATGCGGATACGCTCCTCCGGATCAAGTCCTGTCGTTGGTTCATCAACGATGAGAAATTCCGGTTCATGCAGCAGCGCCTGAATCAGGCCGACTCTGCGCTTCATCCCACCTGAAAGCTGTTTCATCTTCTTTTTTCTCTGCTGCGTAAGGCTCGTCTTTTCGAGATAATACTGTATGCGCTCCCTGCACGTTCTTTTTGGCACGCCTGCCAGATCGCCCATATATTCCAGACACTCCTGCACCGTCAGATTCGGATAAAGGTCGATCTCCTGCGGCAGATAGCCGATTTTTTTCTGTATCTTTTCATAATTTTCTTCCCGGTACACCATTCCGTCCAGCGATGCGCACCCACCCGTCGGCTTTAAGATCGTCGTCAGTACGCGCATCAGCGTCGTCTTTCCCGCTCCATTTTCACCCAGCAGTCCGAAGATGCCGTTTGGGATCTCCAGATCGGCGTGGTCAATCGCCGTAACGCCGTTTCGGAATGTTACAGTCAAATTTTGAATCTGAATACTCATAAACTTACCCTCTCTTTCTCATCAGTACAATGAATAATAAGCTTCTGCTATATTCGTTGTACTTGCTTCGGCAATAATAAAAGTAAAAGAATCCCAACAAACAGACACAGGGCTTTTCCGCACAGCCATCTAAGATCTGCCGCATTTTCTACCTCCCGAAATGTATACGAAAATACATTCCATGCGCCAAAAAGCTTTTCGCCGCTCTGGGAATTTGACGCTAGCCACAGCAAAAAGCAGCCGCCGATTCCCATCCACATACTGCGAAATATCATAGACAGCGTATTCGCCAGTACACTCCAGAAAAATACGGTAACAGTAATCGCTCCGACATACACGCCAAACTGCATCCACTCGCTTTCTGTCACCGGATGCGTCTTGGGCGTTTGAAAGAGAAAAAACAATCCGTAGCATACGCCTGCCAGAAGTAATAGGAAAATATCCTGTATCAACAGCCTCTCCAATATAGAAACCGTTCTCTTTCTGACCGGATACAGCCTGTGGATCTCAGATCGCCTGCTCATAATCTCCTGCACGTAAGTATCCGCGCAGAAAACAACCGCAAGTATCGCAAACGGCGGCTCGATCGTGAGTCCTACCTCATATGTATGCGTTACGCCCCGGACCAGACTCAGGATAACAGCAAAGGACACTGCATAGGCAATTTTATAAATCGGCAGTACGATCTTTCTTTCATTTTTCATTTACATCCGCCTCCTTCTCCAAATCTGTATAGAAATCAGAAGAATCACCGAAGATGCCAGTATCAGAAAGCTCTGATTAAAAATCGCCATCGGCGGCGGTGTCGTATCAAAAAGCTGGCCTGGAAACCGCACCATGATCGCAAGCGGTCTGCCCCAGTATCCATATTCTCCCGCCGCGTTTCTGCTGCCCATATTGGAATACACCATATAAAGGATCAATAGCGGGACTCCCGGAAGCGGCGTTTTGAACAGGAGCGCGATCAGCGTATATACACTGACGATCATCAGCATATTCGGCAGGATATAAAGCGCTGTAACGGCGATGAAATCCCAAAGTCTCACTTCGAACCCGCTCTCCCTTGTAAAAATCAGGCATAGGATCCAAAACAGGACATTTAAAACAGCAAGAGCAATCAGGCAGACGCCAAAGCCTGCGCCCACTTTTCCTATGACATACTCACAGGCAGTCACAGGCTTCGTGTGCAGCAGCTCATATGTATACTTTTTGGTGTCCTGCCAGAACAGAAACGCCAGCAACAGCGCTGCGAAAAATCCCATGAACATTCCGGCAAAATCGGCAAACTTTCTCGCATAATAATAGGAAAATGTCTTGTGCTCCATCTTTTCCTCCAGATATGCGTTGACCTCCTCCGCCATGCCTTTATAATAAGCCGTCTCCTCATACCAATACTGCGCCATATAACTGTCGTATTTCTCGTCCAGATACGAAACGGCTTCCTCCAGATCCATCTGCTCCGTCTTTTTAAGCTCCGCCTGTACCTCCTGTTCCGACATCTCCTCATCTGCGAGCACCTGCCGCATCTGTGCGCTCCACAGTTCCCTGTGCTTCTTCGGCGAAGCAGGAATATATCCCTCGTACACATCTCCCAAATGAACGGTATCAGGATACTCATTGACGACCTCCTCCCCCGCCTCAAGATAGTGCGTCGCCAGATACGGACTTGTGTTGCTGAACACTCCGTAAATCACAACCAGAAGACCAAGCCAGAAGAAAGGCCTCTTTAAGTAGTTTTTTATCTCTCTTTTTAAAATAGCAGTCATGCGTGTTCCTCCTTCCCTGCCGAGAGCCCAAAGGTGCAAAAATATAAGATATGCGATGAATTGTTTTGTGCTTTGCACCTTGCAACTGATCTTGAGATTATGATAAAAGAGAAATCACAACAAAAAGACAATAGAAAGAAAAAATCGGATTGCTCACGCAATCCGATGAAATACGGCTGTTATCACAGCGCCTCCGCATGCTTCATTTTCCAAAACCAAGTGTCCGCCATGCTTTTCGCAGTACAGCCTGCTCAGATACATTCCCATACCTGCATGCTTCAGACTGTCTTTGACATTTTTCTGATAAAAAGGCTTTGTCACGTTTTCGATGTCCTCTCCAAAACCGCATCCGTCATCTCGAATACGGATCCGTACCTCCAAGTCCGTCATCGTCACCGATACCTCTACCTTTTTCCTTGCGCAGCGAAGCGCGTTTGACAGTAGATTTTCCGTAACCTCCAGCATGACTTCCTTATCTCCGACAAAGCGCGCCTGTGTCTCTTCCCATTGCAGGCCGCAGATTTTTCCGAACTTTTTCTCTAAAACGGAAAGCTCCGCCTGTATATCTTCCGCAAGCTCGCTGCCCGTTATTTCTTTTGCTGTAAGTTTTCGTGCTTCCAGACTGCTCAGTTTCCGCATGGTTTCCACAAAGGCATCCATACGTGCGATCTGCTTCCGGCTCTCCTTCACCATCCCGATCGCCTGCTCTATTTCTATCCCCTCGTTTGGAAGATAATCCATCAGCATTTCCTGATATCCCTCCAGCACCGAAAGCGGAGAACGGATATCGTGTGCGATCGCTGCCCGAAGCGCTTTTTCCTCCTCAATGGTCTTCCACAGCTTTCGGTTGTTCTGCGCAAGCTGCTCCCGCATCTGTTCAAATTTCCGGCAAAGCCTTCCCATCTCATCCCGATTCGTGTAGGTGATATGAAAATCAAGGTCATCCTCACCGATCTTCCGTGAGGCCCTCTCCAACTCCGCGATCGGAATTTTCAGCTTATGGCTGTAAAAAAGAAAAACAGCAATCACGCTGCCTGCAACCGATACGATCAATACCGAAAACGTCTGGAGAAAATCACATACCTCCGTTATATGATTATCCATCCGGCTCATTTCACTTTGATGCGGCCTCGGAACGTCCCGCAGATACCTCACGTCATTTTTTGACATCTCATAATACGTCTCTTTATCCACATATTTCCACCAGATCTCACTTTGGATCTCGCCTGCTGCCTGCATGATAAACACCGAGAGAGCGAAGCAGACAACAAGCGTAACTGCCATATACAAAACAATCGTTTTCCGAATCGAAAGATTTCTTATTTTATCCATCTGTAGCCCATCCCCCACACCGTCTCAATGTACTCTTTTTCGGTATACTGCCTGATCTTATTGCGTATCCTGCGGATCAGCTCCGTGATCACCCTGCTGTCTCCCTCCGCATCATAGCCGCATACTCTCTCGTAGATTCTTTCCCGGTCAAATACCGTATCGGGATTCATCGACAAAAACTCCACGATCTCATACTCCAACCTCGTCAGGTTCAGCACATTTCCACAAACCTCCACTTCCTTCGCCGCATAATCAACAGACAGTTCCCCGTAAAATCTGTGCTCCGACTTTTTGCGGCTGCGCTCCTCCCGCTTTAAATGAGCCGTCATTCTGGCATCCAGCTCCTTTAAGCTAAACGGCTTCAAAATATAATCGTCTCCGCCGGACAGCAGACCGTTCACCCGATCATCCTCCTCCGCTCTCGCTGTCAGGAAAATGATTGGACACGTCACCTTATCCCGGATTCTTTTGCACAGCTCAAGCCCGTCAAGTCCCGGCATATTAATATCCAGCAGAATCAGATCAGGAGCTTCCGACAGCTTTTCAAGCGCAGCCCATCCGTTCTCAGCAGTGATAACAGTGTAGGATTTCAGCGTAAGAAAGCTTTTCAGCATTTTTAATAAATCAATATCATCGTCTGCAAGGAGTATCTTGTATCCCATGTATTTCACCTCTATATCGTTTTTATAGCATCAGTATACGGAAGCGCGAATAGTCCGTGCTTCATCCGCACAAAATATCCTCCAAAAGTTCCTTCAGCATATTTTCCTGATACCCTGCTTTCTTTCGGTCTTTTAACGCTGCCGCTGTTTTCTGCAATACAGGATGTGCTATCTGGTCAACCTTTGCAAGCTCTGATTCTTCTAACGGCTCTTTTGAAAGGCAGTTCTCATAATCCTCCGGCGACATCCTCCATATTTGAAGCCGATCGCCGAATTTTTTCCACAGCCTGTCCGCAATGCAAAGTCCTGACGGATCAATATCACCATTGTAGCAGATATCCGCTCCGCCGGAGAGTATATAAGAAAATAAAATCTGTGCGGCAAAGCGCGGCTGACCTGAGGTGCAGTCCCTGTCACCGAGATTTTCTACCAGATAGCTAAAAACCATCTCATTTTCCACCACATACACCCTGTCTTCGAATGCCTTTGCACCAACAACTTTTTTCATGTTCTCCATAGTGATGACGCAGGGCTCTTTTCGCGCGCAAAAAGCATCATACGCTGGATGATACCCCTCTTTTGTGTACAGCCGCAGTCCGTACGCATGAATCAGGGAGGAGACATTATCCGGAATAATAGATACGCACATCAGCAGCTCACGCCACTGATGCGCATTTTGGGGCATTTCCATTCCTTTTTGAAAGCAAAGAGCATGCACAAGAAGCAGACCAGCTGGCATCGCGCGGTCAAAATAGTGCGGATTATCCGATATTTCAGCAGCAAATACCGCCAAAGGACACTCTGCTCCCAGACTGATCTGCTCTTTTAGCTTCAGTAAAGCATTTCCCGTGTTTTTCGCTAAAAGCTCTGCTTCTTTTTCATCTCTTCCATACTCGCGCATCAAAAGCTGGTAACCATACTTTTTGCTTGCGATCATCTCCCTAATCCACAAAAAGGGCGCGGATGTCTCTCCTGCCCTTTTTTCAAAGTATGCGCAGATCCCGGCAAGAAATGTTTCTTTTTTTTCTCGCTTTTCTTTTTGTCTGTCCTGATTGGTATAAAGAGACTCACCAAAATACAGCTCCAGAACTGTCTTCATATCAACTGGAGCAAAACGTGTCTTCTGCAGTCCCTGTTCAAATTCCAGAAAAGAGAAACGTATCGTTTCTTCATAAAATGTCTTTCCTAAAAGTCCGCCGATCGCACGCCTTTCTTCCAAAGAAGTCTGCTTTAAGGTGATTTTCCCCGCTGTTTTGCCGTAAGACTTCCACTTTTTCCGAAGCTCCTCCAAACATCTGCGGTAAGGCTTTTGCCCTTTCAGATACTGTGCACATTCCCGATCATTGTTCATCCAATATCCTCTCCTGTCCATTCCAGGTATATCGGATCACCGAAACAACCTGCGAATCCTGCGGTCTGGATAATTCTGCGATCCGAAGTCCTTTTACAGTCGCAAAACAGCCCCACAATGCCTGTGAATTCATAATATAATCAAAGTCCAGCTTATGCACCAGCTCAAACATGCTGCTGATATTTTTATCATCAACTCCGGCAAATGCTTCATCAAGTGCACTCACACGCGGATGATCGTCATTTCCTGCCTTTTGATACTGCGCATTAACTGCGGCAAAGAGCGGAACGTACATCGCCATCGCCTTTTCTCCTCCGCTGAAACGATTGAACGCCGCATTTGTCAAAAGCTTCCGATCTCCTTCTCCGCGACGGAAATACATGTGAAACTCAAACCATTTTCGATAATCAAGCGCATCTCTTACAAGCTCCATATAGTTGATCATACCGTTGTTTTCCTCCAGCGTACGCTTCTCCATACGGATCTTACTGCGAAAATGCATCGCCACCTTCTCGATATCCTCCATCGTCAGCAAAGCACTGTCCCGCAGCAGAATCTTTTCGAGATCAGCCGTATCAAGCTCATCATCATTTTCTGCTTTGCGCGGCTTCCAGTCCAGAGAAAAGATCAGTCCCATAGACGTATCCATCTCCTTCATCAACTGCGACATATCTAAAACCCATTTCCGACTCTCTGCAATCCGATCTGTCAGCTGCTGACTGATCGTCTGGGACAAAATGTCCTCAAACAGCTCCCGATCCTTTTTCTGAATCAGCAGCTCTGTCTCTTCGATCGCCTGCTTTAGTATGGAGTAAAACTCTTCGAGATACAGCTTTTTTCCATTCCAGACAGAAACGACACGCACTCTCTTTCGTATCGCTCCGGCTGCCTGTTCTTCGCCCAGATCAGATTCCGGCGCTTCAAAGCACTCCTCCAGAGCGGTCCCGTACCGCACCAGGCTTCCGTTGTGACGCAGATAGACCTGATGGAGCGCCTGAAGCATGTCTGTCGGCTCTCTGTTTTTGTCGCTCTCCCGCAGCGCTTCGACTGCTTTCCTTGCACAGTCCGAAAGGCTCAGACCGGATCGTTCCACGACCAGTCTAAGATCCAGCTCCTCTTCAAAATACTTTCTCAGACAGCTTTCCATCATAATCATCTGACGCAGCTCTTCTTTTTGTTTCGGATTGTCCTCCAGGAGCACACGCAGTCTCTCCGACAAAGCCGCCAGCTCTTCCTTTCGCGTTTCCCGTTCTGCTTCAATCTCTTTTAGTTCTTCCCTAAGCTGCTTTAAACGGCTGGCTTTCTCTACTATATCAGGACGATTCAGGTATTCTTCCAACTGTGATATTTGGAGCTCATACTTTTTGATATTCGTTGTATGGCCTCGTTTTTCCACAAAAGCATCATCCAGAATCTCCTCCAGCCTGGCAATACGGTCTTCCTCTGTCATATGGTTGCTTCTCTCTGCCCTGATCTGCAGCAGGTTCTGCCTGAGCTCCTGCAGGATGTGAACATACTCTTCCAGCGCTTCTGCGGCTTCTTCATAGGCTTCTTCTGTCCTGCCATAGGGAAAAGGTCTGCACTGCTGCATTACAATCTGATACTGCGCCTTCTTCTGCGCTTCGGCCTTTCGCTCTTCAGAAATCTTTTTTTCAAAATCTGCGCATATCAGCGCAAGACGTAAGCCACACTCCCGTTCTTTCTCCAGCGCATCGTCTAATTTCTGAAATCCAGGCAACCTTTGATATTCCTCCGCCAAAAGTGCAAGTTTTTCTTTGACCACGGCAATCTCTTCTTCTGTTTGTAAAAGGCGCTCGGTCATCTTGCTGATTGTTTCTTCCAGTTCCCGGATTTTCTGTTCTTTCCGCTTTTGCCTCACCAGAGTGCCGACAAACTCCGCGTTTCCGATTTTATCTGCCTTTCCTGCCAGGATTCCATGCAGGAATCTTCCGTCTTTTCCAAGAAAAATTCCCTGTCCGTCTGCCTTATCCTCATAGATATTACTGAGGATCCGCAGGACGGTTTCACGAAGCCTGGGATTTACCTCTTCACTGACCGTCAAGGCAGAAAAATCAGAATGTCCTTTCTCTTTCACATACAGGATTGTATCCAGAAATTCCGGACACCTGCTTTGTATCCGTGCAAAATCAGCTTCATCTACCACAAGCGCATCCAAAAGTCCCATCTTGGAAAGCTGTGCCTCGATCCTTGCGCTCTCTGCCTCGGTTATGCCTTTTCCAAACTCTATCGTCTTATAAAAAGGTACTGCATCTATTCCTTCTCTCCAAAGCGCCTCTCTTGACTGCTTCGTATTTTCATCCCGCTCAGGTATCAGTTCTTCCTGACGTTTAAGCCCTGCAAGCTCTTCTTTTGACTGCTCCAGCTCCTCACTGTACATCCTGCACTGATGCTCCAGGCCATGCACAGTATCAAGCTTTTCCTGACGCTGTCTTTCATAATCTGTCCGCAGTAATTCCAGAATCGTGCCTGCGTCCGCAGATGAGCTATAGTCCCGAAGCTTTTTCTCAGCATTTCTAAGAACGTCTTTTTCCGGTTTCCATACTGCGCCGTTCTTTTCTGCTTCGTAAAGTCCGGTAATCCACTCATCCATTTGTGTAGTCACCGCTTCCTGCGCAGCACGCTGTCCGGCCTCTTCTTCCGCCTTCTGTCGTCCAAGCTGCTCTGTCTGCATCGCCAGCTCATCATATCGTCTGGAGATTTCTTCATAGATTCGTATGGCTTTTTTGCATTCTGCAAACAATCTTCTAAGAGCATCGAGGTTCTTTAAGATTTCGCCGCTCCTCTCATACGCTTCACTGTCTATTATTTTGACAGCCGCTTCATGCTGATCCCACTGCAGGATTTCCTGCTGTTCTATAAGCTCCTGCCGTTTATCCGCAAGCTCCTGTTTTCTCTGATCCAGACGATCCTGAATCTCCTTTATCCGGCGCTGCCCCTGCCATATCTGCTCCTTACACTCCTGAATCTTTTTCTCCCAGTGCTGCGCTTTGTCCGATGCCTCCTGATATTCCTTTTTTGCCAGTTCAAGCTTTTTATCAATTTCTTCCAGCTGCGTATCCAGAAGTCCTGTCTGTTCTGTTTCTTTTAGCTTTTTCTGCTCCTCTAATTCTATAAGACGACGACTGTCCTCCTTCTTCATACGCTCTGTCTCGCGCTGCTTTTCTTCCTGCGCCTCCAGATAAGCCCGTTTCGTCTCCACCTTTTGCTTTGCCGTCATATAAGCCTGCGCCTTTTTCGCAAGCATATACTGATTATAGCGGATATATTCATTCCGTATAATCTTCACATCCTCAAACGCTCTGGAAAGGCCCTCGAGACTGTCCTGTATCTCATCCATTTTTTCCATGGCATCAACCATCGCCCGCAGATCTTCATCTGTGAGCGTCTGCAGCGAATCATTCAGGATCTCATATACCTTTGTCGGTTTAAATTCTTTTGAAAGTTTCGGCGCGCGAACCTTTACCAGCAGCTTAATAAACTGTTCGTACTGCTCTGCCTTGCGGAAACCGAAAATATACTGATTTACTGCATTCTTATACTCACTCTGGCTGGTCGTAAAAAAGTTATCTTCTCCCAGTGCAGCCTTCAGCTCCCGTTTGTCCAGCGGAATTTTGTTTGATCCTACTTCCTTATACAGCCAGAGATCCTTCCCGATCCTGCGTCCGTCCAACACCACAAATCCCCAGAAATCCATTGGCTTTCCCCGCTTCGCTTTCTGCCCGATCCCAATGGTCCTGTATTCATTCGATCCTTCTTTTTTTAATTCCAAAAACAAATAGCCTGTGGATTCCTCTTTTCCTTCCTCTCCCAGAAAATAATATTCCATTCTGCGGTCACTGGAACCAAACGGATCCAACCTGCTCGGCGTCCGGTCTCCGTCCAAAATAAAAGGAATAAAGCTCTGTGTCGTAATTGATTTTCCGGATGCATTCTGTCCGCGCAGAAGAAGCTTTCCGTCTACAAATTCAAAATCCTCTTCATCATACAACCAGAAATTCACAAACCCGATTCGATTCATCTTAAAGCGTTCTGTCACTTTCCGGTACCTCCTTCAAAATCATCCGGATAATCCCCTGCTGTTCTTCCCGCAGATGGAAATATCGTAATCTCTATCCCACTGCACCGGATCATCAGCCAGTTCTTCATATATTCCAAAACAGTTTCCACCAAATGCCCTTCTTCCATTTCCCGGTACTCTTTGCTCCAGCCATTGCTCCACGCACTCCGGCAGGAAAGAACCATGTCTGCAAATTCCTGTTGTGTCATGGAAACCGTTTCATTTTCCCGCTTTTTTAGATTGCCTGACACAATCTTCTGCCGTATTTCGGCACCAAGCAGAAGAACAATCTCCGGCAGCATGGCGTCTCTCGGATGCACAGTACCGTAACAATCATCTGATTCCAGAGTAAAACATGCCATATTTTTATAAATATCCAGCGTACCTCCTAGATTTTCATTCAAATACTTTGCAACCCACTGCCGCTGGTTTTTCAGATACAGGGCGTCTGCATCCTCATTGTTTTCCCAGAACATAGACGGACAGACTGCAAGCTGCCTGTAGACACGATTGATGCGCACAGCCCCTCTGTTTTCCTGAAATTCATCAAACTCTGTCTTTTCAAAATCCTCCCAAGAGGCAAAATCTGAAATATCCGTGGAAAAACTCGTCGCAAAGTACTTGGAATATCCTGTGTTTTCATACAGAACCTCCTGACCGGCTTCTATACCAAACGCCTCGCTTCTGCCCTCATATACCCGGAGCATCTGAAGCCGCTCTGCATACTGCAGCACACGAACCAGCGATTTCCTCTGTGCAAAAGAAGTCCAGTCGATCGGTAGGTAAGCCTTTAACTGCGTCTCAACGTAATCGATCAACTCTGACAAAAGAAACTGTTCCTGCTCTTCCTTATCCTCCAGATACATCAGCACAACACAAAGGATACAGTAATCCCTAATATCTGTAAATTCGCGGATTCCCATAAACGCTTCCGCATGCGCCGGTCTTTTTTCCAGCTTCAGAAGATTCTCCGTATGTATCAGTTTCCAGCCAAGCTGCTCTCTGACAAATCTCTGAAAATTCGGAATATCCCTCTTAACCTTATAATATGTTTCCTTGTCTGCATCCTTGCAGATCCAAAAATTTTCAAATAATGTTCTGACTTCATTCATAACGACTGAAACTCCAATATAAATGCAGGCATCACCAGATTACCGTCCTCGCACTTTAGCACGCAAGTTTTTCCCGTTCTGCGCAAATAATATTCCTGACCGTATTCCGTTCTCCCCATTTTCTGTGAATTCATATTT
>ENA-ORMO01002101-ORMO01002101.1-human-gut-metagenome-genome-assembly--contig:-NODE-2101-length-17320-cov-2.737793_pt1 | contig 17320 bp, 17 predicted proteins | sample MGYA00242106_ERZ509001 | MGnify/ENA primary metagenome ERZ509001 (study PRJEB26280, sample SAMEA2338736) | human gut metagenome | biome: human gut; feature: human-associated habitat; material: faeces... | reverse complement strand
TGGTTCCCACAAAGACCGCTAGCAGCATGGCGTAACCCAATGCGGGACTGCCGAAAAAAGTTGTGCCAGCCGTACCCAATACAAATAATGGGCCGGGAGCATTGCAGAACAACAGGACTTTTCGTGCTTCGGATAAGGAAATCCGTTGTTGTTCATAAAGCTGCGCAACAGTATTTGCGCCGGCAGGATAGCCGGAAAGAAGACCCGCCGCAAGGGGAAAGGCGCAGATACCGGAAAGGGAGAAAAGGGGTTTTGTCAGTGGCGCACAAAGCCGCCCCAGTTTTTCTGCCGCACCCATCCGCAGTAAAATCCCAATGGCAGCCAGAAAAGGAAACAAAGATGGCAGAACACTAGAAAACCACAGAAAAAAGGCTCCGGCAGCGGCTTCTGTCAAGGCTGCGGGATACCGCAAAAGGGCAAATATGAAAAAACAGACACAGACGGTCAGCAGGCGTGCGATCATGAAAGATCATCCTTTGCAATGCTTGTTGATACCAGTCTATGTCTGTTTTTTTGATTTCATGTTTTTTGATTTAAACGATTGCCATGGGAGTGGTAAAATCCCTGTTTGGCGCACGGTAAAGAGGGTTTGGCGCTGCCAATGCCTGTAAATCTGTTGCCAGTTTTTCCAGCGCCAGCAAATGGAGTCCGTCTTCGTCCAGAATTTCCGGCGCTTTTTTCAGATTGGTCAGCACAGGGCATTTTGCCCGTTCTGTCAGTTCTCCCAGAATGTCCGCATTGTCTTTCTGGAATCCCAGAACACGGATGTAAGGCAGATGGTTCTGACTCAGGAAATAATCCACTTCCTTTGCTCGAATATCCAGCAGGATATGTACCAGAATCCGCTGTATTTTGGTGCGGGTATACCGCTTGGTTTTGATGTATTCAATGATGTCGTTCATGAAGAACTCGTTGTCAATGGCGCGTAAAATACGGTTTTCCAGCCCTTCTGTCACTTCCAGAATGTCATGGATTTCTTCAGCGGAAGTGGTGCGCAGTTTATAATGGAGGGCACCTGCCAGCTCATCCATGGACGCGGGAGCAGTTCCCAGAGAAATTTCTTTTGTCAGCAGGTCAACAATGTTTTCCGGTACCTGCAAAAAGGCTTCTGTGGCGTTTTCCTCCAGAATGCCTTTGCGGATGGCAGCAGCAGAAGCAAATTCTCCTGTCAGAGAAGGATCGTCGTATTGACTGCCTTTCCGGCGGATGGTGCATGGCTCGATGTTGCTGCCCAGTCTGTCCAGTGCTTTTAAATATTCCAGACCTAAAATGTGGTTGGGACGGGAAATAATCTCGCTGCTGATGTGAGAAACTGTTTCCAGTGCCTTTGCTCTTGCCGCAGGATAGGACATGCCTTCATCCAGTCCGGCTTTCAGAAGCCGCTGAAATTCCTCTGTTTCGTTTGTCATAATTTTAGCCGCTTCCTGAAGGGCTTTCAGATCGCCGCTTTCGGAGCCAAAACAAAGAGCATTTGTCATGCCTGTATCATCCAGGACTTTCACACCGCCCATGGCAAAGATTTCCGCGTTTGCTGCCGCAAAAAGGACAGGCAGTTCCAGCACCATATCAGCGCCGTTGAGAAGGGCACATTTTGCCCTTGTCCATTTGTCGAAAAATGCTGGTTCCCCACGCTGGACGAAACTGCCGCTCATGACCACCATAGCACGCTGACAGTCTGTGTGTGCCTTTGCTTTTTCCAAAATATATTGATGTCCCTTGTGAAAGGGATTGAATTCTGCAATGATTCCAACCGTTCGCAATGGTATCGCTCCTTTCGCAAAATAGTTCTAAAAGCAGTATAACATATTTTTCAACAATTATATAATTTTTCTCTGGAAAATTTGAGGGAATCGGTCTATACTAAAATCAGAATATAGTAATGAGGATGATACCATGGAGAGATTTGAAAAAAATCCGGATTTTCTGCAGGATCTATTCGTAGAAGAAACATGGAAAAATATAGATAGACTGGACAGTTTTATTGAAAGTAAATCAGGTACGGAACAGGTGGAGATCACCAAGGATGAAGTCAACAGACTTTTTCGCACCATGCATTCTATTAAAGGCTCTGCGTCTATGATGGGCTATCCGGCTTTTTCGGAGACAGCTCACAGCGCGGAAGACCTTTTTTCTTATTTGCGTGAAGAAGAACACCCGGCGGATAAGGATCTTTTGACCATACTGCAGCTGCTGCGCATGGTTTCCGGTTATATGAAGCGGGAACTGCGCCGTATGGAAACAGATGATGAAGTGACAGACTTTGGCTGGGCTGTGGTGCGGCGGATTAAGAACTTCCTTGCCCATGTGGACAGCGATAATGAGCCGGAAGGCCCAAGCTATCAGATTGCTTATACCCGAAAAGGACGTCAGCTCATTCCCTACACGGACTTTTCCGCACTGGTTGTACAGATGGAACGTCTGGCAACGGTCATGGGACGGGCTTTGGAAAAAGATTTCCTGATGAAGGTTTCCGGTGCGGAAACAGAAGTGCCCAGAGATATTTACGATAAGATCACCATGGCTGTGATGCAGATGCTGAAAAACAGCATGGATCACGGTTTGGAAAAAACAGAAGACCGGGAAAAAATGGGGAAAACCCCTGTGGGGGAAATATCCTTGGAGATACAGAAAACAGCACAGCAGGTTTTCGTTATTTTCCGAGATGATGGACGCGGCTTAGACCGCAAAGGCATTTTACAGGCGGCAAAGGCAAAGGGCTGGCTGAAAAAGGCTGAGGAAGAATATGAAGACAACGAAGTATATGCTTTTTTGTTGCGTCCCGGCTTTACCACAAAAAGCAGTGCCACCATGTTTTCTGGCAGAGGTGTGGGACTGGATGTGGTTAATGCGGCAGTATCTGTTCTGGGGGGCAGTATCCGCATCGAAAGCAAGGAATACATGGGGACGACGTTCTTTATGGAATTTCCGCTGATTCCCTAAGGGGGAGTGCTTATGGGCAGAAAAGAGAGGATATTGTCAGTTCTGAAAGGACTCGCAATGGCGGTAGGAGGCATTTTTCTGCTGATACTGGAAAATATGTGGTTTCAGGAACAGGAAAGCGGGGCAGCAGGAAGTATTCGTATAGAAGGTTTTCTTGTTGTCACAGGTTTGGCTTTACTGGTTCTGGGGGCAGTTTTTCTGTGGAATGGATGCAGAAGAAAGAAAGTATCCGAGCCAAAAGAAATGGTGCTGACGGCATGTCCTTACTGCGGTGCTAATGTGCAGGGCAGGGAGCAAATCTGCCAAATCTGCGGGGAAAACATGTATGTAATGAAAAATAAAGAATGAAGTGAAAAGGGAATATCTGTTCATGGAGCTTGCATGTTAGGGGGATGAATCATGTTAAAGTACAGGAGAGAAAAACTAACTTTGGTTTTTGATCTTTGTATTTTTGGTGCCATTACGCTACAACTGTTGGCTTTTATTCTGGCCAGATGTTTGCCAGTATCTTCTGAAAGTATGTATGGCATTTATACAGCGGCAAGGATATGCAGTGTAATTTTGGTTTTGGCAGGCTCTTTTTATTAGTTAAAGTACCATTTTTCCACAAAGGGACGTTATTTAAATGCAGAGGGGAATTATGAAGCTTGCCCTTACTGCGGTGCTAATGTGCAGATCAAAGAACAAACCTGCCGTATCTGTGGAAAGAATATGTATGGAAAAAGCATCTGATACCAATCAAAAGGACAGGAGGGGATGCCCATGAGAAGTATCAAGCCCGGCAGAGGCTCATCTCTGCAGGGAGCCATTGGTTCACTCTTTGCCGTTGTTTTCGGCATTGTATGGATGGTGTCTGCGGCCAAAAGCGGCGCACCAACGCCATTTGTGCTTATGGGACTGGTTTTTGTGGTAATCGCTGGCAGCAATGTCATTATTTCTCTGATGAATGCCACCGGGGAAAACCGCTTTTCTCTTTACGATATTACAGAAGAGGGAGAAGAACCGGATCCGTTGGAAGAAATGCTGAACAAAAAAGAAAAAATAGCAGCGCAAAAAGAGGAAGAAGAGAGACCAACAGAAACGGCTTTTTGTCCTTATTGTGGGGCAAAAGCGGAGAAAGACTACGCTTTCTGCCGTTCCTGCGGGAAAAAGTTATGAGAAAAAATGGGGTTTTTTACCGTTTTTTTCGCGGATGTACTTGTATACACTGCGTTTTTTGTTTATAATAAATATGCTGTCCGTTTTATTGAAAGCGGATTTTGAAACAGTATATATATCAGGGAATTTTGTTTTCCTGGGACGGAAGAAGTCAATTCTTCCAGTAAAAAAGACAACAGTTAATCTATCTATTTAAAAATGGAGGTCTTTACAGTGGATTTTTTATCTGAAATGAAAGCAAAAGCAAAAGCAGACAAAAAGGTAATTGTACTGCCCGAATCTTATGAAAAAAGAAATCTGGAAGCAGCTGCTGAATGCCTGAGAGACGAACTGGCTGACATCGTTCTGATCGGTAACAAAGAAAAGATCATGGAAGCTGCTGGCAGCTTTGACGTATCCAAAGCTATCTTTGTAGATCCTGAAAACTACGAAAAAATGGACGAAGTTGTTGCTGCTCTGGCAGAAGCTAGAAAAAGCAAAGGCATGACTCTGGAAGAAGCAAGAAAACTTCTGCTGGACGATCCTCTGTTCATGGGCGTTATGCTGGTTAAAATGGATATTGCTGACGGTATGGTTTCCGGCGCAATCCACTCCACAGCTGACACACTGCGTCCCGCTCTGCAGATTTTGAAAACAGCACCTGGCACAGAACTGGTATCCTCTTTCTTCATCATGGTAACAAACACACCTCAGTATGGTGATGACGGTATCCTGCTGTTCGCTGACTGTGCGCTGAACCAGAACCCCAACCCTCAGGAACTGGCTTGCATCGCAGGCGATTCCGCAAAATCCTACGAAGCATTCATCGGCAAAGAACCCAGAGTTGCTATGCTGAGCCACTCCACAATGGGTTCCGCAAAACATGCTGACGTAACAAAAGTTGTAGACGCAGTAAAAATCGCGAAAGAAAAATTCCCTAACGTGAAACTGGATGGCGAAATCCAGCTGGACGCTGCTATCGTAAAAGAAGTTGGCGAACTGAAAGCTCCCAACAGCACAGTTGCTGGTAAAGCAAACGTACTGGTATTCCCTGACATCGACGCTGGTAACATCGGTTACAAACTGGTTCAGAGATTTGGTCAGGCAGAAGCTTTTGGCCCTATCCTGCAGGGTATCGCAAAACCTGTTAACGACCTGTCCAGAGGCTGCTCCGCAAACGACATCGTTGCAGTTGTTGCTCTAACATCCGTTCAGGCTCAGGTAATGGGTAAATAATTTTATCCAATTAGAAACAATGGCAGTGTTCTGCCCGCAAATAACAACTACGGACAAAAAATAAGGAGAGAAAAAAATGAAAATTCTGGTTTTAAACTGTGGTAGTTCTTCCCTGAAATATCAGCTGATCGACATGGAAACCGAAAGCGTAATGGCAAAAGGTCTGTGCGAAAGAATCGGTATCGAAGGCTCCAGACTGAAACATCAGCCTGTTGGCAAAGATGACGTTATCTTCAACGATTACATGGAAGATCACAGCGTAGCAGTAAAAATGGTACTGGACGCTCTGACAAACAGCGAATATGGCGTAGTAAAATCCATGTCCGAAATCAATGCAGTTGGTCACCGTGTAGTACATGGTGGTGAATACTTCGCAAACTCCGTTGTAATCACACCCGAAGTTATCGAAGCAATCGAAAAATGCTGCGAACTGGCACCTCTGCACAACCCTGCTAACCTGATTGGTATCCACGCTTGCGAAAAAATCATGCCCGGCGTACCTCAGGTAGCTGTATTCGACACAGCATTCCACCAGACAATGCCCGAAAGAGCATATCTGTATGCTATTCCTTACGAATACTATGAAAAATACAAAATCAGAAGATACGGCTTCCACGGCACAAGCCACAGATTCGTATCCGAAGAAGCTGCAAAAATGCTGGACAGACCTTATGACCAGACAAAAACAATCACTTGCCACCTGGGCAACGGCGGTTCCGTATGTGCAGTAAGAAACGGCAAATCCATCGACACAACCATGGGCTTCACACCTCTGGAAGGTCTGGTAATGGGTACAAGAGCTGGTGACGTTGACGCAGCTGTTATCACATTCCTGATGGAAAAAGAAAACCTGACACCTCAGGAAATGGACAACATCCTGAACAAAAAATCCGGCGTACTGGGTATCTCTGGTGTATCCAGCGACTTCCGTGACGTTGAAGACGCAAGCGAACATGGTAACGAAAGAGCAGGTATGGCTCTAGACGTATTCGCTTACAAAGTAGCTAAGAGAATCGGCGCTTACGCTGCTGCTATGAACGGTGTAGACGCAATCGTATTTACAGCAGGTCTGGGTGAAAACTCCGCTTCCACAAGAAGACTGATCTGTGACTACCTGGGTTACCTGGGCGTACACATCGATTCTTACAACAACTCTTTGAGAGGCAAAGCAATCGAAATCTCTGCTCCCGACTCCAGAGTAAGAGTGTTTGTAATCCCTACAAACGAAGAACTGGTTATTGCAAGAGATACAAAGGAATTGCTTGACAAATAAGAAACCTTTCTGTATAATATTTTAGGTACGACTATGGGGTGATACGAATGATATTGCAAATGGCTCATTTATATGGTAAGAACGGTGCTTCTATGGAAGTGCATATGTCTGAGCAAATACAAGAGATTGCGGCATACCCCAATGTTGTGGGTTTTATGGAGCCTGTAAAAATAGAAGGAACTCTCAGAAACGAAAATGAGATTTTCGTTTTGGAAGCAAAGGGCGAAACAAAGGTTAGCATTGCGTGTGACCGTTGCCTTGCGCCGGTTACAACAGAGATTCACTTCAATATTGAGGAGCGTTTTTCCCATACAGGCAGAGATGACGAAGAGACAGAAACTTTTTCGGGAGATCAGATCGATCTTGCGGACTATGTCAGAAGCGGGATCATGGAGGCCATGCCTATGAAGACTCTTTGTAGGGATGACTGCAAAGGACTCTGTCCTGTCTGCGGCAAGGATCTGAACACAGGTGCGTGCGGATGCGACACCACAGAGATAGATCCGAGATTTGAAAGTTTGAGGGCTCTTTTCAATGTTGATGAGGAGGTGTAGAAATGGCTGTACCTAAGGGTCGAGTATCTAAATCCAAAAGAGATAAAAGAAAAGCACAGAGCTGGAAGATCGCAACACCCAACCTGGTAAAATGCAGCAAATGTGGCGAACTGATGGCGCCTCACCAGGTATGCAAAGCTTGTGGTGCTTATAACAAGAAAACAATCATCAAAGTTGACTAATTTTGGATGAGCAAATCAAAGGCAGCAGAAATGCTGCCTTTTTTGCGTTGGGTAAAAAATCATTTTTCCCTTGATTGCTGTCTGAAGGGAATTGTTATAGTTCTATGAAAGAAAATAAATAGGGAAAAAGGAAAAGCTGGAACCATTTGTTTTAAGGATTCCAGCTTTTTTTGCTTTTGATAAAGTTTATGTAATTGTTAGTCCAGAACGGGTGCCATGAGTACTCTGCCAGTTCCACGGAATACGTTTACCAGACCTTCGCCGGAAGCTGCGGAACCAATGAGTGTTTTGCCGGAGCGTTCTACGGTAAAGTTCAGGCTGCCGCTCCATGCGATTGCCATATTGCCGTCGATTTTCAGTACATCATCCTGGAGGTTGATTTCAATCAGTTCTTCTCTGGGGCAGGGGCATTCCAGCGCTACAACGCCTTTACCGCTTAAACCAAGGTTGAATAAGCCTTCTCCGCCAGCCACAGCAGAGGACAGATTAGACCGCATAACGGCCTTGTGTGTCAAATTGGAGTCGCAGGCAAGGAACAGACCATCTTCCAGAATCAGGGAACCATTCCAGTCTGCTACATCTTCCAGCAGAATATATTTGTAAGTGGGTTCCAGAACCAAAGTGCCATCGCCGGTGTATTCGGGTTTGATGGCAGATTCACCAGTTGCTTTCCCACGGATGGCTTTCCCGAAAAGGTCGCCAACACCTTTGATGCCTGTGGTGGCATTGACGTTGCCCACCATCCACTGCATAGCGCCTGCCTGCAATGTGATATTGGCTTTTTTCAAATCACAGATGACCTGACGTCTGCGCACATTCATTTCAGAAGCAAAATAAGCTGTTGCCGCATTGGCGGGGGAAACACTCAAATCCCGCAGGTATTCAATGACGGTAAAAGGCCCCAATTCTGTCAAAACACGAATGTCGTCATTTTCCAAAAGATTTTTGATCTGGTACATATACAATGCCTCCTTTGCATTCATAAAAGGTTTTATGATTGATACAATGTTACTTTACCATATTTTGTTAAATACGGCAATGACTTCGTTATGTGGAAAAAAGTATTGGGGTGCGGGATTGTAATTTTATGGGGAATTGTTTATACTAAAAGCATGTAATTTGAAAGAAAGGATCATGGTGAGTTTATGGATCAGAAAATAATCGTTGCACTGGATGCCATGGGTGGTGATCTGGCTCCTGTGGAAACCGTAAAAGGTGCTGTGGATGCAGTCAAAGAAATGAACGTGCTGGTAAAGCTGGTAGGCAGAGAAGAAGATGTTAATCGGGAACTGGCAAAATATACATATCCAAAAGAAAAAATCGAAGTGGTCAATGCGGAAGAAGTCATCAGTACCGATGAAGTGCCTACCATGGCAATTCGCAAAAAGAAAAATTCTTCTATGGTTGTGGGCATGCAGCTGGTGAAAAATGGAGAGGCTGACGCCTTTGTTTCCGCCGGCAGTACTGGTGCTCTGCTGACAGGCTCTCTGCTTATTGTAGGCCGTCTGCCGGGCGTAGAACGTCCCGTATTGGGTACTTGCCTGCCTACAAAAAATGGTTTCACATTCTTGGTAGACAGTGGCGCAAATGTGGACTGTAAAGCAAAATACTTGGAACAGTTTGGCAAAATGGGTTCCGTTTATGTAGAAAACGTATTTGGCAAGAAAAATCCTTCCGTTGCACTGGTAAATATCGGTGCCGAAAAGGAAAAAGGCGACAGCTTGACCAAAGAGGCTTATGAGCTTCTGGAAGTGTCTGATTTGAATTTTGTGGGCAATATTGAGCCCAGAAACATTCCCTTTGGGGAAGCAGATGTCATCGTCTGCGATGGCTTTGTAGGCAATACTATTTTGAAATTCGCGGAAGGCTTGAGCAAAACATTGGTGGACATCATCAAGTCCGAAATTACCAAAGGCGCTTACAAAATCGCTGCGGCCATGTTGGTAAAACCTTTCCGTAATGTAAAAAAATATTTCGATGCAGACGAAGTAGGCGGTGCGCCTTTCATCGGGCTGAAATCCCTTGTGGTAAAGGCTCATGGCAGCTCTAACGCCAAGGCATTCAAAAACGCCATCAGACAGTGTGTGCTGTTTAAAGAGGCTGATATTGTAGGAAAAATTCAGGATAAACTGTAAGCAGTTCAATCTTGTGTACAAAATGGGAAAAAACTTCTGTTTTTCCAGGATTTCTGCTGACAAAATATCGGAAATAGAGTATAGTATTGACAGGAAAGAAAAGAGGAGGTTGAAAATATGGACGAAACTGTTGTAATGCAGATCATTGCGGATCAGCTGCATATTTCTGCTGATAGTTTACGGGAGGAAACTTCCTTTGCAGATATCGGTGCAGATTCTCTGGATGTGTTCCAGATCATTTCTGCATTGGAGGAAGCCTATGACATCGAATTTGAAAACGATGAAGCGGAGAATATGAAAACCATTGGGGATGCGTTGGATTATATCAGAAGAGTAGTGGAGAAGTAATATGAATTATTTGAATTTGGAAGAATTTGAAAAGAAACTGGGATATCATTTTGCGGATAAGCATTTGCTGCTGTTGGCATTGACCCATAGTTCCTATGCCAATGAAAATAAAAAAGGCAGTCACGAAAACAACGAAAGACTGGAATTTTTGGGTGATGCCGTGCTGGACATGGTGGTAAGTGAATATATGTACCGCAAATTCCCGGAAATGCCGGAAGGGGAACTGACCAAACTGCGGGCGGCAGTGGTTTGTGAAGGCTCTCTGGCAGGTCTGTCCAGAAAATTGGGCGTAGGCAGAAATCTGTTTTTAGGTAAAGGGGAAGAAAGCACTGGGGGCAGAAACAGAGACTCTATCCTTGCAGATGCCTTCGAGGCCATTATTGGCGCTGTATGTATGGATGGCGGTATTGAAGCTGCTTCTACATATGTGATGCGATTTATGGAAGACCAGATTGCTCAGACAAAAACCAATTTCCGCAATCTGGACTGCAAGACCCATTTGCAGGAAATCATCCAGAAAATCAGCAAAGTTCCTGTACACTATGCCATCGTAGATGAAAAGGGACCTGACCATAACAAAGTCTTTGTTGCAGAAGTAACACACGAAGGCAAGGTGCTTGGACAGGGCAGTGGCAAGAGTAAAAAAGAAGCAGAACAGAATGCAGCCAATGCAGCATTGGAAAAAATGAAAGCATAATAAGAGAGCAGGTGATTGCAAAGGAGATTCTTTTTCAATCACCTGCTTTTTTCATGAAAAAAGAGCCGGACACTCTTGAGAAAGAGCCGGCTCTTTTATTTTGCAGAAGATGTTTATACTTCTACTAGATCGTATTCTCTGGAACCAAAGCCCAAAGCGGCAGCGGCTTCGATGGTATGAACACCATTGCGGCTTTCAATACGTTCGATGAGGTGGTCACGACCGGGATCATCAGCGGCATAAACCAAGTCCAGACAAGCCTGGTCAATGGCAATGGGGTCTAAGGATACCAGTATGCCAATGTCCTTCATGCAGGGGTCTTCAGCCACCGCACAGCAGTCACAGTCCACAGACATGTTTTTCATAACATTGACGTAGATTACATTGCCTTTGAAGTATTCCACAACGGAAGATGCTGCGTCTGCCATGGATTCCAGAAATGCGTCATGGTCTGCTGTCCAGATCTTTTCTGGTTCCCCTGCGCCGTGGATATAGGCTTTGCCGAAGGAAGATGCCACACCGATGGAAAGCTGCTTCAATGCGCCGCCGTAGCCGCCCATGGGATGGCCTTTGAAGTGGGAGAGTACCAGCATGGAGTCATAGTCCGCAAGATGCTTGCCTACATAATTTTTCTGAATCTGTTTGCCCTTGGGGATTTCCAGTACCATATCCGGGCCTTCTGCGTCCATGAGTTCTACTTTGAAATAGGCATCCCATCCGTGACGAGTCAGCAGCGCTTTGTGCTTTTCGGTGGTGTTTCGCTGGCCTTCATAAGCGGTATTGCATTCCACAACAGTACCGCCAACGAAGTCGATGACAGGTTTCCAGAAATCCGGTTTCAGGAAATTCTGGTTGCCTTCTTCACCGGAGTGAAGCTTGATGGCAACATTGCCAGTGAGTTCTTTGCCAGCCATTTTATATAATTCCAGGACTTTTTCCGGTGTGATTTCACGGGAAAAGTATACTTTTGCAGCCATAGAAAAAACCTCCTTCATGACAGTTGTATTTTCTTTTATGGTAACAAAGTAGAAAGAAAATAACAAGGGATTGGGAAAAAAACAGAAAAAAACTGCCGCAGGAGATTTCCTGCGACAGTATGAAATATCAGCCTTTGCCGTTCCAGCAATAGGTGCAGACTTTGTCACGGTCAATGCCGATGGCATCCAGCAGACCATCCAGGGACTGGTAACCCAGGGAGTCAAAGCCCAGTTTTTCACAGATGGAACGGAGCATGCATTTGCCTCTTTCTGTGGAAGCGTCTGCATATTCGTCCAGATGTTTATGGCCTTCGTCGCCTTCCAGTTCCTGTACGACGCGGCGTGCCAGCAGATCCATATCGGAGCCATTGCTGGAGAAATTCAGATATTTGCAGCTATACATGATGGGAGGACATGCAGAACGCATATGTACCTCTGCTGCGTGAGAACGATAAAGGAATTCAACAGTTTCTCTCAGCTGTGTACCACGAACGATGGAGTCATCCACAAACAGCAGCTTTTTCCCTTCGATCAGTTCGGGAACGGGAATCTGTTTCATTTTTGCTACCTGATTACGCACTTTCTGGTTGGCGGGCATGAAAGAACGAGGCCAGGTAGGTGTATATTTTACAAAAGGACGGGCAAAGGACTTGCCGCTTTCTTTGGAATAACCAATGGCATGGGGGATACCGGAGTCAGGCACGCCTGCAACATAGTCTACATCAGGCAGTGTGCCGTTTTTCTTTTCGTTTGCTGCCATGATTTCCCCGTTTTTGTAACGCATCACTTCTACGTTGATGCCTTCATAGTTGGAGTTGGGGTAGCCATAGTAGCTGAACAGGAACGCACAGATCTTCATGTCCTTGCCGGCGGGATTCAGTGTTTCGAAGCCGTCAGGTGTGATCTTAACGATTTCACGGGGGCCAAGTTCATATACGTTTTCATAGCCCAGTTTGGTATAAGCAAAGGATTCGAAGGAAACGCAATAGCCTTCGTGGTCTTTACCAATGAGGACAGGCAGTCTGCCCACTTTATCTCTGGCAGCGATGATGGAATCATCTTCTGTCAGGATCAGAATGGTTGCGGAACCGTCAATTTGTTCCTGTGCGTGGAGGATACCGGAAACCAGATCGTCTTTCTGGTTGATCAGTGCGGCGATGAGTTCTGTGGCATTGACTTTGCCGGAGCTCATTGCCATAAACTGGTGTCCATGGTCAGAGAAGTAGTTTTTGATGAGCTCATCAGCGTTGTTGATGACACCGACTGTTGTGATGGCATATAAGCCCAGGTGAGAACGTACCAGAAGGGGCTGGGGATCGGAGTCGCTGATGCAGCCGATGCCGGAATGACCCTGAAAATCGATCAGATCTTTTTCAAATTTGGTACGAAAAGGTGTGTTTTCGATGTTGTGAATCTGGCGTTGGAAGCCTTTTTCCTTGCTGTGGATGACCATACCGCCTCTGCGTGTGCCCAGATGAGAATGATAGTCCACCCCGAAAAAGATATCAAGTACGCAATCCTGCTTGGAAGTTACGCCAAAAAAACCGCCCATGATGGTTCCTCCTTATGATTCTAAAAAACTTATGATTCTAAAAAACTTATGATTCTAAAAAATGATGGTATCTCTTGCTGCTCCAAAATTGATAAGGCATGCTGTGCATGTTATCATTTCTATTTTATACGAAAAATCGATGGAATACAACAAAAACAGCAATGGGAGATTTCACATAAAAAACGATTTCCATTGAAAATTTGCGGTGAAAGAAAGTCCAAAAGAAATAATGTTCGGGTAAAATGACGACGATTTGAAGAGGTGGGCGACATCTTGCCCAAAAACAAACCATGAAAAAAGCCGGAAATGAAAAATCATTGGAGAGTATCTATAAAAAATGGAAAAAACTGTTTTCCAAAGAGAAGATGGAACAATGTCTTTTCTACATATACCGTTGTGTACAGCCGTTGGGACAAGATTCCGTCTGGAAGCAGGAAAAACAGAAAGGCAAGTGTCCTGTTCATTTGATTGGAAAGACACTTGCCTGTTCTGTATACTGCTTATGCAGCTTCCCGGCATGAAAGCTAACGGAAACGGAGCATCAGAAAGAGGTATGATGCCCGATGTAGCAGGCGATGCCAGCATCCAGATAAAGGCTCTGCAATGCAGTCATGGCTTCGTCTGTCATTTCGCCGCCAGTAGCATAATCGTATATTTTGCCCAGCTGCTCCCATTTGGTCTGACCCAAACGATGGAATTTCAGCAGGTTAATTTCAAAGAGATCATTTTCCTTCATAAAGGAAATGAGTTTTTTCGCGTTTTCTTCGCTGTCATTGTAGCCGCAGATGGTAGGCTGACGCAGCACCAGACGGCCTTTCCAGCCACTTTGTTTCAGGGCGCGGATGTTGTCCAGAATCTGTTCATTGCCCACATTTGTTCCGGATTTGTGTGCCTCGCTGTCCATGTTTTTTACATCAATAAAGGCAAAGTCGATGTACTGCATGACATCCAGAAATTTTTCTCTGGGGAAATGCGCGCTGGTTTCAATGGCAGTATGGATCCCCAGCTTATGGCAGCCCTTCAGGACTTCTATGAGGAAATCATGCTGGGTGATAGGGTCTCCGCCGCTGAATGTGACGCCGCCGTTGCTGCCCCAGCTGCTGAAATCCCTGCGGAGGATTTGCAGGAGTTCCTCGCTGGTGTATTCCCGCACACACTGTTTCAGCGCCCGGTTGGAGCAGATGGATGTGCAAGGGAAGTCATGACAGTCCTTACACTTGTTCCAGTCAACCTGAGGGGGCTGTCCCGGTTCCATAGTGATGGCGCCTGTGGGACAGACGGAAAGACATACGTCACAGCCTTTGTCCCATTTGCAGGATGCCTGGGCGAACATCAGATGTTTGCCGTAAATCCAGCTTTCGAGGTTTGCACACCAACGGCACTGCAAAGGACAGCCTGTCATAAATACCGTGGTACGGCAGCCGGGCCCGTCATGGACAGAAAAGGGCTGGATATCGAAAATATGTCCCATTTTATCCATAGGCTTACCCCCGTGTGGCTTTGTAGTGCTCGCAGCAGAAAGCACCACATTTTGCATATGTCCAGTTTTCTTTTTCAAAGCCTTTGCATGTACCGATGCCGTGTTTATCTGCATCTGCGAAGCATGCGCAGTTGCCGCATACGGGTGCTGCCTGGAAATGACCGCAGGCGTCGCTGCCGTTGCCGTCAATGGAAACGATCTGTTTGGAAAGGGCGCACATGCCTTTCTCACAGTCTAAGTTGATATAGTTAATGCATTCTACATGTTTTATGGTTTCACGCCTCCACTTAAACTTCTTCATATTCGGTACGATAGATAACCTCATCCTGGATGGGTTTGCCGATTTCGCACCAGTACTGTGTAAAGCCAGCTACACGAACCATCAGGTCACGATACTGGTCAGGTGTTTTCTGCGCTTCTTTCAATGTGTCGGAGCTTACCACGTTGAACTGTACGTGGAAACCGCCTTTACGCATATAGGTACGAACCAGTTCCAGCAGTTTTCTGGTGCCCTGTACGCCCTGAACAGAAGAAGGATGCAGTTTCAGGTTCATCTGTGCATTCTGGTTCTGAGAATGATCATAAACGGTTGCAGATTCAAAGAGGGCATATACGCCGTTTTTGTCTGTGCCTGGAGCGGCAGATACGGAACCGTCGGAGTATGTGGTGCCTGCTAAGCGACCATCTGCTGTTGCCAGCGTGATGAAGCCCTGAGGTCCATGGGTGGAAACGGAAATCTGGCAGAGGTATTCCGGTTTGCCAAAGAAGGACTCCAGTGTAGGCAGATAATGCAGCAGATATGTATGGTAATCCCGCAGCAGCTGGTCTGCATAAGGATCTGCGTTGCCGTATTTCGGTGCGTTGATGCAGTCTGCAAAGATTGCAGCGTATTTCTGAGCGTCGTCTGTGCTTTCGCGATAATCAGGAGAGAATACGCCGGTGTCGTAAGCGGTGCGGAAACCGAAGTTATGCAGCCTGGCATCGGTCATTTCTTCCAATGTATATTTCTTGGTGTCATATACGTTTTTCTTCAAAGACGCCAGAGAGTTGATGAATGTGATGGTACCGCAGGATTCAAAGTTGATGCAGGCGTTATAACGAGCGCCGCAGTTGCCGATGTGCTGACCTTTCTTGAAGCAGTCCGGTTTCAGCAGGGAGTTTACGGCAAGCATGTTGTATTTGCGCCATACGTCCATCTGAATGTTGTTGACTTTGTTTACAATGCGGTTGCTGATGTCCAGATATTCTTTCCACTGATCCAGCAGTTCATCAAATGTTTCCAGTTTTTTGTTATGAGGAGGGAATACCTGTTTTCCGGTACGTTTGTCTACGCCGTTTGTCAGTACCAGTTCCAGAACCTTCGGCAGACCTGTGAAGTGGATACCGGTACCGCAAGTAGGGGAAGCGGCGCCGGGGATCATAGTCACTTTGCCGTTGTATTCCAGAGGCAGGAAGCAGCCGGGCGCGGATTCCAGACAGCCGCCCAGACACCATGCACGGGCATCATACAGATCCATACCTTCGGGGCCGTACTGACGGAGCATGAAGTTCATACCTACCTGGTTGCTCATCCATGCGGGATAGCCCATGCCCAGTTTGGTACAAGCGGCAGCTTTCATGAGGAAGTCCTCAGGCAGCTTTTCATCGTAGAGGATGGAAAGGGGAGGCTGAGGTGTCTGCGCACGCATACCAGCTTCGATGATGAGGTATTCCAAAGGTGTAACAGCAGACAGACCGTCGTAGTTCTGACCGCCCAAAGACAGGTTGTTGAATGTGTTGCCGGAAAGAACGCCGCCGGATACGCCAGCAGAAGCAAAACATTCGATACATGTGATCTTGATGCGGTATAGTTCCAGCAGTTCCACAACTTCTTCTTCTGTTGTGGTACCGTCAGCAATGTCTTTTTCATAGAAGGGCTGCAATACCTGACCCAGACGACCGATGGACTGACCGGACTGAGGGTCTTCGTTTACAACGCCCAGATGCAGACACAGTGTCATCTGCAATGCTTCCCGGAATGTGGAAGGACGTTTGTGAGCGATGTTGTGCATTACCTGCGCGATTTCCAGATAATTCTTTTTGTACGCTTCATCGGGTTCGCGAGAAGCCAGATCTTCTGCTTTGCGTGCGTAGTTTTCACACCACTGGCTCAGACCTTTGACGATTTCTTTCATGGCAGCGTAGTAGTAACCACGGCTCATGCCCAGAACGCCATCACCGCCAGCTTCACCCATGGTTTCTGCGATTTTTTCGTCGCACAGTTCCAGGATGCCGTCAAAGCCGTACTGCAAAGGCATGTAATAGTTCATAACTTCACGGCCCTGAGGGATTGCGAAGGAGTCGAACATAACCAGAACGCTGTCCATGATGTTCTGGAACTGTTCAAAGCCGGGAAGTGTTTTTGCATATTTTGTGGAAATGTCTTCTACGGAAATGCCGTCCCAGTATTTGGATACTTTTACCAGAACAGGAATGTCTTCTTTCCGCATACCAAATTTTTTCGCAATGGAGATGACTTCGCCATAGCTTTCTGTAACGTTGCCGCCACCGGCGCCAACAACAGAAACGGAGTCAGCTTCGTTTTCAGCAAGCGCTTCTGCTTCTTCCATGAGGGATTCCGCAAAGGAATTGAAGAAGCTTGCACAAACCCAAGGGAAAGGGAAGGCACCACGCAGATGTTTTGTCTTGTTCATGACAAGTTTTTCATAAGGCAAAATGGTAGGTGTGCTGTGTGCCAGAGAAGCAGCAACGGCTTTTGCACGGCGTACTTCCAACAGATCGCCGTCATTTTCCCACCATACACGGTTGT
>ENA-ORMO01002087-ORMO01002087.1-human-gut-metagenome-genome-assembly--contig:-NODE-2087-length-17511-cov-11.846357_pt1 | contig 17511 bp, 12 predicted proteins | sample MGYA00242106_ERZ509001 | MGnify/ENA primary metagenome ERZ509001 (study PRJEB26280, sample SAMEA2338736) | human gut metagenome | biome: human gut; feature: human-associated habitat; material: faeces... | reverse complement strand
CTTGGCGAGCTGGAACGTCCTGCGGCGCGTCCTGCCGCCGGCACTGCTGTCCGGCCTGCTGCGCCCGTGTCCGACGAACCTTTCACCGAATTATCCCTGGGCGGGGAAGACCCCGTCGGGACACCGGCCCCGGCTGCCGGGATGCCCTCTGTTGCCGGGATGCCCTCCGCTGCCGCTCCTGTATCCGGGGAGCCGCTCCCCGACGGGCCGTTTACCGAGATACCCGTTCCTGCCGGGGGCGTCGTCGTGACCGTCGAGGCCAACGAAGCCCGTCTGGTCGATGAAAAGGCGATCCCGACCGAGAGCTACGACCCGCTGAAAGACCTCGTGAACTACCACAAGCCGCCCGTGACGCTGCTCGAAGACTATGTTTCCGACTCGGAAGTGAGCGACGAGGAGATTTTCGAGAACAAGACCAAGATCGAGGACACGCTCCGCAATTTCGGCATCCCCATCCAGCGTATCAAGGCTACGGTCGGCCCCACCGTGACGCTCTACGAGATCGTGCAGGCGCAGGGCGTCAAGATCTCGAAGATCCAGGGGCTCGAAAACGACATCGCCCAGAGCCTCAAGGCGCTGGGTATCCGCATCATCGCCCCTATCCCCGGCAAGGGAACCATCGGCATCGAGGTGCCCAACCGCGACAAGCAGGTGGTGTCGATGTACTCCGCCGTGCGTTCGCTGCGTTTCCAGGAGTCGAAGGCCGAGCTCCCGGTGGTGATCGGCCGTACGATCCAGAACGAAAACTATGTCTTCGACCTGGCCAAGATGCCGCACCTGCTAGTGGCCGGCGCCACGGGACAGGGTAAGTCCGTGGGGCTGAACGCCATCATCACCTCGCTGCTCTACCGCAAGCACCCCGCGCAGCTCAAGTTCGTGATGATAGACCCCAAGATGGTCGAGTTCTCGCTCTATGCCAAGATCGAGCGCCATTTCCTCGCCAAGATGGAGTCCGAGGACGATGCCATCATCACCGACCCCAAGAAGGCGGTCTATACGCTCAATTCGCTCTGCACGGAGATGGACAGCCGCCTGGAACTCTGCAAGAAAGCCGGGGCGCGCAACATCGCCGAGTACAACGAGAAATTCACCGCCCGGCGGCTCAGCCCGCTCAACGGGCACCGCTACCTGCCCTATATCGTCGTGGTGGTCGACGAGTTCGCCGACCTGATCATGACCGCCCGCGAGGTCGAGGGGCCCGTCATGCGCCTCGCGCAGAAGGCGCGTGCCGTCGGCATCCACCTGATCATCGCCACGCAGCGCCCCGACGTGAAGGTCATCACGGGCGGTATCAAGGCCAATTTCCCCGCGCGTATCGCCTTCCGCGTGATGCAGATGATCGACTCGCGTACGATCATCGACCAGCCGGGGGCCAACCAGCTTATCGGCCGCGGCGACATGCTCTTCTCGAAGGACGGGGAACTGACCCGTATCCAGTGCGCGCTGGTCGAAACCAAGGAGGTCGAACGCATCGTCGAGTATATATCGAAGCAGCAGGGCTATACTTCGGCCTATTCGCTGCCCGACTATACGCCCGATACGGGCGATTCTTCGGGGAGCATGGGCAGCGAGGACTCCGCCCCCGTGAAATACGATTCACTCTTCGCCGAGATCGCCCGCGACGCCGTTTCGGGCGGCAATATCTCGACCTCGATGATCCAGCGCAACTACGAGGTGGGCTTCAACCGTGCCGGGCGCATCATGATGCAGCTCGAACGTGCCGGCATCGTCGGCCGCCAGCAGGGAGCCAAGCCGCGCGACATCCTTTTCCATGACATGCCCTCGCTCGAAGCCAAGTTGCAGGAGCTGGGCCTATTCTGATGCTGCCATGAAACGACTCCTGTCCCTCCTGTTGCTGCTTTCCGCGATGCAATCCGTCGCCGCAGTCCCGGCCGCTGTCAATGTTCCGGCTGCCGCAAATAATGTCCCGGCCGCCGACCGTGCCGACGCGATCCTGGCCGGGGTCAGCGACGGCTTCCGGGCGCTGGGTGCCTACGGGGTGTCGTTCGAGGTTCGCTCGGACGAATACGTCACGCGCGGGCGCTATGCCGTCGAGGGGGAGAATTATTACCTCGTGCTGGGCGATGCCGAGGTCTACTGCGACGGAGCCGTGCGCTACGAGGTGGACAACCGCCGCCGCGAGGTGACGATCGACGTGGTCGACAGCGACAGCCGCAATATCCTCAATAACCCCGTCCATGCCTTCGATTTCCTCGGCAGCGAATATGCGGCCTCGCTCGCCGGCGAGCAGGAGGGCCGTGCCGTGGTGCGGCTGACCCCTGCGCCGGGGAATACCTCCTCGGCGGGCAATATCGTCCTTACGGTCGATACCGCCGCGATGCGCCCCGTGTCGCTCCGCTACGATTACGACGGCGAGCAGGTGCAGGTTTCGGTGCTGGGCATCAAGCCCCTCGAAACGCCGCTCAAGGCCTTTGCAAAAGATAACTACGCCGGGTACGAATTCATAGACTTCCGCTGACTATGTTGCACTGCCGACCCATCATGCTGCTGTTGTTCGTCGCCATCCCCGCGGCGATGCTGGCTGCGGCGCCGGAAGACCCGTCGCCGGCGGGCGGGCATACCCCTGCCGCCGGACATGACCGCCCTGCGGCGGATATGCCCGGTTCGGTTCCCGGAGCCGGAAGCCCGGCCGGGCAACAGCCTTCCGGCACGGCATGGGAGCTTACCTGCGAGCGCGATCTGCTCTATGCGGCGTCTTTCGTAGGGGATTCCATACCGGTGCGGGTGTTCCTCGAATCGGGCGTCTATTTTCCGCTGATCGACAGCGCGCTGGTCTGGTCGCACCCCGGGCTTTTCGAACCCGTCGAACTCGAACGCCCCGTGCGTTTCCGCATGGCCGGCGGCACGGACTATTCGGCCCGCTATAAACTGGCGCCGGGGCTCAGGGTGGGGGATACGCGCAGTTTGCGCGAGAGCTATGTCGTCGACCTCAGGCGACGCAGGCCCTGCGACCTGCTCTACCCGCTCCATACCTTCACGACCGACAGCGTGGCCGCGCCCGGTATTTTCGAGCTCGATGTCCGCCGCGGCATTTTCCGTCCGCTCTCATCCGGGAGCCTGCCGCAACCCGGCGACGGGTGGGAGGCCTACGAACTGGTGCCCGACGGGCATTCGGGGATGTTCTGGGTCATGGATACGGTGCGCTTGTCCGACGACCGGGGACGCAGCCGTGCGATGCCGATGCGGCTGGTCGTCGATCTGGGCAACGCCAACCTGCTGGCACTCTTTGCGTTCAAACCTGAGGTCGGAAAATTCGTGTCACGCGCCCCTGTCGATCTGGTGGAAGGCCATACGCCGGGCGGGATGACCCTGCGGGTGCTGATGCCCGCCGTCGCCACTTTCATGGGGTGCTACTCCTTCGGCGGGCTGCCCGTCGTGGTGCTCGACAAACCGATGGAACTCCCCGGCGACGGGTTCCTCGGCGTAAAATTCTTCTCCGCCTTCCGGGTGGTTTTCGATTTCCGCCACGGGCGGTTGTGGCTCAGGCAGGCGGACTGACCCCTATTTCCGGTTGAGGTACCAGTAGAGCCCGCCGACGAAGATGCCGCCGCCCGCGATGTTCCCGAGCGTGGCGGGAACCAGGTTTGCGGCGACCATGTCCGCCGCCGTCACCGGGGCGCCCAGCATCATCCCCAGCGGGATGAAGAACATGTTGGCGATGCAGTGCTCGTAGCCGATTACCACGAAGCACATGACCGGAAAAAACAACCCCATCATACGGCCAGCCGCGTCGTCGGCACTCAGCCCGAGCCATACCGCCAGGCATACCAGCCAGTTGGCGCCCACGCCGCGCAGGAATACCGTCAGCCACGGCATCGAGACCTTGGCCTGCGCCACGTTGCAGGCCGCTTCGCGCCACAACTCCGACGAGAGCACGCCGGGCAGCACCACCAGGAAATAGGCGAAGAAAGCCGCCCCGATGAAATTCCCCGCGTATACCAGCCCCCAGTTGCGCAGCACCTTGCCCCATCCGTACCTGCGGCCCAGCGCCCCGGGTACGAGCACGGCGTTGTTGCCCGTGAAGAGCTCCGCCCCGGCGAATACCACCAGGATGAGCCCCAGCGGGAATACCAGCCCCGAAAGCAGGCGCTGGAGGCCGGGCGCTTCGGCCGCTGCGGGGAACCCGAACCCCGCCATCAGCGAGAAGAGTCCGCCCATGGCGATGTATGCGCCGGCCAGGAATGCCAGCAGGAGGGTCTTGCCCGCCGGGAGTTGCATTTTGCCCGTTGCCGACTTCTGAGCCAGCGCGAGTACTTCCTTGGGTGTGTTTATCTGTGCCATGTTTGGGAATAGAGGCCGCAAAGGTAGTGAAACGATCCGGAACGCGCAAGCGGACGCCGTCATTCTGCCGGGAATTTTTTTTGAGGCCGTCAGATCGCCGGAAAAGGGGCAAAAACGGGGCGTCGTCCCGGAAATCTTCCGCGCGGAGGCGATATTTATCGGCTTAAAGTTGCTCAGATCGGAAATAAATCGTATTTTTGTTCGTTAAAAGACTGTAATTTTAAAGAGATAAGATGCTAACTGAAGAAGAAAAGAATGCAGGTTTGACAGGACGTATCATTCCTATCAATATCGAAGAGCAGATGAAGTCGGCGTACATCGACTATTCGATGTCGGTCATCGTGTCGCGTGCGCTTCCCGACGTGCGCGACGGCATGAAGCCCGTGCACCGCCGTATCCTCTACGATATGAGCGCGGAGCTCAACCTCTACTCCGACAAACCGACCCGTAAGTCGGCGCGTATCGTCGGCGACGTGCTCGGTAAGTTCCACCCCCACGGCGACTTGTCGGTCTACGACGCGATGGTGCGTCTGGCACAGGAGTGGTCGATGCGCTACCCGCTGGTCGACGGCCAGGGTAACTTCGGTTCGATGGACGGCGACTCGCCGGCTGCCATGCGTTACACCGAGGCCCGCATGAAGAAGATCACCGACGAGGTGATGGCCGACATCGACAAGGAGACCGTCGACTGGACGCTCAACTTCGACGATACGATCCCCGAACCCACGGTGCTGCCCACCAAGATCCCGCTGCTGATCGTCAATGGCGCCAGCGGTATCGCCGTCGGTATGGCCACCAACATGGCCCCGCACAACCTCAGCGAGGTGGTCGACGCTTGCTGCGCCTATATCGACAACCCCGAGATCACGGGCGAGGAGATGCTCCAGTATATCAAGGGCCCCGATTTCCCCACGGGCGGTATTATCTACGGCTACGAGGGTGTCCGGGAGGCCATGCTTACGGGCCGCGGCCGCGTCATGATGCGTGCCAAGACCGACATCGAGCATACCCCCAGTGGCCGCGAGTGCATCGTCATCACCGAAATCCCCTATATGATCAACAAGGCCGAGATGATTAAGAAGATCGCCGACATGATCAACGAGAAGAAGATCGACGGCATTTCCTACATCAACGACGAGTCCGACCGTGACGGCCTGCGGATCATCATCATCCTCAAACACGACGCCGTGGCGAGCGTCGTGCTCAACACCCTTTATAAGAATACGCCGCTGCAAACCTCGTTTGCAGTGAACAATATCGCGCTGGTGAACGGACGTCCGCAGCTGCTGCCGATGCGCGATCTGGTCATGCACTTCGTCAACCACCGCCACGACGTGGTGGTGCGCCGCACGCGCTACGACCTGCGCAAGGCCGAGGAGCGCCTGCATATCGTGCTGGGTCTCTTGATCGCACAGGACAACATCGACGAGATCGTGCACATCATCCGCTCGTCGCAGACGCCCGACGCTGCCAAGCAGGCCATGATCGAGCGTTTCGAGCTGAGCGACATCCAGGCTTCGGCCATCATCGAGATGCGCCTGCGCGCCCTGACGGGGCTGGAGTACGGCAAACTGACCGCCGAGCGCGACGATCTTACCAAGCTGATCGCCCACCTGAAGGACGTGCTGGAGAATGTCGGCATGCAGATGCAGATCGTCAAGGACGAACTGCTCGAAATCAAGGAAAAATACGGCGACGAGCGCCGTTCGGAGATCGTCTATGCCTCCGAGGAGTTCAACCCCGAGGATTTCTATGCCGACGACGACATGGTCATCACCATCTCGCACATGGGCTACATCAAGCGCACCCCGCTGGCCGAATACCGCACGCAGAACCGCGGCGGCGTCGGCGCCAAGGGCAGTGCCACGCGCGACGAGGACTTCATCGAGCATATCTACGTGGCTTCGATGCACAATACGATGCTTTTCTTCACGGAGAAGGGGCGCTGCTACTGGCTCAAGGTCTACGAGATCCCCGAGGGCGCACGCTCCTCGAAGGGACGCGCCATCCAGAACGTCATCCAGATCGAACCCGACGACAAGGTTCGCGCCTATATCAACGTCAAGCGCCTGAACGACGCCGAGTATGTGAACAACAACTTCATCATCATGTGTACCAAGGACGGTACGATCAAGAAGACGAAGCTCGAAGCCTACTCGCGCCCGCGCCAGAACGGCGTGAACGCCATCGTCATCCGCGAGGGCGACCAGCTGATCGAGGCCAAGCTCACCAGCGGCAACGCCGAAGTGATGATTGCGGCCCGCGAAGGCAAGGCCATCCGCTTCAACGAGTCGACGGTGCGCCCGATCGGGCGTGTCGGCGCCGGTGTGCGCGGCATCTCGATCGAGGAGTCCGACGAGGTGGTCGGCATGATCTGTGTGGAACCCGATTCGACGCAGGACGTGCTGGTGCTGAGCGAAAACGGTTACGGCAAGCGTACCGACCTCGACGAATACCGCATCACCAACCGCGGTGGTAAGGGTGTGAAGACGATCAACGTGACGGAGAAAACCGGTAAACTTATCTCCATACAGGCCGTTACGGACGACAACGACCTGATGATTATCAACCGTTCGGGACTTACCATACGTACGGCCGTGTCGCAGATCCGCCTGGCGGGTCGTGCCACGCAGGGCGTGCGTATCATCAACCTGCGCGACGGCGATGCCATTGCCTCGGTGATGGCCGTGCCTGCTGCCGGCGATGAAGAAGAAGTACAGTCCGCGGAGGCTGCTGAAAACGGGGGCGCAACGCCCGAAGCAGGACAGCCGGCCGAGGAATAGATGAAATGAATTTGAAAACTTTAAATTAAATTTTGTTATGAAGAAAACATTTTTGACGGCTTTCGCGGCGCTGCTCGTGGCTATCCCTGCCGTGCAGGCGCAGAAAGTCAACAAGAGCGGGCTCCTCACCAAGATCGAGAAGAGCGACGCCGACATCGCCGACGCGAAGAAGAACGCCAAGGCCTCCACGTGGATCAACCGTGGCAAAGCATTGTACGAGGCTGCCGTGGAACCGACGAAGAGCCTCTTCGTCAACATGGACGCCGCGATGCTGAAGCTGGCCGTGGGCGAACCTTCGGCCACCAAGCAGGTGACGCTTCTCAACGTACCCTACGAAGCGTGGGAGTACCCCTATTTCATCGCCTACATCAAGGACGGCAAGGTCGTTACCTGGACGCAGACCGACTGGGTGCTGAAAGAGGCTCCCGCCATGGCCATCGAGGCTTACAACAAGTCTTACGAGATCGATCCCAAGAGCGCTGCGAAGGTGAAGGACGGGTTGCAGCAGATCAGCGATTTCTGTTCGCAGGTCGGTAACACGGGTATCGACACGGGCGAGTACGTCGCCGCCGCCGATGCCTATGCCACGGCTTTCCAGGCACAGTCGAGCCCCGCTTACGGCGCAGCCGCAGATCCCGCGCTGCTCTACTATGCCGGTTACCTGCGCACAGTGGACGGTTCGGCGCACCCCTCGTCGTTCGGACAGGGTGCCGAGTACCTCAAGAAGGCGATCGACCTGGGGTATACCGACGAGGAGGGTAACATCTACTACTACCTCTTCCACTGCTATTACGGTCTAAAGAACGTCAGCCAGGACAACGTCATGCTGGCCAAGGACGCCCTGATCACGGGTATCGGGAAATTCCCGAAGAACGAGCGTATCCTCGACGGCCTGATGCAGCTTTACACGGCCGAAGAGGGCGTGGGCGACCCTGCCGACCTGGTAACGCTGATCGACTCGGCCATTGCCGACAACCCCGAGAACGTAGACCTCTGGTTCGGCCGCGGCCGTATCTTCTATGCGCTGAAAAACTACGACGAGAGCATCGCATCGTTCAAGAAGGTCGTGGAGCTGAAGCCCGACCTGTTCGAAGGCAATTATTACCTGGGCGTGTTCTACACGATCAAGGCCGACGAGATGAACAAGGTGATGAACGAGAAGCAGTACAGCAGCCAGACTGCCTACGATGCCGACCTGAAGGAGGTGAATGCGGTCTATATGGAGGCGGTGCCCTGGTTCGAGAAGGCATACGAGATGAAGAAGGACGACGTCAATACGCTCGACTTCCTCAAGTCGATCTGCTTCCGCCTGCGCGACGAGGAGGGCATGATGGACAAGTACAACAAGTACAACACCCTGCTCAAAGAAGCCAAAGGCGAAGAATAATCTCCTGCGGGGGCGGCGCTGCCGCCCTGCGCTTACAGGAATCCCGGCTCCGCATTTCGGAGCCGGGATTTTTCATGCGCCGATGCCGGTCGGAATGTCCCTGCCGTCGTGTGTGTGCGGATCCTGTCCGTGCGGGATCCGTGCGAAATGCCTGTACGGTTGTGTCGGTGCCGGTCGGGGATCCCTGGGGTGTTTTGCCTGTGCGGAGTCGGGGCGACCCTCGTGGCGCTCTGCCTGCCGCGCGACCCGCGCTTCAAGGTTTCCGGATGTCGAAGCCCAACTGCCGGAGCATACCTTCGTGGTCGAGGCAAAAGCGTTTCATCAGCAGGTAATGCGGCGTCTGCTCCAGTTCGGTGAGTTGCAGCCCGTTGTCCGCGATCTCGTAGATGTCGGCGCCGGGGTAGGCCATGACGATAGGCGAGTGGGTGCTGACGATGAACTGCGACCCGCTTTCCACGAGCTGTTTTATCCGGCACAGCATATACATCTGCCGCGACGGCGAGAGGGCGGCCTCGGGCTCGTCGAAGATATAGAGCCCGTTCCCGCGGAGCCTGTGTTCGAGCAGGCTCAGGAAACTTTCGCCGTGCGATTGCCTGTGGAGCGACTTGTCGCCGTAATTGCGGTGTATGCCGTCGGCTATCTGGTCGATCTCGGTGGCGACGTTGTAGAAACTCTCGGCACGCAGGAAATAGCCGTCGCGCGGCTGCAACCCGCGTCCGAGCACGAGGTTCCCGTATAGCGGGGAATGAGTCTCGCGCGTTGCGAACCGAAAGTTCTTCGACCCGCCTTCGGCATTGAATCCCGCCTTTACGGCGATGGCTTCCAGCAGCGTCGATTTGCCCATGCCGTTCTCGCCCACGATGAACGTCACCGGGCGGCGGAACCGCAACCCGCTGAACCCCGCCAGCGCGGGCACCGTATAGGGGTATTCGTGCGGCAAATCTCCGGTCTCTTTCAGCCGGATGTATTTGATGTAGAGCGTCGTTTCGGATAAGGTCATGGCCTGGTGTTTGGATCCCGTCCCGCTAATTTAGTGATTTCCCCCGGATATGCGGCCTGTTATCGCAGGAAACCTTTCAGGTGCCGGACGTTGCCTCTCCCGGGCCGTTCCGGCCTCTCCCTGCCCGGGGATTCACCGTCCCTCCCTTATGCGCCGGCTTTGCGGTAGATCGTCCGCAGGCTGTGCGTCATGAAGTATTGCAGTACGCCGCGCAGGAACATGTACAGCGTGAAGGCCAGCCACAGGGCGTTGTTGCCTATTACCGTATATCCGATATAGAAGATGCCGAAATAGGCTGCCGTAGCCCAGAACATCGAGTTGCGCATGACGCGCGTCTGCGTGGCGCCCACCATGATGCCGTCCATGATGAAGGGCATGGCGCTGGCTACGGGGATCAGGATGATCCATACGATATACCGTCCGGCGACCTCCACGATCGTCGCGGCGTTTGCGGCCGAATCGTCGATGAACAGCCCCACCAGGTCGCGCCACCAGACGAGGTAGATTCCCACGAACAGTACCGACACGGCCGTGCCCCATGCGATGCAGCGCCGCAGGCAGTCGCGCAGCGCCTTTACGTCCCGGGCGCCGATGAACCGTCCGGTCAGCGCTTCGGCGGCATATGCGAAGCCGTCGTTCATGTACGAGAAGAGCGTGAAGAGCTGCAACAGCAGGGTGTTCACGGCCAGCAGCACCGGGTCTTCCATGCGGGCCGAAGCCCCCGTGAAGAAGGTGTAGACCGCCACGATGCAGAGTGTACGCAGCATGATGTCGCGGTTGACGATGAAGAAGGTCTTGAGCGGTTTCAGGTCGAATACCTCGGTCCAGTCGATGCCCGTCAGTACCTTGCGGTAGCGCAGCATGAGCAGCAGCAGCGAAAGTCCCACGCCCGTCCACTGTGCGATCACCGAGGCGTAGGCGATGCCGACGATCCCCATGTCCATGCCGAAGGCGAACCAAAGGCTGCACAGGACATGCACCACGTTGACCGAAATAGCCGTGAACATCGGTATCATGGCATTCTGCATACCCGTGAACCAGCCGTTGAACCCGAACAGGAGGATGCCCGCCGGCACGGCCCAGATGCGGGCGTAGAAATACGCGCGCGTCATTTCGTTGCCATTGAGTCCCCACAGGGCCAGCTCGCCCAGCGGGTATTGCAGGGCGAGCATCAGCAATCCCATGCCCGCCGCCACGACCATCGCCCTTACGAGCATGTTGGTGCATTCGCGGAAATTCCCGGCGCCGAACGCCTGTGCCGTGAGTCCGCTGGTTCCCATGCGCACGAACGAGCAGTTCCAGTAGATGAAGTTGAAAATCGACACCCCGATGGCCAGTGCGCCGATCGTCGCCGCCGAATCCGCACCCCAGTGCCCGGCGATGGCCGTCGACACGATTCCCATCAGCGGTACGGTGATGTTTGATACGATATTCGGGAGCGCGATGCGCAGTATTTCGCGGTTCATGTTCATAGGTGCGGGACGGGGATGTCCGGCAACCCCTGCCGGACGTCGTTTACGGGTGCAAAGATAAGGCAAAAGCGGCGAATTTGTAACGGCCCCTGTCTTTTATCGCCAAATCGGGTCTGCAATATGCCGTAATCCGGAAAAATGGATTACCTTTGCCCCACAAACTCATTCAAATACGTATGAAAGACAACAAAAACGACTCGACCACGGTACTTTCGCGTTTCGGACGCGACAAGCGCCAGCGTACCGTGACTGCTACGGCGGAGCGTGTCGAGCGTCGCCCGCGTTTACAGCGTGATGCTGCCGATTCGGAGCAACCGTCCAGCGAGGGGCCCCGTGGGCGGGCCTCCTACAATCCCCATTTCACGGCGGACAACCGCCCTGCATTCGACAAACCGCGCCGCCAGTTCGGCGACAAACCGGCTTACGGCGAGCGTAAGTCCGGCGATAAACCCCGTTACGAGCACCGCGACGGCGACAAACCGCGCCGCCAGTATGGCGACAAGCCCGCCTATGGCGAACGCAAGTTCGGGGATAAGAAATACGGCGACCGTAAATTCGGTGACAAACCCTATAAGCCGGGGCCGAGGAAGCACGACGACAAATCTGCTTCCTACCCGAAATTCACGCCCGAAAAGCAGGTCGGCGAAATGCGCCTGAACCGTTTTCTCGCGCAGTCGGGCCTCTGCTCGCGCCGCGAGGCCGACGATTTCATCACCGCGGGCCTGGTCACGGTCAACGGCCAGATCGTCACCCAGCTGGGCACCAAGGTGCTTCCCACCGACGAGGTGAAATTCAACGACAGCCGCGTGCAGGGCGAGAAGAAGGTCTACCTCGTGCTCAACAAGCCCAAGGGTTATGTCACGTCGCTCGACGACCCCCATGCCGGCAAGACCGTCATGGATCTGGTCGAAGGTGCCTGCACGGAGCGCATCTACCCCGTAGGCCGTCTGGACAAGAACAGCCTCGGGTTGCTGCTTTTCACCAACGACGGCGACCTTACGAAGCAGCTCACGCACCCCTCGTATCTGAAAAAGAAAATCTACCAGGTGACGCTCGACAAGCCCCTGGCGCGTGCCGATATGGATCGCATCGCCGAGGGAATCACGCTCGAAGACGGCGAAATCTTCGCCGACGAAATTTCCTATGTCAAGGAGAACAAACAGGAGATCGGCATCGAGATACACTCCGGCCGCAACCGTATCGTGCGCCGTATTTTCGAATTCCTGGGTTACACGGTCACCAAGCTCGACCGTGTCTACTACGCCGGCCTGACCAAGAAGAACCTCAAGCGCGGAGCCTGGCGTTTCCTCTCCCGCGAGGAGGTCGAACGGCTCAAGTCCGGCCAGTACGAATAAGTTCCTGCATCCGGTCTTTGCCCGGAGGTATGAGTAGGGTAGAATAAGAAGGAGGCTCCTGTCGAGGGAGCCTCCTTCTGTTTTAGCTGCGATAATCCCGGCATATCCGGGTGTTGCGGGATGTCCCCGTATTTCTGCGGTATGACGGCAATTCCGGTGTGCCCGGAAAACCACGGCACCCGCGCGGCGGAAGCGTATGGTGACGGGCCGTGCATATCGCGCTATACCTGCTGCACCCGACCGCCGTCGTTTCCTGTCCGCCGTCGTTTCCTGTCCGCCGCTGTTCCCGGCTTCTGCCGTCTTCCGGGCGCCGCCGTTTCTTGTCCGCCGCCGTTTCTTGTCCGCCGCTGTCTCCAGGCCTCTGCCGTCTCCTGTCCGCCATGCCGCCGGGCAAAAACCGCCTGCCCGCACTTGCCCGCGCTCCGGGCGTCAGTGCGTTGCCTTGTACCAGCCCGTGTTTTGGATGTTGTTCACCACGATCCCGCTCGTGCTCGGCGCGCTGGTCGAAATGCCCGAATAGGTTGTGATCGGCCGCTTGCCGCCCGAATAGAAATACTCCGTATGCAGCCGGTAGCGTTCGGGGACGGTGCGCCCGAGCTGTTCGTCGAATTCCTTTAGCAGGGCGGTGTCGTCGCACAGTTGGTAGACGTAATCCGCCAGGTCGTAGAACCGCGTCGGGGCGTAGAGGTACTCATATTGCTGCAACGGTTTCTCCGGGTCGGGGATGTACGCAGGCGATGCATTGTTGATGAGGCGCATCACTTCGGCCATCTTATCCACCTGGTCGCATACCGTCACGGCGATCGCCCCGCAGTTATAGTTCGGGGCCTCGTATTGCTCGTAGAATTCGTAGAAACTCCGGCATACGCCGTCCAGGTCGTATCCCGTGCCGCCGTCGGCGAACAGGTAGGGCATCACCAGGTCGTAGGGATAACCGTAGGCCATCACCTCGCAGGGCGAAGCGATCAGGTACCTGGTGATTTTGCGCAGGTCGTACGCCACCTCGATCGACGACATGAAACAGTCGTCGAAGAGGATGTATTCGAACCGGATTCCTGCGGCCGTTATCGCCTCGGCGAATGTCGTCGTGTTGGTGCACCGCGAGCCGCCGTCGCCGAACCAGCGGGTGAACTGCCCGTCGGGCGAAACGTATTCCCAGTGCCATTTCTCGGGGACGGTTGTCGCCGCCGGTTCCGTGCCGGCCTTCGCGTCGGCCGTGCTCCGGCCCGAGCCCGATGCGGGGATCCACGCCATGCCGTGCGACCCGATCGTGATGCCGTAGCGTTCGGCGGGTGCGGTCTGCTTGATGTAGTCGAAAATCCCGGTGATGGTCTCGGCCTGCGTCACGTCGAGGTTTTCGTATGTGCGCAGCTCCGTTTCGCGGCACTCCCCGTTGTCGTAGTACAGTTCGCGCAGCGACCCCTTGGTGGTGCTCGTTTGCAGGAATACCACAAGGCGGCTGTCCCGGAGGATATTCCCCGCCACGGCTTTCTTCACGTCCTCGATGTTTTGGAGGAAATGCGTGTACAGGTTCCCGGACCAGGGCAGGTACATGACGACCGTCTGGGGTGCGACGGCCGGGCTCTGCACCACCGAGACCGTGGCCTCGGCCTTCCCCGACGACAGGCGCAGCGCCATGCTGCCCAGCGCCTTGCGCCGGGTCGTCGTGTTGTCGTCCTGTGCCCTCACCGTTACCGTCGTCTCCCCGCGGCCGCCTCGGGTGGGGGAGACGTCGAACCCGCCGCCCGTCGTGGTGAGCGACCACGCTTCGGTCGACGACACCGTGAATGCCGCCTCCGAACCCGCCGTGCTGCGCAGTACCACTTCGTCCTGCGTCGTGGTCAGCCCTGCGCGTTCCTCTGTTTTTTCGCACCCGGCGAGCAGCGTCACTGCCAGCAGCAGCCACAGCGTGCGCCGGATTATTTGTAGGTACGGGGTTTCAGGTTGTTGAATTGCCATGTGCGGTCACGTTTATAGGTATATCCTTCGGGCTTGTTCCAGTATACGCGGCCGAAGTCGTAATAGAGCCCTTTGCGTTTCTTGTCGCCGACCATCCGGGGCGCCGTGAAGGGGATGAATTCCACCGTACGGCTGATGATGCGGCTCTTGCCGTAGGTGTAACCCTCCGATGCCATCACGTCGAGCGCATGGTCGAACATCAGGATATGGCGCGGGGTCTTCTGCGTGAGGGCATCCCCCGAATCCTTGATCGCGCGGAGCACCCCCTTCACCTTGTTGTAATACATCTTCTCCTGCAGCTTGTTGCCCAGCGCCCCGTGGGCATAGGCCATCAGGTTCAGGATCTTGGGGCTGAACGGGTCGCGGGCGAGCGCATCTTCGCCCACGTAGAGCATCGCGTCGAGCGTTTCGGCCAGCGGGTTGTCGGGATCGAGCCCCGATGCCAGCATCAGCAGCTTGTCCAGGTCGGGGTTCGCCTCCATCGGTTTGTAGCTCTCCTGGTGGGCGTAGCCGTAGTAGAGGTAGTGGTAATCCTCGTCGGTGAGCGTCTCGTCGCCCGCGTTGTAGCGCATCATCAGCGATGTGTAGTAGAACGGCGAATCGGGGTCGGACGTCTTGGCGACGATGTCCTCCTCGACGGGGACTTTCGCCGCGGCCAGCGCCGGGAGCAGGAGCAATGTCAGCAGTAAATTTTTCATATTCGTATTTTAGGCACTAACGCTCAAATCAGCGCAAATCGTATTCCGCGATCAGTTTGCGGAACTTTTCGCGCAGCGCCCCCGAACCTTCGACCAGCGGCAGCCGCATCGTCGGGCCGATTATGCCCATTTCGGCCAGTGCGCACTTCACCCCCACGGGATTGCCCTCTTCGAACAGGGCGTGCACCGCTTCGTCGAGGCATTCGTATGCCTTTTCCGCACGGTCGAACTCCCCGGCCTTGGCGTAGTTCACACACTCCATGAACCGCTTGGGAAAAGCGTTCGCGGCCACCGAGATCACGCCGTCGCCGCCGCGGCGCATCAGCTCGAGCGTCATGCCGTCGTCGCCCGACAGCACGATGAACCCTTCGGGGCGCCGGTCGAGGATGTGCTGCATCTGTTCGATGTCGCCCGACGCCTCCTTGATGCCGATCACGTTCTTCATCCCGCGAGCCAGTCGCAGCGTCGTCTCGGCCGTCATGTTGACGCCCGAGCGTCCCGGGATGTTGTAGAGGATCACCGGCAGCGGCGAGTGCTCCGACACGGTGCGGAAATGCTGGTACAAGCCCTCCTGCGAGGGCTTGTTGTAGTAGGGTGTAACGCTCAGGATGGCGTCGGCGCCCCGCAGGTCGAATTCGCGCAGCTGATCCAGTACCTCCGACGTCGAGTTGCCGCCGCAGCCCATTACCAGCGGTACGCGTCCCGCGATGTGGTTGGTGATGAACATGGCTATCACGGCGCGTTCGGGCATGTAGAGCGTCGGCGTTTCGGCCGTGGTGCCCAGCGCCACGATGTAGTCCACGCCGCCTTCGATCACATAGTCGATCATGCGTGCCAGCGCCTGATAGTCAACTTTTCCTTCGGGTGTAAAGGGGGTTATCATGGCGGCCCCCACGCCGCAGAGCTTGTGTCGTATCATATGATTCTGTTTGGCATTATGTAGTTTTTTATGCGTATTCCTTTTCCGCGGGGCTCAGAACAACTCGCCTTGTTGGACGGGTTCGCCGTCCCCGCTTTCCGTCGCGGCCGGGGCGCCATTGTTCCTGCCTCCGGTATTTGCCGTTGTTGCGCTGTCGGCTTCCGTCCCGTTTGCCGCCGGGGCTTCCTGCCCGCCGACCATGGCGATGAACTCCTCTTCGGAAATGATCTTCACGCCCAGCTTCTCGGCCTTCCTGAGCTTCGCCGGGCCCATGTTGTCGCCCGCCACGATGTAATCGACGTTGGCCGATACGGCCGCGAGGTTCCTGCCCCCGTGCATTTCGATCAGCTCCTTCATTTCGTCGCGGCTGCGCGAGAACTTGCCCGACACCACGAAACTGCGGCCTGCGAGCGACTCCGACGCCAGCTCCCGCGCCTCCTCCTCGAACTTCAGCCCCGCGGCACGCAGGCGGCGGATGATGGCGTGGTTCTGCTCGTCGGCGAAATACTCGATGATCGCGTCGGCGATGCGCCCGCCCACCTCGTCGGCCTGGGTCAGCTCCTCTCGCGTGGCCCGCATCACGGCGTCGAGCGAGCGGAAATGCTCGGCCAGGTATTTGGCCGTCGTCTCGCCCACGAAGCGGATGCCGAGTCCGAACAGCACGCGGCGGAAGGGCACCTCGACCGATCCGCGGATGCTGCGTATGATGTTGTCGGCCGACTTCTCGCCCAGCCGCGGCAATTCCGCCAGCTGTCCGGCCTTCAGGTCGTAGAGGTCGGCCACGTCGTGCACCAGCCCGTTTTCATAGAGCAGTTCCACGGTCTCCTCGCCCAGCCCCTCGATGTCCATCGCCTTGCGGCGGATGAAATGGATGATGCGCCCGACGATCTGCGGCGGGCATCCCCCCTGGTTGGGGCAGTAGTGCTTCGCCTCGCCCTCGTAGCGCACCAGCGGAGTGCCGCATTCGGGGCATACGGTGATGTATTCGAACGGTTTGCTGTCCGCAGGCCGCTGCGAGAGGTCTACCCCCGTGATCTTGGGGATGATCTCGCCGCCCTTCTCGACGTATACCATGTCGCCCGGGCGGATGTCCAGCAGGGCCATCTGCTCGGCGTTGTGCAGCGTCGCACGCCGCACGGTCGTCCCGGCCAGCAGCACCGGTTCGAGGTTCGCCACAGGCGTTATGGCTCCCGTGCGTCCCACCTGGAACGACACGCTGTCCAGCCGCGTGAGCGCCTGCTCGGCCTTGAACTTGTAGGCCACGGCCCATTTCGGTGCCTTGGCCGTGAAGCCCAGTTGCCGCCGCACGGCGAAGTCGTTCACCTTGACGACCACGCCGTCGGTGGGGAAGGGCAGTTGCCGCCGCGCCTCGTCCCAATGGGCGATGAAGGCGTCGATCTCGGCGACGCTGCGGCAGATGCGCGCCTCGCCGGAGACCTTGAAGCCCCATTCGCGGGCCTTTTCGAGGCTCTCCCAATGGGTCGCGAAGGGCAGGTTGTCGCCCGTGAGCTGGTAGAGCGTGCAGTCCAGCCCGCGGCGCGCCACGACGGCCGACTGCTGCTGCTTGAGCGTTCCGGCGGCGGCGTTGCGCGGGTTGGCGAAGAGTTGTTCGCCGTTGGCCTCGCGTTCGGCGTTG
>ENA-ORMO01002083-ORMO01002083.1-human-gut-metagenome-genome-assembly--contig:-NODE-2083-length-17547-cov-2.331237_pt1 | contig 17547 bp, 16 predicted proteins | sample MGYA00242106_ERZ509001 | MGnify/ENA primary metagenome ERZ509001 (study PRJEB26280, sample SAMEA2338736) | human gut metagenome | biome: human gut; feature: human-associated habitat; material: faeces... | reverse complement strand
GCGCGGGTTTTGAGGCTTTTGAATTTGTTTTTTATACTATCCAATCGGGCGTAAACCTTTCATCATATCTTCTCTTTAAGTTTAACATTTATTAAGTGTTTTTTCAACATTATGATTGGGTAAGATATGATAATCAGTTTAAAAAATTACAGTTTTCCTTTTTTCAGGCGTGAAACTATAATCGTCGCCACGGCAGAAACCGCCAGACCGATAACAGGCCATGTATAACCTGCTTTTTTCTCGGTATGAGCCCGTTCAATGCTGCGCGCGATGTCAGCTCTTTGGGTATCATAATTATATCTTGCGATATCTTTCGTAACGGGACAAGCTCCTGTGCAATTTGCGGGGTATGCGAGATTTCCTGAATTTGAAACAGTTGTGTTCATAAAACTACCTTCTACTTCACTACATATTTTTATAAAAACATTTTGTTCAAAAAAATTGCCTCTCACTTTGCAAAATAAAAAAAATACCCTATAATGAAGTAACAAGTTTTAATAATTAATAAGAGGGTTTATTATGAAAAAGGCATTTACTCTTGCTGAAGCATTAATCGCACTGATGATTATCGGTGTAATAGCGGCTCTCCTTTTGAGAACACTAAACAGGGTCACACCTGACAAAGAAAAAGTTATGTATATAAAAGCATACCATACGCTTGAGCAGGTTGTGGCGGACACAATAAATGACCCCTCTAAATATGACCAGGAAATCGGAGCAACATCTGCCGCAGACTTTAGCCAGGCACCTCTTGACCTCTGGGGAACATCAATCTCAGGTGCAAGCGGCTGCAACTCGGTAGGTCAAAGCAACGCTCTTTGCTGCTTTATGGCGGATAAAGTTAATATTATCGGAACAGGCAATTGCAGCGCAAATGACAATTTTACCACCACAAACGGTATAAAATGGTCGGGTGTAAACGGCGGTTCTTATCCGAAAACCATTACCGTAGATGTAAACGGTGATGAGGACGGAGGAACATATTCGATTATAGTAAATTCTGACGGAAAGGTTTACCCGCCCACCGGAGGAAAAGAAGAGGAATTTTTGCAGGAACAAACAAAAATCCGTTAATAAAAATTCAGCCCGTGCGGTATAAACTGTTCGGGCTGTTTCTTCAGATAAAATATAGTCATTCTGAACTTATCAGAGAGCCGCGGCGCTGCCGCACAAACAAAATATCGTGCGTCATTCTGAACTTGTTTCAGAATCTCCGGCGGAAGCCGGCCAAAACAAAAATATCTCACGTCATTCTGGACTTGTTTCAGAATCCCGGCGGAGCCGGTCAAAAAAAAACCGGTCAAAGAGAAAAAACCAATAAACAATTAATAAAAGGAGGAAATTGTGGAGAAAAAACAAATTGCGGACATCGGCGTTTTTGGCGGTTCGGGGTTTTACAAATTTTTAGACAATATTGAAGAACTTAGAGTGGAAACACCCTATGGAGCCCCGTCAGACAGCGTTTTCATCGGGCAAATCGGCGCTCACAAAGTCGCATTTATGCCCCGCCACAACAGAAACCACACAATTCCCCCGCATTTAATCAATTACAGAGCAAATGTCTGGGCAATGAAATCCCTCGGCGTAAAAAGAGTGATTTCGCCCTGCGCAGCCGGAAGCTTGCAAAAACACGTTGAACCGGGTCATTTTGTAATCTGCGACCAGTTCGTTGACTGGACAGACGGTAGAAAATCAACCTTTTTCGACGGCCCGATTGTTACTCACGTTAGCGCGGCTGACCCTTATTGCCCCGAAATGAGAAAAATCGCAATTGAAACCGGCAAAGAGCTCGGAATCACAATCCATCCGACCGGAACAGTGGTTGTCATCAACGGCCCGAGGTTCTCAACAAAAGCAGAATCAAAATTCTTCACATCTCAGGGCTGGGAAGTAATAAATATGACCCAGTTCCCCGAAGCATATCTCGTAAAAGAGATGGATATGTGCCCGCTGAACATTTCTTTGATAACAGACTACGATGCAGGGCTTGTCGGCGAAGTTGAACCGGTTTCTCACGCAGCGGTAATCAAAGTTTTTGAAGAAAACAACCAGAAACTCAAAAACCTGCTTTTCAAAATGATAGAAAAACTCCCTGTAGAAAGAGAAAATTGCGAATGCGAAAAAACGCTTTCAGGTTCAAGGGTTTAAGGAGAAAAAATGCAGGCAGTTGCTGAAATAGTAAATCTTTTATTTGAAATTTATTTTTGGATTATCATTGCGCGAATCTTTTTAACCTGGATTCCGTCAATAAACTGGTACAATGAGCCGTTTAAGACAATGGCTGCGGTTTCTGACGTTCTTCTTGAGCCTTTCAGAAAAATAATCCCGCCCATCGGAGGCATTGATATTTCGCCAATGCTGGCGTTATTCGTGCTTTATCTTGTTCGGGTGCTTGTTATCAGATTGCTGCTGATGATTTAACAAAAAACCTTTAATTCTGCCCCCTGAACCCGTTTCAGGGCCGCAAACATTCTGAAACAGGTTCAAAATGACGCACGATGTTTTTGTTTGACCGGCTTTTGCCGGAGATTCTGAAACAAGTTCAGAATGACGTCTAATTTAATTGCTAAAGGAGAGAAGTATGCCGCGTCCAATGACGATTACAGAAAAGATTTTTGCAGCTCATGCGGGGCTGGATGAGGTAAAAGCGGGCGATTTAATCACTGCAAAGGTTGATATTACGCTAGCAAACGACATTACAGGCCCCGTGGCAATAAAAGAATTCAAAAAAATCGGCGTCGAAAAGGTTTTTGACAAAGATCGCGTTATTTTTGTGCCCGACCACTTTGTTCCGAACAAAGACATAAAATCAGCCCAGCAGGCAAAGGAAGTTCGTGAATTTTCAAAAGAACAGGGGCTTACGAACTACTTTGAAGTCGGCAGAATGGGCATTGAGCACGCTCTTTTGCCCGAACAGGGGCTTGTTACGGCCGGAGATTTGATTATCGGTGCAGATTCTCACACCTGTACTTACGGCGCGCTGGGAGCGTTTTCTACGGGCGTGGGCTCGACGGATTTGGCCTGCGCAATGGCTTCCGGCGAAACATGGTTCAAAGTTCCGTCCGCAATTAAGGTCGAATTCACCGGAAAACTCAACAAATGGGTGAGCGCAAAGGATTTGGTGCTTTATTTAATCGGCGATATCGGCGTGGACGGGGCACTTTACAAAACCCTCGAAATTTCCGGCAATGTAATCGAAGAAATGGACATGGACGGGCGTTTGACGTTCTGCAACATGGCAATTGAAGCCGGCGCAAAAAACGGAATCATTGTTCCGGATGAAAAAACAAAAGAATATCTCAAAAACCGCTCAATCAGAACGCCGGTTTTCTACACAAGCGACGCAAATGCCGAATACGAGAAGGTTTTGACCTACGATGTATCGAAAATCGAGCCTACTGTGGCATTTCCGCACCTGCCTGAGAACACAAAACCGATTTCTCAGGTCGGGGAGATAAAAATTGACCAATCCATCATCGGAAGCTGCACAAACGGACGGCTTGAGGATATAAAAGTTGCCGCTCAAATCCTTGAAGGGCGCAGTGTTCACCCCGATGTGAGGCTTATTGTCTTTCCCGGTACGCAAAAAATCTACCTTGAAGCAATTGAAAAAGGATACATCCAGACAATCATAAAAGCCGGCGGCGCAGTTTCCACGCCGACATGCGGCCCTTGCCTCGGCGGTCATGCGGGAATTCTCGCAAAAGGAGAACGCGCAATCTCGACCACAAACCGGAATTTCGTAGGCAGAATGGGGCATACAGAAAGCGAAATCTACCTTTCCTCGCCCGCAATCGCCGCAGCGAGCGCTGTTGCAGGAAAAATCGCTTCACCGGAAGATTTGTAGCCATCAAAACCGTTATTTATCAATCATATAAAAATCTTCCGGCAATTCATCTTCTATCATCCGGACGAATTCAGACGGTTTCATATTCAAAGCCTCCGCAAGGCGAAAAATCGTCGTGAGCTGCGGGTCTTTTAAGCCGCGTTCAAAGGTATTTACTATAGAAATTGAAATATCGTTTTCAGAGCTGAACATAAACTGACTTTTCCCGCCGCGCAGCCTTTTCAGTAGCTCGCCGGCAGTTTTGCATATTAGTTCTTTTTTTGATAGCTCTTGCATGAATTCAATTTTAAAGCTATAATTCCTCTATCGCTTTCACGAACGTGATAGGTCAAAAGGATAAAGCTAAAATTACGGAGGGAATATGGAAGAAAAAAGCAAATACGAAGATTTGTTAGAAAAGCAGGAAATCAGCTCCCTAAAAGACAAAATCGCGCTTCCGATTCTTCTTGCGGTTACTATTCTTGCCGCATATTTGACTTTTAAGCCCACAGCTGACGTCGCTTATATTGACAGCGGTTATTTGGAAAATTTAAAAACCTGTACGCCCTACACAACAAGCGGAAAAATAAACCATCCGGCGAATTCCTCCTCAACAAGCACAATTAAAGGCTACAAAGACGGAAAATGTATTCTCCAGACAATAAACGTATTTATTCCGAACCGGATTTTAGCCTCAAATTGCGCATTATCAGACGCGCAGCTTGAAGAACTCTATAAAGCGGGCGGATTTAAGCAGAAAAAAACTATTAAGAAATTCAAAAAAGAACACGCATGCGGTACTTTCAAGCTGAAAAACCAGAACTGGGTTCAAATAAAATAGTCTATAACTACCCCGCAAACAAGCTCGATGCGGGGATTTTTTTATATATGCTCGACAATTTTATACAAATCCTCGCCGCCAACCGCTTTGTAGATGTTTATTGAGGAGATAATGAGATTTATTTTGTTTATCACCTCTTCTTTTTGAACAAGAAGCTCGCGCTCTGTCCCGTATAAAACGTCCAAATCGGCAGCAGCGCCAATCCGGCGTTTCTGCTCAAGCAAAGAAAGCAGATTTTTTTCGTATTCAAAACGTTTCAGGCTGTCTTCGTAATTTTTTTGCGCAGTTTCTGCGCCTATGAGCGCGTCATTCAACTCCTGAAACGAGGTGAGAATTGTTTTTTGATATTTTTCAACAGCTTCTTCGTACTCGTATTTTTTGAGCTTCAAAATTGCCATTTTTCGGCCTCCGGTGAAGAAATCAAACTGAGGAAGCAGCCCTGCTGCCGCCATTTGAGCCGGATGGGAAAATAACTTGTCAAACTGATAAGCATTGAACCCTAACTGCCCGTAAAGCACAAATTTAGGAAGAAAATCACGCCTTGCAGCCTTAACATCATAACCAATTCGTTTAATATTGTTTTCCGCACGCAAAAAATCAGGACGGTTCGAGATAACATCGGAATCAAAATGCGACGGAATATTTTCAAGAGGTTTTACCGCCCCGAAACCCGCTCTATCAACGCCCGAGCCCGGTTCCGACGCAAGATAAACCTCCAGCTGATGAATCAGAACAGATTGCTGGTTTTTAAGGTTGTTCAATTCCTCTTTTACATAAGAAAGCGCTTTTTGCTCGTTAAGAACCTCATTTTGCGTGCAAAGACCGTTTTCAAACTTAATTTGCGTCTTGTTTGCGATGTCCTCCTGAATTTTTACGACCTGTTCCTGAATCCTTATGAGCTCATCAACCCTGATAAGGTTAAAATATTCCGCAGCGAATGCCGAAGTCAGCGCAATATAAGTTGCACGCTCATCCTGCTGAATCATTGCGAGCTGTTTTTCAACGCTTTTCGTCCGAAATCTGTTCATTCCCCAAATATCAACCTCATAGCTCATTGTCAGCGGGAGCTGAAGTTCGCTCTGTTTAAAACTCGGAATCATCATATTTCCGAATTGGAGATTGCTGGATTTAAGATTTCTGGCAAGACTTCCATTAAAAGAAAGCTCCGGAAGTTCGTTTGCAAAAGAAATTTTAACGAGTTTTTCGCCCTCTTTCACTTTGAGCGCTGCAATTTTTAAATCATGATTTTTTTGGTACAAAGTTTGAACATGCCCGCTCAAAACCGGGTCATTGTAACGCTCCCACCATTCAAGATTTATATATTGCTTCTTATAATCCGCCGGTTCTTTTGCGGCCTTGCAAAAACCCGTTTGCGGACAAAGAAGAAAAAGCATAAACAGAAGTGTTATTAATTTTTTCATACGCTGTCTTTCGTTTTCGGCTGTTTTAAATTTTTTTTATTGACTTATTTTTTCTTGTGTTATTATAATAACACAAGAATTATTATAAATGAAAAAAAATAAAAAAACACTATGCCGCAAAATTTCTTAAACAAAAAAGTATTGTTCACGCTGATGACAACAGGCGTCCTGTCAAGGATTGCGACTCTTCAGATGTACGCAAAGAACAAATTCCCGATTACGCCCGAACAATACCTTATTCTTTCAATTCTCGTTGAAACAGGGGAACTTTATCAGCGGCAAATCTGCGAAATCACATACAAAGACCGCCCGAATATCACCAGACTCATAAATATTCTGGAAGCGGACGGACTTGTAAAACGGATTCATGATGTGAACGGCAGAAAAGTCAACAAAATACAGGTTACGCAAGAAGGCGCAGCGCTCCATGCCAGAATAAAACCCTACATGCTTGAGCTGAGAGATGAAGCTGTCAGCGGGATTAAAAAAGAAGAATTGGAAACCTGTTTTGCAATTATGAACAAAATGATTGCTAATTTAGAGAAAAAGACGAAACTTCATACCTGATAGAGAGGATTCAAGATGGACAACGCCGAAAAAAATAACAAAAAAACAGCACAAGAAGAAAATAAACCGGAAATAAAAACAAAACCGCAAATATCTGACAATGAAGATGAGGAAGAAGAAGATACCCGCCCGAGTTACATGAAAAAAAGGGTAATCGTGCCAACAATTACGGCAATAATCTTCTTTTTAACCGGAATATATTTCATTATCCACTCTTTTTATTATCAAGAAACCGACGACGCATTTATTGAGGGGCATATCGTGTCAGTAGCGCCGAGGGTTGCGGGCCCTGTCGTAAAACTCCTTGTGGATGACAACCAGCCTGTTAAAAAAGGCGATTTAATTCTTGAAATTGACCCGAAAGATTATGAAACCGCCCTTGCGCAAAAAGAAGCAAAACTTGCGGAGGCCAAAGCAAACCTTAATATTGCAGAAAAGAAAATAACAGAGTCACAGGCAGACTTGAATCAGTCAACAGAAGACATTTCAGCGTCAGAATCAAAGCTGGATTTTGCAAAAAAAGATTACAAAAGATACACAGACATGCATAAAGCAGGAATAGCCTCAAAACAGGACTACGACCAGAGCAAAACAGCCCTCACAGTCGCACAATCCGGTCATAATGCCGCACTTGAGCGCGAAAGGGCAGCACATTCTATGCTCCAGAGCGCAAAATCAAAAAAAGACGCAACAATTGCTGAAATTAAAAGGCTGGAAGCCGAAGTTGAGCAGGCAAAACTGGATTTATCCTACACAAAAATTTACGCCCCTCAGGACGGGCTGATTACAAACCGCTCGGTTGAACAGGGCAATTATGTGCAGGTTGCGCAGCCAATGCTTGCCGTTGTGCCCGAAAAAATGTGGATTGTAGCTAATTTTAAAGAAACGCAGCTCGCAAACATGCACCCCGGGCAGCCCGTAGAAATAAAAGTGGATACTTACAGAGGAAAAAAATTCAAAGGCAAAGTTGACAGCATTCAAAGGGCTACAGGCGCCAAAGCAAGCCTGTTTCCGCCCGAAAATGCAGTAGGAAGCTATGTAAAAATCGTCCAGAGGGTTCCTGTAAAAATCATTTTTACAGAAGATATTTCAAAATATAACATTGTTCCCGGAATGTCAGTCGTTCCGGAGGTTAAGGTAAGGTAAATGACCGCAGTCGCAGAAAAAACATTGCCTGAAAAGCCCGTTCCCAGAGATGTTGTGCCTTTGTGGTTGATTGCGTTAACAATTCTTCTGCCAACCTCGTTCGCAATGCTTGCAACTTCGGCAACAAACGTCGCAATCCCTCATATTGCCGGCTTTTTCGGCTCCACACTCGACGAAGCAAACTGGGTAATCACAAGCTACATGATTGCAAACGCAATCCTAATCCCGCTCACGGGCTGGCTTGAAAATTTGATGGGAAGAAAGAATTTTTTAAAGGTTTTTATAACGATTTTTACAATCGGTTCCGTGGTTTGCGCTTTTGCGCACAGCTTGAACCTGCTTGTGCTCGGCAGGGTGATTCAGGGCATTGGAGGAGGACCGATGATGCCGATTTCGCAGGCAATTTTGATTGCGGCGTTTCCTTTTGAGAAAAGAGGGCAGGCAATGGCGCTTTTTGCGCTTGCGGTAATGGTTTTTTCAATACTGGGCCCGACTTTCGGCGGTTTTATCGTGGATAACTCCGCTTGGCAGTGGATTTACCTTGTGAACATTCCTATCGGGATTTTTTCGGTAATTCTCGTTCATTGCAACATTGAGGACACAAAAAACCGGAAAATCCCCGAAAAAGTAGATTTTGTGGGCCTGATAGCTCTCGTAATCTGGCTTTTTTCAATGCAAATCGTGCTCGACAAAGGACAACAGTACGACTGGTTTGATACGACGTGGGTTTGCTGGTTGACAGGGATTTCGGTGTTTTCATTTATATTTTTCGTTGTTTGGGAGCTGGAATGCAAAAATGCAATCGTAAATTTGCGCGTTTTTAAGGATAAAAACTTCTTTATCGGCACGGTTTTAGGCTCTTCCGTAAATATGATTATTTATGTAACAATCGTGCTTCTTCCGCAATTTTTGCAGAGCCTTATGGGTTACACAGCTATGCTCAGCGGCTTTTCACTTGCGCCGAGGGTGCTTTCCTGCGTCGTAATGCTGGCTGTAATCGGGAAAATGGTCGAAAAAATTGACAACAGGATACTTATTTCCGTCGGATTTGTGTTTCTTGCGCTTTCGACGATTATGTATGCAAATTTGAACCTTTCGATTTCCTTTGTTTACGTTGTTTTACCCAATATTTTGATGGGCGTAGGCGTAATTCTTGTGTTTATCCCTGTTTCTGCGCTTGCACTGGGAACTTTGCCCAAAATGGAGCTGTCGAACGGTGCGGGACTCCACAGCCTTTGTAAATGCGTAACAACAGCCTTTGTAATATCTATGTCCTCAACGCTTGTTGCGCGACTTTCTCAGGTTCATCAGACATATCTTGTGCGGAATCTTTCGGATTTTAATCTGGTTTTTCAGCACAAAATGAGCGCAATGACCCACCATTTTATGGCGTCTTATCCCTCAATGTTCGCTGCTCACAAAGCCGGCGGACTATTTTACAAGCAGCTTTTAACCCAATCGAGGCTTATGGCGTATGTTGATGTTTTTGAAATCTTTGCTTTGATAGCGATTTGCCTTGTGCCGTTTGCGTTTCTGCTGGATGTTGATTTTAAAAAGCAAAATAAATCGCGTTCTTAGCAGCTCCCTCCATAATAAAACCCCGCCCTATATAAAATACCTTGAAAAGATGAGCCCGCGGGCGGGATTTATCGCTATAATATCCTTGGAAAAGTCTGCCTTTATGGCGGCTTTAATTGGAGAAACAATGAACTGCCCGAAATGCGGTACAAAACTAAATGAGCACGATTTAAACTGCCCTAATTGCAAAAAAGTAATCAGGCTAAAATGCCACGCCTGCGGACAGATTACCACAAAAAAAATCTGCCCCTCCTGCGGCACGGTTCTCATAAACAAATGCTACAAATGCGGAAGGCTTAACCCTGCGCAACTCGAAAATTGCCCCTCCTGCGGCTTGAATATAGAAGCCAGTATCGGACTTCGCGAAGCAATAATCGAGAATTTCGCAGCTCTGACCATCCAGCTCGGGGGAATGGAAGAGCTGAAAACAATTTTTAAAAATGAAAAAACAGTAAAACAGTTCAGGAAGAACTTTTACGAACTTTTGAAAAAATTTGCCGCAGAAAAGGATTTGCGCGTGCAGATTCTTGATGACACGTATATTATTCGTTTTTGCAAGAGCTACACTTTTGCCGAATCTGCCTCGGAAGCCATTGATTTTGCGCTGCATGTTGCCCAGTCCGCCGCTCAAATTAACCAGAAGCTATATGAAACAAAAGGCGTTTCAGTCCGGGTAAAAATGGCGGTTCAAAAACGCGATGTTTATATGAAATCGAGCGGATATCACGCAGGGCTGAACATAAACCTCATGTACAATGCAGGAAACAAGCCTCATTTGTTCAACAATATTCAGGTTCTTGCGGATTCATATATTTATCAGGCATTGAAAACCAAATATCCGTTCCAGTCCCTGAGCGCGCTATACGTGAAAAAGCACATGGTAATGTTTTTTGAGCTTGTTTTATCAAAACTGATAAATCTCGAAGAAAAAGAGGAAAATTCCGCGCTCGAGCTCCCCAAACGCGTAGATTTTATACCGGAAGAAGAGGAAAACGACGAAAAACTGATTGATTTTTCAAGCCTCACCTGCTCTTTCCTGAAAGTTAAGCACGAAAATATTTTGAACAAAATTACAGAAATTTTCACTAAGGGGCTTAAAAACCCGATAGTTTGCGTCAAAGGCGATGACAGAAGCGGCAGGCTGATGAACATAAACTGCGAAATTACGCCGGAAATCCTGAATTGTGCAAAAACTGTGCGATTCGGCTGCCTCGAAAGCCTGAAATATACGCCGTTCGGGTTTCTGCGGTCGCTTATGTTTGCCAACTCTGGGCTGACTGAGTTTGATGTAATGGCAAACCCGATTCTTGTGAACAATATCACCGCCGATGACGCCCTGCGCAACCTGCTTACAATAAGCAACCCTCAGCACCTTCACCCCGAAGACGCGCATTACGGCTATTTTGAAGCGTTTTCGAGATATTTTTCATCAATTAACGAAAAAACGGTGTTTATTGTTGATGATTTTCATAATATTGACGAAAGTTCGCTTGAAATTCTGAAATATTTAATAGAAACCAAACAGCTCGGCGAAACCGGCTTCCTGCTGGGTCACAGCACTGATTTTTCACTCCACAGAAATATTTACAAGCTCATGACCTCGCAGAATTTTTACGAGCTCGAGCTGAAACTTTCTTCAAACAAGGCTCTTGTCACAGACCGCAGAAAAGAGCTGAAAAATATCGAAAAATCTTTCTATTTTGAAAAAATCCTCGAAAATACCAGAGGTTCGGCGTTTTATCTTGCTCAGGCGCTCAATTATCTTGCAGCTGACGGGGTGCTTTCAATTGAAAAAGGGAAATATAAGGTCGAAAATGACCGCATGATAGTTATTCCCGAAGATATTGACGGGTTGATAAAAAGAAAGCTCCTTGTTTTGAAAGATTCTGCTTTTGAAATCTACACTGAGGCGCTGCTTTTGGGCGAGCGGGTTCCGTTTGATATTTTGAAAAACACGGATGACTTGAAAAAATTTGTAAAAGACCTGAAATTCCTGGAATCAAAAGGTTTTATAACTATTGAAAAAGAAAGAATTGTCAGAATCAACAATTACACAATCTGCCGCAAAAACCTGCAAGAAGCCATTCAGCCGGAGGTTCTTGCGCAAATATCGTTAAATCTGAGCAAAAATCTTCTTTCAAAATACCCCGACAATCTGCCTGTTAAAGCCCAAATCGCAGAACTTGCGGGTCAGAAGAAAGAGGCGTTCAACATCTGGCACAATCTTTCGGAATCAGCAGAGCAGCTCGGGGATTTTTCGGCTTATTTGAACACCACAAACAAATATCTGTCGCTTGTTGACAACGTAATCGACCCTGACACGGACAAAACCGTTGAGCAGATTAAACTTGAGGTCTATGAACACGTAAGCTCAATGCTTTATAAGTTTTATCCCGAAAAAATCCTCAATTTTCTTGAACTTTTGCTCGAAAACCTTGAACAGGGCGATGATGAGGCAAAAATCAAGACAGTTGCAAACAAACTCGTGCAAAGCTGCCTGATTAGCGGGAATTACGCAAACGCGCTCGAATACGCAGGAAAAATCATCTCAAGAACCCCGAAAGGCTCATTCAACCCCTCAAATAAAAACTTCAACCTTAACTATTTTCTGATAAACCTTGTCACGCTTGAGATTTATTACAATCTTGGCCGCCTGAATGACTGTATAGAAGCTGGAAAAGAGCTTTTCAGGCACATTGACCTCAAAAACCTGCCCGAAGAAGTTCTCCCTGAAGGTTTTTCAAAAAAACAGTTCAAAGATGCAATCGCCGAAGCGCTGTTTTTCATCAGTTTATCCAAAATTATCCAGCGAAACAGCGATTTTCCCGCCTTTATCGAACATCTCAAATCCGCGCTGCCCGATGTGTTGTGCTTTAAAACGCTTGCCCTGTTGGAAAAATCAATCCGCGGCGAAAATATTGTGGCCGAGCTCGCCTTATTGCAAAATGCGCCTCTTGAGCAGGACAAATACGCAAAAGCTTTATACTGGCTAATTTGCGGGCTCGAGTCAATGAAAAAAGGCGATTTTGAAGAGCTCGGAAATGTTGTTTATCAGGCAAAACTCACAGCCGGCTCCTCCAGCCTTTTCCAGATTGAATATTTCTGCGATTTGCTTATCGGATTTGCTTACCAGAAAATAGGAAGCGTCAAAAAGGCAAAACAAATTTACTACAATGTGCTTGAGCTCGCCTCTGCAAAAGGAATCAAAAATATCACATATTTGTGCTGGTATTTTATTGCCGGAATCGAAAAAGACACCGGAAGTATTGAAATGGCAACCGGAATTTTGAATAATGCGGCAATAAGCATTGAAAAAGACGAAAATATTTCCGAAGTTTTCATTCTTCTGTTCAAATCCCTCTCCGCCCAGATTCTTTTCGGCGCAGGAGAATATGAAAAAGCGGCAATTTGCATAAATCAGGCTTATGAAATTACGCAAAAGTATTCACTGGACTTAAACAAAAAGCTTATCAGCGCGATTCGGGCAAAAACGGCGGAAAAATTGAAATCGATTGAATCTAAATAATCAGGGCGGGTGAAAAGCGGGTGTTTGAAGCCGGAAAATTTACTTTTCCGTTCCGATTCCTCCGGGCATTCAACGTCGGAAGCCTTATCTCAAAAATTTTTGAGCCCTCCCCCATAGTCACTCCAAATCAAAACACCCGCTTTCCTCCCGCCCGACAACAAAAAAGGAGAAAAAATGGAAAAAAGAGAAGATGTTTACCCCAACAGAGGGCTGCACGAATACGGAAATGTCGAATTTGCCGACCCTGTAAACAAAAAATACCCAATTGATACCCCCGAACACATAAGAGCAGCATGGTCGTACATCCACATGCCACGTGACTTTGAAAAATACTCCGCAAAAGACTTAAAAACAATCGAAAACAGAATAATCAAGGCATGGAAAGAAAAAATCGACCCCGCAGGCCCGCCCGAAGCCCGAAAATGAACATTCCCACTTAACAAATCGCCACAATTGCGCCACTCTTAACGGATTTGTAATATAATTGGAGAATCAACGTTTGAAAGGCAATCAAGAATGGAAAATACTTTATCACAGTCGAAAATCTGGCAGGGATGGCATATATCAGACGACCTTATGGAGGTTTTTAACAGCAGCAAAGGCGTAATTGTTCCGGAATCACGTACGGAATTAATGGAAATGGCCGTCGGAGGCAAAGACAACGTTGTTTTTGACGTAGCTTACGATACAGGCGCAAAAGGCACTATACTTGAAGCCACAGTAACAAAATGCAAAAACGGAATCGCCGTAAATTACCCCGATCCTTACATGCGACGCCGCGACCCCAACTGTATGGTCGTAAACAACATCGCAATGACCGACAAAATCCTTTTTGAGGACAGATTTAACAAAAAATTCTCTTCAATCAGGACAGAAACCCTTAACTGGCTTGCCTCAAACGAACTTATCCTGGTACCTTTTATGGCGGGCGGCGCAAAATACGGTTATCCTGCGCTCATGGTTGCCCCGAAAAACGCAGCATTCTTCGCTGCAAGCATTTATGACCTGCAAGGGATGATTCCGGTTGACAAAATCGAACGTCATTTTGAACCAAAGGCAATAATTTACGTTGCCCCGCCTTTCAGACACACTCATTTCGGCGGAAAACAGGTTGTTGTGCATAATAACCAGAATTCTATCCACGAAGTTTTTTCCTACAACCTCTACCCCGGCCCGAGCGCGAAAAAAGGCGTTTACGGCATTTTGCTGGCTCTGGGGATAAAAGAAGATTTTGTGACAGTTCATGCTTCGACCGTAAACATCACAACCCCGTATGACAACGACGTAAGCATACTCCACGAGGGCGCTTCCGGCAGCGGAAAAAGCGAAATGCTCGAATATGCGCACCGTGAAGAAGACGGACGACTTCTGCTCGGGCGAAACGTCGTGACCGGCGAAGAAAAACACCTTGCACTTTCTCAGGGTTGTAAATTGCAGCCCGTAACCGATGACATGGCGCTTTGCCATCCCGGTTTTAGAAAAGACAACGGCCGCCTTTCGGTCATTGACGCGGAAAAATCGTGGTTTGTGCGAATTGACCACATAAAAAAATACGGCACCGACCCGCACCTTGAAGAAGTTACAACGCACCCCGATGAACCGTTGATTTTCTTCAATCTTGAGGCTCATCCGGACGCAACCTGCCTCATCTGGGAGCACACGGAAGACGCACCGAACGTAAAATGCCCGAATCCGCGCATAATCATCCCCAGAAAGCAGATGAAAAACATTCAGGACGGCCCGATTGAGATTGATTACCGCAGTTTCGGCTTGAGAACACCGCCTTGTACAGCAGAAAACCCGTCTTACGGCATTTTCGGAATGCTCCACATTCTTCCGCCGGCTCTGGCGTGGCTCTGGAGGCTTGTTGCGCCCAGAGGGTTCGCAAATCCGAGTATTTCTGACGGTTCAAAAACCACCAATATAAATGAGCTAAAAAGCGAGGGCGTAGGCTCATTCTGGCCTTTTGCTACCGGCAAAAGGGTCGATTTGGCGAACATTTTGCTCGACCAGTTCATGAAAACCACAAAAACCAGAAACATTCTCATCCCGAATCAGCACATCGGCTCGTGGGAGGTCGGTTTTATGGCGCAGTGGGTAATCCGTGAATATCTCGCAAGACGCGGTATGGCTTCATTCAAAAAATTGAACCTGAAACCCGCAAGGCACCCGCTTGCTGGCTACATTCCGGGCGGAATTCATGTTGAGGGCACGGCTATTTCGCAAAAATTCCTCGATGTAAGCAACCAGCCTCAAGTCGGCGCAGCAGCCTACGACGCAGGCGCAAAAATGCTTGAAGATTTCTTCAAATCAGAGCTGAAACTCTACCTGAAATCCGATTTGCACCCGTTAGGCAAGGCAATTATTCTTTGCTGCATGGATAACGGCACGGTAGAAGATTACGAAAAGCTGATTGGCTACCGCTTTCAAAACAAACAGCTGCTGGAAACCGCCCTGACCCACTCCTCCTTTGCCAACGAGCACAAGTGCAAGAGCTATGAGCGGCTGGAGTTTTTGGGGGATTCGGTGCTGGGGTTTGTCACGGCGGAATACCTCTTTGAAAATTTTCCCCAGCTGCCTGAGGGCCAGCTGACAAAAACCAGGGCGGCCCTGGTGTGCGAGCAGAGCCTGTATGAGGTGGCCCAGCGGCTGGGTCTGGGCCAGTATTTGAAGCTGGGCCGGGGCGAAGAGGCCGGCGGCGGCCGGGAGCGGACCTCCATTCTGGCCGACGCTGTGGAGGCAGTCTTCGCGGCGGTGTACTTAGACGGCGGCATCGGCGCCGCCTCTGCCCTGATCCACCGGGTGCTGCTGGACGCCCAGCGGGAGAGCGTGGTAGAGGAGCGGCGGCGGGACTACAAGACCGCTCTTCAGGAGCTGGTGCAGCGTCAGGCAGATCAGGTGCTCTCCTACCGGATGGTGGATGAGCAGGGCCCAGATCATGCCAAGACCTTCCGGGCGGAGGTGCTGCTCAACGGCCAGGCTCTGGGGACCGGAGACGGCCACAGCAAAAAGGAGGCCGAGCAGGCCGCCGCCAAGGCCGCTCTAGCGGCTCTGGGCGCGGAGTGAGCCTGCTTCTAAAAGGCGAGGCCCCTTACGTCCTCCGCCTTGGCATATACGCGACTGACGCCGCTTTTTGACAGTCTCAGCCGGAGGCCTGTATGGGCCTCCGGCTGTTTGCCGCTTCGGAAATATGACTGGAATTTATCCCGCAGCCGTGCTATACTAAGAAACTGACATAGGCCCGGAGCGCAGGGCCGGAAAAAAGAGGAGCGTGAACCATGTCCATACTGTCATCGATTCTGCTGGGACTGATCCAGGGCGTTACTGAGTTTCTGCCGGTCTCCAGCTCCGGCCATCTGGCCATTGCCGAGCATCTGCTGGGGATGAAAGGCCTGGAGGTCCCGAATTTTTTTGATGTGCTGCTGCACCTGGGCACCCTGGTGGCGGTCTTTGCGGCCTATTGGGACGATATCCGGGATATGATCCTGGAGCTGATCTATGGGGTGAAGGATCTGGCCAGAGGGACCACCCCCACGCCGGTGCCTCCTGCCCGGCGGCTGATCCTGCTGATCATTGTGGGCACGCTGCCCCTGTTTGCCGTGCTGCCCATTGAAGACCTGGTGGAGAGCCTGGGGGATAATATGTACTTTGTGGGCGGGGCGCTGGTGGTCACCGGCTGCCTGCTCTTTGCCAGCGACCGCGTCCGCAAGGGCCGCAAGACTGAGAAGACTGCCAGCTTGGTGGATGTTCTGCTGGTGGGCGTGGCTCAGGCTGTGGCCACCTGCCCCGGCATCTCCCGCTCCGGCACCACCATCACCGCCGGCTGCTTTGTGGGCTTTGAGCGCAAGTTCGCCGTCCGCTACTCCTTCCTGATGTCCATCCCTGCCATCCTGGGGGCCAACATCCTCAAGATCAAGGACGCCCTGGACACCGTGGTATGGGCCGAGGTGCCGGTTTATCTGGTGGGCGTGGCCGTGGCGGCGGTGGTGGGCTATGGCTGCATCCGCCTGCTGAAAATGATCGCCGAAAAGGGAAAATTCGGCTTCTTTGCCTACTATTGCTGGGCCGCCGGTCTGGTGACGCTGATCTTGACCCTGGTCCAAAAATGAATCGGAGGGATTGACCCGTGGCAGCATCCACACAGAAGAAGACAATCAAAAAGAACACCGGCACATCCAGCCGGGGCAAAAAGCCCGCCCAGCCTCAGCAGCGGCCCATCCGCCGGGAGGTGACGGGCGGCATCCTGCTGGTGCTGGCCCTGTGCGTCTGCGTGGGGTACTTCGGTACCAGCGGCCTGTTTATCGACTGGCTGGCGGTGCTGCTCCGGGGCCTCTTTGGCTATGGCTACTGGCTGACGGCGCCGGTCATCCTCCTGGCAGGCTTGACGCTGCTGATCCACCGTGGCCGCCCGGTGGTGCTGCGGACCACCTGCGCCCTGCTGACGCCCTGGCTGACGGGAGCGATGCTCCATGTGCTGCTTTGCAAGGAGATGTTCCCCTCTGCCCTGGGGGTAGTGCCGGCGCTGTGGAAGAGTGGAAATGGCCTGCGCTCCGGCGGCGTGCTCTCCGGCGGGCTGGGCATCGGCGTGGAGGCGGTGTTTGGCAAGGTGGTCTCCGTGGTGCTGCTGGCTTTGACCCTGGCG
>ENA-ORMO01002076-ORMO01002076.1-human-gut-metagenome-genome-assembly--contig:-NODE-2076-length-17672-cov-24.791906_pt1 | contig 17672 bp, 13 predicted proteins | sample MGYA00242106_ERZ509001 | MGnify/ENA primary metagenome ERZ509001 (study PRJEB26280, sample SAMEA2338736) | human gut metagenome | biome: human gut; feature: human-associated habitat; material: faeces... | reverse complement strand
ACGCTTAGGCCATGAAACGCAATGTCGAACTGGAGGCGGCGGAAGCCCTGCTCGATGTGGGGATTTCGCTGCCTCTTTTCCGTATCCGGATGCCTTGGGGCAAGGGGTGGACATGGAGGGTGGTCATGCGCCGGCCCTGCCTGGGGTCGCAGATGCGTATCGCACGCCAGTTCCTGAAGCTCGGCATCACCTCCCAGCAGGTGGAACGGTTCACCGATGATCAGGAGCGAGCCTTCTTTGTCGAACACCTCCGCGAGCTCTCGATGATGGTGGCCTTCGCCGTCTGCAGGAGCTATCTCTCGGGGCTGATCCTCGCTCCGGTCGTAGCCTGGCTGATCCGATGGAAAGTGCCTCCCGAATATCTGGTCGAGGCGCAACGCTGGTTCAAGAAGCTGCGCAGCACCCGGGATTTTACAGATATTATCGCCTCGGCCGAAACAATCAATCCGTTTCGGCCCGCCGCGAGCCAAAAAAGTCCGATAAGCGGGAGTTAAGAGCCGTTCAGGAAGGCTCCCATAGCCCGTTCGGAATCATCTGGCAGATCGCTTCGGCAACAGGATGGTCCGTGCATTACATCCTGTGGCGGGTGAACTTCCAGACACTCACTCTGATGCTGGCCGATGCGCCGCACTACGAACTCTCCGACGACAAGCAGGCCGGAGGGATGACAACCGAACAGATCTTTCAATCGAAGTTGAAGTTATGAAACCCGTCGAGATCGAATTTCTCGTGAAGAACAATACCCGCCAGGGACTCACCGGAGTCTCCGGCGGGATTGACGGCGTGGAGAAGGATGCTGCGGCCGCGCAGAAGCGTATCCAGGCGCTCGAAGCGGAGATCGCGCGGCTGCACAAGGTCATGGCTACGACTCCGAAGGTGGATCAGACGGAGGACATCCGGCAGATCGAGACGTTGCAGCGGCAGCTTCGGGAGTTGCAGGCCACAGCGAAGAAGACCGACCTGATGCCCGTGAATGCTTCGGCCGTTCAGCGCACCTACAACGGGTTGAACGTGTCGATCCAGCAGATGGCCCGGGAACTGCCGTCGCTGGTCATGGGCCCGCAGATGTTCTTCATGGCCATCTCGAACAACCTGCCGATCTTTACCGACGAGTTGGCCCGGGCCCGCAAGGAGTATGACCTGCTCACGGCGAGCGGTCAGAAGGCCACACCCGTATGGAAGCAGGTGATCTCGTCGATCGGATCCTTCCAGACCCTGCTGGCCGTGGGTATTACCCTGGCCGTCGTCTACGGCAAGCAGATCGGGAACTTCGTGTCGAGCCTGTTCCGGGGAAAGAGCGCCTTCGATGCGGCGGCACGCTCGGCCGAAGCATTTCATGCGACGATGCTCGAAGGCCGCAGGAATGCCCAAAGCGAGGTCGTCAAGCTGAATCTGTTGTATCGGGCGGCGACGGACAATGCCCGGGCCATGAATGAACGGCTCGAAGCGACGAAAAGGCTCAAGGACGAATATCCCGATTATTTCAAGAATCTTTCGGACGAGCAGATCATGGTCGGGAAAGCCGGCGATGCCTACAAGTCTCTCGTTGCAAATATCTATGAATACGCCAAAGCCCAGGCGGCATTCAAGGGTATGGTCGACTTGGAGCAGCAGGGACAGATGTTCGATACGACGGCAAACATCGATCAATACAAAAAGGCCTACGACAAATACCTCAAAGCCCAGGAAGATGTTGCAGCCAAACGCAAGATCTATGAGACGACTCCCTGGGCGCAGCGGGGAAATGCCTCGGAGCCTTATCGGAATCTGACCTGGGCGGAGACGCTGTTGCTGAACGCCCGCAGAGAGATGGAGGAGCTGCAGAAGCGGATCTTCGAGGAGGTCAAGAAGTATGATGGAGGTGAGGAGATCATTGACGAGATCAAGGAGCGTTTTGACGGCAACCTCGGTGCGTTCCTGCAGTTCATAGCCGAGCAGCGGACCAAGCTGGCAACCATAGCGGAGAAGGCCCAGTTGAAAGACAGCCCGACCGGCTCGTCAGGCAGTGGGAAGAAACAGCCCGGGGATGCGGATTCCGTAGACCAACTTGTCGAGCAATACCAGGCTGCCATATTGAGGCAGCAGCAGGAGCTCAGCGAACAGTCGGTTGCGGCGATGCAGGAGGGGGCCGACAAGGAACGGGCGCAGATCCGGCTTGAATACGAAAAGAAACGACAGCTGTACGAAGAGGAGGAACGTAAGATGCTCACGCTTATCAAGAAACTGCGGGCATCGGGTGCCGACGTAGATCCGGGAGCAGAGAAACAGACGATGGCGTTTTCGGCCGCAGCCACAGCCTCCGCAGCACAACTCCGGGACAAGCAGCTGGCAGAGGTAGACAAGAAGGAGGAGGCGACCTACGAGAGACTGCTCCAGAAATATGAAACCTACCAGCAAGGCCGTCTGCGCCTGGCCGAGAAATACAATAATGATATTCGGCGTTTGAAAGACTCGATGGTGTCTTCGCGTCTGGAGGTGCTGAGAGAACAAATGACTGACTATTTCTCGGGGAATGTGAACTTATTATCCCGGCCGATAATTGATGCTGCGAGGTTGGTAGAAAAGGGATGGAAGGATGCTGGAGAGGGTATCGCCACTGTTTTTAGTTCCCAGTTCGGTATTGAGGATTCCTCCGGAAAACAACGGGAGATTCTTGTGACTCCGATCTTGCCGAATGGGGACGTTCTATCGGAAGATGAACTGACTTCATACATTGACAATACGCTGAATGGCGCCGAAGACATTTTGAAAGCTGACACGATGGGGATTGTTATTGCTGTAGATGTAGATCCCGATGGATCAGCCGGTGAAAAACTTCATCAATTACAGGAAGCATTCTACGACCTCAAACAAAAAAAGGAAGAGGGAACTGGTTTCGATGCTGTAACCTCAGAAGCAATTAAAAGTGCTACACAGGCCCGAGACAAGGCACTCGATGAGTTCGACGTGAAGTTCGCCTCGCAATTCCCGCAGTTCGAGGCATGGGCGAATCGTATCGTTTCAGCCTCGGTCGAGAAGTTGAAGACGTTGCTGGTCGAAGCCCAAGCGGAACTGGAGTCTCTGGAAAGCGATCCCGCGTCCGATAGCAATGCCGTAGCTGTCGCCCGGGCCAAGGTGGTGGAGTTGAAATCCAAACTGGAGAAATACGGAAATAAAGATCCGCTTTCTCCCGACGACCAGTCGATCAAGAAGTGGCAGGATCTTCAGGAGGTACTACGCGACGCGAGCAATGAGTTTAAGCAAATCGGCAACCAAGTGGAAGGCACGGGCGGAGAGATCCTCCAACTGGCCGGACAAGTGTCAACCTCGATTGTGACAATGATCGGAGGAATCAAGTTCATGGCGACGAGCGCCGGGAATGAACTTACGAAAATCGAAAAGGCCTCGGTGGTGCTGACAATCATTGCAGCTGCCGTGCAGGTCATTACGGCTGTTGTCGGGTTGTTCAGCGACCAGGAGAGCACCATGGAGCGGAATCTGCGCCTGGCCCGGGAGTTCAACGAGGAGCTGCGCATCATGAAGGAGCGATCGAAGATCAATTCGGACACCTACGACTCGATCTTCGGAGATCGGTTCTACGATCGTTACAGGCAGAATGTTGAGGTCGTGCGGACTGCCTTGGACGGGTTAAGCGAAACGCAGGAGCAGATCATGACCCGCGGCAAAGAGGTCTTCGAGCCGTTCAGCAAAGGCTCCACGGGTTTGGCTAACCTCGATAAGGTGGCCAAGACTTGGGAAACGGTTGCCGACTCGGTCTACAACATGCAGGTGCAGACCCGCCACTCGACCTGGTTTCGTTCGGCCAAATACAAGTCGCTGGGAAGCCTTGTTCCGGAGTTGTTCGACGACGGGGAGCTCAATATGGAGGCGCTCAAGGAGTTCGTCGAGAACGGCGGAAATACCTTCAAGCATCTGTCGGATGCAAACCGGGAGCTATTGCAATCTTTGGTCGACGACTGGGAGACTTACGAGGAGGCCATCGGTGCGGTAAACGATTATCTGCAGGACATATTCGGCGACTTGGGGAATACGCTGACCGATGCTCTGGTCGATGCGTTCGAGAACGGGACGGATGCGGCCGACTCGTTCGTGGAAAGCGTAGGACAGGCCATGCGGAAGCTGGCCAAGGACATGATCTATTCGAACACCGTCGGGCAGGCTTTCGAGGATGCTCAGCGGCGTTTCGACGAGATCAACCGGGAGAACGGCCTGTCGGATGAGGAGCGATTCGCAAAATGGTCGGAAGTCATGCAGCAGCTGGTCTCCGATGCCATGGGGCAGCAGGATGACTTCAACAGGTTATGGGCCGAGTTCCGCCGTCTCGCGGCCGAGACCGGACTCTCCATCGACGACATACAGGGAACAACCCAGAGCGGCAAGGCCGGAGCGGTAAATACCGTAACGCAGGAGGCCTTCTCGCGCGTCGAGGGCCTTGTTACATCGATACAGATACATGAGGCGAATGTGGATAAGGCCGTCGAGGAGGGGATCGTCCCGGTACTCGGCAGATGGCTCGAAGCGCTGAACAGGATAAGAATCAATACCGATACGCTGCCGCTGATGTATGAGATGCTCGCGAAGTTCGACCGTGAGGGCATAAAAGTGAAATGATATGGAAGAGGTGCTTGCAGGGCTGTTCCTGATCAACGGGACAGACATATATACGCAGTATGGAGCTTTCCTTGCGGAGGAAAAGGAGGACGGCAATGTCAACTACGACTCGCTGCTTCAGTTCCCCGACCTCAAGGAACAGCCGAAGGTATCGCTCCAGGATGAGGACGGGGAACGGACACCCGACATGGTATTCCAGGCATATGAGGCACGCAACATTACGCTGCAGTTCGCCATCGCGGCCCCCGACGCCCGGGCGTTCCTCACCCGTTACTTCGCCTTCATGCGGTTTCTGAAGGAGGGCGACGACGGGTGGCTGACACTCCGCCTGACAGATGTCGGGCTGCAGTTTCGGGTCTACCTGGTCTCCTCGCCCGGCTATTCACAGCTCGTGCCCTTTGGCCGAGGTGAAGTGGCAGCCTTATTTTCGGTGAAGTTCCATGAACCGCAGCCGACCTTCGAACTTGCCGCACAAACCGATGAATAACGTTCAAACACCTTTCGAATGAAACTCGAGATCTATTCGAAAGACGGACAGCACAAGTTGACCGTCGCCCCCGAGATCAGCAATGCCGAGTCACTCGGCATTCAGGAAGAGAGCACCCTGGCGCTCTCCTTCACCGGCTTTGCGTGCATACCGCTCGAAGTCTACGACTATGCGGAGTTCCAGGGACGGCACTACTGGGTAACCGAACGTTATGTCCCGAAGATGAATGCCCGCAAGGAGTGGGCCTATTCGGTCAATCTGCAGGGTGTCGAGGGGCTGGCTGCCCAGACGTTGATGGTCAATCCGTCGGACGACGACAACCCGGTGCTGACCCTCACGGCACCAGCCCGTGAGCACGCGGCGCTGATCGTGGCGAACCTGAATCGAAAGATGGGGACGACCGAATGGAAGGTCGGCGAGGTGGTTGTTTCGGAGTACATCGACATCGAGTACACGGGCAAATATGCCTCCGATGCCCTTTCCGAACTATCCGAGGCGGCCGGGACGGAGTGGTGGTTCGACGGCATGACCCTCAATATCTCGCGCTGCGAGTTCGGCGAGCCCATCCCGCTGTCGTACGGTAACGGACTGATAGGCGGCATTTCGCGCACTACGGCCGACGGTGTGAAGTTCTTCACGCGGCTCTTCCCGGTGGGTTCCTCGCGCAATATCGATCCCGACTATTACGGCCATGCCCGCCTGCAGTTGCCCGGCGGGGTGAAATATGTCGAGCAGGACACCAGGCTCGGCATCATCGAGCACTACGAGCAGGCAGCTTTCGAGGATATCTTCCCCCGGCGCGTCGGACAGGTCGGCACGGTACGCCATGAAGAGGCGATGGGCGATGACGGCGATCCCTTTACGATCTGGTATTTCACCGACCCCGACATCCCGTTCGATCCGAATCAATACGAGATCGGCGGGCTGGTCAAGCGGGTGACTTTCCAGTCGGGCGAGTTGCGCGGCCGCGAGTTCGAGGTGAACTACGACACGGAGAAAAAGGAGTTCGAGATCATCACACAGTGGCCCTATGACGACGATCTGCAACTGCCGTCCGAGCCGTTGATCCCGGCACCGGGCGACGAGTACATCCTCTGGAACATCCGGATGCCCGAAAGCTATTACCCGGCCGCCGAGCAGGAGTACAAGGAGGCTGTGGACCGGTTCATGGCCGACAATCGCAAGGATGTCTCCGTCTGGCAAGCATCGACCGACTTCACGGTCATCGAACGCCGGGCTCTCGACCTGCAGCCCGGGCAACGGATCCGACTGGAATCAGCCGAAGCATTTCCCGATACGGGATTCCGCGAGACCCGCATCGTGTCGATCTCACGCTCGGTTGTCCGGCCTGGGAGCATGACACTCAAGATGAGCGACGTACTCTCAACCGGCCGCATCAGCCGTATCGAGAGCAACATCGCCTCGGTTGAGCGGTTGACGAAACAGGTGTCGTCGGAGTTTCCGGATATCATTCGCTCTTGGGAAGAGACCCCGGCAAGCGATACGACCCTTTATTCATCGCGTAAAAGCGAGCGGGAATTCCTTAATAAACGACGTGGAGGAACGGTTGAAGCTGATGTAATTTTCGACAAAGACATCACGATAGGCGGTTCGGTTGTCTCCAAAGACTTCCGCCAGGGGGATTTCTCCGGGTCGGGATTCGGCGCCTACCGCGACAAAAACGGCAACGCCGTACTGGAGGCGGACATCCTGAAAATCCGTAAGGAAGCCATCTTCAACGAGGCGGTCATCAATCAGGTGACGTTCCGCGTCGGCGCCACGGTCTTCTCCAACGGCGGCTGTGAGATCACGCGCGTCGAGGAGCTGGAAACGGCATTCCGCTGCTACTACGACAACAAGGAGGGGCGGCGCTACAGCGGCCTCACGGCCGGCGACCAGGTGCGGTGTCAGCGATACGATCCCACGCAGCACGCGATCATAAAATACTACTGGCGGCTCGTCACGGCCGTCGGGGAGGATTACGTCGAGCTGTCGAAGAGCGACGCGGACGGATCCGCCTCTCCCGAGGAGGGCGACGAGATCGCGCAGTTCGGCAACCGCAGCGACATAACGCGTCAGTCGGCCATCGTCATCGACCCGCTCGACGGCGGATCGGTCGAGGTGTATGCCCGTATCGACGCCTATTCGCTTTCGGAGAAGAACTACGTCGGCATGGGTGTGAATCCCCAGACGGGCGAAGCGTACATGTATGCCTACGGAGACATGTTCTTCGGCGACCGCGACCTCGCCGACCCGAATGCCTCCTGGATCACCTACCAGAAGAAGGAGGGCGAGGAGCGCCGCAGGCTGCGGATCAAGGCTGACGTCACGTTCGGGGCCGATTCGTCCGGGCTGGGGAACCTCTCCGAGTTCAAGGCCCAGCAACAGCAGATCGACGACGCCCGGAAGGAGGCCGAGGAGGCGAAGAAGGAGGTCGCCGGCATACAGATCGGCGGAGTGAATCTCCTGAATGATTCCCGGTCGATAACCATCGGAAGCTGGTGGATCAAATACAGCGTCGATTCCGGGGCGACGATCGTCAATGAGAAATTCGACGGATACGACTGTCTCGTCGTTAAAAACAAGGCCGTCGGATATGTATCGGGCGTCTTTCATAATTCTTCGGGCATTATCGAAAAAGACGGATATTATGCGGCTTCCGTATATATCCATGTCAATAAGCCCTGTTCGGTGATATTCGGCGTCGAACAATCCGACAAATACCAGTACGATCTCCCGGCCGAAGAAACGAACAGATGGATACGTGTGCAGGCCATACAGAAGTCTATCAGGAATGACGCAGCATTCATTTTCTATATCCGTCCGTCGGAAGAAGGAACTGTCGCCGCATTCAGAATGGCGAAGGTCGAAACAGGAAACAAGGTGACGGCCTGGACGCCTTCGATCGCCGATCAGGAAGAAGCCATAGACGCCGCACAGCAGGCCGCGGACAATGCCGCCGCAGGGGTCGATTCGCTCAAGAACTTCACCGACGAGGCATTCGCCGACGGCATCGTGGACCGCGCCGAGGCGGCCGCCATCGGGAAATACACGAACTCGGTGAACGAAACCCGGAAGGCTGCGGATGCCGCCTATGCGGAGATATACGGCAACCCGCTGCTGGGCGGCACGGCGAAGTCGAACTTGCAGGCCGCGAAGAGCGCCTTCGACACCGCCGCAGCCGATCTGCTCGCCGCGATCGCCACGGCGGCCGACGACGGCATCGCATCCCCCGGGGAGCAGGCCGACGTAGACGCGAAGTACACCCTATTCAACAACGCCTACGGGACTTTCGGGACACGCTTGGAGGAGGCGAACAAATACATGCTCACGGCCGTGAACACCGCCTCGCAGGGAGCCTTGCAGCTCTCGCAGGAGTTGCAGGAGGTCGTGAACAACATCAATGAGACGATCCTTCCCGACCTGCAAGCCCAGATCGATGGGTCGATCGTCTCGTGGGGCGGTGAAGAGGTTCCGACGCTCTCGAACTATCCGGCGAACCAATGGACCTCGGACACCGAGCGCAAACGGCATATCGGAGACTACTACGACCGCAAGACCACGGTCGATGGCCAGGCGGCCTACGAGCGCTACAAGTTCGCCTTCGAGAACAACGCCTACCAATGGGTGCGCATCGCCGACAGCGGAGGCGCCGCAGCCATCGCTACGGCACGCGAGGCCCTCGGGCTGGCCGGGACGAAGGCGCGGATATTCTTCGGGGCGACGACGCCCGCCGTGCCCTACTCGGTGAACGACGTATGGTTCCGCTCGTCCGGGTCCGGGGCAACGCTCGAAACGACCGTCTATATATCCAATGCCGACAAGGGGCAGCAGGAAACCGCGTCGGCCGCAGACTGGCAGTTAGTGGACGACAGCCAGGTACGGCTGCGGCAGATGTCCTCCGACGGCGTGATCTCGCGCGAGGAGAAGGCATCCCTGCGAAACCGCCTCGCGCAGATTCAGGAGGCATACACCTCCTATCAGAACGACGCCGCGACATACGGCGTGTCGATAGCCGACCTTGCGGCGGCATACTCCGCACTCGTGAATTTCCTTACGGGCACCGTGGCCGTGAACAACGACACGGACACGACGCTATCGACCGAACAGCGATCCGCCTACAATGCCGCGTTCGCGGCCTACGACGCCGAGGTGAGCAGGTTCTCGAACCTCGTGGCCGATGCGATCTCGCAGGGAAAGGTGGATAATATACAAGTAGGCGGAGTGAATCTCCTGAATGATTCTGAAACGCTGCAATCATGGGACAAAAACACCTCATATACCAATGTAGCATTTGAAGAATATCAAGGATACAAGTCCGCAGTTATAACAAATTCAGTCGGAACATATGCAGGACTATTTCAGTACGTATCCGGCTTGAACGTTGGAGATGAATGCATGATGTCAGTATGGGTTTTTGCCGAGCAACCCACTACTATACATTGCGGATTACAACTTTATGAATACTCCATTTCAGAAAATGAAGTTGGTAAATGGATTAGAATCTCCCATGCACAAAAAGCGCCTTCGGCATCAAAAGCATTTCTATGCACTGCGAGCCTTACCGATGCTTCTCATAAGATAGCATTCCGCATGGCGCAACTGGAAGCGGGAAACAAAGTGACGGCATGGACACCCTCTATCGCCGACCAGGAGAAGTACACGGACGACAAAGTGGACGGCATACAGATCGGAAGCGTGAACCTGTTAGACGGAAGCAGGGAGTTCACCGTTACGGCAGGAAGTGGCGATAATTACAAATTTCAGGTTTTCGACATCGGAGAGGTCGAGGCCGGCGAGGTGTTCGCACTATCTGTAGAAAATATCTCGGTACTCGCAGGAACGCCCGGAGAGCTCTCGGTAAGAATGTACAACGAAGGAGCCTCGAAAGACCTGGCGAACTACGTGGAAATTTCAACCGAAGAGCGAACGGCTTTGTTCACCATAAAAAGCGACGTTACGAAGCAGAAAGCCAAAGTGCTTTTCTATGCCGGGAAATACGCAGCAACGGCAGGAAACTCGGTCCGGTACGAAGGCGCAGTACTCGTCCGCGGAAACAAGCCCGCACTATCATGGTCTCCCTCTATCGCCGATCAGGAGAAATACGCCGACGAGGCCGTGAACGGCGTGGAGACCCTAATCGACGCCTCGAAGCTCGATCAGAACACGTACTATCCCGTGACGATCAAGTTGAACGGCATCGCCCGGTCGAAAATCACGGTCCGCGTGAATCTGAGCGACACGCAGCCCGGAAAACCCGCATGGTCTACATACAAAGAGAATCGGTTTTCATGCCAGGCGGTATGGTACAACAACGGAAACTCATGGGGATCAAACTACGACAAACGAGTGGTCGAGGAGTATCAGCACAGATATGCGGACGGCAGACCCATCGGCTCCGTCGGACAGATGACGAATTCCTCGAACGAATACATATATGTCCGGGGCGGCGGCGTATATCGGTTCTTAGCGACGAATGCCGGGACACCCGTGCTACACACCGAAGCCTATACGGTCAATGAGCAGACAATAGACCTAAAAACGTCCGTCGAACCGCTCGTATCCCTTCAGGAGCAGGCAAACAGCACGCAGCAGGAGGCCGAGACCACCCGCAAGGCGATAGCCGACATGAACGACGACACGATCTTCGACGTCTCGGAGAAACAGTCCATTCGGACACAATGGGAGAACATTTCGGGGTATGCCCGCACGGATGTGGCGCTGGATTCGCTGTCGGCGACGGACGGCTCGTACTATCGGGTGCGCGACATGGCCAAAGCGGCGGGAATCAGCACGGCCGGATTGCTCGCGGCGGTAAACAGCCTCCGGGTGAAGCTCAACGACTATGCGCTATACACCGCATCGAACACCCCGGGATTCGACCGCGCCGGACTGGCCGTATTGTTCACGGCGTATTACGCGCAGGAGATCGACGTGCTCAACACCGTAAGCCAGAAGTACACCGACGGAAAGGTGGCCGACATCGAGACCTCGATGAAGGATTACGACTACCTCAAGCTCGTGTTCCCGAACAATACCGTGGACAACAACGGCGTGTTCCTATCGCGGCTGATGGCCGTGAAGAACGGAACGTCGGCATCCGCGACGGTAGTGGCCGGATTATACGGAGGAGGCGTAGATTCGCTCAACAATGCCGGATTCAAGGACGCAACGCACGGGATTCTTATGATGTTCGCAGGGGCTACCAGCATTCAGAACGTGGCGGCGGCGAAAACACGCATATACGGGGACGGTTCGCTGTTCACAAAAGCCCTGTATGCGGATGGAGGAGAGATCGGAGGATTCACCATAACCGAGCGGGCGCTTACAGCAACGCACCAAGTGGGAGCTGCTTCCGCATCCGATTTGTATTTATCATACGATCTGATAAGATTCCTGTCATCTTCGGAAAAGACAGCCGTATACATGGGAGCGAGCTCTTCTCTTCCGCCCTCTGCTTTCCCGAATACAATCTGTCCGGTGAGAATAGAAAACAACGGCAGCGATTCCAAAAAAAGATACGGAATCTATCTGGACGTGACCAATGGAACAGAGGGCATCGCCTTAATGGTCGCAAACGGCAGGTTCTCCGGATTCCGCCCCATGTCCAGATCATACGACAACGGGACATACACGCTGAAGGGCAACGAAGAAGAGACCGTGTTTTTCGTCAATACGTCGAAAGGAAGCACGACATTCTATCTGCCCTCGAATCCGCAGCCGGACCAACGATACGAGATTCGGAAGCTCCACAGCGGCAACAGCATTATCATCAATGCGCAAAACAACGGAGACATCTACGTGACGGGAAGCAACAACCCCAGTTCGCAAATATCGTGGACCGGGCGACGATGCGTAACCATTCAGTACAGCAAAAATCTCGATGCTTGGGTAATGTGGTTCAGCTACGAAGCATAAACGAACATTCAATCATACAGACTATGAACAAGACACAGATCGACTTCACGAAGTTCAGGCTCTACACGGGAATATCCCGAAAAGAAACACGCCCGTTCGACGTCCGCGAGGAGCTGGCCAACTCGCTCTACCTCGCGGAACGAGGAATCCGCATGCACGACCTCGCAATGCGCATTTTTCATTCCGACGGGCCCGTGGAGCTCGACGAAGCGGATGTGCAACTGCTCAGGGAGTTCGCACTGACCCTCTCGCCGGCATTCATCGACAGCCTCGATCAGAACTTAGGCACCGAGACCGGGGACGGAAAATAATCTCTTACCTTAAAATCATAATATTATGAAAAAGACATTTATCATTATCGCAATCATTGCGGCAATCTGCCTGCTGCTCATCGGAAAAGCCGCCATCCCCTTCATCCTCGGAATAGCCGCCGGGGCAATCGGGACCGTGTACGGACCTATCTGTTGGAGTTGGTTGCAGGAACGATTCCGCAAATAACATCTTTCGGGGACAGGCGTAAAAAAGCCCCCGCCTTCGCTTGCAGTCCTCTTACCTCCTGCAAACGACAAAGGTGCCACAACACCAAGACGGAGACATATAGTCCCTACGGTGTTGTGGCACCTATTGTTTTTATGTAAGAGGATTACAAATTTACAAACTTTCCCGAATATGTGCAAATCCGAAATTTTCAACCGTATCCTCAATACGGTATCGCAGGAGACAGAGATAACCATTGATGAGATTCTAAGCCGAAGCCACCGAAAGGAAATTGTGGATGCACGTTATCTGTTCGTGTATTTTTTACGCAGCAGGGGTTTCATCCCCGCCGAAATCGCCCGAAGATTACGGCTTACGCCGCAAGCAGTTAGTGGTATCATTTGCAAATTCCAGAAACGGCGGGAGCAAGGCGATCGAATCTTCGAAATAAACTATCAACAACTATGCAAACAACTGAAAACAGACTGATTGCCCGACTGTTCCTAATTTAGGACTTTTGCATCGTGAGCTCAACGGCATGCGCTCCCCGACGCGAGCGTACAATGTAAAAAGTCAATAACATGAACGAGAAAACTTTAGTGTTCGACAACGGCGGCGCGATGGACGGCAACCTCGTGGCCGCCCTGATGAACGGCAACAACCGCAACGGCTATGGCAACGGCTACGGCTGGGAGTGGATGTGGATGATCCTGCTCTGGGCCATCTGGGGCGGCAACGGCTGGGGCGGCTTCGGCGGCCGCGGAGGCCTTTCGAACCTTCCGGCCGAGCTGAACGGCGACGCCGGGCGCCAACTGCTGATGAACGCCATCCAGGGCAACGGCACGGCCATCTCGCAGCTCTCCTCGTCGCTGGGCTGTTCCGTACAGCAGATTCAGACGGCGCTCTGCAACATTCAGGCACAGTCGGGTCTCTCGGCGCAGCAGATCATCAACGCCATTCAGGCCGGGAACTCGCAGGTCCTTTCGCAGATGGCATCCTGCTGCTGCGACGTCCGCACGGCCATCGAGCGGCAGGGCTACGAAAGCCAACTGGCAACGCTCAATCAGACCAACGCCCTGACGAGCAACGCCAACACGCAGTTCAACGTCCTCGGCTCGAAGATCGACGCCCAGACGCAGATCATCAACGACAAGTTCTGCCAGCTCGAGATGCGCGAAATGCAGAACAAGCTCGACGCCGAGCGCGCCAAGAGCGCCGCGCTGGCCGGACAGCTCTCGCAGGAGCATCAGACCGCGACGATCATGCAGTCGCAGGCCCAGGCCGTGGCTCCCGTGAACGCCGCGATCAGCGATCTGAGCAACCGCCTGGCGAAGATCGAGTGCGGCTTGCCGCCCACGACCGTGGTTCCCAATCCGCAGGTGTACGCAATGCCGGCATGCGTGGCCGCGCAGTACGGCCTGGGATTCGGATTCGGGGCTCCCGGATACGGTAACGGCTTCTGGGGTTAGTACGGAAAGGAGGTCGCTATGGCAGCATATCCTTTTCAATACGTAAACCGCAGAGGCATTCCCGTTCTGAAGACTACGGGCGTGACGGCCGAGACCACGGGCGTCGTGTTCTCCTTCCCCAACCACGCATTCGCGAATTCGTGGTATCGGGGGCTCGTGCTGGTCGAACTGGCGCAGGCCATTCCCGCCGGCACGACGGGAACGCTCCCCGTGCTCTTCGAGACAAACGGGCAGACGAAGAATCTGACGACGTACAACGGAGCGAATGTCACCGTCTCGGACATTCCGGGAACCGGTGTATTCCAGCTCTGGTACGACAAACAGACCGACACGCTGCAACTGATGACGGGAGCCGTCTGATGAGACGAAAAACAATTAACCGAAGGCGACGGGAGGGGCCCCGGTCTCTCCCCGAGCTTTCACAAAACCATTAACCGAAGATGTTTGCGAATTTAACGAAAGGCGCGCCGGTGTACGTACTGGATTTGCGCGGAACGCCCAAATACTACATGGCTACGCTCGAAGAGGCGCCGCAGCCTTATTTCCCCGCACCGGGAAACTTCCCGCCTTCGCAGCCCTCCGTCAGCTTTCCCATAGGCGACCAGAAATGGGTCGTCCCGGTGAACGCCGACATGGTGACGAAGGACGGGCTCACGGTCACCACGACACGCGAACGGCTCATCGACGCGGTGAACGCCGCGCGGCAGCAAAGCCAAAACGTCGTGGATTCCTACGAGCGGCACAAGGCTAATCTCGAGCTCTTCGACCAGATCATGCGCGAGATCAGTCCGGCGTATGCCGGGCAGGCGCAGCGGGACGAAGACATGCAGAAACTCCGCGAAGAGGTCGGACAACTGCGACAGATGCAGGCGGAATTCCTCTCGATGAAGTCGTCGCTGGACGCCTTTCTTAAATCGCAGACACCTTCCAAAACGAGCAAATGATGAGAATGTGGGAAATTGAAGGCCGGTACCGCGGTGACGGGTACGGCGAACGCGAGGAGATCGAGCGCAAGATGCGCGAAGCCTACGAGTGCGGCTACGAGGATGCGCGGCGCGAAATGCGCGGCGGATACGGAGAGCGCCACATGGGCGGCTATACGTCCGACGGCTACGGAGAACGTGGCGGGGAGTATGGCGGCGACGAGTACGGCGAGCGGCGCGGAGTGAAGGGAACGGGTCCTTATTCGCGATACCGCTATCGCTAAGTAGAATCCGGAGAGGGGAGAAATCCCCTCTCTTCAAACTTCCGAAGTATGGACAGAGAAAGACTGGATGCACACGACAGGATGCCGGACGACATTCGGGCATATCTCGAAAAGAACGGATGGTCGTTCTCGAAGAAGATGTGCGAATTCGCCGTCGGACGCATGAAGGACCGCAACGGGAAAAAGCTCGAACCCCTCACCAAAGAGCAGGTGGATAAGCTGCTCAAAACATACGAAATAGTCCTCAAGCACGAAAACGGATACGACTGCGTATATGTCGCCAACATGGCGAAGTCCGACTATTGGGGATCGTCGATCGGAGACGAGCAGCAGCTCGCACGATTCGTAAAGGACTACATCGACGACGAGGACGCCTATCCCGGGATGCCCTTCACGCGCTATTTCGCCGATCTGATCGGGTCGGGAACAAATGTGCCCTGGGACGATGTGCTGTAATCGGACGAAGTGCCGGCCTCGGCTGGCCGAAGCGTGGGTGCGGTTCGAAAAGGTATATTCGACGCTATGAAAATACGGGATTTGAGGATAGGGAAGTATGGATGGCGCGTGCGGTTCTATTTCGCCGTGCATGGCTATCATACGCGCTCTATCCTCTCCTCTTTGGAGGAGATAGAGTGTCCCGGCACGATTCTGGAACGGGTGAGGGAAAACCTCCTACGGGCGGATATGGATTCGGGGTTCACCTACTCGAACAAGACGATGCGCCGGTCCGTGGTCGTCGTGGGCCTCGCAACCTCGCAGGCGCAATTCCTCAACTCGTTCGAACACGAACTCAGACACCTCTGCGACGACATCGCAGCCGCTTCAGGAATGCCAATGCAGGGAGAGGAGGTCGCCTATCTGACCGGAGACGTGAACAGCCTGTTATGGGCCGATGTTCACGATTTCGTTTGTTGTAAATGTAATTGTCTCAAACTACAGTCGTAACAATAATAAAATGGAATACAAAATAATTGTATTCCATTTTTATTTGAATGTCGATTAAATGGTAGTTGTGTGGTTTTTGGTTCGCATTTCGTTTTGCCATAAGTTTGGCGCATTTCGTTTTTTATAAAGGCTACATTTGGATTTGGCGATTATAGTCGTATCTATAAAGGTTAAGGAGAGAGGGCCGAAAAAATGCGGTGTTTTCCTTTGACACCAACAATACTATACTAATTCACTTAATTATTAACCTGCATTGGATTTTCACAAATGCGTCAACCAATGTGTCAACCGAGAAAAAACAGCAACAGCGGGGCGCAATAAATATATGCGTCAGAGTGTGTTCCAAAGGCGTTTTTTATACAACACAAGCCATTTAGCGCACCTGCTTTGGGAGCAGGGGGTCACAGGTTCGAATCCTGTTACCCCGACTTTACGGAAAAAGCCTTTCAGATTTCTGAAAGGCTTTTTCCGTGTTTCATGCGGTGCGGCGGGCGGCGGGACTGCCGGTTCAGCTTCGTCCCACCGATTCGAGCAGGTGGCCGAAGTCCTCCTGCGGGGCGGGCATGTAGATCGAGAAGCCGAGCGCCTGTGCCGTATCGACGTTCCTGCTGCCGTCGTCGATGAAGAGCGTTTCGGCGGGTTCCAGACCGCTCGCGGCGATCATTTTCCGGAAAATCGCCTCGGAGGGCTTCAGCTCGTGCATCCGGTAGGAGAGGTAAACGGCGTCGAAATAGTACTCCATGTCGTGCCCGTCGGCCGTGAACATGCGCCGGACGAATTCCATCGAGGCCGGGTTGTTGTTCGAGAGCACGTAGGTCCGGATACCCCGGCGGCGGAGCGCCTCGATCTGGCGGAGTTTCGTGACGGGGATCGTCACCAGAAACTCCCCGTAGGCCCACGCGATCCGTTCATCCGGGACGTCGGGCGTACCCGAGAGGCGGCGCATCTCCTCGCACGCCTCGTGGAAGGTGATGTCGCCGTGTTCGAGGCGGCCGATCATCTCGGCGGGGTAGTAGGGGTTGATGAGTTCCGCCACGGCGTCCATGCCGAGCGTGCGGAACGCCGCGATGCAGCGATTCAGGTCGAGGTCCACGAGGACGCCCCCGAGGTCGAATACTACGTTTTTGATCTTTTCCATGGTTTCCGGAGCCGGAGCGGTCGGGTCCGGCGGCACAAAGATACGAAATTTTGCGTTCCGGCGCTCCGGTCTTTCAGTGCGGACGGTATTCTGCCTGCACAGGACGCATTTTTCCGGCGGGGGCGCATGCGGAAGGCGATGCCCGGAAGGGAGCGGGTGTCTGTCGTGATGCGGGTGGATGGGAACACCTGCCGCATATACGGGGAGGCGAGGAGTCGATCGGACATTGCGGGGCGTCGGCCGGACGGGCGGAGGACAGGCCGGAGGTATGGCCTTCGTAAGGGGCCTCGTGCCGGTCCGAGCTACCTCTGGAACCGCATCGTGAAACGCCGCAGCGGACGGATCGCCTGCATGGGCAGGAGTTTGCAGAGGGGAATCCAGATGCGGTTCCACCAGTCGGGGACGATCGTGCGGCGGCCC
>ENA-ORMO01002075-ORMO01002075.1-human-gut-metagenome-genome-assembly--contig:-NODE-2075-length-17687-cov-2.357078_pt1 | contig 17687 bp, 14 predicted proteins | sample MGYA00242106_ERZ509001 | MGnify/ENA primary metagenome ERZ509001 (study PRJEB26280, sample SAMEA2338736) | human gut metagenome | biome: human gut; feature: human-associated habitat; material: faeces... | reverse complement strand
GGGACAACCCGGCGGCTGCCATTGCCACCGGATGCTTTTTGAAAAAATATCCGGTGCTGTCTCTGGGAACATCCGGGGTGTTAATGTATCCAAAAGAAGAGATAAATTTTGCGGCAAAAGGAAAAAATATTCTGTTTTCTTTCGATCGAAAGAAAATGCAGATTCTGGTGCAGGGAGTGGTACAGTCTTGTGGCAGCAGTATAAACTGGTGGATACGGGACGTTCTCCATGCCGATAAATATAATGAAAAAACGAAAATCGATCCCGATCATCTGGGAAAAAATCCTCTGCTTTTTTATCCACATCTGGTGGGAGAAAAAACGATTTATGGAGATCCATCTCTGCGCGGAGCCTTCCTCGGTATGGGAACCGACACCACGCGCCGGGAGATGACCATTGCCGTGCTGGAAGGGATTGCCTTTGGTATCCGGCAGCTGGCGGAGGAAATGCAGATTCCACGAAATGAGCTGGAGCGATTAAAGGTCATTGGCGGGGGAGCAAAAAATGAGGTATGGATGCAGATTCTTGCGCACGTACTGAATGTCCCGGTAGAACAGGTGGAGACCGGAACCGGAGCCGGTTACGGGATTGCGCTGGCTGCGGCGGGAGCCGTGGGCGTAAGTACGATGGAGGAGCTGATCTCCCGTACGGTTAAGGGGAAAAATGTCTTTTATCCGAAAGAGAATAATGTTAAACTATACGAAGAGAAATATGGAAGGTATGTCAGGATTTATGATGGCATGAAACATATTTTTGAGGAAAAGAAGGAAGGATATTATGGCGAAAACTTGTGATGTATGTGGTCAGGAACTGGGGTTATTGAAGAAATTCAGATATGCCGATGGTTATATCTGTAAAGCCTGTTATGCAAAAGCCAGCCGGCAGTTTACGGAGACAATCCGGAATAAAAGTCTGCTGGAGATCCAGACGCTTTGCGGAGCAAAACGGGATGAGGAAAGTTTTGCGAACTTTAAGGTGACGGGCAAAATTGGTAATTATCTGTTATTTGATGAGGTACATCAACGGCTTTGTGTGATGAATAACCGTATGACCAATCGTCAGGTCAGTGATCCGGAGTTTTACGATGTGGCAGAACTTCGGTCCTGTCGGCTGAACTACGAGCCGCGGATGCCTCTGGAAGAGCTGGAACAAAAAGTAAACGAACAAAAAACAGAGGAAACCATCTCGTTTTTAAAAGTAGAACTTTTCCTGAAAAACGGGAAGAAAAAAGAAATCCGTCTTCTTGAAAATCCGGTACGCATTAAAAGCTTTGCTTTTCGCCAGTCTTTTCAGTTTGCCAGACGAATCTGTGCAGAGATTCAGCGTTTGATGGCAGTCCAGGAAACAGAGGAAGGAGAAAACTAATTTGAAGCAATTTACCCACATCGTCCAGTCTCCCGAGGGTCTTCATGCCCGGTCGGCTATGTTGCTGGCACAGCAGACAAAGAACATGAACAGTCAGATTTTTGTTTCCTGTAACGGAAAAACGGCAAAGGTAAAAAATATGATGGCTGTGCTTGCTTTACGGGCATTCCATGGAACAGAACTTTTCTTTTGTCTGGAGGGGCCGAAAGAAGAACAGGAAGCAAAGGCGCTGGAAGAGTTTTGTAAAAAAATGGTATAATCAGGATGAGACTTTTTTCATCCGACATGCAGGGGATGTCGTAGGAAAGGAATACGGCTTTTCCTTCATGGATTGAAGGCAAATATTTTTTATGGTATAGTATTTGCATTATTAATTGGAAATAACGGGATAACCGTTAAGCGCAGAACGAGGATATTATGTTAAGTAAAAGACAAATAGAAATTTTATTGGAATACTGTAATCATACCGGTGAATTTTTCACCGCTTCGCATTTTGCCGATCAGATGGACATCAGTTTACGGACAGTGCAGGCGGATATGAAAGAGATTCGTAACGAACTGGAAAATGAAACCTGTATGGAACTGATTTCAAAAACCTCACAGGGAAGCTGCATTATTGTAAAAGATCAGGATGAATTTTCTGCCTATGTCAATTCCCTTTATCAGGAGTTTACCACGGTATCGCTGAATTATCCAACCAGCCGGATCACGCAGATTCTTCTGCTGCTTTTAAACAGCCACCGTGCGGTGACATTCTCTTATATGGAAGAAAAATATTTTATTTCCCGCTCCACTCTGCTTAACGATCTGAAAAAAGTGGAGAAAAGACTGAAAGACTTTCATCTGGAACTGATGCGAAGCAACAACCGGGTCCTGATCGACGGCATGGAAATAAACAAACGACATTGTCTGCGGGAACAAAACCTTTATCTTGCCCATGCAAAAAATGATCAGGGCGTAATGTATATTGATGAATTACAGATTGCGAAGATAAAAAATGTGTTGATGGATACCTTTGTGGAGCATAAATATTATATTATGGACACCGATTTTAATAATCTGGTGCTGTTTTTAAATATTATGATCTGGAGAATGGGAGACGGTTTTTATATCCAGCCCAATGAGATTCAGGACAATGAATTTAAGGGAAGCAGTTATGAGCTGGCCAGGGATGTCTTCGAAGGATTGGGACATAAATTTTTTCTGCGGATTACGGAAGAAGAAGTCGCCTATCTGGCTGTGTACCTGAAAGGCCTCGGCAATAATCAGGATGAGGGAACGATTTCTCTGGAGATGGACGCCTTTATCATGGAATGTTTTGAAAAAATAAGAGACAATTACGGGTATGACTTTACCAATAATGTCAATCTGCGGATTACGCTGGCATTACATACTTTATCCCTGTGTGTTCGTTTGCAGTATGATATGCAGATGAAAAATGATATGTTGGAATACATCCGGGAGTCTTTCCCGTTGGGGTATGACATCGGCGCTTTTTTTGGGTATCAGCTTACGCAGAAATATGGAAAAAAAGTTTCGGAAGATGAGGTGGGACTGTTGGCTGTACATTTTTACAGCAGCATGATGGAGCAGAGTATGGATCGGGAAAAATTAAAAGTTCTTGTGTTTACTTCCATGAAATTAAGTTCTTCGATTTTGCTGAAACAGATTTTACTCCGCTGGTTTTCCGAAGAAATCGGAAAAATTGATTTTATTCATGAACAGGATATGGACATGGATATGCTGGATGATTATGATATTTTTCTTACCACAGAAAAAGGACAGATGTATGAGAATAATCTGGCCATGTACATTAATCCGTTTCCGGAACAAAAAGACTATTTTAATATTAAATTGAACATTGACGGTTTTCGCAATATTGACGACGTGATAGAATTATTTCATCCGGAGTTATTCTGTTCGGTACGGCAGACCAGGAAAGAAAAGGCGCTGGAGACATTGTGTCAGCTTTCCTCAGATTATTTTGAACTGGAGGGGCTGTATGAACAGGTCGTCATGCGGGAAGAAATCGGGAGTACCTTTTTTACCAAACACATTGCCATGGCTCATCCGGTCAATGCAGTGTCTTCCGATACGTTTATTTCGGTGATGTTTTCAAAAAAAGCCATTACCTGGGATGAAGATGATAATCATGCCAACCTGATCATGCTTTTACACATCGGAAAAAGTAATCCGCAGGCCTTTAAACTCTGGGAATACATGGCAAAAATATTTGCCAACCGTACCTTTGTAGACCAGTTGGAATTAAGACCGGATTATGAACATTTTATTCAACTGGTGAAGGAATCTCTGGAAACAGGAATTAATGAAAGTGAACTATAACGATCGTCAGTGCTGAGGCAAGGGGAAAACAGATGAAAAATATAGTATTGGCAAGGGTGGACGACCGGCTGATTCATGGAGAAGTGGTTTCCGTATGGGGGCCGGTGCTGAGAGTGAACCACTATATGATTATTGATGACGAAGTCGCTTCAAGTAAACTGAATAAGCGGGTGATCAAGGCCTTATGTCCGAGCAGTGCAGCATGTAGTATTTATACGGTGGAACATGGAGCCGAAGTGTTGAAGAAACCTTCAGAAAATCGAAAAGAAAAAATCATGGTGCTGGTGAAGTCACCGATCACCTTTCTGCGGCTGGTGGAAAAAGGCAACTGCTTTTCCCAGATTAATCTGGGCGGTATGGGAATGCATGACGGCAGAAAACCATTTGTAAAAAATCTTTCCTGCACAGAGGAGGAAGTACAGGCAATCCGGGCGCTGGTGGAGAAGGGGATTCACGTATTTTATCAGTTGGTTCCGGAGCAGAAAGCAACGGATATTCGCAAATACTTAGGCTGACCGGGAAGATGAGGAGGGACAATGGGGAACGTTACGATCATACAGGCAATACTCTGCGGACTGCTTTACTGGCTGTCCATAGGCAATCTTCCCTTTGTCGGGTTGTGGACATTACAAAAACCTTTTGTTTGCGGGATGCTGACCGGTTTGATTCTGGGCAATCCCGTGGAGGGCGCTTTGATTGGCGCTTCCATTAATCTGATTTATCTTGGCTTTATTTCTGCCGGGGGTTCCATGCCTTCTGACATCAGTCTGGCCGGTATTTTAGGTACGGTTTTTGCAATCAGCAATCATCTGGATACAAAGGTGGCGCTGGCTCTCGCTGTGCCTGTTGGTTTTCTGGGAACACTGGTATGGACGGGAAGAATGACTTTTGACAGTGTGTTTGTCCATAGGGCAGATCATTATGTGGAAGAGGGGGAATACCACAAAATCTGGCGGGCCAATGTGCTGTACCCGCAGATTCTGTGTTTTTTTATGACGGTGCTCCCCTGTGCGGCAGCCATTTATTATGGTGTGGATGTCGTGGATCAGATGCTTGGTTTATTTGAAGGGAGGATTCTGACCATCTTTCAGATTGCCGGAGGACTGATGCCTGCGGTGGGGATTGCGCTTACCCTTCTGAATATCTATGAAGGAGAGACCAGGGTATTTTTATTTGTGGGATTTATGCTGGCTGTGTATACAGATTTGCCTCTGCTCACGTTAGGAATCATTGCTTTGCTGACGGCCATAATCTATGTGCAGATGACCGAACAAAGAGAGCATAACAGTGGGGAAAAAGGCAGTCCGGAGGAAGAGGAACCGGAAGACGACGTCCCGGTATTTGATGCGCCGCATCGTCTGATTCCGAGAAAAGCCCTTCGCAGAGCCTGGCTGATCTGGGAGACATTTCCTCAAACCTGTTATAATTATGAGCGAATGATGGGACAGCATGTGGCCCATGTGTTTACCAAAGTGATTCCCTATCTTTATCCGGATGATCCGGTTCAACGAAAAGAAGTGATGAAGAGGGAGATAGAGTTTTTTAATATTCATGTGGAGTTTGGCGCATGTATTCCGGGGATGGCCATAGCGTTGGAGGAGATGAAGGCGCTGGGAAAAAACATACCGGGAAGTCTCATTAAAAATCTGAAAACCTCTTTTATGGGGCCGCTTGCCGGTCTGGGCGATACCATCTGGCAGGGGGTTTTTCTGCCGGTTTTGCTGGTAATCTGTATTGATGTCACCCATCTTGGCGGAGGAAATATTTATGGTGTGCTTCTTTATACCGTGGTGACGATTCTTACCGCCTGCGTGCTTTCTTATCAGAATTTTATGTTTGGCTACAAGGCCGGTTCGGAAGCAATTTTAGATTTTCTGGAAAGGGGAATGATCCCAAAAGTTATCAAAGGAGCTTCCATTATGGGCTGTATGGTCATGGGGAGTCTGATTGTCAAGTATGTAACGTGTCTGTGCGGTCTGACCATTTCTTCTTCAGTGAAGACATACAGTATACAGACACATCTGCTGGATCAGATCTGTCCCGGACTTCTGCCTCTGGCGGCGACCATGCTTTTTTATTTTCTGCTGCAAAAGAAACGATGGTCAGTGGCGCGGGTGATTGTCCTTATTTTTCTCCTTGGCATATTGGGCGGCATCACCGGAATATTGACTGTATAAAAGAAAAATGATGAACATAGTAAGAAGAAATGGAGAGAAAATGATACGATTAATTGTAAGCGATCTGGATGGAACATTACTCAATGATAAAAAAGAAGTGTCAGAAAGAACGAGAGAATATCTGAAAAGCCTGACCGCGAAAGGAATTCGCTTTGCTGCGGCCAGCGGAAGGGGCAGAGAAGATGTCAGCCTCTATTTTCAGGATTTCCCCTGTGCCATGGTGACCGATAACGGTGCGAGCGCCTATACGGAAGAAGGGGAAAAGTTGTTTTCCGAGACGCTTTCCTGCAAAGAAACTATGGAAGTGATGAAACAGATTGATCCTATTGCCTATATGCACTACTTTGTCGTTGGAAAAAATCATGTGTATGTGAAAGAAACAGAAACGGAAAGTTTTCTGGAAGAGGCGCAATATTATTTCCGTTCCCCGATCCAAAAGACAAGGGATTGGGAAAAAGTTTTTCGAGACGATGAGATCATTAAATTTTCAATCAATACCGGATGGGACGGCCGTAATGAAGAAAGGGGGATTCAGCAGATCAGAGAGCTGGGCGTTGAAGAACATTTTTCTCCTGTGTTATCCGGTGAGGGCTGGCTGGAACTGATGAAGGCCGGAGTCAGTAAGGGAAACGCCCTGCGGCGGCTGGCGGGACATTATGGGATTGCCATGGAAGAAATGCTGGTTTTTGGCGATTATCTCAACGACCTGAATATGTTGTCTGTAACTCCCAATAGTTATGCCATGTGCAACGGACACGAAGAAGTCAAAAAGCATTGCCGGTACACGACCACATATTCCAATAATGAAGACGGCGTAGTCCGGGAACTGGAAAAAATATTTGGAGAAATAGAATAAAACCTTCATTAGGGGAAGGATGGTCGTAAGCCAGCAGTGTTATAAGCCAGCAATGTTATGAGCCAGCAGCGTTACGGGAGAATACGGTATAGATAGAGTATTATATAGAGGAAAAGAGAGATTGTCTGCACATCGCATCCTGTTTTTCACAGGAAAAGCGGTGTGGGGCGGTCTCTTTTTTTTGTTATGGTGGTTCGATCACTGTCTGAATCCTTTTTTTTACATTCTAAAAAAAATAGATTAGTGTATAAATAAAAGATAAAAAAGAAAAAAATACTATACAGATAAACAAAACAGGGGAAATAGTGTATAATTATTAACACAGTATAAAGAAAAAGGCTATACAGATAAAGAAAAACATACGTTGTGTATAAAAAAAGGAGTATTTTATGAATTTGATTCACAAGAAGGATTTGTTTATAGTAAGCACAGCTGGTAAGGACAGCAAAGGAACAGGAGTTGCCTATGAAACGAAATAAGAAAGACAAAGTGTATGACTTTATTACGACGTATTCACTGGAACTGGAACATGAAGAGTACCCCAGATTTACGACAAATTTTTTATCGGAAAAATTGGGGATGCAAAGAACGAATCTGAGCAGTATCTTAAATCAACTGGTCAAAGAAGGAAAATTGGTCAAAGATAACGGGCGCCCGGTGATGTACCAATATGTCAATCTTTCGGCACAGGGAGAACAGGTTTTTGAGAAGCTGATTGGTTACGATCACTCTTTAAAAGAAGCGGTCGCTGTGGCAAAGGCAGCGGCGCTTTATCCAAAGGGAAGGGCAAGTATTCTGATCACGGCAAAACGAGGATGTGGAACACGCTATTTTGCTGAAACGGTTTTCCGGTTTGCTGTAAAATCCGGTGTAATAAAAAGCAGGAACGCTTTACTGTCTTTTGATTGTAAAGCGTATCGGGAGAATCCAGATTATCGACAGAAAATTTTATTTGGGACAGAAAAGGAAATCGGGCTTCTGCAACAGTCAAAAGAAGGGATGCTGTTGATTGAAAATATGAACATGCTCCCGGATTACGAAAGGAGGCAGTTACTTTCATCAAAAGAAAGAGGAATTATCATCTGCCGTATTTATCCGGAAACCGAGGAAGAAATCTATGGTTCGCTAAAAGAAAATACAGAATTTGAAATTCGTCTGCCATCATTAAAGGAAAGACCACTGGAAGAACGCTTTCAGTTGATCCAAAAGTTTTTCTCTGAAGAGGTATCTTATATCGAAAAAAATCTGGAAATGCAAGTGGAGGTTTTGAAGGCTCTTCTTTTATATGAAGGAAGAGACGATATTTCAGGACTGCAGAAAGATATTCATACTGGATGTGTGAACTGTTACGCTAGAAAAGGTCATGGACAGAGTAAGTTTATCGAAATATTACTTTCTGATTTTCTGCCGTATGTACGAAAAGGATTAATTTATTATAAGGTGCGTCAGGAAGAAATTGACCAGATAATTTCTGAACGATATACGTATGCGTTTACGGCGTTGACCATGTTAAAAAAGCAGGCGTGGCCAAAAGAAGTGGAAAAACAGTCGGATATTTATCAGAGCATAGATCTGCGGAAAAAACAATACAAAAAACAGGAAATCAGTGAAGAGGAGACAGACCTGTACGTATCCGCAGGCTTAAAAGAGGATTTTCAGGAATATTATCGGGGCTTAGAGGAAAAAATATCAGACAGAAAAGTACTGGAAAAAATTATTTCTGATAAATTGATCAATCTGACAGAACATTTTCTTATGGAGGCGGGAAAAGAACTGGAAACGGTATACAGTGAAAAACTGCTGTGTGCGCTTTGTATGCATATAAATGGGGCGCTGCTTCGAAATGGCACAAAACAAAGAGTTTCCAATGAGGAAATATTACGGATGACCAGAGCATATCCGGAGGAGCACCGGCGGGCAAAAACCTTCATAGAAGAGCTGGAACAAAAGTTCCAGACGAAGATGAATGTGGATGAATTAATCTTTATCATGCTGTTTTTATTGCAGGAAAAAGAGGAGAAAAAACAGGAAGTGGTGACGTTGATCGCCATGCACGGCGATCATTCGGCAGAAGCGGTGGTAAGGACCGTCAACGCCTTATCTGATGAGAATAATACGTATGCCTTTAACCTGTCTTTGGAAAAAAACATGAAAGAAGCCTACGAAGAACTGAAGCAGAGGATCGTGGATATTCATCAGGGCAAAGGCATTCTCTTCATCTATGATATGGGCTCTTTACGGACGATGGCCGAATCAATTTCTGTGGAAACGGATATTCAGATCCGGTTCGTGGAGGCGCCGATCACCCTGCTTGGAGTGGCCTGCAGCCAGAAGGCAAAAACAACGGATGATCTGGATGACATTTATGAATATTTACAGAAAAATTTTCGTAATGCAGCTTATGTGAGAAACTATGACGGCGCAACCAAAATCATGGTGATTATTTCGGATGAAGAGAAAGAAGCAGAGAAAATACAGACCTTTATTCAGGAAAATATGGACTGGAACAATGTAAGACTGCGTAAGATTGTGACAACGAGCGAAGGGTATCTGTATAATACGCTGGCGGGAATTGCCGATGAAGGGGAGATTGTCGGGATTGTGGGTCGATATGATCCGTTGTTGTCCCAGTATCGTTTCATTGACGCAGAACGCTTGCTGCAGGCAAAAAGAGCTGGTCTGGAAGAGTATCTTCAGACGCAGGAGAAAATGGATGACATAGGGGTTCAGGAAACTTATGAATATCTGAAAGAAAATTTTCCGGATCTGGATATGGATAAGGTGCAGATCCAGATGAATGCCTTTATGCAGCAGATGGAATATCTGATGGAGGTAAAACTGGATGAAGATAAGAAAATCGGTCTGATTATCCACATTGTCTGTCTGCTGGATAATATCCGAAAATCCTACACGCCATCGGTAAGTTTTATCGCATCAACAATTATTGAGAAAAATAAGGAGCTGGTTCAGGAAGTGAAAAAAATTCTGGAACCAATGGAAAAAGAATTTGACGTATATATCAATGATACGGAGATTGCAGCGATCATTTCGATTATACGGGAATAGGAGAAAAGGATGACCAGAGAAGATTTAAATAATATCAGTTTTGAAATCGTCGCATATTCAGGAGAAGCACGTTCTCATTTATTATTGGCGCTGGAAAAGGCAAAAAGCGGAAAATTCGCAGAATGTGACGCGCTGATTGCCAGTGCGGAAACTTCGCTGAAAGAGGCGCACGATGCTCAGATGGATGTGATGAAAGAAGAAGCGAACAGTGGAACGATCAACATGGGCTTTATCATGACCCATGCCCAGGATCATCTGATGACTTCCCTTTTGCTGAAAGATATTATCGGTACGCTGATTGATGTTTATCGCAAATAATCCATGCGTGGAGAGGGAGTAAATATGAATAAATTAATTAGATCAATCGAAAAATTAAAACCATATTTTGATGTGATTGCAAGAAATAAGTATTTAAAAGCGATTAAAGACGGATTTATCGCCGCGATGCCCATCGTTTTATTTTCCAGTATCTTTATGCTGCTGGCCTACGTGCCTAATATTTTTGGATTTTACTGGAGCGAGACGGTAGAAGCCTTTTTGATGAAACCTTATAATTATTCCATGGGAATCCTTGGTTTGGTGGTAGCGGGAACGACCTGTTATAATCTGACGAAATCTCTGAACAGGGATATGCCGGTGGATCGGCAGATCAATGCTATTTCCACCATGATGTGTGCCATGATCGGTTTTCTTGTTCTGGCTGTGGATTCCATAAAAAATGGATTTGCTTCGGAGTACATGGGTTCTAAGGGATTACTGACTGCCTTTTTGGTGGCGTTCTTTGTTGCCAATGTGTACAAATTTTTTATTAGAAAAAATATTACGATTAAAATGCCCGATGCGGTACCGCCGAATATCTCCCAGACGTTTAAGGATATTCTTCCTTTTGCGGCATGTATACTCATACTGACGGTCTTTGATTTCTTTTTCAGAAAAACCTTTGCGATGTGTTTTGCACAGGGTGTTATTCAGGTATTCCAGCCGTTGTTTACCGCAGCGGACGGTTACGTGGGACTGGCGATCATTTACGGGGCAATGGCCATGTTCTGGTTTGTTGGTATACAGGGACCGGCCATCGTGGAGCCTGCTGTAGCGGCGATTTATTATGTGAATATCTCCAATAACCTGGGATTATTTCAGGCGGGAGAACATGCCGGAAACATTTTAACGCCTGGTGTGCAGATGTTTGTCGCCACTCTGGGCGGTACGGGCGCAACATTTATGATTGCCCTGATGTTTGCCTTTCTGGCAAAATCCAAAGAGTTGAAGGCCATTGGACGGGCTTCCTCTATTCCGGTGATGTTTGGTGTAAATGAACCCATATTATTTGGCGCACCGTTGATTTTAAATCCGGTATTTTTCGTTCCGTTTATTCTGGCGCCAATCTTAAACGTATGGCTGTTTAAATTCTTTGTAGATTTCCTTGGTATGAACTCCTTTATGTACATTCTGCCATGGACAACGCCCGGTCCGTTAGGTTTGTTTTTAGGCTGTGGTATGGGAATAAAAGTCGCAGTTCTGGCTGTCTTGCTTCTGGTGATGGATTTTGTGATTTACTATCCGTTTTTTAAAGTGTACGATCACCAGAAATGCCAGGAAGAAAAGGAAAAAGGAATAGAAGCCGTTGTCGAGGAAGAAAAACAGATAGAAGTGGATGCAGATACTTTAAAATCAAAACGGATTCTTGTCCTTTGTGCAGGCGGCGGAACATCCGGCCTTCTGGCCAATGCCCTGAAAAAAGCGGCAGAAGAAAAAAATATCCCATTAATTTCTGCTGCAGGAGCTTATGGCGCACATATGGATATTATGAAGGATTATGATCTGGTGATTTTGGCGCCGCAGGTAGCTTCTTTTTATGAAGATCTGAAAAAAGACACGGATCGTCTGGGCATTAAATGCGTAGCCTGTGCGGGAAAACAGTATATTTCCCTGACCCGTGATCCCGAAGCAGCGCTGAAATTTGTATTTCATATTTTAGAAGGAGAAGATGAAGCATGAGATTACCGAAAGATTTTATTATGGGCGGCGCAACGGCAGCCTACCAGTGTGAAGGAGAGACCAGAACCCACGGAAAGGGCAAAGTAGCCTGGGATGATTATCTGGAACAACAGGGATGGTTCAGTCCTGATCCTGCCAGTGATTTTTACCATCAGTATCCGGTGGATCTTGCGTTATGTAAAAAATTTGGCATAAATGGTATACGAATATCCATCGCATGGTCAAGGATTTTTCCAGATGGAGAAGGTAAGGTAAATCCGGAAGGTGTGGAGTTCTATCACCATCTTTTTCAGAAATGCCGAGAAAATGGAGTGGAACCATTCGTTACGCTGCACCATTTTGATACGCCGGATAAACTGCATAAAAAAGGAGATTTTTTAAATCCCCATACCATTGACTGCTTTGAACGCTATGCAGAATTTTGCTTTAAAGAATATCAGGAAGAAGTAGACTACTGGTTTACCTTTAATGAAATCTGGCCGGTTTCTTCCGGGCAGTATATTACCGGTACGTTTCCTCCGGGAGAAAAATATGACCTTGTAAAAGCAGTAGAGTCCATGCATGGGATGATGACCGCCCATGCCAGAGCAGTCATGGCGTTTAAAACAGGGGGATATAAAGGAAAAATCGGCATCATCCATTCGCTGGAAACCAAATATCCTTTTGATGAAACCAAACCGGAAGACGTGCTGGCGGCACAAAGAGAAGACGCTTTGTCGAACCAGTTTTTACTGGACGCCACGTTCCTTGGTTATTACAGTGAAAAGACACTGGAACATATACGGTATCTTTTTAATCTGGAAGGACAGACCTTTATGCCGGAAAAGGCAGATATGGAGGTAATCAAAGCCGCCGCGCAGCATAATGATTATCTGGGAATTAATTATTATCAGAGCCATTTTATCAGACATTATTCGGGCGAAAGTCAGATCCATCATAACGGAACCGGTGCGAAAGGAACTTCGGTTTTCCGGTTAAAAGGAATCGGGGAGCATATGTTTAAAGAAGGCATCGACCGCACAGACTGGGATTGGCTGATTTATCCCGAGGGACTGTATGATATGACCATGCGGATTAAAGAACAGTATCCAAACTATAAGGCCATCTATATCACGGAAAATGGTATGGGTGATAAAGATAAACTGGAAAAGGGAACAGTAGAAGATACGGCGCGGATCGAATACATCCAACGCCATTTGCAGTGGATTGCCAAAGCGATCGCCGAGGGTGTTGAGATCAAAGGGTATTTTGTCTGGTCGCTTATGGATATGTTCTCCTGGTCCAATGGATATAACAAACGATACGGATTATTTTATGTGGATTTTGCCACACAGGAACGGTATCCAAAACAGTCGGCCTACTGGTATAAAACAGTCAGCGAAACAAAAGAGGTGTAACGTATGGAAGAGTATAGGGGTGTCATTTTTGACTTTAACGGAACATTGTTTTTTGACAATGACAAACATATTCTGGCCTGGAACGAGGTGTCAAGACGTATTCGGGGCTGCGATATTTCCGAAGAGGAACTGCATGGAAAATTTAACGGAACGCCCAACGATCAGATTATCCGCTACATGACAGGCGGAGAAGCATCGTTGGATGAGGTGAAAAAATATTCTCGACAAAAAGAAGAATTTTATCGAAAATACTGTAAAGCTGATCAGAGCAGTTTTCATCTGGTCAAAGGGGCAGAGGAATATTTCCAATGGCTCAGGGCAAATGACATCCCTTATACCATTGCCAGCGCATCCATCAGGGAAAATATAGATTTCTTTCGGGAATCCTTCCATCTGGACGACTATATTCCTCCTTCATGGTTAGTCTATGACGATGGTTCCTACGAAGATAAAATACAGATGTTTCTGGATGCGGCAAAAAAAATCGGCGTGGCTATACAGGATATATTGATTATTGAAGATTCTTTTTCAGGAATCCGCAATGCCTATGCGGCGGGTTGCCGCAAAATCCTTGTGGTATGTGAAAAAGAAAAAAGCGGGGAATACGAAAAACTTCCCGGCGTAATTGGCACGATGCAGGATTTTACAGCAATTTTATAAAATAACCCTTTCAGGAGCATAACTTTATGTTGTCCTAAAAGCCGTTCTTTCATCAGAAAGTGCGGCTTTTTTTCTGGAAGATTGCCTTCTGCTCTTTAAATAATCTTAATACAATCTTAATACAAGGATATATTTGCTTATACAAATTTTATGCATTACCAGATATAATAAAGATGCGATAAAGATAAAATAAAAGCAGAATATAATACAGGCAGGTAAAGAAAATGTTGTGGAAAAATGATAAGAACAGACACAGGCATGTGTCATCCTTTCAGGTCATTATTTTAGGATTTATGATGGTTATTTTGCTGGGCAGTCTGTGTCTGATGCTGCCCTTTGCAACCAGAAATGGGCAGGGGGCGTCCTTTATGGACGCGCTGTTTACTTCGACATCGGCCGTTTGCGTAACAGGTCTGGTGGTGCATGATACGGCCACATACTGGTCTGTTTTCGGACAGACGGTCATCCTGTTTCTGATTCAGATTGGCGGTATGGGCGTGGTGACCATCGGCGTCTCCATTGCCATTTTTTCCGGTAAAAAGATCAGTCTGATGCAGAGAAGTACCATGAGCGAGGCGATTTCCGCTCCACAGGTGGGAGGAATTGTTCGGATGACGGAATTTATCCTGAAGACAACGCTGGCGGTAGAACTGTTTGGGGCAGTGCTGATGGCGCCGGTGTTTTGCCGGGATTTTGGCCTGATGCAAGGAATATGGTACGCTATTTTTCACTCAATTTCCGCTTTTTGTAATGCAGGATTTGATTTGATTGGAGTACGGACACCGTTTTCATCGCTGACCACCTATTCAACGCAGCCCGTCATTAATCTGACCATTATGGCGTTGATCATTATCGGAGGTATCGGTTTTTTTACCTGGGAAGATGTGGGAAGGAATCGATGGCATCTGGCGAAATACCGGATGCAAAGTAAAGTGATTTTATCCATGACGGCCATGCTGATCATCTTTCCGGCGCTCTGGTTTTTCTTTTGTGAATTTTCCGATCTGCCGTTGGGAGAGCGGATCTTAAACAGTTTCTTTCAGTCGGTGACGCCGAGAACCGCCGGATTTAATACCGCAGATCTTACCCTGCTCAGCGAAGTGGGGCAGTTGCTGATGGTAATGCTTATGTTGATTGGCGGTTCGCCGGGATCTACTGCCGGGGGAATGAAAACAACGACGATTGCAGTACTGGGATCGTCGGCGCTGGCGGTATTTCGCCAGAAAGAGCATGCGCATTTTTTCCGGAGACGTATTCCCGGAGAAGCCATTCGCAATGCCGGAACCATTTTGATGATGTATCTTATTTTATTTTTATTTGGGGGAATGTTTATCAGTTTCCGGGAAGGGATACCGGTTTTGTCGGCGCTGTTTGAAACAGCTTCCGCCATTGGAACCGTAGGATTGACGCTGGGCATTACGCCGGGTCTGAGCCTGGCGTCCAGACTGGTGCTGATCGTGCTGATGTTTTTTGGACGGGTTGGCGGTCTGACATTGATTTATGCCACCATTTCCAGCAGACAGGGAAGAGCAACGGCATTTCCACAGGAAAAGATTACCGTGGGCTGACTGCCGAAAGGAGAAAAACAATGAAATCTATTTTATTAATCGGTCTTGGAAGATTTGGAAGGCATGCCGCCATGAAACTGGATGAACTGCATCATCAGGTGATGGCTGTGGATATGGATGAAAAACGTGTGGAAGCTGTGCTTCCCTATGTGACCAACGCCCAGATTGGGGATGGAACAGATGAAGATTTTCTGCGATCCCTTGGAGTAGGAAACTTTGATGTCTGCATCGTAGCAATAGGAGATAATTTTCAGAGTTCGCTGGAAACGACGTCTTTGCTGAAGGAATTGGGGGCAAATTTTGTGGTTTCCAGAGCGGCAAGAGACGTACAGGCGAAATTTCTTCTGCGCAACGGAGCAAACGAAGTAGTTTACCCGGAAAAACAGCTGGCAGAATGGACAGCTATTCGTTTCAGCGCCGATCATATTTTTGATTACGTGGAGCTGGATGGAGAACATGCGATTTTTGAGGTATCCATACCAAAAGACTGGTGTGGAAAAACCGTCGGGCAGTTAAATGTAAGAAACAAATATAATATTACGATCATGGGATTGAAACACGAAGGTAAGATGAAATTAAATGTCAGTACCGACACCGTTTTACCAGGAGACGATACCATGCTGGTGCTGGGAAATATACGGGATATTCAGAAATGTTTCCATATTTAAAATAAAAAGTAAGGGAACTAAATTGCGCAGAAAGAAGAAGATGGGATGAGCGAAGTTATTTTGGTGGTTGTGGCGTCTGGCGTACTTGTGGCAGGCTATATGTTGATGGGAAAACTGGGTCGATTTCTTATAAACAGCCATCGGCAGATGAAAAAAGAAGAGGAAGATTCGGCATTATTTTTTTCCAGGTTTTTAAATAGCCGGGAGGAAGAAAAGGGAAAGGCGGCGGAAAAAGAAAAGGAAAGCAAAGAAGGAAACCGAAAAACAGAACATATTCTTGTCTGCCTTTCCTCGGCGCCGTCCAATGCCAAAATCGTGCGGATGGCGGCTAAAATGGCAGAAGCTTTTGATGGAAGCTTTACCGCTTTGTTTGTGAAAACTCCGGATTTTTCTCTAATGTCGGAAGACAGCCTGCAAAGGCTGCAGGCCAATATGCATCTGGCGCAGAATCTGGGAGCAAAGATCGAAGTGGTCTATAGCGATGATATTTCTTTTCAGATTGCAGAATTTGCCCGGTTGTCCGGCGTGACCAAGATTGTGCTTGGCCGGCGGGCGGCCGCAAGAACCCATTTTTTCAGCAAACCTGCGCTGACAGAAAAATTAATTCTTCACGCACCGGATATGGATATTTATATCATTCCGGATTCCGTCTCGGAAACAACGATTTATAAGGAACAGGGAACCGGAAAGGGACGCGGCGTGGTTTTTTCTGCCGCTGACATTGCCAAAAGCATAGGGATTTTGATTGCTGCCAGTTGTATAGGTTTTTTCTTTTATAACTTAGGAATAAAAGAGGCGAATATTATTACCATCTATGTATTGGGAGTTCTGGTGACGGCGCTGGTGACGCAAAACCGGATATACAGCCTGATTTCTTCGGTGGTCAGCGTACTGGTTTTTAATTATCTGTTTACTGTGCCAAGATTTACCCTGCATGCCTACGATCCGGGGTATCCGCTGACCTTTGGCGTGATGTTTCTGGCGGCTTTCATGACCAGTACGCTGGTCATGCGATTAAAAAATCACGCCAGACAATCCGCGCTGGTCGCATTCCGTACAAGGATTTTATTTGATACAAATCAGCTATTGCAGCAGGCCAGAGAAAAGGATGCGATTATTTCTGTGACCGTACAGCAATTGATGAAGTTGTTAAAACGGGATATTGTCGTATACCAGACAGAAAAGGACAGCCTGGGTGAACCGCAGGTGTTTTTACAGGACGAGGAGCTGACCGGGAAAGCCGGTTACCTATCCGGGGAGGAATGTCAGGTAGCCCTTTGGACCTGTAAAAATAATAAACATGCGGGAGCAACGACAACGACTTTCCCAGAAGCCCGATGCCTTTATCTTGCCATCAGGGTGAACGATAATGTCTATGGCGTTATTGGTATTGGCATGGAAAAAGGCTTGCTGGATGCGTTTGAAAATAGTATACTGCTGTCTGTGTTGGGGGAATGTGCTCTGGCGCTGGAAAATGAGAAAAATACCAGAGAAAAAGAAGAAGTAGCAGTTCTGGCCAAAAACGAACAGCTTCGCGCGAACCTTCTTCGTGCCATTTCCCATGATCTGCGAACGCCGCTGACCACCAT
>ENA-ORMO01002074-ORMO01002074.1-human-gut-metagenome-genome-assembly--contig:-NODE-2074-length-17688-cov-6.585607_pt1 | contig 17688 bp, 20 predicted proteins | sample MGYA00242106_ERZ509001 | MGnify/ENA primary metagenome ERZ509001 (study PRJEB26280, sample SAMEA2338736) | human gut metagenome | biome: human gut; feature: human-associated habitat; material: faeces... | reverse complement strand
GAGCTGAAGGCCCACCACGCCCGCCGGCTGGAGGACACCCTGCGGACCGTGGAGAAGGCGCCGGGCCTCACCGCCTATCAGATCGCAGGCCGGATGCGTTGGAGCATCCGCTGCCGGAACTGGGCGGATTTTCCCCTGGCGCAGAAGTTCTTTGCCGTGGGAGAGGCCCTGGCCCATCTAGACCATCTGGAGGCCCAAGGGCGGGTCTTCCGCCAGGAGATACATGGAAAACGGGTATATTTCGCCGGCGTGGGCGACAAAATATGAATGATAAAGGAGATGCTTCAAATGGAAGTGAAAGAGATTCTGAGCAAGTGCGACCACACTCTGCTGGCCCAAACGGCCACCTGGAAGGAGATCCAGGCCATCTGCGACGATGGTATGAAGTACGGCTGCGCCAGCGTCTGCATCCCTGCCAGCTATGTCAAGCAGGCGGCGGAGTATGTGGCGGGAAAGCTGCCCATCTGCACGGTGATCGGCTTCCCCAACGGGTATGACACCACCGCCGCCAAGTGCTTCATGGCCACGGACGCCGTGGAGAACGGCGCCGAGGAGGTGGACATGGTCATCAACCTGGGCTGGGTGAAGGATCAGAAGTGGGACGACCTGCTCGCCGAGATCAAGGCCGTGAAGGCCGCCTGCAAGGGCAAGCTGCTGAAGGTCATCATCGAGTGCTGCTTCCTCACAGACGAGGAGAAGATCAAGATGTGCGAGATCGTCACCGCCTCCGGCGCGGAGTATATCAAGACCTCCACAGGCTTCGGCACCGGCGGCGCCACCCGGGAGGACGTGGCCCTTTTCGCCAAGCACGTGGGCCCCAACGTGAAGATCAAGGCCGCCGGCGGTATCGCCGACCTGAAGGACGCGGAGGACTTCATCAACCTGGGTGCCTCCCGCCTGGGCACCAGCCGCATCGTCAAGGCCGTGAAGGCCATGGAAGAGAAATAAGGAGGAAATGAAAGCATGGGAACTCCCCATAACGAGGCGGCCCAGGGGGCCTTTGCCAAGACCGTTCTGATGCCCGGCGATCCGCTGCGGGCCAAATTCATCGCGGAGACCTTTCTGCAGGACGCGAAGCTGGTGAACAACGTCCGGGGCGTCCAGGGCTACACCGGCACCTATCAGGGCACGCCTGTGTCCGTCATGGCCTCCGGCATGGGGATGCCCTCCATCGGCATTTACTCCCATGAGCTGTTCCACTTCTATGATGTGGACAACATCATCCGGGTGGGCAGCGCCGGTGCCATCTCCCCCCAGCTGAAGGTGCGGGACGTGGTGTTCGGCCAGGGCTCCTGCACGGACTCCAACTACGCCCACCAGTTCGGCCTGGGCGGCACCTTCGCCCCCATCGCGGACTTCACCCTGCTGGAGACCGCCGTGACGGTAGCCCGGAAGCTCGGCATCGAGCCCCATGTGGGCAGCCTGCTCAGCTCCGACGTGTTCTACAACAAGGCGGGCAACACTCTGGACTGGGGCAAGATGGGCGTGCTGGCCGTAGAGATGGAGAGCGCGGCCCTGTACTGCAACGCCGCCGAGGCGGGCAAGCGGGCCCTGGCCATCTGTACCATCTCCGACAGCTTGATTACCGGCGAGGAGCTGCCTGCCGCCGACCGCCAGACCACCTTCACCCAGATGATGGAGATCGCCCTGGGCGTTGCTGTGGAGATGGAGAAGAAGTAAGGCGAGTTCAAAAAAGAAGAATCAGACCCCGCGGCCACGCAGGGGAAGCATGAAGGGGGACGTTGAGTCCCCCTTCATAGTTAATCGGCCCGCCGCAGCGGCGACTTTCGGCAAAGGTGAAAGCGGGAGGCCCGCCGGCAAAGCCGCCGGGCCGGGACGCGGAGCATCTTTTCCATATTTTCCCGGTCCGGCACAGGCCGAACCTCTCCGGGAAATGACCGGTGACAATGGAAACAGAGCCGTGACAAACCACAGCAAAAATTTTGCAGAATTGGTTCTGCTTTTTACAAAACCGTAAAAAAGATATCCGAAATTCATAAAAATTTCAACAAAATGTGGCGAAAAAGAAAACAATTTGGAAATGCGGTTGCAATCCTCAGGAAGAGTTGTTATAATGGGCCTGACCCGTTGAGGTCATCCTGCGCGGAGAGATTTTCGCGCGGATAACAAAACGAAGGAAGGTAGATTCCAATGAAGAAGTTTCTTGCATTGCTCCTGGCATTGGTGATGTCCCTGTCCCTGGTCGCCTGCGGCGGCGGGGACGACACCGCCGCTGACGGGGGCGCCGATGCGGAGGATGGCGGCAACGCCGAGACCGCCGCTTATCAGGTGGCTATGATTACTGACTACGGCGATATCACCGACCAGTCCTTCAACCAGACCACCTATGAGGCCTGCCAGGAGTTCTGTGACGCCGAGGGCCTGCAGTTCGAGTACTACAAGCCCGCCGGTGACTCCACCGCCGAGCGTGTGGCCATGGTGGACGCCGCTGTGGCTGACGGCTACAACGTCATCGTGATGCCCGGCTACGCCTTTGCCGAGACCATCAAGGAGACCGCGGAGCTGTATCCCGACGTGACCTTCATCGCGCTGGACGTGGCACAGGGCGATCTGGGCGAGGACTACACCGTGCCCTCCAACGTGTACTGCGCTGTGTATCAGGAAGAGCTGTGCGGCTACATGGCCGGCTACGCCGCCGTGAAGCTGGGCTACACCCACCTGGGCGTGCTGGGCGGCATGGCCGTTCCCGCCGTGCAGCGGTTCGGCTATGGCTTCGTGCAGGGCGCTGACGCCGCTGCCGTGGAGATGGGCATCGCCGACCAGGTCGTGATGGAGTATGCCTATGGCAACCAGTTCTATGGCGACAGCGATATCACCGCCTACATGGACAACTGGTATCAGACCCTGGGCGTGGAGGTCGTCTTCGCCAGCGGCGGCGGCATCTACACCTCCGCGGCTGAGGCTGCTGCCAAGGTCGGCGGCAAGCTGATCGGCGTGGACGTGGACCAGTCCGCCAACATCGACACCTATGGCGAGGGCATGTGCGTGACCTCCGCCATGAAGGGTCTGGCCGAGACCGTCAAGCACATGCTGGGCGAGGTCGTGGCAGGCAACTTTGCCAACTACGGCGGCCAGGTGGAGACCCTGGGCCTGGTGAACGGCGATGATCCCACCGCCAACTATGTCCAGCTGCCCATGGAGACCACCCAGTGGGGCGACGGCTTCACCCAGGACGACTATAAGGCCCTGGTGAAGGCCATGTACGACGGCGATGTCACCGTTTCCAACGACATCTCCGCCATGCCCGCAACCACCATCACGGTGAACTTTGCCGGCAACATCAAGTAAGGATCAGAGTCTTTGCAGGAAGAGGACGGGAGCAATCCCGTCCTCTTTTTTTGCCTCTGGACAAATTTTACAAAACAAACCTGATATTCCTGCATTTTTTCTTTGAAATATTCCGGAAGATATAGTACAATAAATACACTATACAAGAGGAGGAGGGCGGTAAGCTTGGAACAGCCATATGCCATTGAAATGCTGAATATCACCAAGCGCTTTCCGGGAATTGTCGCAAACGACAACATCACGCTCCAACTGAAACGGGGCGAGATCCACGCGCTGTTGGGAGAAAACGGCGCCGGAAAGTCCACGCTGATGAGCGTGCTGTTCGGCCTGTACCAGCCGGAGGAGGGCGTCATCAAAAAAGACGGCCAGGTGGTGCAGATCAAGGACCCGAACGATGCAAACGCACTGGGGATCGGCATGGTCCACCAGCACTTCAAGCTGGTGGAATGCTTTTCCATTTTGGACAACATCATCCTGGGCGTGGAACCCTGCAAGAACGGCTTCCTGCAGAAGCAGGAGGCCCGGGAGAAGGTCCTGGCCCTGTCGGAGAAGTACGGCCTGCAGGTGGACCCGGACGCACTGGTGGAGGATGTCACCGTGGGCATGCAGCAGCGCACGGAGATCCTGAAGATGCTCTACCGGGACAATGAGATCCTGATCTTCGACGAGCCCACCGCTGTGCTGACGCCGCAGGAGATCGACGAGCTGATGCAGATCATGAAGAATCTGGCGGCAGAGGGCAAATCCATCCTGTTCATCTCCCACAAGCTGAATGAGATCATGTCCGTGGCGGACCGCTGCACGGTCCTGCGGAAGGGCAAATACATCGGCACGGTGAACATCGCCGAGACCAGCCGTGAAGAGCTGTCCCGCATGATGGTGGGCCGGGACGTGGAGTTCGCAGTCCACAAGGAGCCCTCCAAGCCCAAGGATCCCATCCTGGTGGTGGAGGGTATGACCGTGGCCTCCAAGCTCCATAACAACAATGCTGTGAAGAATATTTCCTTTACGGTCCGGGCGGGAGAGATTGTCTGCATTGCCGGTATTGACGGCAACGGCCAGACGGAGCTGATCTACGGCCTGACGGGCCTGGAGCCCCTGGAGTCCGGCAAGATTACGCTCTGCGGCCAGGACATCACCCGCGCCCCCATCCGGCAGCGGTCTCTGCTGGGCATGAGCCACATCCCGGAGGACCGCCACAAGCACGGCCTGGTGCTGGACTACACCCTGGAGGACAACATGGTGCTCCAGCGGTACTTTGAGCCTCAGTTCGTCAGCAAGGCGGGCTTCCTGAAGCGCAAGGCCATCCGCGAGTACGCCAACCGCCTGATCGAGCAGTACGACGTCCGCTCCGGCCAGGGGCCTGTCACAGTGGCCCGCAGCATGTCCGGCGGCAACCAGCAGAAGGCCATCATCGCCCGGGAGATCGACAAGGACCCGGAGCTGCTGATCGCCGTGCAGCCCACCCGCGGCCTGGACGTGGGCGCCATCGAGTATATCCACAAGCAGATCGTGGCCCAGCGGGACGCCGGCAAGGCGGTGCTGCTGGTGAGCTTGGAGCTGGACGAGGTCATGTCCCTGTCCGACCGTATCCTGGTGATCTATGAGGGCGAGATCGTGGGCGAGCTGGACCCCAAGACCACCACGGCGGAAGAGATGGGCCTGTACATGGCCGGCGCCAAGCGGAAGGGGGCTTGAGAAACCATGAGACAAGAAAAATCATCCCTCCTGCGGAACAAGGGATTCCAGTCCCTGCTGGCATCCCTGCTGTGCATCGTGCTGGGCCTGCTGATCGGCTACATCGTGCTGCTGATTATCAACCCCGCCGGCGCGGGAGAGGCCATCCGCACCATTGTGGAGAACTTCCTGTACTATCCCAGCGCCGCGGCCCGGCTGCGGTATCTGGGCAACACGCTGGTGAAGACCGCGCCGCTGCTGATGTGCAGCCTGTCGGTGCTGTTCGCCTATAAGGTGGGCCTGTTCAACATCGGCGCCGCCGGCCAGTACGTCATCGGCGCCGGCGCCAGCCTGTACTGCGCCCTGGGCTTCGGGCTGCCCTGGTACGTGTGCCTGTTGGCGGCTATTGCTGCCGGTGCGGTGCTGGGCGCCATCTCCGGGCTCCTGAAGGCGTACCGCAATGTGAATGAGGTCATCTCCTGCATCATGCTCAACTGGATCAGCCTGTATCTGGTGAACGCCCTGCTGTCCCAGGTGAAGGAGACAGCCAGTCCCTACACCTTCACCCTGAGCAGCACGAATCCCGACGCCATCCTGCCCTCTCTGGGCCTGGGCGCCCTGTTCTCCGACAACCAGTATGTGACCATCGCCATCCCCCTGACGGTGATCGTGGCCGTGGGCATCTGGGTCCTGCTGGAGAAGACCAAGCTGGGCTATGAGCTGCGGGCCACCGGCTGCAACAAGTTTGCGGCCAAGTACTGCGGCATGAAGGAGAAGCGAAACATCATCCTCACCATGGCCATCGCCGGCGGCCTTGCCGGCATGGGCGCGGCCACGCTGTTCCTCACCGGATTCGAGCAGTGGCAGGTCACGCAGTCCGCAGTGCCGGCCATGGGCTTCAACGGCATCGCCGCCGCCTTCCTGGGCGGACTGAATCCCATCGGCGCTATCTTCTCCTCGTATTTCATTCAGCACATCACCAACGGCGGCGCGTATGTGGACAAGACCATGTACTCCGCCCAGATCTCCGATCTGATCTCCGCCCTGATTATCTACCTGTGCGGCTTCGTACTGTTCTTCAAGGTCTTTATGAACAGCCGGCTGGACCGGCGGGATGAAAAGCGGCGGGCAAAGGAAGACCGGCCCGGCTCTGAGGAAGGAGGGAAGGCGTAATGTTACTGCTGCTGCAATACACGCTGATTTTCGCCTCCGTCCTGCTGCTGGTGGCGCTGGGCGGCTGCTTCTCTGAACACTCCGGCGTCATCAACATCGGCCTGGAGGGCATCATGGTCATGGGCGCCCTGGGCGGTGCGCTGATGATGAAGTTCCTGCCTGCAGGCACCTCCGCCTTTGTGGTGGTGCTGTTGACGGTGCTGGCCAGTATCCTGCTGGGCATGATCTACTCCCTGCTGCTGGCGGTGGCGGCCGTGAACTTCAAGGCGGACCAGACACTGGTGGGCACGGCCATGAACCTGCTGGGCACCGCCGCGGCCACCGTGTTCGTGAAGGCCATGAACACCGCCGCCGATCCGGACAACGTGTCCTCCACCATCCAGTACCTGGACGGCCGCAAGGCATTCCTGGTGAACATCGGCGGCTTTGAGTTCAACTGGTGCATGCTGCTGGCGGTGATCGCCCTGGTAATCGCCTATGTGGTGCTGTACAAGACCCGCTTCGGCCTGCGGCTGTGCGCCTGCGGTGAGCATCCCCAGGCAGCGGATTCCGTGGGCATCAACGTCTACCGGATGCGCTACGCCGGCGTACTGATCTCCGGCGTGCTGGGCGGCCTGGGCGGCATTGTGTATATCATCGCGGGCGTCAGCGAGTGGAAGTTTGAAAACGGCGTGGCCGGTTTCGGCTTCCTGGCCCTGGCGGTGATGATCTTCGGCCAGTGGAAGCCCACCCGCATCGCCCTGGCGGCGCTGTTGTTCGGCTTCTTCCGGGCCCTGGGCAATGTGTACAGCGGCTTCGACCTGCTGAGCAATCTGAACCTGCCCAGCTCCGTGTATAACATGCTGCCCTATGTCATCTCCCTGGTGGTGCTGGCCTTCACATCTCAGAAGTCCCGTGCCCCCAAGGCGGAGGGCATTCCCTACGACAAGGGCCAGCGGTAATTCCATCACAAAACGGAATTTCACGACAAAATATGCCTCCCTGTTATCGGCTTCGACAACAGGGAGGCTGTTTTTATCCCAGCACGTAGCCCACCAGCAAAGCGGCCAGCAGCAGGGAGAAGGCACTCTGCACCACCTTGCCCAGGAAGCAGTTCCGCAGCCGCAGGCCGCTGCCCTCCAGCACCGCCAGCGTCTGACACAGGACCGAGAGGCCGCCCCAGCCCGCTGCTGCCGCCGCCAGAAGAAAGCCGAAGGCATCAGCTGTCAGCAGGGGCGTCAGGGAGAAGAGCTCCAGCGCCGCCACCAGGACCGCCCCCAGGCGGCCGCCCATGGCGGTGAGAGGCTGCGCCAGCACATAGAAGAACACCACGAAGGCGCACACGGACAGAATCCCGGCAAGCGAGGACCGGACAGCCCCGGTGAAGGCCTCCGCAAAGCTGACAGCCTGGAAAGGAGGATGCCTTGTCAGTTCCTGCCGGGAAGCGGATTTTCCGCTGCCCCGAAACACCAGTCCCGTCAGAAGGGCGGAGAGCACATGGATCAGCCACAGCCACACCCCGGCCCGCACACTGCCGAACACCCCCACGCCCAGCACACTGATGAGGAACACCGGATTGGAGTTGTTGCAGAAGGCCAGCAGCCGCTCCGCCTCCTCCCGGGAGACCAGATTTTCCCGGTAGAGGTCTGCTGCCGTCTTGGCGCCGATGGGGTAGCCCCCCACCAACCCCAGCACCAGCGCAGCACTGCCAGCACCGGGGACCCGGAACAGCGGCTCCATCAGCCCCGCCAGCCAGGGGGCGGCCAGCTCCCCGAACCCCAGAGCCAGCAGCGCTGAGGAGGCCACCAGGAAGGGGAACAGGGAGGGGACCACGGAACGGGCACAGAGGGCCAAAGCTTCCGCCACACTGTCCCGCACGGCCCCGGCGTCCGCCAGAAACCACACCAGCAGGCCGCCGAGGCACAGGCAGGCCAGTATCCGCCATCGAATCCGCATCCCGCATCACCTCTCCACACCCTATGCCGGAGCGGGGGACACTATGCCCCCGGCATGTTGCGGGACGTTTGTGCATACAGTCGGGAAGAGGTGAACGTATGGAGCGGAATCGAAAGGACCGAAACGGCGGCGTGCTGGACACGGTGGCGGAGCTGTTCGACCTGCCGGCAGATCTGGTGGCGGGCCTGCCCCACCTGGAGATGATGGGCAGCCGCCAGCTGTATCTGGAGCACCACACAGGCATCCTGGCGTACAGCGACGAGCAGATCGACGTAAACACCACCGGCGGCGTGCTGCGGGTCCGGGGCGCCCGCCTGGCCCTGATGGCCATGACGGCGGAGGAGCTGCGGATCGGCGGGGACATTGCCGCCGTGGAGTGGGTGAGGTGACACCATGCTGAATCAGATCGTCAACCGGCTCCAGGGCCAGGTCCGGATCCGGGTGGAGACCCCCTTTCCAGAGCGGGTGCTGAATCTGTGCGGCGCCCGGAACCTGGCCTTCTGGGATATGGAGTGGGAGTCCGAGACTGCCTTCACCTGCCGGCTGAACCGGCGGGATTACTACGCCCTGCGCCGGGCGGTGAAACAGCTGGACTGCCGGCTGACCGTGGTGCGGAAGGAGGGCGTACCCTTCTTCCTGGGCCGGTTCCGGCGGCGGCACGCGCTGTTGGCGGGACTGACCCTGTGCAGCGCACTGCTGTTCTTCGGCTCCTTCTTCATCTGGGACTTCACGGTGGAGGGGAACCAGCGGGTCACAGACGAGGAGATCCTGCGGGCGCTGCAGCGGCAGGGGGTGGGGATCGGGACCTTCGGCATCTCCCTGGACACGGAGGACATCCGCAACCATGTGCTGCTGGAGATTCCGGAGCTGCTGTGGATCACAGTGAACGTCTCCGGCTGCCGGGCCTATGTAGAGGTGCGGGAGCGGGTGGAGGCGCCGGAGCCGGTGGACGAGCGGGAGCCCACCAACGTGGTGGCCCGCCGGGACGGGCTGATCCTGGACATCCAGGCGATGGATGGGGTCCGGTGCGTGCTGCCCGGGACGTCGGTGGAGGCGGGCGAGCTGCTGATCTCCGGCGTGGAGGACACGGAGACCGTGGGCGCCCGGGTCCTGACCGGCATGGGGAAAGTGGAGGCCCGGACCTGGTACACCCTCTCCACAGTAATGCCTCTGACGGTGGCGGAAAAGCAGTACACCGGAGAGGAGAAACAGGGCTACTCTCTGGTCTTTGGGACAAATCGGGTAAAATTCTTTTTAAACAGTAGCATCGGGACGGGAAACTATGATAAAATAACCGAAAGGACCCAGTGGTCCCTGTTCGGGCTGCCGCTGCCGGTCACCTTTGTGAAGGAGACCTTTCGTTTTTACGAGACGGTCCCCGCCGAGGTCTCCGCCGCCCAGGCGGAGAGCCGGGGTGAGGCGATCCTCACGGACTACCTCCACACTCTGGTGGACCCCTACGGCACCGTCAGCTCTACCCTGTGCACTTCTCGCCGGGAGGGGGACGGACTGCTGGTAACACTGACGGCGGAGTGTGTGGAGGAGATCGGCCGGGCCGTGCCCATCTACACAGACCCCACAGAAGAATCGGGCGGCTGATGCCCGGGAGATACAGGAGTGATACCTTGGAACAGCGAATCAGCATTGAGCGGCTGGAGCAGGCCGTGAATATTTTTGGATCCTTTGACGAGAACATCCGCCTGCTGGAGCAGGAGTTCTCCGTCACGGTGGTGAACCGGGACGGGGAGCTCCGGGTGGAGGGAGAGCCGGAGGACACCATGCTGGCCTGCAAGGCCATCCAGGCCCTGCTGACCCTCTCTTCGCGGGGGGAGGCCATCGGGGAGCAGAACGTCCGCTACGTCATCGGCCTGGTGCGCAGCGGCAAGGAGTCCCAGATCACCGAGCTCACCGGCGACGTACTGTGCATCAGCGCCAAGGGCCGGCCCATCAAGCCCAAGACCATCGGTCAGAAGGAGTATATCAAGTCCGTCCTGAAGAACACCGTCACCATCGGCGTGGGCCCGGCGGGCACCGGCAAGACGTATCTGGCCGTGGCCGCCGCCGTGCAGGCGTTTCGGGACAAGCAGGTGAACCGCATCATCCTGACCCGTCCGGCGGTGGAGGCCGGCGAGCGGCTGGGCTTCCTGCCCGGGGACCTGCAATCAAAGGTGGATCCCTACCTGCGGCCGCTGTACGACGCCCTCTTCGACATGCTGGGGGCGGAGACCTATCAGAAGTATTTGGAGCGGGGCAACATTGAGGTGGCCCCTCTGGCCTATATGCGGGGCCGGACGCTGGACGACAGCTTCATCATCCTGGACGAGGCCCAGAACACCTCCCGGGAGCAGATGAAGATGTTCCTGACCCGGCTGGGCTTCGGGTCCAAGATCGTCATCACCGGCGACGTGACCCAGATCGACCTGCCGGACGGCAAGGCGTCCGGTTTGAAGGAGGCCATGCGGGTCCTGCGGGACGTGGAGGGCATCGGCATCTGCGAGCTGACCAACGCCGACGTGGTCCGCCATGTGATGGTCCAGCGGATCGTGGAGGCCTATGAGCGGTACGAGACCGCGAAAAACGGCGGAAAGGGGCGGAAGTGATGGCGAAGCGGCATTATATCCCCGTCACCGCCGACGTGCCCGGCGCCGCCAGTGAGGGCAACTGCGCCCTGATCCGCAAGGTGATCCGCACCGCCCTGGCGGCGGAGGGGGTGGACGTTCCCTGTGAGGTGGACGTGCTGCTGACGAACGACAGCGGCATTCACGAAATCAACCGGGAGATGCGGCAGGTGGACGCCTCTACGGACGTGCTGAGCTTTCCGGAGTTCGACCTTCGGCCCGGGGAGCTGCCCGCACCGGAGGACGCAGACCCGGGCACCGGCCTGGTGCCCCTGGGGGACATGGTGATCTCCATGGAGCATGTGGCGGCCCAGGCCAGGGAGTACGGCCACGCCAAACGGCGGGAGCTGAGCTATCTGGTGGTGCACTCTGTTCTGCACCTGCTGGGGTACGACCATCTGGACGAGGGGCCCCAGAAGGCCCAGATGCGGGCGAGAGAGGAAGCCATCCTGGGGGAGCTGGGCATCGGGCGGTGAATCACTCCCGGGGCAGGCCCCGGCCGGTGCGCAGGCCCAGCAGGAAAGCGTGGATGGCGGTGAACTCCAGGTTTTTTTCATAGCTTTCCAAGGCGTGATAACCCAACTCGTTATGAATCATATCCATGTGGAAGTTATAGTCGTCCGCTGGGACAGTGTCCAGGTAGGGCTTGATGTAGTGGAGATAAAGCCATATCATAAAGTCTGACATAGAAACCACCTTTCAAAACACTAAAGTTTTGTAGTGCACGATAAGATAATAACACTAAAAATTTTTAGTGTCAAGAGGAGCATTCAATGGAAATCATTTTTAAGGACCGGATACGTGCACTACGTCAAGAACGAGGCGAAACACAGGTGCAGGTAGCGGAAGCTATTGGGGTTGCGGAATCACATTATCAGCGGTTTGAAAGAGGGGCCAATCTGCCGAATTTGGAAAACGTCTGGAAGCTGGCGGACCACTTCGGCGTCACCATCGACTATCTGGTGGGGCGAAGCGACAAGCGGGGGTAACATGAGATGGGCCGCCATCGCGGCGGCCTCGGGGATCTCTGCTCCCGCAGGGGGCTTGTCCGGCGGGATGCGCCCCCCATTCTCTTTTTGGTTGCGCCAAAAAGAGAATGCGCCGCGCCCGGTGGAAGAGAAAAAGCGCTTCGGCGGGTCGGTCTGCGCCAGCGCAGACCTCCTGCCGCCGGCGGGGGATGGTTGGCACTCCCTTGCAGAAGTCGGGGACGGAAACGCACCGCCCTTGGGGAATCCTTAGGCCCGGGGAGGTTCAGGGATACCCCTGCTTCGCTTTCCGCTGCCGCTCACGCTTCCGCGGAGAACCAGCCAGCGCGTAGCGACGCGGAACGCGCGAAAAGAGAAGCTGGTCAAATGCGATCTTGCACCCCGACGACCTCCGCACCATCCGCCACGGGTCGGCAGTTGGGGGAACCGCAGAAGACCTAAGCGTGCCCGAAGGCTAGGCAAAATCGGAGCAGGCACCGGTACGCCGACCCCCGTCAGCGCGGAGGGCCACTGCACCGGAGCGCGTCCAAGCGGCCTTTTCTTTTGGACCGTGCACGGCCCGTTTTCTTTTCCGCAAGTCGGAAAAGAAAACGGGGGGTGCATCCCGGCTGGACAAGCCCCCTGCGGGAGCAGAATCCCCGTGGCCGCCGGACGGCGGCCCAAATTTCCACGGGCGGTTTGTAACCTCCCTTACACGCTCCAGGGGCGGCCATACCATCGGGCCGCCGAGGGCGGCGGCCCCTACGGGTGCACGGAACGGATTTACCCCCGCGCGTCGCTGCGCCCCAGCAGATAATCCGTGGTGACGCTGAAGTAATCCGCAAGAAAGCAAAGCGTCAGCGATGGGACATTGACCTTTCCATATTCCATTCTCTGATAATGGACAAGGGTAATTTGAAGCACTTCTGCCATATCCGCCTGCCGCAGATGCCGTTCATCCCGCAGGGCACGCAGTCTTTCTCCAAATATTTTTAGTGTTTCCATGGAGTTCTCCTTGACATATATCATTTAATGATGTATCATCAATACATCATTAAATGTTGTTTGAAGGTGATCCAATGAATCCCATCTATCTCCGCCTCTTCGACGGCTACGCCGCCGACATTCTGCAGAAAGCAGACCCCTTCGATTCCAAATCCGTGGATCAGCTGGCGGACAGCCTCTCCCTCTCCGGGGACGCCCGCCTGTGCCTTCAGGACGCCTTTCTGGCCCGCTACCTCCAGTGGTTCACCGACGCCTTCACCCTGGGACTCCACCTGGGCCTATCCCTGGTCCACGACAATGTCCGCCGTGGAGGCCCCCAGCAGGTCTAGCAGCGCCCGGGGCGCCAGCTCCACCTGAGCGCCGATCTTCCCGGCGGAGATATAGACGGTTTCGTAGTCCAGCGCCGTCCGGTGGAACACGGTGGGATACTGCTTCTTCATCCCCACCGGGGAACAGCCGCCCCGGATGTAGCCGGTAACGGCGTTGATCTCCGCCACGTGCAGCAGCTCGATGGACTTCTCCCCCACCGCCCTGGCGGCCTTCTTCAGATCCAGGTTCTCCGGCGCCGGCACCTCGAACACGTAGATGCCCTTGGACGCCCCCCGGGCTACCAGGGTCTTGAAGCCTCTGGCTGGGTCCTGCCCCAGAGCCTCCGCCACGTGGACGCCGTACTCCCGGGTGCCCTCCGGCCCCTGGCTGTCCTCATAAAACCGGGCGGTATAGGGGATCTTTCTCTGGTCCAGGATCCGCATCACATTGGTCTTTTCCTCTTTTTTCTTCGCCATTGCAAACACCTCAGCTCTCCGCGGGCTGCTCCGCCAGCTCCCGCCGGACGTATTTGGGCAGCTTCTCCACCGCCAGGGCGTATGACCGGCCGCACAGGTCCCGCAGGACCTCCTCCGGCAGTTCTCCGTCCAGCAGGCAGGAAATCCAGGTCCGCTTATCCGAATAAAATCCCGGCAGGATGTCCGGATACCGGGCCCGCAGCAGCTCGCCCTCCGCCGCCCCGCATTTCAGATTCACCAGATCGTGGCCGCCGTAAATTTTGTACTCCGGCCCCGGCGAACAGACAGCGGCAAACAGCCTGCCCCGGACCTTATAGCGGAACCACTGCCACACCGGCTGATAGTCCTTCTCCACGCCGGGAAACGACAGCAGGTATGCGTCCAGCCATTCGTAGTGCATTTACTTCTCCCCCCGCAGCTCGATGATCCGGTCACGCAGCACCGCGGCGTACATTCCCACACGGCTCCGCCGTGCGGGAGCCCTTTTCATTTTACCAACCGACCAGAAGTGAATTCTGCCCGGTTCAAGGTTTTGCCTCCGCCAAAACGCTTGTACGCCGGACTCCCGGCGATTCGAGTACGCCATACACCCCTGCTCTTTGCGGAGGTCACTTCTCCCCCCGCAGCTCGATGATCCGGTCACGCAGCACCGCGGCGTACTCGAATTCCAGCATCTTGCTGGCCTCGCGCATCTCCTTCTCCAGCTTGGCGATCTCCGCCGCCCGCTCCTGCTCCGTCAGCTTGCGCTTCTTGTGGGCCCGGAGGGTGTCCTCCTCCGCGGTCTTGGAGATCTCCAAAATCTCCCGGACGCCCTTGATGATGGTCTTGGGCACGATGCCGTGCTCCTGATTATAGGCGTCCTGGATGGAGCGGCGGCGTTCCGTCTCGTCGATGGCCGCCCGCATGGAGGGCGTGATCTCGTCGGCGTACATGATGACGAGGCCGTCTGCGTTTCGGGCCGCCCGGCCGATGGTCTGGATCAGAGAGGTCTCGGACCGGAGGAAGCCCTCCTTGTCCGCGTCCAGGATCGCCACCAGGCTGACCTCCGGCAGGTCCAGCCCCTCCCGCAGCAGGTTGATGCCCACGAGAACGTCAAACTTGGCCATGCGAAGGTCCCGGATGATCTCCATCCGCTCCATGGCGGATATATCCGAGTGCATGTACCGGACTTTGATTCCCGCCTTTTGGAGGTACCCCGTCAGGTCCTCCGCCATTTTTTTGGTTAAGGTGGTGACCAGCACCCGCTCCTGCTGGGCTGTGACCTGGTTGATTTCCCCAATCAGGTCGTCAATCTGTCCTTCAATGGGCCGGACCTCGGTTTTGGGGTCCAATAGGCCGGTGGGGCGGATGACCTGCTCCACAATTTGCCCGGAGCGAGTGCGCTCATATTCAGCGGGGGTGGCGGAGATATACACCACCTGGTGCAGCTTCTCCTGGAACTCGTTGAAGTTAAGTGGCCGGTTGTCAAAGGCAGAGGGAAGGCGGAAGCCGTAATTCACCAGGCTCTCTTTCCGGGAGTGGTCCCCGGCGTACATGGCCCGGACCTGGGGAATGGTTACATGACTTTCGTCGATGAACATGAGAAAATCCCTGGGGAAATAGTCCAGGAGCGTGGTGGGTGGCGTGCCGGGAGCCCGGCCGGAGATGACCCGGGAGTAATTTTCGATGCCAGAGCAGAAGCCGATTTCTGCCATCATTTCCAGGTCATAATTGGTTCGTTGAGCAATCCGCTGGGCCTCCAGCAATTTGTTTTCCTGACGGAACCGCTTCACCTGCTGGTCGCACTCCCGGCGGATTTCCTCCATGGCCCGGGCCATCTTCTCTTTGGAGGCCACATAGTGGCTGGCGGGATAAATGGCAACATGCTCAATGAACCGCTCCGGCATGCCGGTGACGGCGTTGATTTCGGAGATTCGATCAATTTCATCGCCAAAGAATTCCACCCGAATGGCCCGGCCGTTCCAGTAGGCGGGATAAATCTCCAGGGTGTCCCCACGGAGGCGGAATTTGTTCCGGGAGAAGTCCAGGTCGTTGCGTTCATAGCGTATTTCTGTGAGTTTGCGGAGGAGGCTGTCCAGGGGTCGCTCCTGGCCCACCCGTAGGGAGATCACCATATTTTTGTAGTCAATGGGGTCGCCCAGCCCATAGATGCAGGAGACGGAAGCCACTACGATGACATCCCGCCGTTCGAAGAGGGAGGCGGTGGCGCTATGCCGCAGGCGCTCAATCTCGTCGTTGACGGCGGAGTCCTTCTCAATGTAGGTGTCAGTCTGGGCGATGTAGGCCTCCGGCTGATAGTAGTCGTAATAAGAGATAAAATACTCCACAGCATTGTTAGGAAAAAACTCCCGGAATTCGCTGCACAGTTGGGCGGCCAGGGTTTTGTTGTGAGCCAGGACCAGGGTAGGGCGGTTTAGCTGAGCGATGACATTGGCCATGGTGAAGGTTTTTCCGGAGCCAGTGACGCCCAAAAGGGTTTGCTCCTCCAGCCCCAGTTGCAAGCCCCGGACCAGCTTTTCAATGGCCTGGGGCTGATCGCCGGTGGGCGTATATGGTGCGTGCAATTCAAACTCCATGGTGTGTTCCTCCAAGTGAACGAGATAACGATAGTATGTTCGGTTTTTTGCATTATACCATGGATCGGTCGAAAGTACAATGGGCCAGAGAAAAGTTTCCGGAAAACTCCTCCGAACAGATTACCGGCTGCCTCCCGGGGCAAAGCAGGTCTGTCTGTCGTTGCGCAGACCGGACACCACGTATACCTCCCCATTGGAGATTTGGACATCCACCAAGAACCAGGGCGCCATGCTCCGAGCCAGCCGGTGGGGCTCAGGCAGTGGAAAGGAGCAGGGGCATGCCCGGTGGTGGGCTGGCGCTTCCCATTGGCAGTGAGCCAGAGTGATCCGCCCGCCGGGCTTGACATAGCCCGCCAACCGGCGTAGCAGGGAGGCAGGACTTGCAAAATAGGGCAGGGCATTGAAAACCATGCACCGGTCAAAGGGCCGGTCAAACCGGCAGGCCAGAATGTCTGCCCGAATCAGATGGACTGCCGGCTGCCGAAATTTCTTCTCCGCCTGGGCGATCATCCCTGGGGAGAAATCCACGCCAGTGATGCTGGACGCACCCCGCTGCAGATAAGCCGGAAACAGGCAGCCGGTTCCGCAGGCCACGTCCAGGATATGAACCCCAGGGCGGATTTCCGCCAGATCCAGAATTTGAGACACTGTGGTATCGCTGTAGGGGTTGACTTCATCCCAATCTGCCGCCAGGCAATCAAAGTAGGCGGCTACCGATTGCTTATCTGTACACATCAAGAACACCTCATTCCCAAGATTTCAGATTCGGTCTATTATAGACCGGCCCTATGAGAAAATACAAGGGAGTTTTGCGGGACTGCCGGGAAGTGCGTCTTTGGGGCGGCTTATATACAAAGCCTCCCGCTTTTGGGCGGGAGGCCGCTGGATTTGTTGTTTGTTGCTTTGGAATCACCGGACCAGGCCTGGCGGGAAGGAGGCTGGAGCCTTACTTCCCCGGCTTGTAGCTGTCCTTCAGGCTGACGGCCCGGTTGAACACCAGGTGATCCGGCTGGGAGTCCTTGGAGTCGGCGCAGAAGTAGCCCTGACGCATGAACTGGAACCGGCTGGCCGGCTGGGCGGAAGCCAGGGAAGCCTCTACTTTGCAGCCCTGCCGGATCTCCAAAGAGTGGGGATTCAGGCAGGCCAGAAAGTCCTTTCCGGCAGCATCGGGATCGGGGTCGTCGAAGAGATTGCTGTACAGGCGGACCTCTGCGTCGAAGCAGTTTTCTGCATCCACCCAATGGATGGTGCTCTTGACCTTCCGGCCGTCGGCGGGGTCGCCGCCCCGGGAGTCGGGATCATAGGTGCACAGGATTTCGATGACCCGCCCGGCCTCGTCTTTGACGCAGCCGGTGCATTTGACCACGTAGGCGCCCTTGAGCCGGACTTCATTGCCAGGGTAGAGGCGGAAGAATTTCCCCACCTTTTCCTCCATAAAGTCCTCCCGCTCAATCCACAGCTCCCGGGAGAAGGTGAGGGGCCGGGTACCGGACTGGGGGTCTACCGGATTGTTTTCCACCTGGAAGGTCTCAGAGTGACCCTGGGGATAGTTGGTGACGGTGAGCTTCACCGGGTCTAGCACAGCCATGACCCGGGTGGCGGTCTCATTCAGGTCCTCCCGGAGGCAGTGCTCCAGGAAGGCGTA
>ENA-ORMO01002073-ORMO01002073.1-human-gut-metagenome-genome-assembly--contig:-NODE-2073-length-17701-cov-2.436019_pt1 | contig 17701 bp, 24 predicted proteins | sample MGYA00242106_ERZ509001 | MGnify/ENA primary metagenome ERZ509001 (study PRJEB26280, sample SAMEA2338736) | human gut metagenome | biome: human gut; feature: human-associated habitat; material: faeces... | reverse complement strand
ATACCCTCTTTGTTATTCAGGATGAAATCGACTGCCTTTTCCCGGGCTGCCGGTATGTTGTCATACAGGAAATCAGTAATCCGGTCTGCCAGGATTTTTCGATATGCCCCCTTCGTATTTTTCTCTGCGACCGAAACCGCGTCACTGCCGGACATGGCTTTATGGGGCAAGATTGGTGCTTTTATGATATCCTCTGGTGTGACAACAAAGTAATCTATCAGTTTCTGCATGTATTCTTCCGGGAACAGTTCTTTTGGTTCCGGTATCTGATAGACAAATGATTTTTCGGAAGGGAGACTGTTTTTCTCCGGTACCGGGAGGTTTTCTTCTTTGTGCGGTAATGACGCAGCCATCTCTTCCGGAAGAAGAATTTCTTTTGATTCCGGAACCGATGTATAGAAATACTGGTATGTTTCCTCCAGGAATGCCGGGAGCCAGATTTTGGAATCATCCTCCATGAGCCCGTTCAATGGCCAGCCTCCTGCCCGCAGGGAAATCCAGGAAGCCCCTTCCGGAGCTGCCGGGGTATCTTTAAAGGATACTTCATAAGGGGCGTACCCCGCGCGTCTCCCACAGGCATATCTGGCAGAGCTGTCGTCGTAGGTTCCGGACGATACTTCTGTCCGGTACGGCATTGATACGAGCCATATGGTATCCCCTGATTTCACGCCAAGGTATATAACCCTGCTGTACTTATCTACAGAATCCAGGAATTCCTCCCTTGTCAGATGGTCGTAATGCATCCAGTTCCGCATCCGTTCCTCCGGATACCCGTGAAACCATTCGTAAAAGAAGTCCGTGGTCTGCGCGAATGTTTTCTCGATGGCGCCGAACACGACTGCACAGGGATGCCCGCATCCGGCGATGGCATCCACAAATTCTTTTTCAGAAGAATATTTGCATATGTTGGACGCCACGAGGGGACGGTCGCCGCACCGTCCGCCATCCCTCACCTTCCAGATATCCCGTCCGGATAAATTTTGGTAAAAGGAAAAGGCATCCAGCAGTGGCTCCACCATCCCGTTGAAATCCGGTGAAGGATTTTTTAACGAAATGCCAAGGGAAGCCAGCATGGAAACATAGGAAGCTTTTTTCTGTTCCCACAATGCCTTATAGGGATTGTTTCCAAAAAGCAGGATCAGTTTCCGTGCATCATGCAAAGGTTCCTCCTGTCCTTCCAGGATATCTCCCAATGAGAGAAAAAGCAGAGGGAGAGCCGTCCGGAAGGTGTTTTCCAACACCGACATGGACAGAAACTCGGCTTTCTCGCCGATTTCGCTTATTTTCTGCATTGTTTCCCTGCATTCATAATAAATGGTCCGCAGATTTTTCCGGTGCCCGTGTACGGTAACTTCAAGGTTATCGCCTGCGGACAGCAGCGATGTGTTCATGATGTTGAATAAAAGTTCTTCCGCATATGCGATATCATGATTTGAAGAAAAAATCTCTTTTTCAAAGCCATTATTATTAGAAATCAAATCATCATCCAGCTTTCTCCTCTCTCAGATAGAACTTCATCCCTTTAAAGGATCCATCCTCTTTATAAAACTCAGGGCAAATCCCACAGACTTTCGTCCTTCGCATATCGTATTTCTCCCTGATTTGACGCAATGTTGCATACTCTCTCTCCATGGTCTCCATGTTTACGAGGATCACCACTTCGTTCTCATTAATTTTCATAAGTTTAAGCGCTGTATACAGGCTGACCATCCTGTCCTCTCCTTTCCTGCAGCCGTCTGGATGTGTTAAATTCCTTTCCCTCGCGATACCCTTCCGAATATGCGTTGTAGGAAAGGTTTTGGGATGCTTTCGCCTTGAAGTCCTTCTCTCCAAAATTGGAGCAGGCATCCTCAACCTCTTTCGGGACAGCCATTATGAGTCCCCAATCGGCTTTGTTTTCCCGCTGTTGGGCAGCAAAAGCATCCCTGATTCCAAAGGCAAAACCATACCCATAGCTGTCACACTGCCTCTTCAACCAGGCACTGTCACAGGTGTGGTTACGTTTCAACTGCTCAATCCCGGACAGGATGCAATCTACCGCATATCGGAATACCTCCACACAGATATTCACATCCTTTTCCAGCCCGATGAACCAGATCATATGTGTCTGCTTTCCTTTAACATGCCTCCTGAAAGACCTGCAGCAAAAATTTTCTCCAATTATCACTGAAAGGTTGATCATCCAGGGACAGCGGCGCTTGCTGCAGGAAAAGCCGGTATCGATCTTCAACACCCTGGCATTCCTGATATCCTGGAAATCTGTTTCACTGAGCTTGTGTTCAGCCATGAGCTGCCTTGCTTTAAGAAGTGCTGCCTGCGCCTCATGCTCGTTCGGGCTTTCGGCAAGGGCAAGAAGCTTGCTGATCTTTTTCCGGTAGTCTCTGTTGTCCATCTTCTCCTCCTTTTAATTGCCATCAACTGTTACAGATGAAATATGATTGACAACGAGGTTGGATTGGAAAAGGATAGTCTGCAATCGTGGCGTATAAAAAAGTAAATTCCCGCTGGGCGCAACTTTCGGTTCCAACGGTTCCCTGTTATTCACTGTTTTTCTTTTTTTGGGGAAAGAAGCCTTTTTGCTTATTTTTTACCATTGCAAATAGTGCTGTAAGCTATACTCAAAAAAGGCCCTGCATTTCGCAGGGCCTTTAAAAAAAGATCAATCCATATAAAAGGTGTTATAATGTTTAGCCAAGTTAAAATTCAGGCTTTTTGCACTCCCCATTCACTATAGCGTCCCTTTCTTAACCTTTTGTAACAGCCGCCTCGCCCATGACACTTGTCACGGGGTTGCGGCGGCTGTTAATCATACTGCGGTCTTAATTCCCATTTTGCATTCCTCAACGCACTTCTGCAGCTTGGAGGTATACTTTGCCCGGTGATTGTTCTCCCCTTTAAAGCATTCCCCGTCATATTTCCAAAGCGCCGAAGTTTTCCTGCTGAACGTCAGGTAAGTATTCCTCCACAATCCAGACATCAGATCTCTTTCCATCCCATACGGCTCCCCTGCCTGTGTGCAGGAGTCCCGCATCATCAGCGGCGGTACTGAATTGACAAAAGCATCAACCATTTCGCGGTCAACGATGTCCCCGGGGAAGCAGTAGTTCGTGAAATCAGATATGCCGCTCCCAATCCAGCCACTGTACGTTTTGACAAGGCTGCAGCCAAGTAATTTTGTACGTTCCTTCTGGACGAACTCCAGTATTTCCAGTTTCTGTTCTGTGTTGAGTGTTACGGAATCCCCATTCCCACATGGATGATACATGATTCCCTGCATGAGCAGGTGCACGTTGACCACGCAGGTGGTTTCTTGACAACTCCCACGGATAAAGCCGTGGGATTCTTCATTCCCACCGACCTATCCCAGAACCTTTCACGCGGGTCGAGCCTTTGGTATAGTGTTCCATTATTGGTTTTCTCCGGACTGGACTTTTGCAGCAGGGCTGCTACTTGCTACCGGACAGGATGTTGCCGGATCCTGGCGGCCTTTATTAAAACCCGAAACAGGCAGGCCGGACCTGTTTCTTTGATTTGATCTCATTGATCAGTTTATCATGTTCCTTCAGAAATGATGCAAACCGTGAGTTACATTTTTCCCTGTCCGGTGTAGACAGGTCTTCTTTTACATTGACTACAATAAACGCGCTATACAGATCCCGCTGGACTTTATGCCCGCCTACTTCCTTCATGCGGCAGTTCAATTTTACCCTGATGTTTTTGCCCTGGGTATGGTCGTATTGGCTGGGACAGAGTTTCCTGGTATCCACCTCGGCATAACTGCCGCCGACAGAGACCGCTTTCTTTTTCAGGATCTGCAGAAACAGTGCCGGCGACCTGTTGTTCAGGGACCTGCCGAACCGTTTCTTCTTCTTGTACTTACGGATCTGCTGTGAAGTACCATCCTTCTTTGTTATGGTGGATTCTTTATCCTGGCGGTCTGTCTTCCTGCTGCGCTTAGCCAGGGCACTGTACCGCATTTTTTCTACAAGGATGCGGCTGCCGTTCCGGATGATCTGGTTCGCCAGGGTACCGTGGGCAGTTTTTACATACCCGCTTCTCTTACGGTACCAGCTGCGGAGTTTCATTTCGATGCGGTTATACTTTTCTGTGCGGATCCATACTTTCCGGCCCCTGCGGATACGGCCATCCGGGAGATAATTGCCTGGATTGGACCTGCGGCGTTCCTCTTCCAGCCGGGTATTTAATTTCTGGATGATACGGTTATATTTTTTTATGTCCGGAGCTAATTCCTCCAGGGCGCATCTGCCGTCTTCTGATACGGATGCCATGGTGGAAACTCCGGGATCTATCCCATTGTCTTTTACAGGCGCAGCCGGTGTAGCATCCGGGGCTTCTCCCCGCATATAAACATGCAGGTAGTACCGGCAGCCTTCCGGGAAAGGGAGCCGGACGATCTCGCAGTAGGAAAAGTCTTCCCCCAGCGCGACCGTTTCATAGGCGTTCCTGGGCAGGATGTGCCCATCGAATGCCTTCATGTCACATTTCAGGTCCAACCCGTTCCAGAGGACTTTCCCTTCGCCCAGGATGAAACGGATGCCGGTGCCTTTCTGTTTCCCGCATATGGAACGGATATCATTAAGTTTCGGGATCTTCAGCTTCCTGCCATTGCCAAACAAAACTTTCTCCACGCCATCCCAGACACGGGAAGCTTCCTTCTGAACCTCCTGGCTCTGGAGATGTTCCGCGTATTTATGCTGCTGGACTTTTACATACCCCTGCAGCCCGCTTTCTGTCAGGCCGATACTTTCACGGACTGTGTTCATTGCCTCAGCAAACATTGCCTTATCTGCTTTTGCGGCCTGTATATCCGCCTGGATATCCTGGACCCTGCGGTATTTCATCTTTTCTTTACGGGAAAGTTTCTTATTCTTCCGGGCCTTCCTGGTCCTGTCCAGCTCTTTTTCCAGGATATCTATCGTCTCACAGGCCGTTTTATAGCCCATGGCTGCATCCTGGTACATCCGGTTTCGTTTCATGATCCGGATGAGTTTCTGCGCGTGTTTTACAAGGACCACATGGATACGCCACATCACCTTCTCCTGGCGCCTGTTGGTCTTTATATGCAGTTTGTAAACGTACACACAGTTCACCTCTTTTTCTTAATGTAGCTGGAAGTCTTCTGGGAATCCACATACTTTTTGACTGTGGCGCTGGATACATTGCCCGCAGTTGAAACGAAATAGCTCCTTGTCCATAAGGAGGGCAGTGCGCCCAAAACCTGGAATTCCGCGCGGATCTTGTGTGAGGACGCCCCTTTGACCCATTTCATGACGTCTGCGGGGGACTGGGTTGGCAGGCAGTTAAGAAAAAGGTGGACATGATCCACATGGCATTCCATGGCAATGATCCTGATATCATGCGCTGCGCAGACCTCTTCCGTCAGCTTTTTGAACCGGTCCTCAACACCGGGGATCAGGAATATCTTCCTTCTGTACCGGGGACAAAACACAAAATGGTAGTGTATCAAAGATACTGTTGTCGCTGTTCTAATATAATTATCATTCATACAACACATATAACATACACGCACTAGAAAATCAAGTCCCTGTTTTGTATGTTTTACATATTTTTATACACACTATTTTCAAATGCGCGATTCATCCCACGGATAAATACGTGGGCTTTCTCGCTTCGTTTCTGTAAATACGGTTCCTGAAAATATCAAACTCAACCATTTGCGCGTTCCCCTGATGTACCTGTATTTCCTTTCCGTTTTTCTTTCCATTTCCATCTCCTTATTTTTTCTCTTACAGGATCCGGCATGATCCCAGCCAGGCTTATGGGCGGCGGCCCAGAGATCAGACCGCCTCATCCTCTTCCATTTCCATCTCCCGCTCATATTCATCTGCCACTGTATAGGGACTCTGCCAGTCGCATATCCCGAAAAACTCCCTGGCAAGGTATTCATCCCCGCCAGCCGCATCCAGGAAATCATCCCCGGTATAGCAGCAGTCCAGGATATCCTCCAGGCTTTCAGCGCTCTTCACAGGCTTCAGGTAAAATTTGGGGAAATACATGTCTGATATATAGACAATATCCTCCCCCGCTTTCCATTCCTCCTCTTTGAAGATCAGGCATTCCTGTCCGGGGATAAATGTGAATATATCCGACATTATCTTCCCGGACTGTAATTCAACAAGAAGTTCTTTCTTCGTCATGTCATCCTCCTCGCAAATTTCCCTGCACATTGTATGGGTTACCAACATATCTTCCGTGGAAATAATGCATTTACGCTGCTGGGATAGGATCCGCCAGGGACGGTTCCTCGTAACTCCACTGTCCAGATCCAAAGACCTCATCAGACAATTCGGACAGGGGATCAATCCCATCAGCATAATACCCCCAGCAGCTGTCTGTCTCGATCCATGCGCCGTCCTCATATCTCTCAACGATATAACCGTAGGCATCCTCTTCCAGATACTGGGAATACGTCCTGACTTCAGCCTCCAGGGCTTTCTTAATCCACTCAACAGAAGGTTTTTTCACGCCAGAAACTTTCTCTGCCTTCTTAACTGTTGTCCATATCCATCCTACCTGCCCGCTGTCCCATTCTGCATGGACCGCTTTTCCGACAAAGCTTTCTGTTCTCATTGCAAGCACTGAATGGTCATAAAGGAACAGAGGCAGGGCGACCAGCCTTCCCTTTGTAATGGAGATGATCTCGGGGACAGTCAATTCATCGATAATATCCTCCTCCAGAAATTCCAATGAGTGTTCATGGGCCATCAGCGTTCCAGAATTCCTGAGCAACTCCCATTCTCTTTGGTGCCTGTCATAATTCAGGCAGATATGCAGGGAGACACTTCCTTTCCTGACAGCATCAACGACCTGCCTGGGTTCCATGCCAGCGTCCTGTATCATGGCATATTTCATATCCAGCACCGTGCTGTAAGGAACCGTATCGCCAAGTATGTACCTGCGGTGAAGGCAGAACATTTCTCCAATGTTTTCACTATCCTTCCGTGGGTTCCAGGGTTCAGTGTCAGGCTCCACATGCAGGCGGTTCACGATACCATTTTCATCGACAAAATAAGCATATTCCATCTTTTTTCTCCTCTCTAAAGTTTTATCAACTGTTACAGGAAAAATATGCCTGATACAGAACAGTAATAAGAAATACAAAAAGAGCCGACGCTGCCGGCTCTTCTCTTTCAAATTGCTCTGAATTTTCTTTCAACAAGTGACTGATAATAAGAAAACCTGTCTGTTTCAGCATCTGTGAGATTGTCAGAAAACAGGACATCGACAACACATACCTTCCCTGAATGATCGGGACGGGCACCGGATTTCCGGATGATCCGAACCAGATCACTCCGCACCTTCCCGTTAAGGGCGTCTGACTGGTATGCTGCTGCAAGATCGAATACCCAGTCACGCTCTTCCCTCTGCATCCTTGCAGTCCTGAGGGCAGGGATCACCATCCCCTTCTTCGCTTTCGCCAGGATCCGGAGCGAATCATCCTTCTCTTTTCCTGTGAGCTTACTGGAAGAAAGGATATCGTCCACCTCGAACGATCCATCCAGTGCCCTTTCTCCAAGGATAATCTTTTTCATGAGAAGCAGAAACCTTTCGGCTTCTCTGTCCGTGATCCCATTGGAGTCCAGTATCACGGCAACATTGTGTCTCGTACGGTTCCGGGGGATTCGCATATCCTCACCCAGGCTGTCCATTTCCGTAGTACGGGATTCTTCCTCTTTGAGACGGGAAAGGATGATCTTCAGCCCCTCCTCCATCTCTGTATAGCTGTTCAATTCTTCAAAAATACTCTTGCCCATTTTGTTGCTCCTCCTTTGATTGACATTTTCCAAAAATCACAAAAGGAATATGCATTTTTGCCGGACAGAATAAAAAGCATCTCCTGTCACAGAGATGCTTTCCGGGATATATTGGATTTTCTCAAATATGTTGCCTACAGTCTCAATTCGGCACGTTTCTCTTCTATAAGCCGGGCGAGCGCGGGGCAGACTGTCTGCTGATTCCGAGCTACTTCTTCCAGATACTGAAGTTCTTTCCTGGTTTTTTCGGGATCTACAGGCTCTTCCTGATATTCATCTAGAACCCCCATGCAGTAGCCAAACTTTGATCCCTTTTCCTTGATCAGCTCATGCAAAACGGGATCGATACGAGCTAAAGGGTCATCTCCGGCGCTTCCCAATTCCAGAAGGAAGTGAAACTCTTCTTGCAGCTCCATCATATCTGCTTTCTGCTTGCTGATGACAGCCTGGATAGCAGCGTCAGCCTGGCTGTAAACTGATTTTTCTGTCCGGAACGGGACATCCGTCAGCCCCTCTTCCAGTGATTTGAAGTAGATTTCCATTAAGGTCATATTTTTCTCCTCCTGTATGCTTATGTTTTTATATGGAATATGCCAGAAAGCATTTTCGATGTACGCAAAATTTGTTCTGATATACCATCCCGTTTAATGACGGCCAGGGCTGTTTTCCCTTCTGGCGAATTAAAAAAGGCCAGCGTAAGCCGGCCCTCGTCCATCAAAATCATGCTCTCACGAGTAATCTCTCATATCGGTATGCCTGGTTAAGTACCGAATCCATCCTGAACTGATACTTCGCCTGGTAAGCCTGGTTCCTTGAACATATCCTGGAATATGCCATAACATCATCAACCGAATCTGCCTCAGGAATCTCCTGAGTGGACAAATCCACACGGAACTCGGCTTCTTCCATTTCATCCTGCAGATATCTCGCATCCTCCATTTTTTTTGAAAACAGATTTGCCGCATGTCTGTTCCGCCTGGTCAGACATATGACCTTTTCCTCAGGGACAGGTTCGGTACAGATAATCGTTCCATATCCCGGGTCAAGAGATACCCTTTCCGGAACCGGAATCATGAACCGATCCGTCTCAATGATTTCTCCCCTGTGAAATGTCCGTGTCCTCCTTGAAGAACAGGAACCCAATTCGGGGAACTCATCGTACATGGGGATGATGAGTTTTGCTGTCAGGGAAAAGTTCTGCATTACAATAAGTTTCATACGCTCCTCCTTATTTGATCGCTGTCAACAATTACAGGAGGAGTATGTCTGGTAGTGTTTCCGGATAAAAAATGATGTTTATTCTTCTCCGGCCCTTCAGATCCTGATTATATGGACATCGAGTCCCTGTGCATAGGCCCGGTTCAGCGTGAAGTATGTCCCGCCTCTCCGGCGGCCGTCATAGACGGCAATCACCCGTTGGGACTTCTGAAGCATATACATATTCCGATCCAGGAAGCAGGATTTTTCGTACTTTTGGCAGGTAATATGTACCTGGCAGCAATAAGACAGCAGCTTCTGGAATACAGAATTTGACGTATCCAGTCTCCCGGCATACGGGATGGCAGCTTCCAAAGGTAGTGTAAAAAACTTTGTGGCTTTGGTAAAAAGTGACTCCTTTTTGGTAAGAATTACAGATATGGCAATTCTTATCGAAAAGGAGTTTATTTATGGCAGTAGCAAAAGACCAAATCCGACAGATTATTACAGAAAACAACATTACCAGTGTGGCTGATGTTTACTCCCTTCTTAAGGACAGCTTCAAAGATATCCTGCAAGAACTTTTGGAAGCCGAGATGGATGCAACTCTGGGCTATGAAAAAAATTGTAAAGGTGATCTTAAAAGCGATAATAAAAGGAATGGATATTCTCCTAAAACACTCAAAAGCCAGTACGGGGAATTTCAGATCGATGTTCCCCGTGACCGCAATGGTGAGTTTGAACCAAAGCTGATTCCGAAATATCAGCGGGATATTTCCGGGATCGAGGAAAAGGTGATCTCTCTCTATGCCCGTGGGATGAGTACAAGGGATATTCATGATCAGCTCCAGGAACTTTATGGCATTGAACTTTCCGCTGAGATGGTCAGCAAAATCACGGACAAGATCCTGCCGGAAGTGAAGGAATGGCAGTCACGTCCGCTGAATCCTGTATATCCGTTCGTTTTCATGGACTGCATCCATTATAAGGTTCGTGAAGACGGCAGGATCCTCAGTCGCGCTGCTTATATTGTACTGGGAGTTACCGTGGAAGGCTATAAGGAGATTCTCAGTATTACCGTAGGAGCGAATGAGACCAGTAAATTCTGGCTCGGAATGCTCAACGACCTGAAAAACCGGGGTGTGCAGGATGTCCTGTTCTTCTGCGTGGATGGCCTTCCCGGATTTAAAGATGCAATTCAGGCCGTTTTCCCACAGGCACAGATCCAGCGCTGTGTCATCCATATGCTGCGCAATTCTTTTAAATATGTGAATTATAATGATCTGAAGAAGTTTTCCGCAGACTTCAAGGCTGTCTATAACGCGCCCAATGAATCCGCGGCTCTTTCGGAATTGGAAACGATTAAGGAGAAATGGGGGAAGAAATATCCCTATGCGATCAGTAACTGGGAAAACAACTGGGAAGATGTGAGTTCTTTCTTCCAGTTTTCTGGAGATATCCGCAGAATTATGTATACCACAAACATCATAGAAGGGCTGAACCGTCAATACAGGAAAGTCACAAAGACAAAGAGTGTGTTCCCAAGCGATACCGCTCTTGAAAAGATGCTGTTTCTTGCGAGCCGAAATGTAACAAAGAAGTGGACGCAGCGTTATCGGAACTGGGATCAGGTGTTGAACCAGTTGATTATTTTATACGATGAAAGACTGACAGCATACCTGTAAAAGGAAAACAGGAGTGGATGAAAAACTATTCCGCTCCTGTCTTCACCTTATTCCTTCGGCATTTATAGTATTCCCAGAAAATCCCAGCTTATTCCTGAGGCCGGGTGTGGGCAGAGCCCACGAAAAAGGGATTACTGATGCCGTTATTTGTGCTGCAAAAAATTTTAAAATTCATGTATAACATGAGTCAAATGGGTAATACTATAAACAGATAAGTAATTCGACAGCAAAAAAGCAGAAGTTCCGACAAGACATTTATACATATCTGTTTCTTATCAAAGAAGAATTTTCCCCATAGACACAGAAAATTTTACGCCCTCCTTCCAAATAAATACCTTCTCCTTCCATGATCCGGTTACAACCACCTATGCAAACATCAGGTCAACCCCTTCTGCAAAGCCGGAAACAAAATATGTGAACCCGTCTGCGACTGCGTGATCCACCTCTTTTTCTAACTGCTTTCTAACAAATACTGTCAGATCCTCCGGGATACTCCTGTGCCCCGTTACACAACATATTTTTTCTATTTTCTTTCTCATGGTTTTCCCTTTCATTGCAACCAAATTGCAACCAGATTACTACCCGATCGCAATTTAGGTCCTGTATTTTACAGATATTCAGTCAATAATTCAGGGTCGTCGAAGATATTGCCTAACACTGTGCATTCCTGCAATACCTCCCAGGATTCAGCGGAAAGCCTGTTCGTCACATAGTAGCTTAACTCTTCGTCATCCCACCCGACCTGTCCGGCGCAGCTATGTTCAGAATATCCATTTTCCGTTGAGGCGCAATCCTCGAATCCGACAATATCATTCTCGAAAATTTTCCTTCCAGTTGTATCAGTTTTTCCGGTATACTGGCAGAGTGTTTTGGGGTCTACTTCTATGGCTTTAGCTGTCATAACACCTGTTTTGTAGTCATAGCAAATTCCAAAACCACCAGGAATAATAAAAGTGCCCCCGATTGCTCCCCAGATGAATCCCTCTACCCACCATTTCTCTTTTGGTAATTCACGCCAACCTTTGTACTTGGCTTTGTATAAAATTTCTTTACTCACTCTTCTTCCTCTTCCCTACAACATTACGATTTCCAATACAATTACCACTGTTCAGTCAACTCATGAACCATTGAATGACCACTCAACGCCTCTCCGTCTTCAGTCTCCCACAAACGCGAGCTCCAGATGGTATCCGAGCTCATCAGCCTCATTGCAAAGCTCACAAGAGGATCAGCCAAAGAAGCTGCCGTATTCATGCGTGCAGAGCAGTCAGAGAGCACCTGGTATTCAGATTTTCCTTTTTTTTACTCCCCTATGTCCAGAAATCCGTTTAGGGGAAAGGTAAACCCTGTCGCCGACAGTTCTCAATTCTTCTGGTTTTGAAATTTTCGAATATCCTTTGTCTGCATACATGCAAACATACCCGGCATGCAGTTCAGAATCCCAATGATCTGCCCTCTGAACGATCGGTACGATAGCAATTTTTTTAAGTTATTACTTTCCATCTTCTTCTCCTCTCTTCTTCTGATAGCAATTCCTGTGCCAATACACCACTGTCTTCCGGCGTGACTGGCTGAAATCGTATTCCTCGTGTGGTTTGATCTCCCTCCCGCAGACGGAACACACCATATACGGGGGACGCTTTCCAATTATTTTTGTCTCCTGCATTTAAAACTCCTTCCATCATTCCATTGCTTACATTCAAAATATGCATGATTTACCGAGAAATAAAAAGAAACAAGAGCACACCTCTTTTTCTGTAAAATATCATGTCATTTTCAGAAAAAAGGAGAGACCGCAATCTCTCCTTTTTATACCCTCTATTTGATTTTTTCCTTAACAAGCTTGAGAGATTCCTCTACGAATTCGTCCAATTCATCCAACGACATTAACGTTGCCATCTCTTCGATTCTCTTTATATTTTCCTCCGTATACTTAATTTCGGAAGCGGACAGGAAAGCGTCCGGAGTATGCCAATCAGGACGTTCGGAGTCCTCCCTATCCCATTTCATATATCTTTCTGCATCCATCACCTCATCACAGTCAAAATATTCCATGAAACAATATTTTATTCCGTTATCGGAAACATCAATGAATAACTGCCCATTGTTAACATCCTGTTCAAAGAGGTATTCTGGTTGGTCAGGAAATTGTGACATGACCTCTTCTACGATATCTGAACTGAGAACAATATCACGCATATCGAAATTCACATCACAGATTCTCTCTAATTTTGTTATTCTGCAAGGATCACCAAACAGATATTTATACTTGAGAAAAGTATCATAAAGTTCTTCGATAATGCCGCACGCCCTGCTGATCATACGGGTTCCATAATTCCATCCAAAATAGCGTGCGACCAATCCTTCGTAATAATTTCCTTTCTCATCGTTCAAATGCCACCTTATATATATCTGACTTCTCTGTCCCATAGTTTTGCTCCTCTTTTCTGTAGCCGATGAACCTGCGTTCCGCTTTTCAGTACTCCATTTCGACGTCAATCCCGGTGATCTCCTTAAAGATCTCCCTGTCAAAATTAGGGATCGCTTTGATGATAGCTTTTTCATCATCGGAAAGCCCATGCCACCAAGCAGAACCACATTCGGAATTATCAAGCTGTTTCAGATAACCGCTTGTGACTTCGGCTTCCGGGTGTGCTTCCTTTTCTTCATCCGTCATATTCTGGTACCAAACATATTCAAGAACATCACCCTGAATCTGATTCAGGAGGTAACAGGCATCGCTGTTCAGCCAATCCCTGTAAGTCCATTCAGACGGTTTATTAAACAGATAAATTTTTGGTTCAACTGTATTGAAGCACCCGTTGGAAAAGCTACACTTATTCCAATCTCCGCTGTTTCGTGTGCCGCTGTTCCAGTCGCCGCTGTTATAATCACCACTGTTCCAATCACCGTTGTTACAGCTGCCGCTGTTATGATTGCCGCTGTTCAGGTTGCCGCTGTTACAATCGCCACTGTTCCAGTCGCCGCTGTTACAATCGCCACTGTTGCGATTTCCGCTGTTACGATTCCCGCTGTTACGATTCCCGCCGTTACAGTCACCACTGTTCCGGGTACCGCTGTTACAATCGCCACTGTTATGATTGCTTCTGTTACGATTTTCATGGTTGCCGTCACCATAGGACCAATCACCCAAACGGGGGCATCCCACAATTTCAAGTAATTTAGGCCATGAGATTTCACGGACAACTTCAAGCCGCTTTGTAGCGTAATTATTGCCATCTTCAACGGTGCAATCTGTGGGTGCATATACTTCCGCAACATGATTTTTCGGGTCGAAATTGCAATAATTGAAACAATCAACTGCATTTTTGCAGAAGAGTATCCATCTATCGCAAACGGAAGGATTCACATCTTCTACAAATATACCAGGGCAAGAATACTGTTTGCCTTCACATGTCCAGTCAGGATTGAAAACCTTGAAACCTTTAATAATTTTAGTCCCGTCCATGCTTACATCCTCTCTTTTTCTGTTTTCACATTTTCTTCCAGTTCCTCAATCATCCGTTTGTATTGTTTGATCTTCGGAGTAAGTTCCGTAAGTCGATCCAGATGAAAATCCCTTTCCTGGCAGGCTTCATTCAATCGTCGTTTAACATAAGCCAGATCTTTTTCGATTTTCTCCATGGCTTGGCCTCTTCATTCCGTGTAATACATGCAGTCCCCGCAGCAGGTGTTGCCTCTGGGACATTCGTCCAATTCCAGAGGACTCCTTCGATACGGATCCGGCTCACACCTTGCACCATCAGGGAGGACATATACCTCAACGCCATCATGCATCATATCAACCATACCTGTCTTCTCCTTTCCTGAATTAAGAATTTATCAGTGTTTCGAGAAAAATATGTAGGATTTGATGAGCTGATAAAAATAAGAGATCACGACTCTTGCGCAAGGAGCACGAAAAGGTTAAGATATCTGAGAGAAATCCGCAAAAAATTTTTTAAGAAAAAAAGGTGAAAGCTATGAGAAAATTAGAATTTAAAATGGAACGGCCAGGGCTCCTCAAAGAAGGAGACCATGTTACAGTCACAGAAGGGAGGCTGCCGAGCAATTACTACTATACTATTGATCCGTCACTGGCAATGTCCGGCAATTACCCTTTCAGGGAGCGGCTTCTTGCTACCGAAGGGGATGTGATCTCCATTGTTGAAAATGAAAGAGGATACTATGTTACCGTAGCTTTTAACGAGACTGAGAATAAAAGCTGATTTGAAAAAGGGACAGCGCCGGCTGTCCCTGCAAACAGCCATATCATAGGGAATGCGGCCTCCTTAGAGAGCCCATATATTTGACGATTTTTCATATATCCCGACAGAAAAGGCTCCGCAGAGCGGAACCTTTTCAGAATTTTTCCTTACTTCTTCAGAATTTTTCTCTGTCTTACCACTTCCAGTTTTGCATACATTTCGAACAGTTCTGCCGCGTAATTAAACGCATTCATCGAAAATCGGAAGGGGCTTTCTGCTTGATTTAGGAAAATGCATAGCTCACATAATGTTCCTCCTGCCTTGTCGAGCCATCTCCCGTCGTTATGCGGACAGAATGAATAGCCTTTTTTCATTCCTTCTGTTATTTTTCCAACATGAAAACAAACCCATCCCGATAACCAATCCAGAAACCATATTCCTTTGACAGCCAGTTGTTAAAATCGTCATCAAAATAGGATTTAATTACCGGCTTATGGTCGACAGCATCCAAAAATTCCTTAAAAAAACCATCAATGCCGGAGTTCGATTCCGCTATGATCAATGGCTCTTCTCCAAACGCAAGATAAGATGGTACAGCAAGAAACTGGCACCTGGAACCAGTCCTCCAGGCAACGATTGCAGCCTCGTTGCAACCGCCTTCCTTAAACGTCCTATAAAAACGTCTGGCATTTTCATTTCGTTCTTTTTTTGTTGTCTTCATTTTTCTTCCCCTTTCTGCTTTTCAGAATCTTTCTCAAATCACATTTTCCATATATTCCGCCTCGTAGACAGACCATTCATGCCAGATTTCCTCCTGCTCTGCCGCATGCACTGCGTAGGAGTCCAGGTTTTCCACAGTCACCGGGGTATATCCTTCCTTTCCCATCTGCTTCCGGAGTACTTCAATCTGAGCGGCAATCCCTTTTCTCGCTGCCGCCTCATCCATGATACCTGGGCTTCGTCTTCCTCGGCATAGTTACTGTAACGGACAACGCATCTAGGCAATGGAGGTTTTACTGCCTGTTCGCCGCTTATTATTGGCTCGGTCACCTCATAGCTGGGATCCACGCCGCATTTGCGGAGCCAGTATTCCAGTTCATGTGCTTCTCCGGCTAACCATGCCTCATTATATGTACCATGAGTTTCCTTTCTGACGGCCCTTTTCTTTTCGATATAGCGATCAAACATTTCTTTAATGTCAATATTTCCCATATTGTTTTCTTTCCTCTTCTTATATTCGGTCCCCATGCGTGGGAAACCTCACGCCAGCGGATCGGATTATCTGTTGCAGGAATTATCAGGGGATGCCGCAGATTTTCACATCCTTCAGCAAACTTTTCCGGGACATCCAGCACAATAATTCCTCTGCTCATTTTTATGAATCTTTGCAGATTACACGATATCCAGATCCGACATTTTTTACAACCTCGAAGAAAAAAGGACGGTCCACCCCCCATTGGGGTTCCCTGCTTGCATGCTCGTCCCACGCATGATATGCTTCTGCAAAAGCTTCATGAATTTCATGCTCAGCTTTCTGGCGGGCAGCAACAGCATCCCCTAAATCCTCGTAAGTCCCCAAGTAGTACCGTTTTCCTTGAAACCCTATGGAAACCCGGTATCTCCCGTTCTTCATCCGGAACACACCTCTGTACCCGCTTGTGTTATCACTCCGGTTTTTCCTTTTTTCGATCCACTCAAGGCATGTCCCGTCAATGCGGTGCAGCCTTTCATGCACATGGACCTGGTTTTCCTTCTTCAGGCAACAGCAGCTCCTATTGTTGCCCGTGCGCAGGCCGTCAGCAGTGACGTCAATTTCGTTCCCGCAGTCACACCCGCAGTGCCAGTAAACAGAGCCTTTGTAATCCCGCCTGTCGGTTTTGTATTCAGCGACCAGACGTCCAAAACATCTGCCACTGATGTTTATGCTTTTCCGACCAGTCTTCCGGTTTTTATCCTTAACCATCCAGTCTCCTTCAGTCTCCAACAACTGCAAGTTCCAAGCGGTAGCCACGCTTGACAGCCTCTTTGCAAAGTTCGCAAAGCGCCTGGTATTCTGATCTTTTCTTTCCAGTTTGCTCAAATTGCCGCTTGGGGCAAAGAAACACCCTGGAACCAGCTTTTTTTAACTTCTGAGGCTCAAAAACTATCGAGTACCCCTTATCAGAAAACTCCAAAGCAAAAGCATTCCTCAACTCAAAATACCAAAGATCCGGAATCCGTGCGATCGGTACGATGGCAACCTTTTCTCTATTGTTATCTTCCATTTCCTTCACCTCTCTTTTTCTGATAGCATCCACTATGCCAGTACACCATAGTTCTGCGGCGCGACTGGCTGAAATCATAGCCTTCGTGCAACAAAATTTCCTTCCCGCATACAGAACAGATTATGTACGTGGGACGTTTTGTGTCTTTCGGGCTCATTTCCATCTCTTCTCCTTCCTTGTGAAATTTTTCATGTATCGAAAGAAGTATGCAAGATAGGCAGGAAGGATAAGAAAAGGGATGAAGGAGAACAGGCCCCCACGGAACCGGGGATGCCAGGAAAAAATCCCGTATTTATAAAAAGTCCCGAGGCAAAAGGACTGGATCCCGGTCTGGTGGCTGAGCCATTACCTGTCATATGTCCCCCGGTTAAGCAGGAATAAAAGAAAGCGCAGTTTCTGCGGCATATAGCCAACAGGCAGGAACTTTCAGGGACTTAATCCCCTTGGCATTAAGCTGGGAAGATCTGCGGTATTTCCCCAAATTTACCAAAACAAAGGGGCCGTTGCAAAATAGATGAGTAATCATTTATGGAGCAATGGCTCCATTTTTA
>ENA-ORMO01002069-ORMO01002069.1-human-gut-metagenome-genome-assembly--contig:-NODE-2069-length-17735-cov-5.726867_pt1 | contig 17735 bp, 16 predicted proteins | sample MGYA00242106_ERZ509001 | MGnify/ENA primary metagenome ERZ509001 (study PRJEB26280, sample SAMEA2338736) | human gut metagenome | biome: human gut; feature: human-associated habitat; material: faeces... | reverse complement strand
CCGGAGCCGGCGGCCGCCGCATCCGCCGGGACTGCCGGCAGGACCAAAAAGGCCGTGCGCAGCGCCATGAAGTCCCCGGCGGTGAAGAAGTCTAACGCCAAGTGGCTGAAGATCATTGGCGCGGTGCTGGCGGTCTGCGGCCTGGCGGCCTGCTGGTCCACCATCGAGATGATGATTTGGCTGGGCGGCGTGGAGCCTTGGTATATCGAAGAGCTGCTGTGGGCCCTAGCCATTGCTGCTGCCGGTGGGGCTATGTTCTGCAGCGGGGTCTCCATCGGCCGCAGTCTGAAGCGGTACAACAAGTATCTGGCCGTGGTTGGGAATTACGAGGCTATGGCAGTGGAACAGCTGTGCCGCACCCTGGGCTATTCCAGGGACCGGGTGGAGAAGGACCTGCAGAAGATGATCGATAAAGGCTACTTCGGGGATGAGGCGTATCTGAACATGGAGCTGGGGTATCTCTTCCGCAGCGGCCAGGCGGACGCGGACCTGAAACAGAAGCGCCGGCAGGAGGAGGCGGCCGCGGCGCCGCCCCCCAAGGAGACGGAGGAGGGCTGCTCCGGAATCCTGCGGAGGATCCGCCGGGCCAACGACGCCATCGCGGACCCGGGACTCTCTGCCAAGATCGACCGGCTGGAGACCATCACCGCCAAGATCTTCCGGGCGGTGGAGGAGGACCCGAAGAAGCGAGACCGGATCGATACCTTCCTGAACTACTACCTGCCTACTACCCAGAAGCTGTTGGACTCCTACGCGGAGTTTGAGGCTGCCGGGGTGGAGGGGGAGAACCTCCGCCAGGCCAAAGCCCGGATCGAGTCCACCATGGACCTGATTATCAAGGGCTTTGAGCACCAGCTGGACGAGCTGTACAAGGCCGACGCCATGGATGTGGACAGCGACATCCGGGTAATGGAGACCATGCTGGAGCGGGATACTGCCAGTGTGGAAAAGGACTTTGGCCTGGGAGAGTTCGCAGCGGAACAGAAGCCGGAAGAGACGGAATAAAAAGGGACCCGGCGCGGAAATCCGCGCCGGGTTTCTTTGCGTCGGGGACTTACTTGCCCCAAACGTCCGCTACCAGATTTTTGTACATCTCTACATAGAACAGGGAGTCCATGCCCATGGTAACGCTGTCAAAGCCCTCGGCAAACCGCTGGCGGCTGGCTGCCGCACTGCCGGTAAAGATGATGGAGAGCTTGCCGCTGCGCTTGCAGGCCGCCTGGACCCGCAGGATGGCGTCATGGACCACCGGTGCGTTGAACTCGCCGGGGTGGCCCAGGGCAATGGACAGGTCAAAGGGCCCCACAAAGATGCCGTCTACACCGTCCATAGCGGTGATCTCCTCAATGTGCTCCAGGCAGCCCACAGTTTCGCACTGGGGCAGCAGCAGCGTCTCCCGGTTGCTGGTCTCCATATAGCCGGAAATGGAGACCGCATGGGCGGCGTGGCCCCAGCCGCCGTCCCGGGTGGGGCAGAAGCCCCGGTTCCCCAGAGGCGCGAACTTGGCATACCGGACCAGCTCCCGGACTTCCTCCACGGTCTCCACGCAGGGGACCACCACACCCTGGGCACCCACGTCCAGCAGCCGCAGCACTGCCGTGCGGGAGATCTCATTGGCCCGGGCCAGGGCCGTCAGGCCTGCGCCCTGGGCGGCGGCGATCTGGGCCGCAGCGGATTCGATCCCGGCGGGGGAGTGCTCCGTGTCCACGATCACATAGTCCAGTCCGGTATAACGCAGGCTCTCCACCGCCAGGGGGCTGCCGATGGCGGAGAAGGTTCCCAGGCTCTGGCGGCCCTGGTGAAATTTTTCTAAAACAGTATTTTCCATAGCATCCGATCCTCCTGAAAATCATTGATTCTATTATACCCCCCGGAGGATGCCTGTCAATTCCGGAGCAGCGGGCAAAACCCTCCAAAAATCATGCCAAAAACAGCAAAAGGGTTGGCCCAAAGGCCAACCCTTCGTACTGATATGGAGAGTGCGGAAGGACTGCTTATAGCTCGCAGAGCTTGAGGAGCTCATCCCAGTTTTTGTCCACTTCCTTCTGGACCTCTTCGATCATCCACTCGTTGCCGGGCTTGAACATGTGGGCAAAGCGGCCCTGCATCTTCAGGTACTCCTCCACCGGCAGCTTGTTCTTGGGCTTGTAGCTGAGGATGTATTTGCCCTCAACCACCTCGTACAGCGGCCACACGCAGGTCTCCACCGCCATCTTGGTGACCTCCATCAGCTTCTCGCTGGGATACCGCCAGCCGCGGGGGCAGGGCGCCATCACGTTCAGGAACGCCGCGCCGGGGGTGTAGATGGCCTTGTGGGCCTTCTCCGTGATGTCCTTGAAGTTTCCGATGAACGTGGTCTGGGCCACATAGGGGATGCCGTGGGCCACCATGATCTTCGTCAGGTTCTTCTTCTGCTGCATCTTGCCGGGGATCACCGTGCCCTGAGGCGTGGTGGTGGTGTCGGCAAAGTGGGGGGTGGAGGAGGAACGCTGGATGCCGGTGTTCATGTATGCCTCGTTGTCGTAGCAGACATACACCATGTCGTGGCCGCGCTCCATGGCGCCGGACAGGCTCTGGAAGCCGATGTCGTAGGTGCCGCCGTCGCCGCCGAAGGCGATGAACTTGTACGTATCATCCAGCTTGCCCCGCTTCTTCATCGCCCGGTATGCCGTCTCCACGCCGGAGATCGTGGCCGCCGCATTTTCAAAGGCGTTGTGGATGAAGCTGTCCTTCCACGCCGTGTAGGGGTACATGAAGGTGGAGACCTCCAGGCAGCTGGTGGCGGAGCACACCACCGCCTTGTCCTCCGGATTCAGGGCACGCAGCACCGTCCGCACCGCGATGGGAGAGCCGCAGCCCGCGCACATTCTGTGGCCGCCGGACAGGCGGTCCTCTTTCATCAGGTTTTCTTTCAGACTATATGCCATGACTGTTTTCCCTCCTTATTCCCGGACGTCCAGGTAGCGATAGGTCTCGCCCACCTCGCCGGTGGCCGCGATCTTCTCCAGCTCCGCGAACACGTGCTGAATGCTCTCCACCCGCACGTCGCGGCCGCCCAGGCCGTAGATGTAGTTGATGCCCTTGGGGCCGCTGATGCCCGCCGCGTACAGGCTGGCCGTGACCTCCGCGAACATGGGGCCGCAGTGGGCGTTGAAGCTGTCGTCCTTGTCCATCACGGCGAAGGCCTTCATGTTCTTCAGGGCTTCGCAGATATCCTCACTGGGGAAGGGACGGAAGGAGCGGACCTTGATCTGGCCCACCTTCTTGCCTTGGGCCCGCAGCTCGTTGATGGCCTCCTTGGCGGTGCCGGCGGAGGAGCCGATGATGACGATGGCCTCCTCAGCGTCGTCCATCATATAGGTCTCGATCAGGCCGTAGGTCCGGCCGGTCATCTCGCCGAATTCCTTGCCCACCTTGCGGATCACGTCCTTGGCGTCCATCATGGCCTGGGCCTGCTGCCGCTTGGCCTCCATGTAGTACACGGGCGTGGCGTAGGCGCCCACGGCCATGGGCTCGCCGGGCTTCAGCAGCGCGTGGGCGGGCTTGTACTCACCCACGAACTCCTTGACCTTCTCTGTCTCCACCAGCTCGATGTTCTCGATGGCGTGGGAGGTGATGAAGCCGTCCTGGCACACCATGATGGGCAGGCTCACCGCCTCCGCGATCCGCATGGCCTGCAGGTAGTTGTCGTAGGCCTCCTGGTTCGTCTCCGCAAACAGCATCAGCCAGCCGGCATCCCGCACGCCCATGGCGTCGGAGTGGTCGTTGTTGATGTTGATGGGGCCGGACAGGGCGCGGCAGGAGACGGCCAGCGTGATGGGCAGCCGGTCGGAGGCCGCCACGTACAGCATCTCCGTCATGTAGCACAGGCCGCAGGAGGAGGTGGCGGAAATGGCACGGCAGCCAGCAGCCTCCGCGCCGATGCAGGTAGACATGGCGCTGTGCTCGCTCTCCACCGCGATGAACAGCGTGTCCACTTCCCCGTTGTCCACGTATGTAGAGAAGTACTGGGGGATCTCCGTGGACGGCGTGATGGGATACGCGCCCATCACATCCGGGTTGATCTGCTTCATGGCATAGGCGACCGCCTCATTGCCGGAAAGTCTTTCTCTGATTCCCATTGTTCCTTCCCCTCCTTATTTCTCGTCCTTGACCATAGTGATGGCCCCGAAGGGGCAGGTGTTGGCGCAGATGCCGCAGCCCTTGCAGAAGAAGTAGTCGAAGTCCTCCCGCTTGCCCTCGCCGTTCACCGGGATGGACATATCCGGGCACACCGGCGCGCACAGCAGGCACTGCCGGCACTTGTCCCAGTCGATCACGGGCTTCATGGTCCGCCAGTCGCCGGTCTCCACCACGCTGGACGTGCCGCCCTCATAAATGTTGCAGCCCGGGGTGATGTCCTTCCAGGTCACGTCCGGGGTCATATCCTTCGCCAGATGGCTCATCCTACCTGCACCTCCTCCAGAGATCTCTTCAGCGCCCGCATATTGCCCTCGATGACCTGGGGCTTGCTGGCGAACTTGTGCTTGAAGGAGCCCTCCATATCCTTGATGAACTCCTCCTCCCCGATGACGCCGGACACCCTCACGATGGCGGCCAGCATGGGGGTGTTGGGGAAGTTCTTGCCCAGCTCCTCCTCGCTGATCTTACCGGCGTCGATGGTGCAGACCCGGCCCTCGTAGCCCTTCAGCAGGGGCCGCAGCTCCGCGGGGGACTTGCTGGAGTTGATGACGATGGCGCCTTCCTTCTTCAATCCGGCGGTCACGTCCACGGCGGACAGCAGGGTCTCATCCACGACCACCACATAGTCCGGGAAGTAGATGTTGGAATGGACGGTGCTCCGCTCGGAGCTGATCCGGTTGTAGGCGGTGATGGGCGCGCCCATGCGCTCGGGACCGTACTCCGGGAAGCCCTGGACATACTTGCCCGTGTTGAACGCCGCGTCCGCCAGCAGCAGCGACGCCGTTTTGGCGCCCTGGCCGCCCCGGCCGTGCCATCGGATCTCTACAATGTCTTTCATGCTTGATCCTCCTCGTTCGGTTTGGCCCCCAAGCGGGGGCCGTCTCGAAATTTGCCGTTTTGAGTGCTTGTCAGCATGTATAGTATAGTCCCTTTCTGCGAGGAATGTCAATTCTATAACAAATTAGACAGTATAGAAATCTGTGAATGCCAGCGGCTTCTTTTTGTTATAAGTGCGCAAATAGCTGGGGACTCTGTTCTGTATTCCTGCCTTTTTGCATAAAAAAGAGTCCTTTTTTTCGGCGCTTTGCTCGCTGGAAGTAGCATACTCCAGTATGGCTGACAGGCTGGGCAGCCGCAGCACAGGTGAAAAGCGGCTCCCGGCACCGTCGTGGGCGCCGGGAGCCGCGGGATGTATTTGAAAGCCGCTTACCGGGCCGCCTGGAGCAGCTTTTCTGCAATGACCTCTACATCTTCACCGGAGGCCACAAAGTCCATGACATTGGGCAGGGAGAGGGAGCGGCGCAGCAGCGCCGTGTAGTAGCGCATCGCCCATTCCCGGCCGGTGACAGAGCAGTGCTGGATGATTTCCACAAGCTCTACCAGTTCCTCCCGGGACAGGTCGGGGATACAGGGCGGTTCCGGCGTCAGTGTGAGCCGTGCCAATGTGTCCAGGTCCGTCCAGCTCCAGTATTCCGCAAATTCCACATCAGTGTGGACTTTGCCCGTGAGAGCGGCCAGGTCCTCCAGCTCCGCGCCGGCGGTACCGGGTTCTTTGTCTGCAATGGCTGCAATCAGGGCCTCCACCGCGTCCAGCTTGCCTTCGTCGATTCGGGGAAACTCCAGTGCCTTTCTCATGGTGCGCCTCCTCTGAAATCTTAGCGTTTTCTTAACTTTACCAGAGTTTTGCAAGTTTGCCAAGACTAATCCGCTGCATGGGACTCGCAAACCGGACCTTGCATTTGAGGACGAGATGTGCTATACTGCATAATCTGAAAACAATTCTCATTTTCAAAGGAGATCAGACTGTGGAAAAGCGTATTCGGTTGTGTGCCGCGCTGGCGATGGTGCTTCTGTTGACCGCCTGCGGACAGGCTCCGGCGGAGCATGAGAGGGAAGAGCGGCTGACAGTGGTGGCTACGGTATTCCCCGCCTATGATTTCGCCCGGGCCGCCGGGGGAGAGCTGGCAGAGGTGCGGCTTCTGTTGCCGCCGGGAGCAGAGAGCCATTCCTACGAGCCCACCCCGGCGGACATTCTGGCAGTGCAGGAGTGCGATCTGTTCCTCTATCTGGGCGGCGAATCCGACGCTTGGGTGGAGACGATTCTGGAGTCCGTGGACATGCAGGGCGAGGCCCTGCGGATGGTGGACTGTGTGGACCTGCTGGAGGAGGAGACAGTGGAGGGCATGGAAGACCACGAGGGCCATGACCACGACCATGCGGAGGGGCCCGGCCTGGGAGAAGTGGTGGGCTACGATGAGCACGTGTGGACATCCCCGAAAAATGCCGCCGCCATCACCCGGGCGGTGGGGGACAGGCTGGCGGAGCTGGACCCGGCCAATGCCGGGACTTACGCCGCCAACACGGAGGGCTACGCCACCCGGATCGAGGCCCTGGACCGGGAATTCGCGGACTTCTTCGCCGGAGTGGAGGACCGGACCATGGTGTTCGGGGACCGATTTCCCCTGCGGTACTTCGCGGAGGAATTCGACATCGACTACTACGCTGCCTTCCCCGGGTGCAGCACCCAGACAGAGCCCTCGGCAGCTACCATCGCCTTCCTGACAGACAAGGTGCGGGAAGAGGGGATCCCCACGGTCTGGTACATTGAGTTCTCCAATCATCTGGTGGCGGACAGCATTGCGGAGGCCGCGGGCGTCAAGACGGCCCTGTTCCACACCTGCCACAATGTATCCACGAACGAACTGGAGGCGGGGGCCACTTACGTGTCCCTGATGGAGCAGAATCTGGAGACGCTGCGGGAGAATCTGTGATCTGAAAAGAAGAGCGCCGGGGCTGCAGCGGATGTCGCAGCCCCGGCTTTTTTATGGGAAACGGCGGAGAAGCCTTTGACAGGGGCGTGCTTCCGCCGTATCATAGGAGTCAGAGAGGAGAGATGGTATGCTGGCTTATACCTATTTGGAAAAAGGAACCTTCCGGCTGACGGACAAGCCGAAGCCTGTGCTGCGGGAACCTGGAGACGCGCTGGTCCGGGTGACGCTGTCCAGCATCTGCACCAGCGACCTGCACATCAAGCACGGCTCCGTGCCCCGGGCGGTGCCCGGTATCACCGTGGGCCATGAGATGGTAGGTGTGGTGGAATCGGTGGGTCCCGGCGTCCGGACGGTCCGCCCCGGCGACCGGGTGAGCGTGAATGTGGAGACGTTCTGCGGCGAGTGCTTCTTCTGCCGCCACGGGTATGTCAACAACTGTACGGATCCCAGCGGCGGCTGGGCCCTGGGCTGCCGGATCGACGGGGGACAGGCGGAATACGTCCGGGTGCCCTACGCGGACCAGGGTCTGACGAAAATCCCGGAGAGCGTTACGGACCGGCAGGCACTGTTTGCAGGCGATATCCTGGCCACCGGCTTCTGGGCGGCCCGCATCGCGGAGATCGGGCCGGAGGACACGGTGCTGATCCTGGGAGCGGGCCCCACAGGCATCTGTACACTGCTGTGCGTGCTGCTGAAAGCGCCTAAGCGGGTCATCGTCTGCGAAAAGGACCCGGCGCGTCTCCGGTTTGTCCGGGAGCACTATCCCCAGGTGCTGACGGTGGGGCCGGAGGAGGTGCTGGCCTTCACACAGGCCCACAGCGACCACGGCGGCGCGGACCGGGTGCTGGAGGTAGCCGGGGCGGAGGAGACCTTCCGCCTGGCCTGGCAGTGCGCCCGCCCCAATGCGGTGGTGACGGTGGTGGCGCTTTACGATAGGCCCCAGCTCCTGCCCCTGCCGGAGATGTACGGGAAGAATCTCACCTTCAAAACCGGCGGCGTGGACGGCTGTGACAGCCAGGAGATTCTGGACCTGATCGCGGCGGGAAAGCTGGACACCACGCCCCTCATTACCCACACTGTCCCTCTGCGGGATATCGCGGCGGCCTATGACCTGTTCGAGCACCGGCGGGACGGTGTCATCAAGGTGGCGGTGGACTGCAGCATGGCGTGAGGACAGCAGGACAACAGCTCCGAAGAGACAGAGAGGAGAGAGGCAGATGGATGATGGGATGCAGTGGCTGGCGGGAACGATCCTGTCGGCGGTGATCTCCAGCGTGATCACCGTGGGCTTCCTGTCCGCGCTTGTGACACGGCTGCAGATCCGGATCGACCACCGGAATAACGGGATCAAGCGGGTCTATGCCCCGGGAGAGCACAGCCGAGCACTGAAAAAGCAGCTGGCAGAGGCACGGGCGATCCAGCTTCTGGCATTGTCCGGCTATGGGTTCACCCATGCATACAGACGCATCCTGACCGACTGCGTGGCCAGGGGCGGGACAGTGGAATACCTGCTGGCGCAGCCCGGAACCGCCTATATGAAAGATGCGGCTGAGATCGAGGGCAGAGGGGCGGACTCCATCTCCGAGGAGGTCGGGGAGACCCTGAAGCTGCTGGAGGCCATCTGGCGGGACGCCGCGGAAAAGGCAGGGAAGCAGAAAGCGGAGCCGGGCAGAGTTCTCGTCAGGTATTTTCACACGGAGATGCGCGAACAGCTGATTCTCTGTACGGATCAGAGCGGGCGGCGTACAGCCTGGCTGTCGCTGCTGATCCCGCCGCTTCCGGCGCTGGAGTGCAACATGATCGAGTACAGGGACGCGGAGGACTGTGTGGATTATTATGAGGCCGTGAAGAGGCGCAGTGAGCCTTGCCCAGTCGCCGTCCCCGGCAGGATGCACGGAAAGGACTGAGACACCGGGCGCGGGCCGGTCCTCACCAGGCTATGCGGCGGTACTCGATGGCCCTGCACTGGCGGACCACTTGGGCACAGAGAGCGTTGTAAAATTGGAGATACTGTTTCTTGGCCTGGCGCTGGGCGCGCTGCTTCTCCTGAAACAGCCGCCACTGAGGGCAGGTCTTGTGGCAGCCCTCCCGGTAGGACGGACAGCCGGTTTGGCAGGGCAGCATGGGACATTCCTCCGATCTCGGATATTCTCCGCCCGGACACGGCCGGGGCAGGACTCTGCTGTCAGTGTAGTCTTTTTCCCAACGGCCTGCCACCTTGAAATGGTAAAGCGGGGGTAAAACCTCTGCGCAGGCGGAAAAACGGGGCTTGACAACCCCCGCGGTGGCATGGTAAAGTATTGGCTGTTCATCGGAGGGCTTGTGGCCGCAGTCACAAAGCCGGATAAGATGCTGGGGGGCGCCCGGTTTCTTGTCCGGCTTTTTTTCGCGCCTTTCCGGAGTTGAGGAGGGACATCATGGAAACAGAACAGACCTTTACACGGGGGCCGATCCTGTCGACCCTGCTGAAATTTGCCCTGCCGGTGCTGCTGGCTCTGCTGCTGCAGGCCATGTACGGCGCAGTGGACCTGCAGGTGGTGGGCAAATTCGGCACTGCGGCGGACATCTCGGCCGTCTCCACCGGCAGCCAGATCATGCAGACCGTGACCATCGTCATCACAGGTCTGGCTATGGGCATCACGGTCCTGCTGGGACAGAAGATCGGTGAGGACAGGCCGGAGGAGGCGGGGGCGGCTGTGGGCAGCGGCATCTGCCTGTTTCTGGTGGTGGCAGTGGCTGCCACAGTGGCGCTGGAACTGGCGGCACCTCAGCTGGCAATGCTCATGCACGCCCCGGCGGATGCCTTTGACGGCACGGTGGAATATGTGCGGATCTGCTCCGGCGGCGCGGTGTTCATTGTGGCCTACAACCTTTTGGGCAGTATCTTCCGGGGGATCGGAGATTCCCGGGTACCGCTGATCACTGTGCTGATTGCCTGTATTCTGAATATCGGCGGCGACCTGCTGTTGGTGGGGGGCTTCGGCCTGAATGTGGCTGGCGCAGCCATCGCCACAGTTTTTGCCCAGGCAATGAGCGTGGCGCTGTCCCTGCTGCTGATCCGTGGAAAGCACTTGGCCTTCATACTCCGGCGGCAGGACATCCGGTTCAACGGTGCCATCATTGGACGGATTCTGAAATTGGGCAGCCCGGTGGCGCTCCAGGACCTGCTGGTGAATATCACCTTCCTGGTGATCATCGCCATCGCCAATTCTATGGGCACCATTCCCTCCGCCGGGGTGGGCGTGGCGGAGAAGCTGTGCGCCTTCGTCATGCTGGTGCCCTCTGCCTATATGCAGTCCATGTCCGCCTTCGTGGCGCAGAACATCGGCGCCGGGCTGGAGACCAGGGCCCGGCGGGCGCTGCTGTACGGCGTGTTGTCCTCCCTGATGGCGGGCCTCCTCATGGGCTGGGCGGCATTCTTTCACGGAGATGTGCTGGCGGGTATTTTCGCGGACGACCCGGCGGTGATCGCCGCCGCCTGGGAGTATCTCAAGGCCTACGCCATTGACTGCCTGCTTACCAGCTTCCTGTTCTGCTTTGTGGGCTTTTTCAACGGTTGCGGGAAGACGCTGTTCGTCATGGCGCAAGGAATGGTCGGGGCCCTGGGGGTCCGGCTGCCGGTGGCGCTGCTGGTGAGCCGGGCGGCGGACAGCTCTCTGTTCCATCTGGGGCTGGCCACCCCTGCCTCCACGGTGGTGCAGATTTTCCTGTGTGGAATCTGGTACCTGCGGCGCTCCCACCGGCTGAACCGGCTGGGGCTGATACGGAAATAAAAAGATGCCCCGGCACCTTCGTGCCGGGGCTTTCCAGCGTGCCTGTCCGCAGGCAGCGGGACGGAATCATTGGAGTGCAGGACAGAAGACCTGCACTTGTCCCTTTGCTGGACAGGCTCAGTAGTTCCGCTCCATCTCCTGGATCTGCTGGTACAGCCAGTCGTTGACAGGGACGGAAATGCCGTGTTTGGCGGCCAGCCGGCGAATGGTGCCTGCAAACAGCTCCACTTCGCTCTTCCGGTGGTTTTTGCCGTCCTGCCGCATAGAGGTCTCACCGTTGGAGGGCAGGTGGTCAATGATGTCCACCCATGCGGCCACGTCCTTCTCAGAGAGCGGGACGCCCTCTGCATTGGCCACGGCGGCCACCTCCCGCATGGCGCCGATCATGGTGTCCCGGGGCTTTCCGGGCACCTGCAGCGGGCCGTAATCGCACTGGAACACCAGGGCGGCCTGGTTGCAGCCGGTGTTGCACAGCAGCTTGCTCCACATGTGGGTGCGGATGTCCGCCGGTACGACATAGGGGAAGCCGATGCTGTCAAAAAACGCGGTGAGCCGCTGGAGGCGGCTGGTGTCCTCCCCGGCGGGGACGCCCACTGCCAGTTCCCCAATGGGGTCGCAGACGACGCGGTTGCCCTCCTTCTTGGCGGCCATCCGCTCCGCCACGCACCAGACCACATGCTCTGGACCAAAGGCATCTCCCAGGATCTCCTCGCTGGAGATGCCATTGAGGACCGAGATCACGAGCGTGTCCGGTCCCACCAGGTGGCGGCAGGTCTCGATGGCGTTCTGCAGACCGCCGAACTTGATGGCGAACAGCAGTAGGTCCACCGGCTCTGTGCGAGCGGCGGCATCGGTGTAATTGAAGTCGCAGGGTGCGTCGTTGTACCAAAAGCCCTGCTTCCGGTAGCGGGCGATCCGTGCGCCGTCTGCCAGAACGGGGACCTGCTCCTTGCCGAGCGCCCGTGTGAAGAGCGTGGCGTACAGGACGCCAAGGGAACCCAGGCCGATGACGCCGGCTGTTTGAATGGGTTTCATCAATCATTCCTCCTGTTCATCAAAACAGGGCGGCGGAATGCTCCGCCGCCCCTGTTGCTTACGCGATCCGAGCCAGCCACCGCAGATCGTAGGGCTCAAACACGACCTTTTCATAGGCGTCCACATCCAGGGGCGTGCCGTCCCAGTCGGAGTGGATGTCGCCGTTCTGCTTGATGAGGATGTCGTAGAGGATGTCGTAGGTGACGCCGCTCACCGGGTCCGTCTCCACGATGGTGGAGTAAGGCAGCGTCTTGTGGTATGTCAGCTCCATTCCCTTGTAGTCGAAATGGAAGCCGCAGCGCATCCGGCAGCCGTCCAGTCCCGTGTACCGGGCCACCTTCTTCAGATCCTGGAGGATTTTGTCCCCCTCCTCCTCATAGAGGTTCTCCGGTGTGGTGGCGGTGTAGTCGAACCGGAACTGAATGGAGGCGCCCGGGAGCTTGCGGAACCGCTCCATATAGGGCACCAGCTGCTCGGCGGGATAGTTCTTGTACAGCACGCAGTTCACCCGGAAGGGCACCGGCAGCTTGGAAAGCAGGCCGTCGTTGGATTCCACCACATAGTGCTGCATGTGGCGGGAGACGTTGATGCAGGTGATCTTGTGTCTGTTCCGCTCCGCAAATGCCAGAATGTCCGCCTCGGACTGGTGCTCGGAGACGGGAAGGGTGGTGTTGATATATACCTTGTGGGTAGTGGGGATTTTGTCCAGCATCACCTGGAGGGACTCCAGGTTGGCGAAGGGCTCACCCCCGGTGAAGACGAAGTCGCAGTCGGGCGTGATGGCGTCCATCCGCTCGATGCTCCGGCAGATCTTCTCCAGGGAAAAACCTGTCATATCCGCATACTCGCCTTTATTGATGCAGAAGGGGCAGTGGTTCTTGCAGTCGTAAGGGACAAAGATCGTCACCGTGGCGCCGCCCTCCCGCGTCTTATAGGGATGTTTCATATCGATCGGCCTTTCAGAGTAAAATGGAAAATCCGTGAAAAAATGGTCTCCAAAAACCGCGTTGAAGGTCTTGCAGACAATGTTATATTTTAAAGGATTTTTCAACAGAGGTCAAGAGTAAAAGGGAAATTCCCCGTGAGAAACTCCGAAAAAACGCTGACACTTCTGGAAAACCTGCACAAATCCCGCCTGCAGCGGCGCCCCAGTGGAAAGATGCCGGTGAAGGCAGGGCTGTACATTTCCCGGAGAAAATGCTATAATAACAAACTATGCAATTGTGTTTCAAGAGAGGAGGCGGACCCATGGAGATTCTGCAGGGGCTGCTGGACAACCTGACGGCCCTGCTGGCGGCACATCCGCTGGCGGGGGAGTGGTATATGGCCTTTGTGCGCTTTCTGTTTCCGGCTCTGGCCGTGCTGATCCTGTACCGGGCGGTCCGCTCTCTGCTGCGGATTCCCCACACGCCGGAGAACTGGGGCCAGCTGAGCCTGCCAAACGGCACGTCCCTGCCCCTGACCCACTGGGAGAACATCCTGGGCCGGAGCAAGACGGCGGACATCTATCTGAACTATCCCAGCATCTCCCGGCAGCATGCCGCCCTCTGCCGGGGCGAAGATGAGAACTGGACGCTGTACGACCTGGGGTCCAAGGGCGGCACGGCGGTGAATGGGGAGAAGGTGGCGTCCTCCGTTCCCGTGAAGCTGGGGGATACCATCACTTTAGGGGGCGTGCCGTTGATCTTCCTGCCTCAGACCGTGGCGGAGCGGGAGGAGCAGGAGGCGAAGCGCCGGGCGGAGCGCCCCGCCGCCATCTGGCCGTCTTTCCTGTGGCTGACGGTGTTTCAGGTGCTGGCCTGTCTGCAGCTGCTCGTGGCCGCCGGGACTGAGGCCACCATCGCCATCCCCCTGGCCTTCCTGGGGCTGACGGTGCTGATGTGGCTCTATTACGCGGCCCTGCGGGCCACTCGCTGCGTGGGCTTTGAGATGGAGACCATCGCCTTCTTCCTCTCCACGCTGTCACTGTCCATCACTGCCTCCAGTGCCCAGAGCAGTCTGTTCAAGCAGTTCCTGGCTATTTTGCTGGGGCTGGCGCTGTTTTTAGTGCTGGGACTGTTCCTGCGGGACCTCAGCCGGGTGCAGAAGAACCGCTGGCTCATGGCGGCCGCCGCCATCGGCCTGCTGGGCATCACCCTGGTGATCGGCAACTCCAAATACGGCGCCGTCAACTGGATCTCCATCGGCGGCATGTCCTTCCAGCCGTCGGAGATCGCCAAGATCTGCTATATCTTCGCTGGCGCCGCCACACTGGAGCGGCTGTTCCACAAGCGGAACCTGACCCTCTTCATCGTGTTGACAGGCGTGTGTATCGGCCTGCTGGGCCTGATGAGCGACTTCGGCACCGCGGCCATTTTCTTCGTCACCTTCCTGGTGATCGCCTATATGCGGTCCGGGGATTTCGCCACACTGTCTTTGATCTGCGGCGGCGCTGTGTTCGGAGCGGGCATCATTTTGAAGTTCAAGCCCTATATCCTCAGCCGCTTCGCCTCCTGGGGCCACGCTTGGGAGGCCGCCTCCACCACCGGCTACCAGCAGACCCGCACCATGTCCGCCGCCGCCTCCGGGGGCCTTTTGGGTATGGGGGCCGGCAACGGCTGGCTCCATAACGTGGCGGCGGCGGACACAGATCTGGTGTTCGGTATGCTGTGCGAGGAGTGGGGGCTGCTGATCGCCGTGCTGGCAGTGAGCGCCATCATCACGTTGGCGTTTTTCGCCGCACGGGCCTGCCGGGTGGGGAGGTCCAGCTTTTACACCATCGCAGCCTGCGCGGCATCGTCCCTGCTGGTGTTTCAGACCTGCCTGAACGTGTTCGGTTCCGTGGACCTGCTGCCCCTCACCGGCGTCACGTTCCCCTTTGTCTCCAACGGCGGCTCCGCCATGATGTCCGCCTGGGGGCTGCTGGCCTTTTTGAAAGCCACCGACACCCGGGAAAACGCCAGCTTTGCCATCCGCCGCAGCGCCCAGCGCCGCCTGACCCAGGCAGCCCGGCGGCGGACCGAGCCCATTGGAGACCCCTTTGCCCAGAGAGAGGAGGCAGACCATGAAGAAGATTGAACGGCGGGCGGTGGTCTGCGTGATCCTGGCCCTGCTTCTGGCCGCCGGCGTAGGCGTGTTCGTCGTAAAATTCTGCCTGGACGGCGGGGGCTGGGCCTCCTCTGCCTTTAACCGCCATCTCTATGACTCCAACGGCGTTCTGGCCGCCGGCACCATCCTGGACCGGGACGGAGATGTGCTCTCCGCCGCTGAGAACGGCAAGCGGACCTACTATGATAACGCCACCGTCCGCAAGGCCACCCTCCACGCTGTGGGGGATCTCCAGGGCCGCATCGGCACCGGGGCCCTCAACGCCTTTGCCCACAAGCTCACAGGCTACAATCTTCTCAGCGGCGCCTTTGGGGCCAAGGAGGGCAGCGACCTCTATCTCACCATCGACGCCCGCTACAACTATGAGGCCTATCAGGCCCTGAACGGTCACGCCGGCACCGTGGCCGTGTACAATTACCAGACCGGCGAGGTGCTGTGCATGGTCTCTGCCCCCAGCTATGACCCGCTGAGCATCCCCGAGGACATCGAGACCAGCGACCGCTACCAGGGCGCCTATCTCAACCGCTTCCTCTCCTCCACCTTCACGCCGGGGTCTGTGTTCAAGACCGTCACCCTGGCGGCGGCCCTCCAGGAGCTGCCGGACCTGTTTGAGCGGACCTGGGAGTGCAGCGGCAGTGTGGACATCGGCGGCGAGACCATCGTCTGCTCCGGCACCCACGGCAGCCAGCACATCGGCGACGCCTTTGCCAACAGCTGCAACGTGGCCTTTGCCCTGCTGGCCCAGGAGCTGGGGTGCGAGACCCTGCAATCCTACACGGAAAAGGCCGGTTTGACGGACCGTTACAGCCTCAACGGCCTGCCCACCGCCAAGGGCACCTTCCGCTGGACGGACATCTCCGACGGAGAACTGGGCTGGGCCGGTGTTGGCCAGGGCCAGGACCTGGTGAACCCCTGCGCCCTGATGGTCTACATGGGCGCCATCGCGGGAGGCGGTAAGGCCGCTGAGCCTTACCTCATTGAAAAGACGGTCTCCCCCCTGGGCATTCCCTCCCTGCCCCATCTGCCCAGCAAAACGGGACGGCTGATCTCCGCCGAGGCCGCCAAGACCCTGGCGGACCTGATGGCGGACAACGTGGAAAAGACCTACGGCACCAGCCGCTTCCCCAACATGGATCTGTGCGCCAAATCCGGCACCGCTGAGGTGGGCGATGGGCAGAAGCCCCACGCCTGGTTCACCGGCTTCCTCCGGGATGAGGACCACCCCTATGCCTTTGTGGTCCTGGTGGAAAACGGCGGCGGCGGCAGCTCTGTGGCCGGTACGGTGGCCGGCAAGGTTTTGAATGTGATGGTCAACGGATATTGATTCCCTGCTCCCCCTTCAGACTCTAGGGGGAGCACTTTTTTGCTCCGCCTTCCGTCATTTTCATCAAAAAAGCACCGCCACGTTTTCCGCCATCCGTCCCCAGATTTCTTGACTGAGCTGATCGGATATGATACAAAGAGCATGAGAAGGTCCCCTGTTATCATTGTGTGCGGGAAAGAAGCCCGCCAATGTGGATGTACCTGTCATTCCATCCACATCTATCGACTGTAAAGGAGGTTTTTATGAAAAAGCTGACCGCAGTTTTCTTCTATCTCCTCCTTGTGTGTATCCTCCCGTCCATTTGTGCCGCCTCTCCTCCCCCCGACGGTGATGTCGATGTCAATGAGGGAAGAGCCCCCTGGGTCCTCCGATCTGAAAACGGGAAAGAATACCTCTATAACCCGGCCACCGATGAGACCATTTCCGAGGCCTATCGTTATGTAGACGATCATGCGGTTCCCGTTCCTCTCCAAGAGCTTCTTCAGGCGTTAAACGCCTCGCTCGCGGAGCGCGCCGCTAATCTCTCTGTTGAAACGCCGACTTCAAATTCTGCGGAAACGAACAGGAGAGCCCCCGTCTACTTCTATCGTTTTGAAGAGACCTCCACCCGAAAAATTGAGGGAGATTCTGAAAAGGTCTGCGCTGACGTCGCGGGTCCCGCTGAACTAACAGTAGGCATCTCCATAACAGTCACGGAATCCTATGGAGGCGGTTTCAGCCTTTCAGCATCGGCGAAAAACGAGATCTCCGGTTCCGCGTCCTTTACCTGGAACAGATCCCTTGCTACAAACACCTCTTTTGAAACCACCCATTACGTCCCCGCCGGTTCCATGGGCCATGTTGAATTTGTGCCTTATCTGAATAAGATTGCCGGAAAACTTTACCAGGCCACCTCCGACCCCACCACCGGCTTTATGTCCGACTATGTGTATCAGGGGGTGGTGTGGGGAGCTTCCCCCATCCGGCTCTCCAGCGGCTTTGCGGACGGCTGCTATTATCTTGTTACAACACCTCTCTGAGTTCGACCTGCGGCGCACAGCTTTCGGCTGTGCGCCGCTCTTTTATTTTTTCCACACAGGCACGATATTTTATGCTACAATGGTCCTGCTCATAAGAAAGGATCGAGACCATGACCAAAGAGGAAGCCTTACAGACTTATTTCGGCTACGACGCCTTCCGGGGCGGACAGGAGCCGGTGATCGATGCCCTGCTCTCCGGCCGGGACGCCCTGTCCATCATGCCCACCGGGGCGGGAAAATCCCTGTGCTATCAGATCCCCGCCCTGCTGCTGCCGGGGATCACCCTGGTGATCTCCCCCCTGGTGTCCCTGATGCGGGACCAGGTGACCGCCCTGGTGCAGATGGGGGTGCCTGCGGCCTATCTCAACAGCACGCTGACCTTCAAGCAGTATCTCCTGGCCCTGAGCCGGGCCAGGGCCGGGCGCTATAAGATCATCTACGTGGCCCCGGAGCGGCTGGAGACCGAGGCCTTTCAAGCCTTCGCCCAGGAGGCAGACATCTCTCTGGTGGCCGTGGATGAGGCCCACTGCATCTCCCAGTGGGG
>ENA-ORMO01002064-ORMO01002064.1-human-gut-metagenome-genome-assembly--contig:-NODE-2064-length-17829-cov-4.274277_pt1 | contig 17829 bp, 23 predicted proteins | sample MGYA00242106_ERZ509001 | MGnify/ENA primary metagenome ERZ509001 (study PRJEB26280, sample SAMEA2338736) | human gut metagenome | biome: human gut; feature: human-associated habitat; material: faeces... | reverse complement strand
GCTGGATGGCATGATTGTGAAGTGGTGAACCGGATTGTATTGAGAGATAAAAAAACAGGGCGCATATGGCCCTGAAGAAAGGATAGATAAATACTATGAAAAACTACAAAATTATTTTAATTGCAGTTGGAACAATGTTCACATTTATGCTGATGAGCTTTGTGGGTATTCAGTCAGCAAAAAATAAGGCGATTGGGCTAGAAGAGGCTGTTTATACTGCAGAGTCAGATATCAAAGTCCAGGAAAAGCGAAGGGTGGATTTAGTCTACAATCTGGCAGATTCTGTGCAGCAGTATGATAAGCATGAGTCAGAAACTCTGAAGGAGCTCGCAGATAAGATGGGAAGAGGTAACCGGATAGAGGATGTTAATACGGCCCTGGTAGCAGTGACCTACGCTTATCCGGAATTGAAAAGCAATGAAAATTATAAACAGTTGATGAATGAGTTATCTATTACAGAAAATAAGATTGCTCAGTACAGAGAAAACTATAATCAGTCGGTTAAAGCCTACAACCGATATGTTAGAAAATTCCCGTCCAGAATGTTCCTTGACTGGACTGGTTATGAAATCCAGGAATTTGAATGGTTGGATTATCAGGCGCCCAGCGACGCACCGCAGAATTTGTTTGGAGAGTGATGTTATGGATATGCCGACTCACTGGAGGGAATGATGAAAATAACGAAGCGGGAGAAAATTGCCAGTATTGCTATAGTGTCTGTTATGATGATCATCGGATTCTTCATATCAAGCAAAATCATGGACTATAAGAATGATAAGAATGCTGAATACCAGAAAGCAGTGCATATTGAAGATTCAGAGTTGTTTCAATATGGGATGGACACCAATATAGGAAATGCTTTTGTTTTTGGTAAACTGGAGGCTGTTGATGTAGTTACTTTTGATGAGATTGGAGGGGAGTATTTGTGGATAGAAAAAGTAGAAGAGCATTATAATCCGCACACCAGAACCGTCACAAAAACAAGGAAGAATGCACAGGGAAAGACAGAAACCTATACAGAAACAGAAGTTTATTATTCATGGGACTATTACGACAGCTGGGAGAAGCACAGTGAGAAGGTGATATTCTGTGGCTTGGAATTTGATTATGGGAAAATAGAGATTCCTGAAAAAAGGTACATAGATACTAGAAAAGAACTGCCTTTATCAAATGTAAGATATAAATATTATGGAGTTTTCAAGGAGTATACAGGAACCATTTATACCAGGCTTATGGATGGCACCATATCGGAGCAGTCTAAATTTTTTACAGACTGCAATCCAGAAAAGGCGTTGGAACGCTGCACTTCTGGAGGGGAAACTATTTTGTTTTGGGTTGTATGGATGATACTAATTGCCGGGTGCGTGGTTGGGTTTTGCTATTTTGATAACAGGTGGCTGGAATAGCAGCAGGAAGTTAGGCAGAAGCAGCGCAGGGGCAGCAGGACAGGAGGAGATGCCATTGAATATTAAAATAACCAGAAAACTGCTGGATGATTACAGAAAAATAAAGCGAGAGATTCCGATATTGGAAATAGAACTGGAGGAAATGAAAACCACAGATTCCGGCATTGGAAACAGTACAATCCTTGACTACCGGACCGGACAGCCACGCCCCCAAAGCGTTGTTGGTTTTGATAGGGAACTTTACAGGCGGCGAAAGAAAACACTGGAAAAGAAAAAGGCTCAGATTAAGGCTGTAGAGCAGTGGATCAACCAAATAGAGGACGGACAGACACGATGCGTATTCCGGATGTTTTACATAGACGGGATGATATGGGAAAAGATAGCTATTAAGACGGGATATAGTAAGAGTCCTGATTATCCAAGAAAAATGATACGTGATGACTATTTGAAGAAACAGAAAATAATGTAAAGTTATCCGTTTTATCCGCTTTATCCGTGTTAAAGTATAGTGGAAGCCAAAGGCATTTAGGCCGGCGGCTTTCCTCCCCTAGTTCACATAAATGCCGGGGAGACCCGGCAAGATGGATCTTTAGCTCAGTCGGTAGAGCAGATGGCTGTTAATCATCAAGTCCCAGGTTCGATTCCTGGAGGATCCGTTGGCAGACGGAAGCCTGCTACCCCATAAAACTTTCCTTTTGTTTTTCACCCGGATTTATTCCGGGTGTTTTTTTTGATTTATACACAATATGTTGATAAAGATGTGGATAAAAATACTAGATAAAGTATTTAAAACACTTGACATATGGTAAACCCTATGATATAATACATAATGTAAGGAGGTGATAAAGGATGGCGAAGGGCAGTAGCCGAAGAAAAAGAAAAAGCCCAGTCAACTGGATTGAAGTAGCGGTTCAATTCCTGACAGGGCTTATAACGGGGATTATCATTCTGATAATCGACAAGCTGTGGAAATAACACAGCAGGGGAGGAGAAATCCTCCCCGTATCAAAAGTATAGCACAAATCGCCATCTTTAACAATGAGAATTGCCATAATCGTAGTAATTGCGGTGACGGCCGGTTTTATCGGCCGCAGCATTTACAGAAGAATGAGGAGGGACAAAGATGCCAAAAGGTAGTCCAAACCCTCAGACAATCGCAAGCCAGAAGTATCAAAAGAAAGCCGGCTACATGACCAAGGGCTTTAAAATTAAGCGGGAAGTAGCAGATCGCTTTGAGAAAGCCTGTGAGGCGGCAGGAGTCAGCCAGGCCGCCCAGATTACAGAACTGATGCTTTTCTTTGCGAAGGAGCAAGAGAAAAAGAATACGAAGTAAGGAGAGAGCGCCTGAGAGGGCGCTTTTTCCTTTGCAAAAGGCAGATGATAAAAAATGACAGATAAAGAGATTTCATTCGTGAAAATCTGCATTCAGCGAGGAGACCTTCATTCCTTTTACAACAGCCAGCAATGGAAGCAGCTTCGCAAACAGGTGCTTCAGCTGGATAGATATGAATGCCAGCTTTGCAAGAAACATGGAAAGTATACGAGAGCTACAACGGTGCATCATGTCAATTATGTAAAGAGGCATCCGGAGCTGGCATTAGAAATTTATTACCTGTGGCAGGGGAAGCGAAAGCGGAACCTGCTTTCTTTATGCCATGACTGCCATGAAGAGGTACATGGTCACAGAAAAAAATCACTAGAAGAACCGCTGACAGAGGAACGTTGGGATTGACGCATCCCCCCCGGTCTTAAAAAAGCGCATTTTAATTTTGCTTTTGGAGACCGGTGGGAGGCCTCGACAAAAGATATTTTTCTCGCGCACATGAGGGAGGTGGTCGGATGGGACTGACAAGACGGGAAAAATTGAGAAAGGAAATAAAAAATGACCTTCTGGATCAGCTCATCCGGAACGGCACTACAGGTAAATATTACATTGATCTGGTGGACAAGTACATGGACTTCTGGGACATGGAAAATGCGCTGATTGACGATATAAAAGCCAGGGGGGTGGTGGTCACCTATGATAACGGAGGAGGACAGAAGGGAACAAAAAAGAATGATTCGATTGACCAGAGAATCAAAGTAAACGGGCAGATGCTTAAGATTCTGGACAGTCTTGGAATCAAACCGACAGGAAATTATCTGGGCGGTGATGACGATGAGCTGTAACTGTAAAATTAATCCCAACATCCAGGAATGGATAGATATTGTGGAGAAACGCATCTATGCAGTCTGCGAGGAGCAGGAGCTTTTAGTAAAGCATGTCAAGCATTGCTTTGAGCAGGAGGATATCTATACAGATGATGAGCAGCTGGAAAAATATATCGGACTTGCCAGGTATTTTCCCTTTGAGCAGGTGTTTCCCTGGCAGAAGTTTGTGATCGGCCTCCATGATTGTACCTATTGGAAAGATACAGGGCTTCCCCGGTGGCCGGATTTGTTCTGCGAACTCGGCCGGGGCGCTGGAAAGGATGGAACGATTGCTTGGGAGTCTGTCTGCCTGATGTCACCTTATAACGGTATCAGAGAGTATGATGTGGACATCTGCGCCAATAATGAGGATCAGGCCATGCGCCCGGTAAGGGATGTAATTGCTGCCTTTGAACAGCCGGGAAATATAAAGAAATTGAAACGTTTTTTCTATTGGACAAAAGAACAGGTGGTCTCATTAAAAACCCGCTCTCTGATGAAGGGAAGGACAAACAGTCCCAAAGGAAAAGATGGACTCCGTTCTGGTATCTGTATTTTTAATGAGATTCATCAGTATGAGAATTACGCCAATATCAATGTTTTTACAACCGGCCTGGGAAAGAAAAAGCATCCAAGGAGATCCTACTATACAACAAACGGGGATGTTCGGGAAGGGCCTCTGGATGATCTCCTGGAAACATCAGAAGAAATCCTTCGCGGGGGAGAACCTGACAATGGACTTCTTCCGTTTATCTGCAAATTAAATAAAAAGGAAGATGTACACGATGAAACCAACTGGCCGATGGCAAATCCGTCCCTGCCGTATCTTCCCAATCTTTTGGAAGAAATCCGGAAGGAATACCGGGACTGGAAAAAGAATCCGGCCAGGCTGCCGGCCTTTATGACAAAACGAATGAATATCCCGGACAGTGTCAGTGAGCTTAAGGTGACAGAATGGGAAAATATTCTCTCGACTAAAAAGGAACTGCCGGATCTGAGCGGATGGAGCTGTACCTGCGGGATTGACTATTCAAAAATTTCAGATTTTGCATCGGTTAATCTCCACTTTAGAAACGGGGATCAGAGATATGACATCAGCCATTCCTGGCTGTGTCTGAAATCTAAGGATATTCCGAGAATGAAATGCCCGTGGAAAGAATGGTCAGAACGAGGCTTATTGACGCTGGTAGACGATGTGGAAATTCATCCATCTTACCTGACAGATTATATTGCAGAGAAGAAAAAAGAGTTCAATATCGAAAAACTGGCTCTGGATGATTTCCGATACGCGCTGCTCAGTGACGCGCTTAGAAAAATCGGCTTCGATGCCAAAGCCTACAAGAATGTGAAGCTGGTCCGCCCGTCAGATATTATGCGGGTGGCTACGATAATTGACAGCTGTTTTACAAACCAGTGGTTCAGCTGGGGAGATAATCCGGTACTGCGCTGGGCGGTAAATAATACCAAACTGATTCGTTCAAACCGGAGAACAGGAAAGGAGAATGATGCGGATGTAGGGAACTTTGTCTATGGAAAGATAGAGGCTAAGAGCCGGAAAACGGATCCGTTTATGGCTCTGGCAGCCAGTATGACTGTGGAAGAGACTCTGCCAGCGGTGAAGCGGCCTAAGCCGAAATTCAAAGTTTTTACCTTTGGATAAATCTGCACAGAGAGGAGGTGAAAAAACAATGGGGCTTAATTTTAAAAAGTGGCTGGTGGAAAAGCTGTCTGGCGGAGCAGAAAAACGGAGCCTGATTGAAATTGACTGGCCGGAATTTTTCGGGCTGATGGATCAGGTTTATCTCAGGGAACTGGCTTTCTGGACTTGTGTCAATAAAATTGCCAACGCGTTAAGCAAGTGCGAATTCAGAACCTACTATCACCATGAACCGGTGAAAAAAGCGGAATATTATCTCTGGAATGTGGAACCAAATAAAAATCAAAATGCCTCTGCTTTTTTGACAAAGCTAATCGGAAAGCTGTATCTGAATAATGAGGCGCTGGTGATTGAATCTTCCGGTCAGCTGTATGTGGCAGATGACTACCAGAAACAGATCTATGCCCTGTATGATTATCAATTTACCGGGGTGACAGTGGACAATTTCACGTTTGGGAAGACCTTTTACCAGTCTGAAGTCCTGTTCTTCCAGCTGAATTCTGTGGATATGCGTCATCTGATCAATCTGATGTATTCCAGTTACAACGAGCTGATGAGGTATGCTGCAAACGCCTACCGGAAATCCAGAGGCAGCAGGGGAATTCTTGACATAGACGCTCAGGCCCAGGCGGAGGATGACTTTTCAGATACTCTTCAGGAGCTGATGACGGTTTATTTCAAAAAGTTTTTTGAGAGTGAAAATGCTGTTTTGCCTTTATATGACGGTTATAAGTACACGGAACTTCAGTCAAAAACCTATTCCAATGAATCCACACGGGATATTAAGGCGCTGGCAGACGATATTTTTGATTTTACTGCCAGAGGCTTTTCCTTTCCGCCCTCTCTGGCCAAAGGAGATGTACAGGATACAGGGAAAGCCACAGATGAGCTGCTGACTTTCTGTATTGATCCGCTGGCTAGACTTCTGGAAAAAGAGATTAACCGAAAAAGAAACGGCCTGACAGGGTTTCTGGCCGGAAATTATGTAAGGATTGATACGATGGCTGTAAAGCATATCGATATTTTCGATATTGCCACGCCAGTGGATAAGCTCATTTCATCAGGTACTTATACAATCAATGACATACGCCGTGTGATCGGAGAGTCATACATTGACGAGGAGTGGGCCAACACGCATTTCATCACAAAAAATTACAGCACCATACAGGAGTTCCTGGAGAGCATGAACAGGAATCCTGATACAGGATAGAAGGGAGTGAGAAAGAACATGCAGCAGAAAGGAACCAACTGGAGGCTGGAACCGGTCCAGGCAGAAAACAAGACGCTTCTGTATATTTATGACGATGTGACAGAGTACGGCCAGTTTAACTGGAATACCTGGGAATACGAGGAGTCAGAAACCGGGGCGAAATATTTTGCTGAAAAGCTGGGAGAAATTCCAGACGGCCAGACCATAGAGCTTCACATTAATTCAAACGGTGGCTCTGTGAAAGAGGGGGTTGCTATTTACAATCTCCTGAAGCAGAAACAGAATCATAAAGTAGGAATTGTAGACGGGGTGGCGCACAGCGTCGCCTTTTTAATTTTGCAGGCATGTGAAGAGAGAAAAATGTGTCTGGGGACAACTGCTCTTATCCATAACATGTGGATGACCTGCTCCGGCAATGCGGCGCAGCTTCGCAAATATGCGGATGATCTCGACGATATGATGGAGGCGAACCGGCAGGTTTTTATGGAAAGGGCCGTTATTACAGAGGAGGAACTGAAGGGGCTGATGGAAGCCGAAACCTACCTGACGCCGGATAAGGCTCTGGAGTACGGACTTATTGACGAGGTATATGGAAAGAAAGGGGAGGCTCCAAAGCCGGAGGAGATATTAGAAAAGCTGTCCCAGATGCAGCGGCAGTTAAACAGCCAGAAGAGCTTTCGGGAACAGATTGCAGAGCTGAGAGACAGGCAGCCTGGAGGCCTGACGGGTGGAACACAGAATCCTCAGGAGAATGGGCTGTTACAGTTATTTAAGGGCATGGCCCGGAAAGGTGAGTAAAGAGATGAAAAACAAAGATGTACTGATGCAGGAGAAAACAAAGATTTTGCAGCAGATGAATGAGGCGATTGCGAAGAATGATCCGGATGCTTTCGCAGAGGCGTTTGAGAAGCTGTCCATGAATATCCAGGAGAATATCCTGAGCGAGGTGGAAGCACAGCAGCAGGCGGCAGATACAGTGGTTCTGGCAGGACGTGGCGTCCATCAGCTGACCAGCGAGGAGACAAAGTATTACCAGGCGGTTATCCAGGCCATGAAATCCTCCAATCCCAAACAGGCGCTGACAGATCTGGAAGTAACAATGCCTAAAACGGTAATTGACCGGGTTTTTGAGGATCTGACGCAGCAGCATCCGCTTTTAGATGCCATTAACTTCCAGAACACCTCAGGATTAATTGAGATGTATCTGAATACCGATGAGGTGCAGCTGGCCTCCTGGGGGAAGCTCTGCGATGAGATTACAAAGGAACTGTCCTCTGGTTTTAAGCAGGTGAATATGAGCCTGAAAAAGCTGTCGGCATTTCTTCCTGTCTGTAAGGCGATGCTGGATTTAGGGCCTGCATGGCTGGATCGATACGTGAGAGATATTCTCACCGAAGCAATCTACAATGGCCTGGAGGAAGGAATTATTGCCGGCACTGGAAAGGATCAGCCCATCGGAATGATGAAGCAGGTGGGAGATGATGTGGAGGTTTCAGGGGGAGTATACCCGGATAAAGAGGCGGTAGCAGTGACAAGTTTTGATCCGGTGACTTATGGCGGCCTGCTTGCGAAGCTGGCAGTAACCCCGAAGGGAAAGAGCCGAATTGTACAGAATGTCATTATGGTGGTAAACCCATCGGACTATTTTACAAAAGTGATGCCGGGAACTACCATTATGAGTCCGGCAGGAACCTATGTAAATAACGTCCTTCCGTATCCGACCACAGTTATTCAGTCTGTCAGAGTTCCGGCCGGGAAGGCAATTCTGGGACTGGGGAAGAAATATTTCATGGGAATCGGAACAGCTAAATCCGGAAAAATTGAGTATTCCGACCAGTATCGCTTCCTGGAAGACGAGAGAGTCTATCTGACGAAACTTTACGGACATGGGGAGCCGGTGGACAACAATGCGTTCCTGGTGCTTGATATTTCCAAACTGAAACCGGCTGTCCTGAAGGTGGAGGTACAGACATCGGGGGAATAAATCCCCCGTCCAATAGCCTGGTTGGAACGGGGATCGTGGGAACCGCAGTGGTTTCTGCAGGCACAGAAGAAATGAATCGAGCAGGAAAGAGAGGAAAATAGAATGGCTTATACACCAACGGAATGGAATACAGGGGATTTGATTACAGCAGAAAAACTGAACAAGCTGGAACAGGGGGGTGCAGAATGAGCAGGTGGGACCTCAGGGACCCAAAGGAGAGCCGGGAGCTGGGCTGACGGGAGAGGCCGTTTCCATGACAAAGCTTGCAGGAAGCGAAGAGGCATCAGCAGTCGCCGCAAAGGTGAATGAAATGATAGACGGACTGATTGCCAGAGGAGTCTTCACGGCGGCAGAATAGGAGGTTTTATGGATCTGCTTGAAGAGATAAAAAACTATCTGGATATTACCTGGCAGACAACATCGGAAGAGGACAAAAAACTGCTCAGCATGCTTGAAAGAGGAAAGGCTGCCTTATCCGGTAAACTGGGGGACTGTGATTTTGAGGAAGAAACTCAGGAAAAGACACTGCTTTTCAATCATGTGATGTATGAGCGCTCCGGGGCCTTAGACGAATTCTGGAAAAATTACCGGGAGGAGATTATCTCTCTCCGGCTTAGAAAGAGGGTACAGCGGTATGAGGCTGAAAAACGGGAAGTTTGAAACGTTCAATGACGGGATTCTGACAGTCTGCGAGGCATCGGGGAGAACGATTACAGGGACGAAAAGAGAAGGAGTCCGGTTTGGGAACCGGACGGTGGGAGTGAAGCGGTTCTGGGAGGCAAAGGTAGCGGGCAGCGAGATTGCGTGTCTGGTATCTGTTCCCAATCAGCCGGGAATTGAAAGAGACGATATAGTCCTGCTTAAGGGCAGGCAGTACCGGATTTCTCAGATACAGGAAAAGTTTGATACAAGGCCTCCCTGCCTGTATCTGTCTTTGGAAAGCATACAGACTCCGTTTCGGGATGAAAGGAGGACGTGATGGCAAGAAAAACGTCAGTGTCAGGGCTCCGAACATCGGTAATATCTGCTCTAAACGAGTATTCCGGATATGTGACTGCCGAGACCAAAAAAGTCATAAAGAAAGCAGGAAAGGAAGCCGCGCAGGAGTTAAAAAAGAAATCTCCAAGAGAGACAGGAGAGTATGCAGAAAGCTGGACAACGGAAACGAAAGAATCGTCCAACACCATCCATACGACAGTTTATGCCGGAGATCATCAGTACAGCCTTACACATCTTCTGGAGAATGGCCATGCCAAACGGGGAGGAGGACGAGTGGCGGCGATCCGGCACATTGAACCGGTGAACGAAGCGATTATAAAAAAGGTTGAGGAGGAGATTGAAAGGCAGCTATGAGAAGCCGGGAAGAAATCGAAACTATGTTGGAAAAGACAGGGATTCCGTTCCGCTATTTCCTTTTTGAAGAAAAAGAAGCAGTCGAACCGCCTTTTATGGTCTGGTATCTGACAGAAAGCGCTAACTTTTTCGCAGACGGAAAAGTATATGAAAGGATAGATCATCTGAATCTGGAGCTTTACACCGATCAGAAGGACTTTGAACTGGAGGAACAGCTGGAACGGATTCTGGAGGAGGGAGGAATCGGCTGGAATAAGACAGAGACTTATCTGGACGATGAGCAGATGTATGAAGTGCTTTATGAAATGGAGGTTTAGAAATGCCAGAAGGAAAGGCTAATAAGGTTAAGTTTAATATTAAAAATGTTCACTACGCTTTGCTTCATGAAGATGAAAGCGGAAGCGTTACCTGGGATCCGCCGGTAAAGGTTCCGGGAGCTGTGTCGATCTCCCTGGATGCCAGCGGAGAGATTACTCCATTCTATGCGGACGGAATGGTTTACTACCAGACAAGTTCCAACACAGGGTACGAAGGGGATTTGGAGATGGCCCTGATTCCGGATTCGTTCCGGATAGATGTATTGAAAGAACAGAAGGATTCCAAAGGGGTGTTAATCGAGAACGCCAATGCGGAGACGGCGAAGTTTGCCCTTCTGTTTGAGTTTGACGGGGATCAGAAATCTGTCCGCCATGTTCTTTACAACTGTACGGCAACAAGACCGTCGGTGGAGGGAGAGACAACTGAAGATACCAAAGAACCTACAACAGAGACCTTATCTATCAGTGCGGCGCCGTTAGCGGATGGAAAAGTAAAAGCCAAGACAGGGGCAGATACAGAAGAAACGACGTATACCCAGTGGTATGACAGCGTTTATGTCCCTGCCGACGGGGCTGAGCCTGCAAAAGCGGGAAGCAGCAGAGTCGGGCAGGCAAATGTGTAAGAAAAGGGGGAAAACATATGCTCAGAAAAACTATAGAGATTGACGGACAGACTGTGGAATTTAAGGCATCGGCAGCAGTGCCCAGAATGTACCGTCTGAAATTCGGACGGGATATTTTTAAGGATCTGACGAAAATCGCAGATCACATGGAAGAGGAAAAAAAGAAAGAGGAAGGGGAGGGCAGCAGCCTTCCTGTTGAGGATCTGGAGCTGTTTGAAAATGCCGCTTATGTGATGGCAAAACACGCAGATCCCAAGATACCGGACACCATTGAGGAATGGCTGGATCAGTTTAATACCTTTTCTATTTATCAGGTACTTCCTGAGATACTGGAACTGTGGAGCCTGAATACAAGGACAGACATAGAAAATAAAAAAAAATTAAGCCGACTGTCCGGGAAATAACAACGCCTCTCTTTCTGCTCAGATGCACGCAGCTGGGGATTCCGGTCCGGGATCTGGAACTTCTCAGCGTGGGGCTTGTAATGGATATGCTGTCGGAAAGCTCAAATGACAGTGTGAAGTATCCGTACAAGGCAACTCAGGAGGACTTTGACCGGTTTTAATTGTCATAGGAAAGGTATTGTGATACAATGCAGACAGGAGGAAAGAGCATGGAGAAGAAAGAAAAGAAAACATGGGATGACCGGTTCTGCAGCTGGAAGTTCCTGTTCTATACCCTGATTTTTTTCTGGCCCCTGTCTGTGTATGGATACTTTAGAGTAAAGGCGCTGATGAAGAAACAGGGTGTAAAAAAATGGGGAGGATTTACCAGAAACCTGTATGCGGGAACTGCAGTAGTGATGATTCCCGTTATCACCTGTTTCTGGTGGGTGGTTTATTTATACATCACTTATTATACATAAAAAAGATGAATGAGGTGTCTGCCTGATAGCGGACATCTTATTTTTTACCGCCGATTCCCGGAGGCGCAACAAGCGAAGGCAGGAAACGCTTTTTGGAAAGGAGAGCCGATGGGATCAAAGAGAATTAAAGGTATTACAATCGAAATAGGCGGAGACACCCAGGGGTTAAATCAGGCCCTGAAAGAAACAAACGGCAGCATCAAAAATACCCAGGCTCAGCTAAAGGATGTGGAACGTCTTTTAAAGCTGGATCCGAGCAATACGGTTGTGCTGCAGCAGAAACAGGAGCTGTTGGCAAAAAGCATCGAGGATACGGGAAAAAAGCTGGAAACCTTAAAAACAGCCAGCGAGCAGGCTGCCAGAAGCGCGGATCAGTATGATTCCTGGAAAGCAAAATTTACGCCGATTCAGCAGGAAATTGATCAGACAAAAGCAAAGCTGAAGGAACTGGAAGCCGCCCAGCGGGAGATGAAAGATGGAGGGCAGGTGGAATCGGAGCAGTACGCAGCTCTTCAGAACGAGATCAAAGAAACCAGCAGTTACCTGAAGCAGTTAAAAAAAGATGCAGATGCGGTTAATACAGAATTTGGCAATCCAATCAGCCATGACCAGTATAATGCTCTGCAGAGGGAGATCGCCGAGACGGAGGCAAACCTGAAAGCCCTGAAAAGCTCTTCAGAGCAGACAGAGCAGGCGCTGAAAGGGATCGGGGCGGCATCGGAAGGAACGACGAAAAAACTGTCAGGACTCTGCGAAGTGGTAAGCGGAGGGGCAATGCTCCAGGCTGCGGAGTCGTTGTCAGGTCTGGGAGATAAGATAACCGAGCTGGGAGGAAAAGCAACAGAGGCTTTTGCGGAGGCGGAGAACGCCACTGTAAAGGCCTCCTCTTATTTTGGAGAAACGGGGGAGGCTGCCGAAGAAACGGCAGAGGTAATTAAAAATGTGTACGGCGCCGGCGTTGGGGAAAGCATGGACAGCGTTTCCAATGCCGTCATTACAGTCAAGAAAAACATTCAGGATTTAGACAGCACAGAACTGACGAATCTGACAGAACAGGCGATTACTCTGGAAGACTTGTATGGCATCGACATGAATGAAACCATGAGGGGAGTCAATTCCCTGATGGAGCAGTTTGGACTCTCAGCTCAGGAAGCGATGGACTATATTGTGGCCGGCACAGAAAACGGACTGGATAAGACGGATGAACTGGGGGATAATCTGTCAGAGTATGCCGGAAAATTCGCACAGGCGGGATATTCTGCATCCGAGTATTTTCAGCTGTTAAATAACGGTCTGGACGGCGGAGCCTACAATCTGGATAAGGTTAATGACGCTATCAACGAAGTGACTACCAGACTGGCGGACGGAACGATAGAAGAGGCGATTGGTTCTTACAGCACAGAAACGCAAGGATTGTTCAAAGCCTGGCAGGATGGCGGGGCAACACAAAAGCAGGTAATTGATTCGATTGTTAAGGACATCGCCGGATGTCAGAGCCAGCAGGAATCCTTAAACATGGCTGCCACAGCCTTTGGAACGATGGCGGAGGACGGAAATCTGAAATTTATAGAGTCGCTGACCTCAGTGGGAAGCGCCTATGATAATGTCAGCGGTTCCGCACAGAATTTATACAACCAGACTTCCACTCCCATGCAGGAGATGGAGTCAAATACCAGAAAGCTTCAGCAGGCGCTGGCGCCTCTGGGAGAAGTTCTTATCATTCTGGCAAACCAAATCCTGCCGCCTCTGGTTTCAGGAATCCAGACATTATCAGGGTTTTTCAGCTCTCTTCCAGGGCCGGTTCAGAATTTTGTGGTAATCCTGGTGGCATTACTGGCGGGATTTACTGCATTGGCTCCTGTGATTGCTGCAGTAGTTTTGGCTTTTACGACATTAGGAGCGGGTGTTTTGGCTCCTGTAATCGGAATTATCGCTGGAGTAGCCGCTGCGATTGCCGGTATCATTGCCGCCATACAAAATTGGGGCAGTATTGTCCAGTGGATTCAGGGAGTATGGGAAACCATGAAACAGGTATTTGAAACAGTCTGGAATGGAATCCTTATATTCTTCACTGAAACAATCCCTCAGGCCTGGCAGAGCGTTGTTGAGTTTTTTGCGGGAATCCCTGAGTGGTGGTCAGGAATTTGGGGAGGGGTATCTGAGAAATTTGTACAAATCTGGACAGAGATGATGGAAAATCCTGTGCTGTCTGCCATTGTAGAGATGATCCTCACACTTTGGAATAACTGCATGGAAAATCTGTCGCTCATCTGGAATACCATCCAGACCGTAGCCTTATCGGCCTGGGAACTGATTAAGAATACCATCATGGGGCCTGTCCTTCTGCTCTGTGAGTTGATACTGGGAGACTTTGACAAACTGAGGGCCGATGCGGAGCAGATTTGGAACAACATTAAAAATGCGGCAAATACCATTTGGACAGCCTTAAAGAACCTGGTAGTAAATTTGGTAACCAATCTGAAAAACTCCGTGACGGCCATTATAAGCGGACTGCGCGATGCGGCAGCCGGGCTTTGGGAAGCAATCAGAGAAAAGGCTTCTGAACTCTGGAACACTATTCTGGAAACCATTATGGAGATTGTGACAGGCATCAAGGATAAAGCGATCGAGACATTCAACAATCTGAAGGACGGAATATCAGAAAAGGTAAGCCAAATCCCGCAGGTAGTTGAGGAAGGGTTTCAGGGAGCGATTGACTTTATTACAAGCCTTCCGGAGAAGGCGGTAAAGTGGGGCAAGGACTTCATCGGAGGACTGATTGAAGGTATTAAAAGTAAAGTGGAAGATTTGATGGATGCTGTAGGGGATATTGCCGACTCCATCGCAGATTTTCTGCATTTTTCCAGGCCGGATAAAGGGCCGCTTCATTACTATGAGTCCTGGATGCCGGATTTTATGATGGGGCTGGAAAAAGGGCTGAAAAATAATATGTGGAGAGTTTTGGATCAGGTAAAACGCCTGAACACGGAAATGTCTCTGTCTATGCAGCCCGGAGCGATTCAGGCGTCCAGGACGCTTAATTTACAGAATCACAGTGTCCTGAACGTGGATGGGAAAGTAATAGCGGAGACTGTAAACGAGTATTTGGGGGTAGAACTATGATAAGACAGTTTTATCTTGAAAATGAGTACGGCCAGAGGTGGAACTTAAATCGTCCTGCCTATGGCCTTTTGATAAGTCCGGACGGGCTGGGATACAATATGGATGCATCTTATGCGGCTATCGGTCACAGCTTTATCCGAAATTACTTAAAAGAAAAGCAGCAGAGCATTTCCGGCACCCTAATTTTTGGAACAGATACTCCCTATAAAGCCTGCAGCAGTTTTATTACATACGTCAATACAGCAGAGAGCCTGAGGCTAATCTATAAAACTGATGCGGGGGAATATTACCGGGATGTGGATCTGGTGGAATTTGGAAAAACAGAAAGAACGGAAGCCAAAGTATTGGAGTGTCCGGTCAAGTTTAACTGCAGGAGCCTGTTTTATTCCAATCAGGTGGATCGATTTGTGGTCAGCCGTTCGGAGGGGGAGCTGCGCTGGGATTTTACATGGCCCGCCCGTTTTAATGATTATGGATTCCGAAGGGTAATGATTGAAAATACCGGACATGTGCCGGCAGGCTTCGAACTGGAGATTTACGGTTACTGTGAGAATCCTTCCGTCATTGTAACCCAGGGCGGAAAGGAACTGTCCCGCGTGCAGTTTCCCACGATTCTTCAGACAGGAGAGAAGATTCTGTACAGCTCTGTGGATGGGAATCTCTACTGTTACCGTGTGGATGAAGAAGGCGTGGAGGAAAATTTTTCCGATTCCCTGGACATCAATAATACGAACTTCTTTAAACTCCCTGTGGGGGATTCCCAGATTGAATTTACTTCTGATACAGGGGCGTCAAACCGGACTGTTATGACGATCTACCGGTTTTATAGGGCGGTGTAATATGTTGGCATATATTTTGGATAACAAGACGTTAAAAATCAAGGATCTGCTGGAATTTGAGGAATACGAGTTCCGCGAGGACATTGAATATACAGAAAAGAGTTCTGTTACAGTCGCACGAAAGCCAAATATAGAGGAAGACGATTTTGTGCTCTGCAAAGACGATAATCGAAGGGTGTTTATCGGCATCTGCGAGACATTTGGAAGCGGTAGTGACAAGTCGAAATATCAGATTTCTCTGCTGCAGAAGGAAAATCTGTTTGACAGGGAGATTTTTGCAGAGCATGAGGAGCTGATTGAGCAGTCCGGGATAGAGGATTTTATTGTCCGGGCAATACAGGACAATTTTATATCCAGCGGCGATGAACAGATGGATAAGTCCTACTTATCTGTATTTGCTGATACTCACACTCCGATAGCCGCCAAAGTTGAGGCGGAAAATGGGGTATACAACCTGAAAACTTACCTGGGAAATGCCAAACAGTACTATGGTATCTGCCTGGATTTTGTGTTTTCTGATAAGTTGGAGATACGGGTCAGCAAAAAAGAGGAGCCCTCTATTCCCATAGATATTGAAGTAACAGATATTTCAGATTACACAGAAACCTATTCTGTCTCTGTACTGGCGAAGCTTCTGGTAAACTGGAAAGTGCCGGATTCTCAGGATGAAGAAGGAAATCCGGTCACAGGAGCGCTGACAAGAAGGACTTTTTATCTGCTTGCAGACAGAACGATTACAGAAGATGGAGAAAGCGAAGAACGGGCAGCAGGAACCGTGAAAAGCATGTATATCGAGGCTCAGACGGAGGAGGAAATGCTGCAGCAGGTCTACAATGCTTTTACGGGAAACCAGTACAGCCATAAGGTTTCATTTAACCTGATAAAATCCAGCCGGCTTTATCCGGCGGAGAGGTTCTTTGTAGGGAGGAACTGCACTATCAAAACAAAATCCGGCGTCAGGACATCGATTGTGACAAAATCGGAGGTAAAAAGTAACTCTGAGATGATTGGGCTGACGTTTGGAAAACTGAAAGTTACATTAATTGAGAAATTAAGGAGGCAGAAATGGTAAATGGAATCACTTTTTCTGAGCAGCTGATCACCAGCGCCAACTTTGCCCACTTTATGTATACGTTCCTGAATCATGCGAACGGCGTTACCAAAGGCTGTGAAGTCAGCCATGCCAATGGAAATGTGTACGTCCAGAAGGGGTATTTTATGGAGTTTGGAAGAATGGTGCAGGTAGTAGGCGTGGAGGAAATTGAATCTCCTGATGTGCTGTCAGGACAGCTTTATTGTACTGTGGTATTTGAAATTGACCTGACAAAAGTAAATACGTCTGAGGAGTTTAATCAGGGATACTTTAAGACCTTAACAGGCACGGACGGTTATCCAGAGATGACAAAACAGGATCTGGATAATGATGGAACTGTGTATCAGATGCCCTGGTGTCAATATATCAAAAAAACAGATGGAATCAGTGAATTCCGTGATATTCGGGAGATTTTAAATCTGGAATCTGTGTGGGATTCAGTAGCCGGGCAAAATATAGAGTATAAAAAAGAATTTGATCAGTACTTTGCAGAGCAGAAAGAAGAAGTCGAAAGAATGATTGCCGAGCTGGAAGCTCAGGGATATTTACTGCTTTCAACGGCACGTCAGGTTAAATATGCGACATTGACAGCGGCAGGGTGGAGCCAGGAAGCCCCTTATCAGCAGACGGTGAGTGTTCCTGGGATTTTAGCGATTGATACTCCGGTAATCAAAGAATTTATCCCAGGAGATTCAGACGCACAGAAGGAAAAGGCCATTAAAAAGGCGGCAGGGATGGTTAGCTTTGTCGATACAGAAGACGGCAGCATAACAGTAACCTGCATTGGAAAGAAACCAGAAACAGATTTTCAGATTATGATAAAGGCGGTGTAACTATGGCAAGAGCAATCTGGCTGCCGGGAGGCGGCGGAGCGGATCTGGATGTGGTGACAGCGGACGCCGGGGATGTGCTGGCCGGAAAGGTGATCGTCGGCCCGGATGGGGAACCGCTCACCGGAACCCTGGCATTGTCTGGCAATGCTTCTGACGGACAGGTATTAAGCGGGCAGACGTATTATAACACAGATGCCAAAACAAAAAGAACCGGTACGATGCCAAACAGAGGAGCTGTGAACCAGTCCCTCGCTATCAACGGCAGCTACACGATTCCGGCAGGGTATCATAACGGAAGCGGCAAGGTGACGCAGAGTATACCTACTCAGGGAGGCA
>ENA-ORMO01002047-ORMO01002047.1-human-gut-metagenome-genome-assembly--contig:-NODE-2047-length-17991-cov-4.114909_pt1 | contig 17991 bp, 18 predicted proteins | sample MGYA00242106_ERZ509001 | MGnify/ENA primary metagenome ERZ509001 (study PRJEB26280, sample SAMEA2338736) | human gut metagenome | biome: human gut; feature: human-associated habitat; material: faeces... | reverse complement strand
CCGCCGCACTACAAAACGACGCCGAAAACAGGCAAAGGGTCAAGCCCAAGGCAACGGCGGAAAAAAACCTTTTCAATGTACGATTCATCTTTTTTTCTCTCCATCCTCTCTTTTCTCATAGGTTGTTGAACAGTTCCAATTATATTACAAAAATTAGCCGAATACAACAGAAATTCTGTGATTATGTAAAGTAATTGCAATTCCATTTCCAATCAGGTATACTGTAAAAAATAGGTAGTATTTTGGGATGATACAGAGCGGTATCCTATTTTAATTTGGACAACGTCAAAAACTGTAATCTTATTAGAAATGGCGGGATGCAATTATGATCGGAATCATTGGCGCGATGGCAATTGAAGTGGAAGAAATTCTTGCGAAACTGGAACATCCACAGACGGAAACCATCAGTGGAATGGATTTTGTACGCGGCACAATCCGAGGAGTGGATTGTGTGGTCGCGCGTTGTAATGTCGGTAAAGTCAATGCGGCAATCTGCGCCCAAACGATGATCTTACATTATGCACCGGATCGAATCATCAATAGCGGCGTTGCAGGGGGAATCGGCGCGGATGTCAAGATCGGGGACCTCGTCCTGGCAGACGGAGCCATTCAACACGATGTGGATACGACGCAGATCGGCGACAAGATTGGCATGGTATCCGGTATTAACCTGGTTGTAATCCCCACCTCCTCAAATATGAATCGGGTACTTGCCGAAGCGGCTAAATGCTGTGCATATCAAGGGGATGTTCATGTCGGGCGGATTGCTTCCGGCGATCAATTTATCAGCAGCGCGGAAAAGCTACATTGGATAGCCTCCACGTTTGGCGCAATCGCCTGCGAAATGGAGAGCGGGAGCATTGCCCAAGTATGCTATATCAATGGAACCGAATATACAGCGGTTCGTTGTATCTCGGATAATGCTGACAGCAATGCCGGAGTTGACTACGAACAATTTTCAACCTTTGCTGCACATCAGACCACAGAGCTGCTTTGTACAGCGCTTCCAATGCTGGAAAAGGCCAAATAAAGCGGCAAGCAAGAATTCCCTATTGATAAGACAAACTAGATGGTCTATTTCTTTCAAAATATTACAAAAATATTACAAGAAAAGGAAGGAGGCGGAGAAGGATGAAGGTCATTGACATTTCGCGGGAGCTATTTTCTACACCGGTTTATCCAGGAGATCCAGTGCCACGCCGGGAGTTGGTGCGCCGGATGGAGCTGGGGGACTCCTACAATCTCTCCGGCTTCTATACAGGTTGCCACTCAGCTACTCATGTGGACGCGCCACGTCACTTTATCGACGACGGAAAAACCGTGGATGAGATGGAACTCTCCCGTTTTGTGGGGCGTTGTACGGTAGTAGCCGCACAAGGAATTGTCACTGGCGCGGACATTGACCGTATCATGCCCTATTGTGAGAAGATGCTGCTGTTTAAAGGCGAGGGAGAGGCCTTTTTATCCACCAGCGCTGCATTTGCACTGGCATCCGCGGGTGTCACACTGGTGGGAACAGATGCATGGAGTATCGGCGCGCCTCATGCAGAAGAGGGGCCGCATGTGGAATTACTCAGTGCAGAAATACCCATTCTAGAGGGATTAGATTTATCACAGGTCGAAGAAGGAACTTATACATTGCTTGCATTCCCTCTTTTTCTAAAAGGTGCAGAAGCTTCTCCGGTTCGTGCTGTTTTATTGGATGAACTGGATTGACCTAAAAAATGAAACAAGGCGCAGTTCCCCTCTATCACACAGGAACTGCGCCTTTTCTCGATTCCTTTATGAAAATGGAAATACGCTTCATTTATAATAACGAATGACCGCGGCAACTTTTCCGATTACTGCCACATCGGTTGCATAAATGGGCTCATAGTCGGGATTGTCGGGTTGTAAGCGAATACGGTCTGCTTCCCGGTACAGATACTTAACGGTAGCTTCATCTTCAATCAGCGCTACAATCATCTCGCCGTCTTCGGCAGTAGAAACTTTGCGCGCAACTACGAGATCCCCGTCCAAAATTCCAGCACACTTCATACTTTCCCCGCGGACGCGCAAGGCAAAATACTCATCGGCATTCTGGTTGGGAGGGCAGAAGGGGACGTACCCCTCCACTTCCTCTACAGCTAAAATCGGCTGTCCAGCCGCCACACGGCCGACTACAGGAACTTGCATGGTGGGTTGTTCTCCCGCGAGGTGAATGGCGCGGTTAAGCCCGGCGTCTCGGCTGATATAGCCTTCTCGTTCCAATGTTTTCAGATGTGCATGAACACTGGAAGTAGACTTCAATCCAGTTGCCTTGCAGATTTCCCGTACCGTCGGTGGAAGGCCCCCCTGTGCACGGCTCTTTAAGTAATCGTATACTTTTTTTTGGCTTTCTGTCAACATGTTTGCATCCTCACTTTCCTGGTGCAGCTTCCTTATAATCATTTGCAGAAGATTTTATAGAGGATTTGGAAAAATAGACAATCCACTGGGAAGGGATTAAAGAATCCATCCTCTGCACAGTATTTCAAATAAAAGTAGGTGGAAACGGATTCTTATGAACCTCATTTCACCCATCGATTCATCTCCTATATTATAACACAACCAATTGAAAAATGTAAACGTTTGTTTGCAAAAGTTTCCGAAGATTTCTTTTGAAACCAGCAATTTTTGGCAAAACACACGGAAAATCGTTCAAAAAATCTACTGAAATAGTTTAAAGAATATTCATAGCATCGTAACAACTGAAAGAGGTAAAGTGAGTATAATAAAACTCGTAATCAAGCAATGGAGCCGCACCAGAACTTGATACATGTTCTACCCTCCTCAATATACCCCTCAAGCTAAGAAGAAAGACCGAATCCGAAAGGGTTCGGTCTTTTTTCGTGTTTTCTGGAATGGGGATGGAACGTCTATTTTTACATTTACCGCATATTCCCCGGAATAGGTGGCAAAAATAGACTCGGAGGTGCAACGAATGACTAATAACCATTATCAGAAGAACCATTCATCCGGCGGGTCTTCCAAAGGCTTTTACATTGCTCTGGGCGTCTGTTTAATTGCCATCGGTGTGGCCGCCTGGACGACGTACGATAGCGTCATTAACTATGCAACACCGGAGGAGGACGTCCCATCCAGCAGCCAGACAACCGCCTTTCCGGCTAATGAGGCGGTAAGCGGGGTGCTAGAAGTACCACAGAGCAGTAGTTCAGCGGTGTCCTCATCAACGCCGTCGAGTGCCGCTCCAAGTAGCCAAGCGCCAGCTTCGAAGGCGCCTGTTTCCTCAGAGGAACCGGTTGTCAAGACGACAACGGTCCCGGAGACATTTTCCTATCCAGTCGGAGATACTGTGGTACAAAAATTTAGTATCGAAGATCTTATCTATTCCAAAACGATGAAGGATTGGCGCGCACATGCAGGTGTAGATTTTGCCGCAGAACTGGGAGACGAAGTAACGGCGATCGCGGATGGAACCGTTAAAAATGCATATCATGACGATCTGTTTGGCAATGTGGTATATATTGAGCATGGTGAGATCGGCGGCTGTTATTGCGGATTGGAAACCATGGATGTTAAGGCAGGGGACACGGTAAAAGCAGGCCAGAAAATTGGTACAGTTGGTACCCCTCCATGCGAGAGTGCGGACGATCCACATCTGCATTTTGCAGTCAAGAAGTCGGGAAAATGGATCGATCCATTGACTATTTTTGAATAAGGCGCCCCCGTCAGCGCTTAGGGGCACAAAAAGCAGAGCGAAAGGGATTTTCCCCGGAACTCTGCTTTTTTGTGTTTATCATAAATGAAAATTAGAATAAATTCATAAAAATTACAAGAATGTTTCTGGAGTTATTATAGAAATTGTGATACACTAAACATAGAAAGAAAAGTACTGATTCCAAAATAGGTCTGGAATCCTGTTGAATGGATGGGGTGGCGATCAAGTTGGATGGGAATTCGGCTGTTTGGTGAATCCTTTACAGTTTATTCATGAAATGGACACTGAACGTTACCATAACTGGCGGATTTTTTACTATACTTAAATAGGCGGGGATTTACAGCCCGTGTAAGCGGCAGGTTTCCCCGGTAGGTACACAATGAGATTGACGGAAAGGAGGTAAAATGGTGAGCGACAGAGGAGCGGTTCTGGTTTGTGTTACAGGCCAGCGTGATTGTGACAGATTGATTAAAGCAGGAAAGCGAATCGCAGAAGAACGGTCGATTCCTTTGCATGTGCTATGTGTACAGCCGACTTCGGCGGGATTTGATGCCGATTGTGAGGAGTTGGAGTATCTGAGACAGACATCGCGCGATGTACAGGCAGAGATGTCGGTATATTTCCACGATGATGCCGCATTATTGGCGGTTGGGTTTGTAAAACAAATAGGAGCGACTCATATTGTGACAGGGATGGCGGAGGCCCCTGTCAACGGATTTGTGGAAGTTCTTCATAAGCTTTTGCCCAGAATTCCGATTTCGATGGTGGCAAAAGACGGAATCATATATAATATCTGCCCAGCAAACAGAAAGGCAGTTTCTGCCAGAGCAGCACACGCATAATTGCCATCGACAAGGCTAGAGAGGCCCGGCTAAACGCCGGGCCTTTTTTGATGACTTTTGAATGGCCTGTGACGGAAATTGGCAAATCAGAATTTCCTTTGAGAAACTTGCCATTTTGTCTGCAATGCCGTACAATAAACACAACCCTATGGGATTTCCCGCAGAAAGGAGAGGGACAAGCAAATGTTAAAGGAAAACCAACGAATTTTTAATATAACCATGGTCGTTCTGGATGTGTGCATCTGTTTGGTTTCCATGGTGCTGGCGTTCCTATTCCGCTTCAATGTACTCGATGGGGGACATGACCGGATTGGAATCCTCTACTATTTGCGCCTGATGGTCCTGGTAATCCCTTTTTACTTTTTAATTTATCAATATTTCGGTCTGCACGATTCGTTTCGCAGCAAGGGCTTGGTATCCGAAGTGGGGAAGATTGTACAGGCCAATGTTCTGGGAACCGTATTCATTTTTGTGTTGGTCTTTTTTTTGAAAGAAGTGAATATTTCCCGTATGGTGATCGCCCTGTTTGCGGCCTTTAACACCCTTTTCAGCTCTGTGGAGCGCTTTGCGATTCGGAAGATTCTCCGGCGTTTACGCGAGAAGGGGTATAACCTCAAGCGGTTATTGATTGTGGGGTGGAATGAGGCCTCGGGTGAATTCTACGATAAAATACTTTTGAACCGCAGCTTGGGTTATGACGTCTGCGGCTATTTGAGCAACCAGCCAGAGAGCACCGGCAGACGAACGCTTCCCTATCGTGGAACTTTTCAGGATTTAGCGAGTTTGTTGGAAGAAAAAGAGATTGATGAGGTCGTCATTTCCCTCGATTACGATGAATTCCCTGCATTGGAGGAGATCATTGATACCTGCGAAAAAGAGGGGGTCAAGTCGAGCTTACTCCCATTTTATACGAAGTATCTGCCTACCAGACCTTACATCGATGTTGTAGAGGGTTTGCCATTAATCAATCTGCGCCGTGTACCGCTCGATAATTTGGTAAATGGATTTTTGAAGAGAAGCTTTGATATTTTGGTATCCTTTGTGGGGCTGGTATTGTTGTCCCCTGTTCTGTTGGTAGTAGCGATTGGGGTGAAATGTTCTTCCCCCGGCCCCGTGATCTATCAGCAGACGCGCATCGGACGGAGGAAAAAGGAATTCACGATGTATAAATTTCGTTCGATGAGCCTGGAAAACAATGCGGATATGACGACTTGGGGAACACGAAAGGACAACCGGCGCACTGGCTTTGGCGCATTCCTGCGTAAGTATAGCATTGATGAGTTGCCTCAGCTCTGGAATGTCCTTAAAGGGGATATGAGCCTAGTTGGACCGCGACCCGAGCGTCCCTTCTTTGTAGAAAAATTTCGCGAAGAGATCCCGCTCTATATGATGAAACACTTGGTCCGGCCGGGAATTACCGGCTGGGCACAGGTAAATGGCTGGAGAGGAGATACCTCCATCGAAGAGCGAATCAAGTGTGACATCTATTATATCGAGAACTGGACCTTTCTATTTGACATCAAGATTCTGTTTTTGACCATATTTAAAGGAATTGTGAACAAAAGCGAAGATCTCTGAAAAATGTTTGCTGCTGTGTTATAATAAGAAGAACCATTTTCACAGATACAGCGGGGAGTGCCCGCGATAGCCCCTTCCCATGCATGGAGCGCTTGTGGAGAGAACACTACTTTTGAGGGGGATTGCCCGTGCAGCCCTATTATGGATTGTTGCTGGTGCTTGTCGCGTCTGGTCTTTTATTTTGTGAGCGGAAACCCAGCAGGCGAAAGGATGCCCTTTTTCTAGGAGGAGCCTCCATACTGTTGATCCTGTTTGCAGCCCTGCGTGGGGAAACGGTGGGGATCGACTATCCGATGTATCAGGCGTATTTTGAGCAAATGCATCGGGGAGGTTGGCAGTTCCTGACAGGGCCGGAGAATGAATATCGGATTGAGTTTGGTTTTAGCCTGTTGAACTATGTGGTTTCGCGGTTTACCGGGGATGTACATGTGTTTATGGCTGTTGCGGCCGCCATCCTGGTGGGCTTGGAGGCAATCGTCCTTTATCGGGATTGTGCAATCCCATGGCTGGGCATGTTCCTCTTCGTCAGTTTCAACTTTTTTGGCAATTCCATGAGTTTTATCCGGCAGTCGTTTGCGATTGCTATTTTTCTGTTTGCGATTCGATATCTGAAGGAGAAGCGGTGGCTTCCCTACCTGGGAATCGTATTGTTGGCGGCGACTTTTCACAAGTCGATTCTAATATTGCTACCCTTCTACTTTTTGGCGCAACTTCCCATTCATTGGAAGACGATCACCCTGTATGCCGGTGGTACTTTACTGGTATCGCTGCTATTTTGGCCAATCTTTCAGGTTGTCACCCGATTTGTTTACCAGTTTTATGCTACGGAAGAGGGCCTGTATTTTCTACGGGGGCGCAGTTGGCAGACGGCGCTGATTCCCGTTTTGATGACGATTACCGCGCTGCTGACAAAGAAGCTTCTATTACAGAGGAATTCACAAAATAAAGTGCTCATTCATTTAGCCTTATGTACAGGGGCATTGTTTGTACTGACCTGTCAACACTACATTTTTCAACGTATCGGAAACATTTTTTTTGCCAGTGCAGTCTTTCTTATTCCAGAGATCTTGAAGAGCATATGTGTCGAGACGGATGTGTGGAAAGAGGAGGAATCGAAAAGGCACCAAAGCGAGGCAGAACGAAAACGGCGTTTGCAGGAGCGCCGTAGAATGCAGAGTCGCGCCAATTGGCACAAGCAGTACTATTTCTATGGCGTAGGGGTAACGATCTTCTTTGGAATATTGTATTATGTCTGGTTCCTTTTGCAAAACCGTATCAACTTGATTCCATATGTCACCTTTTTTTGACATATGTCGTCGGGCCAAGGATAATAAACATCGAAAGTATTGAGAAAGAGGGCGATTCATGTGTGGGCATATGCCATAGTTGTCTTTGTTGTTTTGCTCCTAGGATTATTCTTGGGGGAATGGAGACCGAGCCGCAAAAAGGAAATCTTATTTCTATGTCTTTCTTCGGTCGTTTTGATTGTTTTTTCAGCTTTGCGTGCTACAAATGTGGGTATTGACTATTATCAGTTCTATGTCCCATTTTTTGAAAATGTCCGAAGCGGCGGTTGGAGTTTTTTGGTCAGTGATGCCAATCCATATCTCACAGAATTTGGATTCAGCCTGTTAACTTTTCTGATTTCCCTTGTAACCGGGAATGTATTTGTGTACATGGCAGTGATTGCCACCATCATGATTGGATTGACGGCATGGGTCCTTTACCGGGATTGTTCAAAGCCATGGATTGGCATGTTTATCTTTGTGGCGTTCAATTTCTTTGGAAACACGTTAAGCTACATTCGTCAGTCCTTGGGAATCGCCATTTTTCTATTCGCTATTCACTATATCAAAGAAAAGCGAATCGTTCCCTATATGTTGCTTGTGTTGTTGGCAGCAACCTTCCACAATTCATTGTTATTGATGCTCCCTGTATATTTTTTGGCACAGATTGCAATCAACCGAATATCGTTGGGAGTCTATGGTGGAATTACTGTATTGGTGCTTGTCTTTTCCTGGCAGATTTTTAATTTGGTCACGCAGTTTGTCTATCAGTATTATGCGACCGATCAGAATCTTTATTTTATGCAGGGGCGCGACTTTATGACCGGTTTTATTCCGGTTTTAGCCATGGTTCTAATGATTGCTTTCCAAAAGCTTCTGCTCAAGAAAAATCCCCGCAATGTGGTTTTGATGAACATAGCGATGTATGCGGGAATCTTCTTTATTTTGACATGGAAACACTTCTTGTTTCAGCGTATTGGAAATATCTTTTTTACGGCAGCGATCTTATATGTCCCGGAACTGTTGACGGCTCTCCAGGCGACTGGAACAGAGGAAGAAAAGCAACGGCGTTTTTTGGCGGGAAAGGGAAGCTGGAGAAATTACGGGTATGTTTATGGAATAATCGCCATGATTATACTGGGGCTCATCTATTATTTCTGGTTTATCCAGCAAAACCGCATTAATCTGCTGCCGTTTTATACAGTATTTGATGAAATCCAGGTGAGTGCTCTTCGTGTGCAAGCAATTACAACGACGTTCCTGAATACTTTGGTGCAAACATTTGGATAATAAAAAGGAGACGTTCTGTAAAAGAACGTCTCCCATTCCTGATTGTTTTATGTTATCCAAGCGCCACGTCTAAAATCATCATAACCAAGAATCCCAACATGACGCCCATAGTCCCCGTGTGAGAGTGTTCGCCCAAATGTGCCTCAGGGATCAGCTCTTCGACCACAACGTAAATCATAGCGCCTGCGGCAAAAGAAAGAAACCACGGCATCAGTGGAGTAACAGAACCCGCGATCAAAACAGCCAAAAGGCCGCCGATGGGCTCAACAATGCCGGAGAGTGCGCCATATATAAATGACCGGGTAGTGGAAAGTCCTTCCTGTTTCAAAGGCAGCGAGATTGCGGCGCCTTCCGGAAAGTTCTGAAGGCCCATTCCAATGGCCAGTGCCATAGCGCCGGCGAGTGTCACCGGGGTTCCCTCCTGCGCTACAAGCGCAAAGGAAAGGCCAACTGCCATCCCTTCCGGGATGTTGTGCAAGGTTACAGCAAAGACCAACATGGTTGTGCGTTTCAGTGACGAGGAGATTCCCTCCGGTTGGTCGCTGCCAGGATGTAAGTGTGGCAGAATTCGGTCCAAAACCATTAAAAACAGGCCGCCTAAAACAAAACCGCCGGCCGCAGGAATCCATCCGATGGTCCCTTGCTCTTCTGCCATTTCAATCGATGGTATCAAGAGAGACCATACAGAGGCTGCAATCATGACGCCAGCGGCAAATCCCAAAAAGATGCGTTGAAGATTTGCTTTAACGCCTCCGCGAAACAAAAAAACCATAGCTGCGCCGACTGCCGTACAGAGAAAAGTAAATCCTGTACCGGTCAGGGCCAGCCATGCGGGGTGCATTCCTACCATTGAAGTCCTCCTTTTTATGTTTCAGCAATGTGAAACAAAATTATAAAAATAATTATTATCATTATAGAGGAGGACAGAAGGAAATGCAATGGAATTTTTCGCAACGATTTCCGGCTTTTACCGTGGGAAGAGACTGGAGATCTTATCGATTTGGATTGGCCAGGGTTGGTGTTGGGCTTTTTTTGTATTTCATTCGAGTTGCCATGCCGCCGCGGATATGCCGTTGGGCTTTGTTCACCTCGAGCACGTTTTTCACTTCTCGGTAAAGTTGTGGATCGACATATTTTAAACGCTGCGCGACATCTTTATGTACGGTGCTTTTACTGACGCCAAATTTTTTGGCAGCTTTGCGAACCGTAGCTTTATTCTCTAAGATATATTCTCCGAGCTCTACAGCGCGCTCTTCAACGATGCCTTTCATGGTACGCCCCCCTGTTTTAGTTAGGGCATGTTCAGACTGTAAGCTCAAGATTGGGAAAGGATCCGTTTTTCCGCTTGAACCGCCCTATGCTACCAAATATATGTGGAGAACTTTGAGAATATGAGGGGACGTCCTCGGGCGATTGTTCAGGGACTTGAACTCTGTTATAATTTTGAAGAGTGAAAAGATCTCAATGATTTTTTGCTTTTAGAAGGATTCGAATGAATTAGGATTTGTCCATATCGAGAAAGGAAGTGGCCGAAGGATGCTGAAAAAAGCAAAGTCTTTGTTTGATTACTATGGCATCCGAGGGATGGCCGCAAAAATCTGGGAAAAATATGTAATAGATCGAAAGCGGTTCCGGGCGGAAGGAAAGACGGAAGTGCCGTATTTCCCGTCTTGTCCAAATAAAGAATTGCCGGCTTCTAATCGAGAGGGCGAACCCCTTTTTATTTATTACTTGGTCCATTATTTTTATCCATCTCGCCAAGGGGGAACGGAACGCTTTGTATTCAATATGGCACGGACCCAGCAGGAAAAAGGGCATCGGGTAAAGGTTTTTACTCTGGGTACGGAGGATTGCTGTAAGTATCCGAATTCGGTGGGAGACATGTTATTTCGGACCTTTTTGTTTCAGGGGATTGAAGTTGTAGAATTTCGTTACCGAAAAACGCCTTTTGGATTGTTTTATAAACGAATGGTATCAGATGATACCTGTATGAGGCGTTTTGCGGATTTTTTCTTACAGAAAGACTGTCCCGATATAGTTCATTGCGCATATCCACAGCCGATGGCCACGTTTCTACAAGTATGTGTTGAAAGGCGTATTCCATACATTGTGACATTGACGGACTTCAATATCTTGTGCCATTATGCTACCATGGTGGAGCCAGACGGGCATTTTTGCCCGGGTTGTAAGCAAGGAGCAAGATGCAAAACAAGATGCGACACCCATACGGTTCCCAATTTTTTAGAGCGTTATAAAACGGCAGGGAAGCTCCTGCAAAGCGCATCAGCGGTCACCGTCCCATCCACTTTTGTGGCTTCGGTTATTTACCAGGAATTTCCCAAAATTGTGCCATATGTAATCCCCCATGGGATTGCGCCCGAGTTTTTCTATTCGCGCAAGACGATTCAGAGAGTTCAAAAGTTTGCCTATGTAGGTACATTCTCTGAGTTAAAAGGGATTCATATGCTTTTATCTGCGTTTCAGCGAATCTCAGGGGATTATACACTTGATTTGTATGGGCAGGGAAACAGCGCTTATGAACAGAGGTTGATACGGCAGGCTGGCGGAGATACGCGAATTCATTTTTGTGGGCCAATTGCATTTGACCGGATGCCGGAAATATATCGAACACATGATTGTGTCGTTGTTCCTTCTCTATGGTATGAAACATACAATTTTGTGGTTAGGGAAGCATTAGCTGCGGGATGTCTGGTGGTGGCTGCCCTTATAGGGGCCATGCCAGAAGCTATCCAAGAGGGAGAAAATGGATTTCTCTTTACCGCAGGAGATGAAGAATCTTTGAGAGAAGCTTTGTTAAGTGCCACTGAATTTTCAGGTATCATTTTATCTCCAAAGCAACCGTCCATTGTTGGGGAGGCAAAGCAGTATGAGCGTATTTATAAAGATTGTATCTTTTGAGTAAAGATTGTTTGAAGGTGGATGATCTGTTTGAAACGATTACTAAAAAAGTTTTTACCCCCTCCAGTGAATGCATTTAATCGTGAAGTCGAGCGGATTTTATCGTCTATACAGAGTGAGCATAAAATCAACGATCAAAATTATTCGGATCTCATTCAAAAAAATGTGGTGTTACAACAGAGGATCGATGCGTTAGAGAAAACGATTATTCATTTAGAAAAAACAACGGAGCAGCTTAAACAAAATGGAAGAGAAAGCACCCAGAGTTCAGAACAAATGATGCGGTCTTTGCAGGATCATACAAAAATCGCCAAAGAGCTAAGAGGAATACAGTTGGAAAGCCTATGGGGAAATATCTTCCGGGACACCATTGCAGAAAGTGTATGGTTGAAGAACCGCTGTTTTTCTCCGGGACGTTGGGCTGCGGGGTATCCGTTTCTGTATATTTTGTATCGGGTTTTAAATGATGTGCATCCCAAGCGAATCCTAGAACTAGGTTTGGGGCAGACGACTCATATGATTGGTCAATATGCGGATGCTTTTGATGATGTACAGCATATGGTTGTAGAACACGATTCCGAATGGATTTCTTTTTTTAAACGCAGTTCTTCTTTGGGGAAAAATACACATCTTTTAAAACTGGAATTAGAAGAGAGCGTTTATTTGGAGGATCAAAGTGTTCTATCTTATCAAGATTTTGCGCAGGCGTTACAGGGTAAGAAATTTGACCTGATCTCCATTGACGGACCTTTTGGAGGAGCGGCCAAAATTTACTCTCGTGTAGATACATTGCGGTTGCTTCCAGAATGCTTATCGGATTCTTTTGTTATACTGTTAGACGATACGAATCGCGGAGGAGAACAGAGAACGGCCGCACAGATGGAACAAAGACTAAAAGATAGTAGGATTGATTACAAAACAGGGCGTTATGTTGGACAAAAAGAAACGCGAATATGGACCTCAGAGGATTGGCGTTTCTTATGTTCTTTATAAGTGTGTATGGATAGGAGGGAAGAGATCTTGCCGAAAGTATCTGTGATCATTCCAGTATATAATGTTGAAGAGTATCTAAATCAATGCTTGAATAGTGTCATACGACAGACATTACAGGATATTGAGATTATATGTGTGGATGATGGCTCGACGGATCACTCCTTAGAAATTCTAAAGTCGTATGAAAGATCTGATCCGAGGATTAAAGTGATAACAGTGAACCATAAGAGTGCTGGTGTGGCACGTAATATAGGATTGGAACATGCAACTGGACAGTTTGTCCACTTTTTAGATTCAGATGATTGGATAGAGGCGGATTTATACGAACAGTCCTATCAAGCAGCAAAAAATCATCAAGCGGATGTCTGTATGTTTCATTATAATGAGTTTGATAATGTAACAGGCGCGACAAACATGGTTAAACTCTTCGGATCGTCGCGAGTTTCTCAGGGGAAAGAAGTCACAAACCTAGAGGAGGCAACTTCCTTTTTTCTTTATAATGCGGTAGTTCCTTGGAATAAATTATATAAAAAAGATTTTCTTATTGAAAATAAAATTTATTTTGATGACTTGGTTTGCGCCAATGACCGAGCATTTTATTTTCGAGTCATAAAAAAGGCGAAACGAATCTTTCTCTTAAATCAAGCTTTTGTCAATTATCGAATCAATAATAAGAACTCTCTTGTTGGAGAAACAAGATTGAAAAATTTTAGTTGTCATTTTGAGGCAAGTAACCATATATTAGCCCTTTTTAAAGATGAATCTATGGATATACAGAAACAGGTCGTAGATGTTTGTATGAGGGACTTGTTTCATTTTTACCATAGGGCACATGGCGAGCAAAAAAGGAATATCGCCAAACAGATGCAAATCTTTTTTTCGACACTTGCGATCGACGAACTAATGAAGTCCTTATCGAATTCCCCATGGTTTTTGGAGTATCAAACGATCAGAGCAATGGATGGGATACAGGTAAGCAATGAAGAAATTCAAAGAATAAAGCATATACTACCGCTACCTAGTAGTATTTATCGGAATCCTTTTGCTCTTTTTTCTCAGAAAGTACGGAGTGGTATCCGTTGTTACAAAGAATACGGCATGCGATACACTTGGAGGCGTTTGAAAAAACATCTACACATTGGTTAAAAGACAGGGAGAGGGAATATGGTACAGAAGATGCGGAAATATCGATTCCTCTTTGAGGAATTGGTAAAACGAGACTTTAAAAAGAAATATAAGCGCACGGTTTTGGGCATGTTTTGGAGTGTTTTGTCACCTCTTTTGATGTTGCTGGTGATGAGCTTGGTTTTTACACAGTTTTTTGGAAGATCGACTCCACATTATACAATATATCTATTCTGTGGACAGTTGGTTTTTTCTTACTTTACAGATGCGACTAATAATGGAATGTCCTCCTTGCTGTCAAACGCGTCGATCTTCTCCAAAATCAATGTTCCAAAGTACATGTTTTTGTTGTCGAAAAATGTCTCTTCTTTCATTAATTTCTGTTTAACACTAGTGGTGTTTTTTGTCTTTGTTGCAATTGATGGGATTCCATTTCGCTGGACCTTTTTATTGCTGCTCTATCCGATCGGTTGCCTAGTGGTGTTCAATATCGGGATGGGGCTTATTCTGTCTGCTTTATTTATCATTTTTAAGGACATCCAATATCTTTATACGGTGGTCACACAGGTCATCATGTATTTTTCCGCGATTTTTTATAATATTGAGGCGTTTGCTTTACACATTCGGTATTTATTCTATTTGAATCCTATTTTCGTATACATCCGTTACTTCCGAAAGATTGTGATTGATAACGACATTCCGGAGCCAAGCTTTCATTTGCTATGTGCGTTTTATGCCTTAGCAGTATTGCTGATCGGCGGATTCATTTATAAAAAATACAATTACAAATTTTTGTATTATGTATGAGGTGGCGTCGCAATGATAATTGAAGCACATGATGTCTCCATCCGATACATCTTAGGGGACTTTAAGGATATTGGGGTCAAGGAATATGTACTCCGACGAATCAAAAGAAACTATCAGGTACGGGAATTTTGGGCGGTGGATGGAGTATCATTTTCTTTGGAACGCGGCGATATGCTGGGGATTATTGGGAGCAATGGAGCGGGAAAATCGACCTTGCTCAAGGCGGTCACAGGGATTATGGTTCCGACCAAAGGATGGGTCAAAGTCAACGGCACCATTGCCGCGCTGCTGGAGTTGGCAAGCGGCTTTGACGGAGACTTGACCGTCCGTGAGAATACGTATTTACGAGGAGCCTTGTTGGGATATACTCGCAGATTTATGAATGAAAAGTATGAAGAAATTATTGATTTTTCTGGCCTACAGGAATTCCAGGATCGTCCCTTTAAACAGCTTTCGTCCGGTATGAAGTCCCGTTTGGCTTTTTCCATCGCCTGTCTTGTAAAACCGGACATCTTAATTTTGGATGAAGTCCTTTCTGTGGGCGACGGTGCATTTCGCAAAAAAAGCGAAGAAAAAATGATGGAAATTATCCATGGAGGAGCGACCACCATTTTGGTTTCTCATCTATTGGAACAAGTGCGTTCCATGTGTAATAAAGTTCTTTGGCTTGACCATGGCAAACAGATCGCATTTGGCGAGACGCAGGAACTCTGTGATCGTTATGAGGAGTTTCTGAAAAAGAAAAGATAAACACAAAATTTGAAGAAAGAAGGCGCAAGAGAGGATTTTACCTCTTTACTTTATCTCGCTAATCTAGTATTATAATATTATTATATCACCCCTCCACACACCCGGCGTTTTCCGGCGCGGCAGCGGAGGGGATTTATATGACTTTTGAGTGTTTTAAGAAGGAGAGAGTACGATGAAAAAGATATGGGCAATTATGTTGGCGGCGCTTATGGTGATCGGTTGTGCTGGATGTGGGAATAACGGTGGAGGCGACGACGCTGCTGGATTGACGGGCACGGACGATGGAACATCGACTGCGTCCGCCGCGGAAATGGGAGAGGGGCAGACAACGGATGAGTCTTGGGCAAAAGTAGAGAGCGCCGGCAAACTGGTACTCGGTTTGGATGATGCGTTTCCTCCGATGGGGTTTGTTGATACACAGACAGGAGAATTGACTGGATTTGATATCGATGTGGCTAGCGAAGTGTGCAGCCGTTTGGGAATTGAGCTCATCACACAGCCGATCGATTGGGACAACAAGTCCGCAGAGCTGAGCAACGGAAATGTGGATTGCCTCTGGAACGGCTTTAGCGAGACGCCGGAGCGCGCCGCTGAGTTTAATTTGAGCATTCCCTACATGAAGAACGACCAAATTATCTTGGTAAAATCCGATTCAACCTATAAGGGCTTGAATGATTTGGCTGGAAAAATTGTCGGCGTACAGGCAGATTCTTCGGCAGAAGTTGCCTTAAATGAGAATCCGGACTTCAAAGATACGCTGAAGGAAGTAATTCAGATTGATGACTATTCCAAGGCTGTTTTGGAAATTCAGAACGGGACCATTGATGCAATTGCCATCGATGAAGTGGTTGCGCGCTACTATTTGCAGAACAACCCAGGGGCATATACCATTCTTCAGGATGAAAATGGGGAGGACGCTTCTTTAGCGCAGGAAGATTATGTCATTGGATTCCGCAAGGGCGACGATGCATTGAAAGAAAAAGTTGAGGATGCAATGAAGGAAATGTCCGCAGATGGAACGATGACAGAAATTTCGGAAAAATGGTTCGGAGAAGATGTCACGACCATTCCAGCAGAATAATAAGTATCCAGAAAAGGGCTGAAAAGGAGGTGGTTGCAGCGTGAATTACCAGGTGTTGTTGTCCCAAATGTTGGAAGGGACATTGATGTCGCTGCGCATCTTTTTTTCCACGCTGCTTTTTTCATTGCCATTGGGGCTTTTGGTGGCGGTCGGAAGGATGTCCAAAAATCCGATCATCAACCTACCGGTGCGTTTTTACATACTGATTATGCGCGGCACGCCGTTAATGTTGCAATTGTTGTTTATTTTCTATGGAATGAAGCCGATTTTCGGCATCCAGCTTGACCGTGTGATCTCGGCTCAGGTGGCTTTTGCGCTAAACTATGCGGCCTATTTTGCAGAGATCTTTCGCGGAGGAATCGAGGGAATCCCACAGGGGCAGCATGAGGCGGCTAAGGTCCTTGGATTCACAAAGCGACAGACATTCTTCCGTATCGTTTTGCCTCAGGTGGTCAAACGAATCATACCACCTATGGGGAATGAATTTATCACATTGGTTAAGGACACATCCTTGGCCCAAGTGATTGGTGTGGTCGAATTGTTGCATATTACTTCCAAATGGGTATCTTCGGCGGTCGACATGACCCCGTTCTTGATCGCAGGTATTTTCTATCTGGTGATGAACGGTATTGTGACGCGTTGCTTCACTGTAGCAGAAAAGCGTCTCAGCTATTATCGTTAGGAGGGAAACGCCGTGGAGATCTTGAAGGCAGAGCAGATTCGAAAGAGTTTCGATGGGAACGAAGTTTTAAAGGGAATTTCGATTTCGGTCAACGAGGGCGAGGTTCTGGCAATTATCGGACCTTCTGGTTCGGGAAAGAGTACCTTTTTGCGTTGTGTCACCCAGTTGGAAACCGTGGATTCTGGGACGATCTTGCTATGCGGTGATACATTGGTGAAGAATGGACCGGATGGAAAAGCTGTTTATGCAGATAAAACGACGTGTAGCCGTATAGGACTGCGCATCGGACTTGTGTTCCAGAATTTTAATCTTTTTCCCCATTTTTCTGTGATGCGCAATATCACAGAGGCGCCTGTGCGCGTGCTTGGAAAGAAGCGTGAAGAAGCGGAGGCAACCGCGCGGAATCTTTTAAAAAAGATGAACCTGGCGGACAAGGCGGATGCTTATCCCTATCAGTTGTCCGGAGGACAGCAGCAGCGTGTTTCCATTGCCCGTGCCTTGGCGATGGAGCCAGAGATTCTCTTCTTTGACGAGCCGACTTCGGCATTGGACCCGGAACTGACCGGAGAAATTCTCAAGGTCATCCGAGAGCTTGCGGCAGAACATATGACGATGGTAGTCGTCACCCATGAGATGAAGTTTGCTCATGATGTGGCGGATTATGTTGTGTTTATGGACGACGGCGCAATTGTCGAACAGGGAAAACCGGAACAGCTCTTTGACAGCACGACCAATGAACGTACCCGCGCGTTTTTGGCGCGGTATCACGATATGTAAAAGTACAAATATTCTAATCGGTAGAATAGCGATTGTAGAGGGTTATTTTTCGCGTATACAGATATGGCATCTAAGGAAGCGATGGCTTCTTTAGATGCCATTTTTTTGGTATTTTTATTATTAGTAAATATTTTTAATAAATATTTACTAATAATAAAAAA
>ENA-ORMO01002040-ORMO01002040.1-human-gut-metagenome-genome-assembly--contig:-NODE-2040-length-18018-cov-2.590158_pt1 | contig 18018 bp, 19 predicted proteins | sample MGYA00242106_ERZ509001 | MGnify/ENA primary metagenome ERZ509001 (study PRJEB26280, sample SAMEA2338736) | human gut metagenome | biome: human gut; feature: human-associated habitat; material: faeces... | reverse complement strand
ATTATGATCTAGGATGTCACTACATCGGGTAAATCTATGGAGGAGACGGTGCCGAAGGTAAAAGGGGCTGCAGACGTGAAAATTGTCGGCCTGATGGTGTCTCTGAACCGTATGGAAGTCGGAAAAGGCGGCAAAAAGTGTGCACTGGATGAGGTAAAGGATCTGTATGGCTTTGAGACAAATGCGATCGTGACGATGGAGGAGGTAGTGGAATACCTTTACAACAGAACTTGTCAGGGAAAGATTGTGATCGATGATGCAATGAAAGCTGCGATCGATGAATATTATAAGCAGTACGGCGCATAATTTTATGTGGAGGGATTGTATGAACGAAAAAATATTCAAAACAATGTCAGGCGCAGGGATCATGAGCCTTGTGATCGGGATCGTTACGATCGTGACAGGGATCTCTGCCGGAGTGCTTTTAGTGATCAGCGGAGCAAAATTGATAAAAAGCAAGACGGATTTGATGATCTGATGGCAGCAGCAGTCAGAAAAGGAATTAAAATATCGGGGGCGTGCCTGTTTCTGATCTACATGGTATGCCTCGTTTACTTTCTGTTTTTTGCAGAAGAGTATGGACGCAGGGCGGGAGTCTCATATGACTGGAATATTGAGCCGTTTCGTGAGATCAGAAGATTCTGGGACTACAGGGAGATACTGGGGTTTCGCGCAGTGTTTCTCAATCTTGCGGGAAATGTGATTGGTTTTATGCCGTTTGGAGCATTGCTCCCGGTCATGGCAAGGGGTGCGCGCAGGGCATGGAAAACCACGATTCTTGGCCTTGAGGTGAGTGTGCTGATCGAGGTTTCGCAGTTCTTTTTTCAGGTGGGCAGCTTCGATGTAGATGATATGATACTCAATACGCTTGGCGCCTTACTCGGTTACGCGCTCTTTTGGATCGTGAGCAGATGTTATCTGAAACTGGAAGCGCGATAGTACAAATAGTAGGAGGCAATTATGGCAAAACGACAGTCTTATTCGTTTGTCGAGAAAAAATATTCATCGAACAGTATTGCATCGGCAGTGCTTAGTACAGCTTCTGTTCTGATTTTAATGCTGCTTCTTTTTTTGTCTTTTATTATGAAAGGCAGTTTGGGTGCATGGATAGGTGCTTTTGGATTTACAGGTATAGTAATGGCTTTTGCAGGGATTCGATATGGATTTATCGGGTTCAAGGATGAGTGTAAATCGTATTTTTGCAGTAAGCTTGGGACGATACTGGGTACAGTGGCGATTGCAGGCTGGTTCTTCGTTGTTTGCATTGGACTTGTAAATCTATAAAATTGAACATTTAAACGGGAGGAATATCATGGAAGAAAAGAACGAGGATTATTTGAAGGAGCGGTACGTTCTCGCTATGGAGCGGATTCACAGAATCTGCGAAGAAGAGACGGTTCCCGCGCCTTTTTGTGTTTTTTTTGGCAGGACTGCACAATTTCTTGTGCAGATGGAAGAGCTGAAGCGCGTAATCGATTCAGGGGAGGCAGATGCCTATACGCTTTGCCAGTGGCAGGAGCTAAATGAGGCGCTGTATTATGACATCCTTCCGGAGCAGTATGAGACGAGCTTCGGCAATCCTGCGTATGCGGTGGCTCAGCTTGGAGAGGTGCACGGGCGTATTTTAAGCTTTTTATACACAGAGCTTCGAGGACTGATCGTCTATATTTTTGAAAAGCGTCTGGAAGAGACAGTTATTCTTTTGGAGTTGTTTATAGAGGTATATAATTGTTTTGAGCAGGAGGAGCTGCCGGAGTATAAGGAGATCCAACAGATCATATACTGGTTTGTCAGCGATTACAGCGATCTCTTTGTGACGTACCACACGCGGGAGGTAACGGATCCGTCACTTGATTTTGCAACGCGTATCGTGATGGATTCTGATCTTACCGATCTGCGGTATCTGTACCGGTATGGCGAGTATGTATCAGAAAACGAGATCAGGATGGCATCCTTCTTAAATACTCTTTCAGAGGAAGATATTGCCGCCATGGCAGATACATATACGGAAGGGTACCGGATAGGCTTTGAGGTCAGCGGCAAGGATATTTCTATCAAGAGATCGGTAAATATCCGCTACTGTCTCGGTTTTGGGCGGGTGATACGAAAAGCGATCGAAAATTTCAAAGAGATAGGACTGGATCCTGTAATTTACCGCGCGGCAGTGTCTACGGTGAACAAGCATCAGCATATGAGAATCGGATATACAGGCGCTGTACCGAATAAGCAGTTTGATTATGATCACAGAGCGGATGAGGCAATTTATCTTGATAAAAAAGCTTGGCGTGATGCGTACGGCGTGCGAGACGTACAGAGCTCTTGGAAAGGTACATGGCGGTCCTGCTGTCGTTGAGATATTCGGTGAGAAGCCGTTTGTGCCAAAGAATACGCCGGAAGCATACCATCTTTCTGAGAAGCAGCAGAAGCTTTCTGTTGCCGCAGCAAACGAGGCGGCGCAGATTACGAATCAGTATATAATAGGAAGAGAGAGAAGCTTTACGATCATTGCGTTCCCCGTACCTCAGATAGGAGAGGATTTTGAAGCGATTTTCGACAAGATACTGGAGATAAATACGCTGGATTATAAGACGTACGAGACGATTCAGCAGCGTATCATCGACGCGCTGGATGAGGCGGAATGGGTACGGGTCAAAGGCAGAAATGAAAATCGTACTGATATGAAGGTAATGCTCCATCCGCTCTCCGATCCTGCAAAGGAGACGAATTTTGAAAACTGTGTGGCGGACGTGAATATTCCGGTGGGAGAGGTGTTCACATCGCCGCAGCTTTCCGGAACAGAGGGTGTGCTGCATGTGACGCAGGTATATTTGAATGGAATGCAGTATAACGATCTGGAGCTGCATTTTGAGGATGGCCGCATCAGCGGCTATGACTGCAAAAACTTCGCAGACGAAGAGGAAAACAAAAAGCTTTTGCAGGATAACGTGCTGTTCCATCATGATACTCTGCCGCTGGGCGAATTTGCCATCGGCACGAATACCACAGCGTATATGGCTGCACGCCGCTTCGACATCAACGACAAGCTGCCGATTTTGATAGCGGAAAAGACCGGACCTCATTTTGCGGTAGGCGATACGTGCTACAGCCATGAAGAGGACAGGATGACATACAATCCGGACGGCAAGGCTATCATCGCGCGGGAAAACGAGATTTCCGCCCTGCGCCATACGGACATGTCCCAGGCGTACTTAAACTGTCATACCGACATTACGATTCCCTATGACGAGCTGGGCGAAGTCAGCGCAGTCCGTGCGGACGGAAGTGTGATAGAGATAATCAAAGACGGATTTTTTGTATTGAAGGGAACGGAAGAGCTGAATGTGCCTCTGTACGGAGGCTGAAAAATGTATGTGCCCGGCGCAGGCCTGCGTCCGGGCACATATTTTTTTATACGAACACTTTTTCGTATACTAAAGCGAACACTTTTCTGCCGCAAAAACTCATAGAATATTAAGAAAATCTTCCGAACCATACGAATGTCAGACTGCGTCTTTCATGATATAATCATAACAGGAGTATCGGTCGTAGCAAAGGGAGGGCGGAAGGATGACAGGAACATTAAAAAAGATACTGGCGGTATTTTTGGCGGCAGGGCTGCTGGCAGGCTCAGGCTGCGGGGAGAGCGTTCGCACAACGGGGACGGATATAGGGGAAGAAACCGGAAAGGCGGCAAAGGAGACGGAGAACGGCTCAGAAGGAAAAGAGTCTGCCGCAGAGACCTCATCGCAGCCGGCAGGAGAGCAGAAAACGGCGAACAGCGCAGACTGGCTTTATGCGGGGGCGCGGCCGACATTTTTTGAACAGACAAAGGAGCAGACAGAGCGCGTGACGCCGTCAGTGGAGCGATGGTCTGTCGCGCCGGACCTTGGAAATGTGGAAAATACATGGCAGTTTTATATCACGCCGGGGATGCAGGAGAAGCTTGTACAAAACGGGTTCGTGGTAACGGACAGCGCGGGGAACGAATTTTTTGATATATATGAGACGAACCGCTACGCCATGATACCGAATTTTATTACGGTGGATTCGCTGATGCACACCTATCATTTATGCTTTGACCATCTTCTGGAAGATGTCGAGCGGCAGTATCTTTCGGAGAAGCTAAAGGAGCTGGGCGTCCGAATGGCGGACGGCAGCAGGGCGCAGTATGAGACGCTTTCCGGAAGCGAGTGGGAGGAAGCGGCAAAGCGCAATATGGTATTTTTTTCGGTAGGGGCAAAGCTTCTGGATGACAGCTTTTTGGCAGACGGTGCGGTAGGGGCAGCTGTTTCGGAGGAGCTTTCCAAAATAGAGAGGGCAGAAGGGATAGAGTTGTCGGCGGTCACCGGAAAAGAGGAGGACTACAGCCAGTATCGGCCGCGGGGACATTATGAAGGCGATGAAACGCTGGAACGGTATTTCAAAGCGATGATGTGGTACGGCAGGATACATTTTGAGCAGAAGCAGGAGGAGCTGGACAGGAGCGCCCTGCTCATCACGAAGGCGCTGGCGGACGATGCGGACGCGCTGAGGCTGTGGAAGAGGATTTATGCGGTGACATCGTTTTTTGCAGGGACGAGCGATGATGCAGGAGTGTGCGAGTACGCTCCGGTGATGGAGGCGGTTTACGGCAGGGAGTTTGCGGTCGGGGAGCTTGCGGGAAAAGAGCAGAGCAGCCGCCAGAATGACCGCCAGCGCCACCGCGTAACCATAGGCGATCAGGGCGGAGAGCGGCTCTTCGCGCCCCTGCGGTCAATTCCCAGCCGATATGGGACGGGGAAGAGAATCAGATTCCCGGATTCCGGTTTATGGGGCAGCGGTTTAGCGTGGATGCGGCGGTCATGCAGAAGCTCATATACAGCGATGTGGGAGAAAACGGGGCAGGGCAGAAGCGGATGCTTCCCGATGTGCTGGACGTTCCGGCGGCGTTGGGCAGCGACATGGCGCTTAGGCTGCTGGAGGATGCCGGGGCGGCAGACTTTGCCGGATATTCTGAAAATATGGAAAATCTGCGCGCCGTTTTTTCGGAGGAAAACGATGCGCTCTGGCCGTCCAGCCTGTATTCGGGATGGCTGAATACGCTCCGCCCGCTCCTTTTGCCGAAGGGGGAAGGATATCCCGTATTTATGCAGAATGAGGAGTGGGTCAAAAAGGATTTGGAATGCTTTGCGGGAAGCTACACGGAGCTGAAACATGATACCGTCCTTTATTCCAAGCAGGTGATGGCTGAAATGGGAGGCGGCTGGGATGAAGAGCCGGACGACAGGGGATATGTGCAGCCGGAGCCGCTTGTTTACGAACGGTTTGCCGCACTGGCAGAGCAGACGGCGGAAGGGCTTTCCCGGTTCGGGATGTTTTCAGGGGCGGCCCAGCTGGATTTGGAGCGGTTAAAGACGATGTCGGAACAGCTTTTGACGATTTCCAATAAGGAGCTGACACAAGAGGCGCTGACGAAGGAGGAATATGAGTTTATCCGCAGCTATGGCGGCTATCTGGAGCATTTCTGGTATAACATGGCAAGGGAGGAATCGGGAGCGGACGAGGAGACCTATATAGACAGCGCGGAATATCCGGCGGCTGTCGTGGTGGATATCGCGACCGACCCGAACGGAACGGTGCTGGAGGCGGCGACAGGGCAGCCAGCCATGATTTATGTGGTCGTGGAGGTGGACGGAAAGCTGAAGCTGGCGAGGGGGAGCGTCTTTTCCTTTTATCAGTTCCCGTGGCCGTTAAACGACCGGCTGACGGATACGAAATGGCGTCAGATGATGGGCTTTGAGCTGGGAGAGGACGGAAGCTACCGGACGGACGGCGGCGTCAGCCAGCCCGGCTGGACGCAGAGCTATCGCAGCGTTTATACCTATGAATAAAGAAGGATTCCGCACAAAAATCTTACAAAACAGAAAACGGGTGCTGTGGCTGTCTGTCGTATCGGCGGCCGCGGCTGCCTTTTTGGGATATTTTGGCTGGAAAAACGGCGCGTTTCTGCCGCGCTGGATTTTCTGGGAGGGCCGCAGCATACAAGATACGACAGTAGGATACCGGATAGAGCTGCAGCGCCGCCGCGTGAGCGTTTTTGCCGGAGAAAAAGAAATCTGGCGTTCGCCCGGAGAAATCCAGGTACAGGATGTGATGTCCTGCGATATCGACTATGACGGGCAGGATGAGCTTGTGCTCCTGTGCTGGAAGATAGGACGTTTCGGGGAACATAAGCCCTTCTGGATAAAAGAGGATGAAAAAAAGTGGTCGCAGCATCTGTTTGTATACGAATACGCATCAGACGGCGTGAAGCCAAAATGGATGTCCTCCTACATGGGAGCGGATGCGGCGGCGATGACGGAGTATGAAGGCGGCAGGGGACAAAAGGGCATCCTGCTGACAGACCCGGCAGGAAAGACCAGCCTGTGGAAATGGGATTTCTGGGGATTTACCCGTCAGGAAACGGAGGTTTCCTTTGCGGTATTCGGAGACCTGATCGCGCATGAGCCGATATATCGGTACGGGCTTTCGGAGGGGTTTGATTTCCTGTTTGAAAATGTAGAGGAAGCGGTGGAGCAAGCGGATATCGCGGTGCTCAATCAGGAAACGCCGCTGACATCCGAGCCGGGAAGATACAGCGATTATCCGAGGTTTGCAACGCCCGACAAGGTGGGAGAGACGATTGCGGACGCAGGCTTTGACGTGGTGACCTGCGCGACGAACCATATGCTGGACCAGGGAGCAGAGGGAGCGCTTTTTACCCGGGATTTTTTTGAGGAAAGAGGCGTGGAGTGTCTGGGGATAGGGGAAGAACCCTATGAGCTTTTGGTAAAAAACGGTATCCGTTTTGCGTTGTTTAATTTTACATACGGGACAAACGGGATGCCTGCGCCGGAGGATACGCCGAATCTGGTCCATCTTTTAGAGGATGAAAAACGGATACGCACAGAGCTGGAAAGTGCCCGAAGGGAGGCAGATTTTATCATCGTGTTTGTCCATTGGGGGACGGAAAATGCCGCAGAGCCAGATGACTTCCAGAAAAAGTGGGCGGATGTATTTCTGGAAGAGCAGGTGGACGCGGTCATCGGAACGCATCCCCATGTTCTGCAGCCGTTTGAGCTGAAGACTGACGGGAGCGGGCATGAAATGCTTCTCTATTATTCTATCGGAAACTTTTTGAGCGCCCAGCCGCAAAAAAGCTGTGAAAAGGGCGGAATGGCACATTTCACGGTGTCTGTCACAGAGAATGGATGTAAGGTTACGGACTACGGGCTGACGCCGCTGAGGATAGAATGGGAAGAGGGCGGGAAATTCGTGACGAAGCCGAAGACAAACGAAGGAAATGGAGTTTGGATACAGAACAAACTTTTCTCTGTATGGCAATGGTGTGACAGAGATAATAGACTGCGAAGTAGTCTCCGACGGCGCGTCAGAACGGGCGGGGGCTGTCTTGCTGAAAGATGTGGATACGGGAATGGCAGAAGTGGCATTTATGGATATGGAAGGATATTTTCAAAAAATAGGATTTTCTGCAAGCCCTGCGCCTGAACCGGAATTTACCTATATGGGAAACGGCGTTGTAACGTTCCGGCTGCTGACGGATGAGGGAGAATCTTATACGTCTGAGATTGTTTTTACCAAAAAAGATAATGAGATAAAATATGTCAGGAAGGACAGCATGGATTAGGAGGATATTATGGCGAAACTTGAGAAAATAACAGACAGGGATTTTGACGGATTGCTTCATAGCATCGAAGAGGGGATTCTGGAAGGCAGCATATCCGCGTCGCTGGAGGATTCCAGTGATTTTCAGAGCGGGGACGCGCGCTGCAGCGTCAGAGTGTTTGAGCGTTACAGTTATATGGGCGGAAACCGGGTAAGCCTTTCGGTGACGCTGTTTCAGAGCGGGAATGAGCCGGTTCATCTTTCCGCTATTACGGCGGGAGGCAGTCAGGCGATGTTTTTTAAGATAAATGAATTCGGAGAAGAGGCGTTTCTGGATAAGCTGAGGGAAATACTGTAGGCTGCTGCGGGATGAGACATAAAAGTATATGGAGGAACGGGAAATGTGGATATTGACAGGTTTCATAAGCGTTGTGATGACAGGTGTGACTCTTTTTCTGGCATGGAAAAACAATGAGAAAAAAAGCTGGTCCGCATTCATAGCGGTCTCGCTTGCGGCATGCTCTGTGCTGTTGGAATATAAGCTGGTGGACACATGGGTCTTGCATGAGGATTGGAGCGCCTTGATGGATGTGGTTCCGGGAATGTATCTTGCTTATCGGAATTATCTTATTTTTATCATAGCGGTTAATGCAGCTGCAGTCGTATTGAGAAGAGGCCGAAAGAAGTGACGGGAAGAATGGCGTACAGCCGGGACAAATTCATGTTTTTTCACAAAGCGGCAGCCTACATCAGCTCCATTTGGAAAAAACGGTTGCATCCCGCAGAAAAGTTTAGTACACTGTAGATTGATAAGTTATGACATTTTTCGCGCTTTTTCGGCGCGGAATAAAAGCATGATAACAGGAGGAAATACAATATGGCACAGGTCAGTATTGTAATGGGCAGCGATTCCGATATGCCCGTTATGGCAAAGGCGGCGGAAATCTTGGATAAATTCGGCATCACTTATGAGATGCGCATTATTTCTGCACACCGGATGCCAGATACCTTTTTTGAATATGCGCAGACAGCGGAAGAAAGAGGCGTGAAAGTGATCATCGCGGGCGCAGGCATGGCAGCTCATCTGCCGGGGATGTGTGCGGCTCTGTTCCCGATGCCTGTCATCGGTATCCCGATGCATACGACATCTCTGGGCGGCAGAGATTCCCTGTATTCCATCGTGCAGATGCCTTCCGGTATCCCGGTGGCAACGGTGGCGATCAACGGCGGTGCAAACGCGGGTATTCTGGCGGCGAAGATGCTGGCAGTTTCCGATACTGAGCTGCTGAAGAAGTTAAAGGCTTACAGCGCCGAGATGAAAGACGGCGTACTTGCAAAAGATGCAAAGCTGCAGGAAAGCGGCTATCAGAACTATACAAAATAAATCAAACAGTGCACAGGCACGGCATGGAGGAACAGATGGATTACAAGAGCTCTGGAGTGGATATTGAAGCAGGTTACAAGTCGGTAGAACTGATGAAGCAGTATGTAAAAACAACCATGCGCCCTGAGGTTTTGGGCGGTCTTGGCGGTTTTTCGGGCGCCTTTTCCCTTGAAAAGATAAAAAATATGGAAAAGCCCACACTGGTATCCGGCACAGATGGCGTCGGCACCAAGATAAAGCTTGCGTTTCTTTTGGATAAGCATGATACGATAGGTATTGACTGTGTGGCAATGTGTGTAAACGACATTGCTTGTGCGGGCGGTGAACCGCTGTTTTTCCTGGACTATATCGCATGCGGCAAAAATGAGCCTGAGAAGATAGCCCAGATAGTAAAGGGCGTAGCAGAAGGCTGTGTACAGTCCGAAGCGGCGCTGATCGGCGGCGAGACGGCGGAGCATCCGGGGCTGATGCCTGAGGATGAGTATGACCTTGCAGGTTTTGCGGTAGGTGTTGTAGATGAAAAAGATCTGATCACTGGTGAGAACTTAAAGGCTGGCGATGTGCTGATCGGCATGGCAAGCTCCGGCGTACATTCCAATGGTTTCTCTCTTGTAAGAAAAGTGTTTGAGATGACAGCGGAAAGCCTGAATACATATTATGATGAGCTGGGAGCGACTCTGGGAGAGACTCTGCTTGCTCCTACACGCATTTATGTCAAGGCGTTAAAGGCAGTAAAAGAGGCGGGCGTAACGATAAAGGCATGCAGCCATATTACAGGCGGCGGTTTTTATGAGAATATTCCCCGTATGTTAAAAGAAGGTACACATGCTGTTGTGAAAAAAGACAGCTATCCTGTTCCTCCTATCTTTAAGCTGATGGCTGAAAAAGGCAACATTGCAGAACAGATGATGTACAACACGTACAATATGGGACTCGGAATGATCGTTGCGGTAGACCCTGCGGATGTGGATAAGACCATGGAAGCAATGAGAGCGGCAGGCGATACCCCGTATGTGGTAGGTTCCATTGAAGAAGGCGAAAAGGGAGTGACCTTATGCTGAGACTGGTAGTTTGTGTTTCCGGCGGCGGGACCAATCTGCAGGCTATCTTTGATGCCATCGATAACGGAAATATCCGTGATGCGAAAGTGGAAGCTGTAATAAGCAACAACGCAGGCGCGTATGCTCTGGAGCGGGCGCGCCTGCATGGCGTAGAGGGAATATGTCTTTCTCCGAAAGCTTTTGAAAGCAGGGCACAGTTTAATGAAGCGCTGACAGAGAAGCTTAAAGAGTTAGCCCCCGACCTTATCGTGCTGGCGGGATTTTTAGTGGCGATACCGGAGTCGCTGATAGAGGCATTTCCGAACCGTATCATCAATATCCATCCGTCATTGATACCGTCTTTTTGCGGAGTGGGATTTTATGGGCTGCATGTCCATGAGGGCGTACTGGCGCGAGGCGTAAAGGTAACGGGCGCGACAGTGCATTTTGTGGACAGCGGAATGGATACCGGCCCTATTATCATGCAGAAGGCAGTTGAAGTGAAACAGGGAGATACTCCGGAGATACTGCAGCGTCGTGTCATGGAAGAGGCGGAGTGGCAGATACTGCCGCAGGCGATAGACCTGATAGCGCAGGGAAGAGTACGGGTAGAAGAAGGAAAGGCGATTATCATATGAATATTCTGATCGTAGGAAGCGGCGGCAGGGAGCATGCTATTGCAGCGAGTGTTGCAAAGAGCCCCAGAGCGTCGAAGATATATTGCGCGCCGGGCAATGCAGGAATCGCCCAGGTGGCGGAGTGCGTGCCGATCGGCGCAATGGAATTTGAAAAGCTGACTGCCTTTGCAAAGGAAAACAAAATAGACCTCGTGATAGTCGGTATGGATGATCCGTTGGTAGGCGGTCTGGTAGATATGCTGGAGGCAGCGGGAATACGGGCGTTTGGTCCCCGTAAAAATGCGGCTATACTGGAAGGCAGCAAGGCGTTTTCAAAGGATCTGATGAAAAAATATAATATTCCCACCGCAGCATACGAGGTATTTGAAAACGCAGAGGACGCGTTGGAATATCTGCATACAAAGGCAAAGTTCCCGGTTGTGTTAAAGGCTGACGGCCTGGCGCTGGGGAAAGGCGTGCTCATCTGCAACACCCTTGAGGAGGCAGAGGAAGGCGTATGCACGATAATGACTGATAAGAAGTTCGGCACGGCGGGCAATAAGATGGTCATCGAAGAATTCATGACCGGCAGAGAGGTTTCCGTGCTGTCCTTTACGGATGGTAAGACAATCCAGATCATGTCTTCCGCGCAGGATCATAAGCGCGCAAAGGATGGCGATCAGGGGCTGAACACCGGCGGGATGGGTAACTTTTCGCCGTCTCCGTTCTATACGGAAGAAGTGGATGATTTTTGTCAGAAATATATTTATCAGGCGACAGTGGACGCGATGGCGGCAGAGGGGCGCGAGTTTAAGGGAGTGATATTCTTTGGGCTGATGCTGACGCCGGATGGTCCGCGCGTGCTGGAATATAATGTACGGTTCGGTGATCCGGAGGCACAGGTTGTACTGCCGCGCATGAAAAATGATATTATTGACGTGTGTGAAGCATGTATCGATGGAACGCTTGACAGCCTGAAGCTTGAATTTGAGGATCAGGCAGCAGTATGCGTAGTGTTGGCTTCTGATGGCTATCCTGTCAAATATGAAAAGGGACTGCCGGTTTCCGGACTGGAAAAATTCGAAGGAAAAGACGATGTGTTCTGTTTCCATGCAGGTACGAAGTTTGCGGAGGATGGCAAAACTATCCTCACAAACGGCGGAAGGGTTTTCGGCGTGACCGCAAAAGGAGCAGATTTAAAAGAAGCCCGTCGGAAAGCTTATGAGGCAACGGAGTGGGTCGGATTTTCCAATAAGTATATGCGTCATGATATCGGAAAGGCGATAGACGAGGCGTGAGGACGGATTTTCTGAAAGAGGAATCAAAAGAGGTAACGAAATGATAAAAGACAAGAAACTGATGAAATTTATTTCCGGGTTCAGCACGGCTGCATGCTGTCTGCTGGCTGCGGGCTTTCTGTTTACGGCATCTCCGATGACAGCGTATGCAGTACCTCTGGGCTCCAATCCCGGCGGCACGAGCGCGAATACGAATGACGGCGCGGCAGATAACGGTGCGGAAGACGGCAGTGCAGAAGATGCAGGAAACGGTGGCGCAGGAGAAGCGGCAGGCGGTTCCGTAACGAGTGCGACGGTGACAAGCAGCAGCGTTCGCGTCAGAAAAGAAGCTTCCACTAATTCGGACGTGGCAGGAAAAGCGACGCAGGGTATGGAAGTGACCGTAACCGGAGAGACACAGGGAAGTGACGGAAAGATATGGTATGCGGTATCCTTTGAAAGCAACGGCTCGACTGTTACAGGATACATTCGTTCAGACCTTGTAGAAGCTCATGTTTCAGAGCCTGAGCCAGTTCCCGAGGAACCTGTGCCGCAGGAGCCGGAAACACCGGAGGAACAGCCGGCAGTGCCCACCGATGAATACGGGGTCGTTTATGAGGATGACGGTACAGGCACGAGCTGCTGGTATCTGCATGACAATACAATGGGTACAAAGTATAAAGTGGAAGACCTGTTGAATGCAGAAAAAACAAATCAGAGCAATATGGATGAAATGGAAAAAACAACATCCAGCATGCGTCTGGTGATAATTATCATGGCAGTGGTGATACTTGTTCTGATCGTTGTTGTGACAGTATTTATCATCAAGCTGAAAAATGCGTACGAGGGTGCGGATTATGATGACTATGATGATGAAGATGATGACGAGGATGAAGAAGAGGACGAAGAGGAAGAGGAAGAAGAGCGTCCGCGCCGCCGCTTCGGAAGCCGTTTTGCATCCCGCCGCGATGATGAAGATGATGATGACGAGGATGACGAAGAAGAGGACGAAGACGACGAGGAAGAGGAAGAAGAACGTCCGCGTCGCAGCAGAAGGTCTGCGCCTAAGAGAACTTCCCGCCGTGTAAGATACGAGGATGAGGAGGAAGAGGAAGAAGAGGATGACGAGGACGATTACGAAGAGGAACGTCCGCGCCGTAAATCTTCCCGCTCAAAGGATAAAGGCTGGCAGTCCAAGAACTTTTTGGATGACGACGATCTGGAATTTGAATTTCTGGATTTGAAATAAGAATTTCCTGAAAGGGGAAAATATAGAAATGGCAGGGCTGTGTGCAGAACCGGGAACGGTAGGCATGGACCTGCCGTTTTTATATGTTAACCGTCCGGCCTTTTTTGCTTGACGCAGCCCGATGATTTTGTTATATTTTTTCTATAACACATTAAGGCGAAAGTACAATAGATAAAGAAGGTGGCATAATGATTCTGGAAGTGGATTTTAACAGTGATGAAGCGCTTTACATCCAGCTTCGCGATCAGATTATCGTGGGGATAGCGACCAACCGCCTGAAAGAAGGGGACCCTTTGCCGAGCGTGCGTCAGCTGGCGGAATCAGTCGGCATCAACATGCATACTGTGAATAAGGCGTATACCGTTTTGAAGCAGGAGGGATTCGTGAAAGTGGACCGGCGCAGAGGGGCGGTGATAGCTATTGATGCGGACCGGATACAGGACGTGGAGGAGCTGCGTCAGGCGATGCGGGTCATTCTTGCCCGGGCAAGCTGCAGGAATATTTCCCGGCAGGAGGTGCATGCTTTAATTGACGAAATTTATGAGGAAGAGGAATACGGAACGATTTAAACAGTATTCCGGTGTTTGGAGGTAACGGATGCAGTCACAGTTTACGGACAAGGCGAAGAACGCCCTGCTTTTGGCAGGACGGGCGGCAAAGAGCCTGCATCAGAATTATACGGGAACGGAGCATATCCTGCTGGGACTTATCCGGGAAAAGACGGGCGTTGCGGCAAAGGTGCTCTGTGATAATGGTGCGAAGGAAGAGACTATCAGGGAAATGATAAGGGATCTGATCGCGCCGGAGGTACAGACCCCCGTGATGGAGAGGGACGGCTATTCCCCACGCGCCGAGGAGGTGCTGAGGGAAAGTCACCGGCAGGCAGCGAAGGCAGGCAGCCTGCTGACAGGCACAGAGCATATCCTGATGGCTCTGATATCTGACGGGGATAACGTTGCGGTGAGGATAATGAATACCTTATCTTTGCCGGTACAGAAGATTTTTGTGGATACGCTGTTGACAATTGGCCTGGACCCTGCGGCATACCGTGAGGAAACAGGCAGCCGCAGGAAGAAAAAGAGTCAGACAGGAACGCTCGATCTCTACAGCCGCGATCTAACCGCGCTGGCGGCGCAGGGAAAGCTGGACCCGGTAGTCGGCAGGGATGATGAGATAACGAGAGCGATACAGATATTGAGCCGCCGGACAAAGAACAATCCATGTCTGGTGGGGGAACCCGGTGTGGGTAAGACAGCGATTGTAGAGGGACTGGCTCTGCGTATCGCGCAGGGACATGTGCCGGAGACGGTAAGAGATAAACGGGTGCTCATGCTTGACCTGTCCGGGATGGTGGCAGGAAGCAAATATCGCGGTGAATTTGAAGAACGTATCAAGAAAGTGATACGGGAGGTGACGGAAGCGGGAAATATCCTGCTGTTTCTGGATGAGATACACACGTTGATAGGGGCAGGAGGAGCGGAAGGAGCGATAGACGCTTCAAATATTCTAAAGCCCTCCCTTGCGCGTGGTGAGATACAGCTGATAGGGGCAACCACGCTGGAGGAGTACCGCAAATATGTGGAAAAGGACGCTGCGCTGGAACGCAGGTTCCAGCCGGTAACGGTAGAGGAGCCTTCCGAGGAAGAAACGGTCGGAATATTAAAAGGTATTGTATCACAATATGAGCAGCACCATCAGGTGAAGATATCGGAGGAAGCGCTGGAAGCGGCGGTAAAGCTTTCCTCCCGTTATATCAATGACCGCAGGCTTCCGGATAAGGCAATAGATGTGATGGACGAGGCGGCGGCAGCAGTGCGTCTGGAACGGATGGGATCACCGGATGCGGACGGAGACCTGATGGACGGATTAAAGGAGCTGGATATGCGTCTCGAGGAGGCGATACGCAGCGGAGATTATGAGCAGGCGGGCGTTTGGAAAAAGGAACAGGATGAGCTTTTTTCCAGATATGAGCGCAGGCAGAAGCGTCTGGAAAAGAAACGGGAAAAGGATATGCCGCAGGTAACGGCAGAGGATATCGCCAAAGTCATCTCTGTATGGACAAAGGTTCCGGTCAGCCGTTTGACGGAGAAGGAAGGAGAACGGCTTTTGAAGCTGGAATCCATTCTGCATAAGAGGGTGATAGGTCAGGAGGAGGCGGTCAGCGCGGTGGCGCGGGCAATGCGCCGGGGACGCGTAGGGCTTCAGGATCCGAAGAGACCGATAGGTTCCTTCCTGTTTTTGGGGCCTACAGGCGTCGGTAAAACGGAACTTTCCAAGGCACTGGCAGAAGCCATGTTCGGTTCGGAAAATGCGCTGATACGTGTGGATATGTCGGAATATATGGAGGGGCACTCTGTTTCCAAGATGATAGGTTCGCCGCCGGGGTATGTTGGCTTTGACGACGGCGGGCAGCTTTCGGAGAAGGTGCGTCAGAATCCCTATTCGGTCGTGCTTTTTGACGAGATAGAAAAAGCGCATCCAGATGTATTCAATATCCTGCTCCAGGTGCTGGATGACGGTCATATCACGGATTCCAGAGGGCGTAAGGTCAGCTTTAAAAATACGGTCATCATCATGACATCGAATGCAGGCGCACAGAGGATAGTAGAACCCAAAAATCTTGGCTTTGCAGCAAAAGAGGACGCCCGCAAGAGCTATGAACGGATGAAGAACGGCGTGATGGAAGAAGTGAAGCGCCTTTTTAAGCCGGAGTTTTTAAACCGTATCGATGAGGTGATAGTCTTCCATCAGCTGACAGGAACGGATATGAAACAGATAATTAATCTGCTGTCGGGCAGCCTGATAAAGCGCTGCAGAGAACAGATGGATATCCGGCTGACGCTGACAGCTGCATTGAAGGACCATATCGTAGAAAAGTACAGCGATTTGAAGATGGGCGCAAGGCCGTTGAAGCGCGCCATCCAGACGCAGATAGAGGATGCACTGGCAGAGGAGATATTGTCCGGACGCATCGGCAGCGGAGACAGCGTGAGCGCAGGATTCCGGGAAGGAAAGGTCACGTTTTCGGTGCATGACCGTTAAGGGGACATGACTTTTGGCGGAGTGCAGACATTTGCAGGAGGCGGACGCCGCAAACAGAGAGCGGCTGTCCGTGCGGCATACCATAATAATATCCGCCGTCAGGGCGGACAGGAGGACAAAGGAATGGCAGCAGTAACAGAATTGATAAGAACAGAAGCAGACGGCAGCATCAGCTTCGGCAATCATCTTCTGGAGGAAAAGAGCAAGAAAGAGGGATTCGAGAGCGGCGGCGACGAATATAAGGTAAAGACCTGCCATGAGCTGACACGGCTTGAGAGAAACGGGATGTTTGTATATGAATCTGTTCCGGGAACAAGTGTGGAGCATTTTTGTGAGAGCGACAGCAGCGTGAGCTTTATTGTAGAAGGAAACGACGATGCGCAGATAACGCTCGGCCTGGAGGCGGGAGCGGAGTACGATGTGCGTATCAACGGAGAAGATGCAGGCCGCATGGGAACGAATATGGGCGGTAAGCTGAATGTGAGCGTAGAGCTTGCGGGCATCGGAGAAGTAAAGGTAGAGATTACAAAATAAATGGCGACAAAAATCAAAACGAGATATTTCTGTCAGGAATGCGGTCATGAGTCGGCAAAGTGGTTGGGACAGTGTCCGGGCTGTCGGGCGTGGAACACGTTTGTAGAGGAGCCGGTGGTTGTGACTGCAGGAGGAAAAGAGATAAAAAAGCCAAGCGCGGGCGGCCCACAAAGCCGCCCCGCTGTGTTAAATGAGATCTCCATGGAAGAGGAGAGCAGGATACCTACCGGGATAGGAGAACTGGACCGGGTGCTGGGAGGCGGTATCGTGAACGGTTCCCTGACGCTCGTGGGAGGCGATCCGGGTATCGGGAAATCGACGCTCCTTCTGCAGATGTGCCGTAATCTGTCTTTTGACGGAAAGAAGCTTTTGTATGTATCAGGGGAGGAGTCACTGCGTCAGATAAAGATGCGCGCGCTGCGCATCGGAGATTTTGCAGACTCTATGGAGCTGTACTGCGAGACGAACCTGACACAGATAGAAGCCGTGATAAAAGAGCGCAGCCCTCAGACCGTTATCATCGACTCCATACAGACGATGTATAATGAAGAGGTAAACGCTGCGCCGGGAAGCGTCTCACAGGTAAGGGAGTCTACGGGAGTGCTCCTGCGTCTGGCAAAGGGACTCGGTATTTCGGTGTTTATCGTGGGACATGTGACGAAAGAGGGAACGGTGGCCGGACCGCGTGTTTTGGAGCATATGGTCGATACGGTGCTCTATTTTGAGGGAGACAGGCATGCATCCTACCGAATCCTGCGGGGAGTAAAAAACCGTTTCGGGTCAACGAATGAGATCGGCGTGTTTGAAATGCGTCAGGAAGGACTTGTGGAGGTCAAAAATCCTTCGGAGTTTATGTTAAACGGAAGACCGCAGGGAGCCAGCGGCTCGGTCGTTTCCTGTTCGATGGAGGGGACACGCCCGATGCTGACAGAAATTCAGGCGCTTGTATGTCACAGCAATTTCGGTATCCCGCGCAGACAAACGACGGGAACGGATTTCAACAGGGTCAATCTTTTGATGGCGGTGCTGGAGAAGCGGCTCGGGATGCAGGTCGGCGGCTGCGATGCCTATGTGAACATCGCGGGGGGCATTAAGATTACAGAGCCGGCGATAGACCTCGGGATCGTGCTTGCGGTCATGTCGAGCTTTCGTAACCGTCCTGTGCCGGAGGGGCTCATTGCTTTCGGCGAGGTGGGATTGAGCGGCGAGGTGCGCGCGGTTTCCATGGCGG
>ENA-ORMO01001998-ORMO01001998.1-human-gut-metagenome-genome-assembly--contig:-NODE-1998-length-18443-cov-2.506091_pt1 | contig 18443 bp, 17 predicted proteins | sample MGYA00242106_ERZ509001 | MGnify/ENA primary metagenome ERZ509001 (study PRJEB26280, sample SAMEA2338736) | human gut metagenome | biome: human gut; feature: human-associated habitat; material: faeces... | reverse complement strand
CGTAAACGGTCTATACCCTTAGCAGGGGCACCTCTTCAGCCACTTGAGTACTTCTCCATATGCCTAAATAGAATAAAATATTTAATTCATTGTGTGCGAACACACAACGCTATATTATATTAACAAATACTCATGACATTGTCAAGGAACTTTTTTAATTCTTTGGAAAAATTATTTTTCTCCTGCCGTTTTTCTTTTCAACATCCGCTTTTTATTTTTTCCATTTTTCTGCGGCCGTTTCATAAAGATTGTTTCCTTCTTTATCGATTACCACGATCACAGGCAAATCTTCTATATACAAACGCCGGATAGCCTCTGTACCCAAATCTTCATAAGCAACAACCTGTGCCTCTTTAATACATTGTGCCAGCAATGCTCCGGCTCCTCCTACGGCTGCAAAATATACGGCGTGATTTCTTTTGATGGCTTCCACGACTTCCGGAGAACGCTTTCCTTTTCCCACCATTCCTTTTAATCCTTCATCCAGCATATCCGGAGTGTACTTATCCATTCTGCTACTGGTTGTCGGTCCGGCTGAACCGATTACCTGTCCTTCTCTGGCCGGACTTGGTCCCAGATAATAAAGAACATTCCCTTTTAACTCTATTGGTAAGGTTTCCCCTTTTTTCATGGATTCATACATTCTTTTATGCGCGGCGTCTCTGGCGGTATAAATGGTTCCTGTAAGATAAACATAATCTCCCGCTCTCAATTCCTCTATATCCTTTTCCTGCAATGGAACCTGTATTCTTCTGTTCATTCTTTTCTCCTTATTCTATCTTATTTTATCTTATTCTTTCTGTCTTTTCTCTCGTGATCCGTTTACGATATGATCATCCGTCCGGGAAGCACGGATTCTCCGTTTGCTGCCTGATTACATTATTTGTCACATACTTTGTAATATGTTCTGTTATTGTGATATGCTCTGTTATAAAGTACGGCTGGTGTGACGATTTACATGACAACACATGTTGACCGCCAGCGGCAGACCTGCAATGTGTGTGGCATAGGTATTAATATTGACAGCCAATGCGGTCACCGTACCGCCAAGTCCTGCCGGTCCGATACCCAGCCTATTGATTTTTTCCAGCAATTCTTCTTCCATTTCTTTTACATATGCAATAGGTGAATGTTCCCCTGCCTCTCTGGTGAGCGCTTCTTTGGCCAGCAACGCAGCTTTTTCAAAGGTTCCTCCAATGCCTACGCCAACAACGACCGGAGGACATGCGTTTGGTCCTGCTTCACGAACGGCAGATAAAATCGCTTCCTTCGCTCCCTCGATACCATCTGCAGGTTTTAACATAAAAATTTTGCTCATATTTTCACTGCCAAATCCTTTTGGCGCCACCGTAATCTTAATTTCTTCTCCCGGCACGATACTATAATGAATCACGGCAGGCGTATTGTCTTTTGTATTTTCTCTGTAAAATGGATCTTTAACCACTGATTTCCGAAGATACCCTTCTGTATATCCCTGCCGTACTCCTTCGTGAATAGCCTCCTCAAGGCTTCCTCCTTCAATATGCACATCCTGTCCGACAGAGATAAATACAACGGCCATTCCGGTATCCTGACAAATAGGAATCTGTTTTTCTCCGGCAATTTTCAAATTTTCCTGAAGCTGCGTAAGAATCTGACCGCCCAGCGGACTTTCTTCTTCCTGCACCGCCTTCTGTAATACGCTTTTCATATCAGCAGATAAATAATAATTTGCTTCAATACACATCTCTTTTATATTTCTGGTAATCTCGCTCACATGAATTTTTTTCATTGTCTTCTCCTTTATCACAAAATGATTCGCAGTCCGGCTCTTTTTCTCTGCCCTGAGCAGTCAATATGACTTTTCTGGTACCAGACGACATCTTCTCTGCCATAATATAAATACAAAAGACAGACTACCGCAAAATTCCTGTTTCCTGCGACAGTCTGTCTTATAATTATTGGTCAGTTTCTTTTTCGGCTTCTTCGCCGTTCTCTTCCTCTGACTCTGTGATTTTGACTTTTGTAACGCTGGCCACGGTAACATTACTTTCAGAATCGACATTCATTAATTTTACCCCGGATGTATTCCGTCCGATCACAGAAATGCTGCTGCTGTCCATTCGGATCACCACACCTTCCGTTGTGATCATCATGATTTCTTCTCCATCACTGACCATTTTGGCTCCGACAACATATCCGGTCTTTTCTGTAATCTTATAGCATCGTAATCCTTTTCCTCCACGATTCTGCAGAGTAAACTCTTCCATTGGAGTACGTTTTCCCATACCATTTTCAGAAACAATAAGAAGATCTTCTCCTTCTGAACTTAACTGCATACCAATGAGTTCATCCGAATCACCGAGATTAATCCCAATCACGCCCATGGAAACACGACCAATTTCTCTCACATTGGCACAGGCAAAACGAATGCACTGTCCCTCTTTCGTAATCAGAAAAATATCGTCTTCCTCACCGGCCAGTTTCACCTCAATGAGATCATCATTTTCACGCAGAGTAATGGCAGCCAGACCACTTTTTCTTATATTATTATATTCTTCAAATCTTGTCTTTTTGATAATTCCCCGACGGGTAGCCATAATCAGATATTGATTTTCTCCCTCGTCCACCGGAATAATCGCCGTAATTTTTTCTCCCGGCTGGAGCTGCAGCAGATTAATAATATTTACTCCTCTGGCTGTCCTTCCAGATTCCGGAATCTCATAGCCTTTCAAACGATAGGCTCTTCCTCTGTTGGTAAAAAACAGAATAAAATTATGGGTACTGGTCATAAACATGTGATCGATATTATCCTCATCAATGATGTTCATGCCCTTAATTCCTTTTCCTCCACGATTCTGGCTGTGGAAATTATCCAGCGTCATTCTCTTGATGTATCCCAGACGGGAGAAAGTAATGACCGCGTCTTTTTTCGGAATCAGCGCTTCGTCACTGAAATCTTCGGCATCCAGTTCAATGGATGTTCTTCTGTCATCTCCGTATTTGTCACGAATCAGAGTGATTTCTTCACGGATAACGCCCAACAGAAGTTTTTCATCACCTAAAATCGCTTCATATTCAGCAATCTTACGTTCTAATTCATCATATTCAGCCTGCAGTTTCTCCCGTTCCAATCCGGTCAGCGCGCGCAGACGCATATCTACGATGGCCTGTGCCTGCGCCTGTGAAAAACCAAAGGCTTCGATCAGACTCTCTCTTGCTTCCGCTACATTTTTAGACGCACGAATAATGCGAATGACTTCATCGATCACATCAAGGGCCTTCAACAGACCTTCCAAGATATGCGCTCTTTCTTTCGCCTTGTTCAGTTCATATTTCGTCCTTCTGGTCACCACGTCTTTCTGATGATTCAGATAGTGGCTGAGCATCTCTTTTAAGTTTAAAATCTTCGGCTGATTATCCACCAGCGCCAGCATGATTACACCGAAGGTATCCTGTAACTGCGTATGTTTAAATAACTGATTCAATAAAACATTGGCATTGACATCTTTTCTCGTCTCAATACAGATACGCATACCGCTGCGATCGGATTCATCTCTCAGCTCAGTGATGCCATCCACCCGTTTTTCTTTAACCAGATCGGCAATTTTCTCGATCAGCCTTGCTTTATTAACCATATAAGGCAGTTCGGTAACCACGATCCGCTGCTTGCCGTTGGCCATCGGTTCAATGTTAGTCACCGCCCGTACCTTGATTTTTCCCCGTCCTGTGCGATATGCTTTTTCAATTTCCCTCCTTCCGAGAATGGAAGCGCCAGTCGGAAAATCCGGTCCTTTGACAATCTCCATTAATTCATCAATGGAGGTGTCCCGGTCCTCTTCAATCTGATTATCAATCAATTTCACCACGCCATCAATAGTCTCCCGGAGATTATGCGGAGGAATATTTGTGGCCATACCGACTGCGATTCCCTGCGCGCCATTCACCAGTAAATTCGGATAACGGGAAGGCAGGATACTCGGTTCTTTTTCTGTCTCATCAAAGTTCGGAACAAAATTTACCGTATCTTTATAAATATCCGCGGTCATTTCCATGGAAATTTTAGACAGTCTGGCTTCCGTGTAACGCATGGCCGCCGCACCGTCTCCATCTACAGAACCAAAGTTTCCATGTCCGTCTACCAGAGGATAGCGGGTAGACCATTCCTGGGCAAGATTAACCAGAGCGCCATAAATGGAGCTGTCGCCATGGGGATGATATTTACCCATGGTATCCCCGACAATACGCGCACATTTTCTGTGGGGTTTATCCGGCCCGTTATTTAACTCGATCATCGAGTACAGAATCCTTCTCTGTACCGGTTTAAGACCATCCCGGACATCGGGAAGCGCCCGGGATACGATTACACTCATGGCATAATCAATATAGGATTTTTCCATGGTATCTTTTAAATCGACCTCATGGATTTTATCAAAAATATTACTATCGTCCATTTTTTCCTCCAGATTCAAACCTGTCTCCGGTATTAAATGTCAAGATTCTGCACATACTTGGCATTAGCTTCAATAAACTCTCTTCGCGGCTCTACCCGGTCTCCCATCAGCGTATCAAAGGTAAGATCCAGCGCAGAAGCAGAGTCTTCATCCATATTTACCCGCAATAAAATACGTTTTTCCGGATCCATCGTTGTTTCCCACAACTGCGAAGCATCCATTTCTCCCAGACCTTTATAACGCTGGATTTTATTATTTCCATCTCTGCCAATTTCCGTGAGAATGCCATTTAATTCTTCATCACTGTAGGCATACCATACTTTTTTATTTCTCTCAATTTTATACAAAGGAGGCTGTGCAAGATACACATATCCCTGGCGAATCAGCTCCGGCATAAACCGATACAGGAAGGTCAGCAAAAGAGTCGCAATATGCGCGCCGTCCACATCGGCATCAGTCATAATAATGATCTTATGATAACGAAGCTTGGTAATGTCAAACTCTTCATGAATCCCTGTACCAAAAGCTGTGATCATCGCCCGGATTTCATTATTGACGAGAATTTTATCCAGTCTTGATTTTTCTACATTAAGAATTTTTCCTCGCAACGGTAAAATTGCCTGTGTTGCCCTGCTTCGGGCCGTCTTGGCAGATCCTCCGGCGGAATCTCCCTCCACGATATAGATTTCGCAGTTTTCCGGATTTTTATCTGAGCAATCCGCCAGCTTACCTGGCAGACTCATGCCGTCAAGGGCAGATTTTCTTCTGGTAAGATCCCTTGCCTTTCGCGCAGCCTCTCTGGCTCTCTGGGCCAGAATGGCTTTTTCACAGATCATCTTTGCCACATTGGGATTCTGCTCCAGAAAATAGGTCAACTGTTCGCTGACCACGCTGTCTACAGCGCCTCTTGCCTCGCTGTTCCCCAGTTTTTGTTTCGTCTGTCCCTCAAACTGCGGCTCCGGAATCTTAATGCTGACAATGGCCACCATTCCTTCCCGGATGTCCTCGCCGGACAGATTCTGTTCACTGTCTTTTAATAATTTTGCCGATCTGGCATAGTCATTAAAGGTCTTCGTCAGCGCGCTTCGAAAACCGGCCAGATGCGTTCCGCCTTCCGGGGTAGTGATATTGTTGACGAAGCTGTAGACGCCTTCATTGTAGGAATCATTATGCTGCATGGCGACTTCCACATACACATCGCCCTTTTTCCCCTCGCAAAAAATCACTTCCGGGTACAGCACTTCCTTTTGTTTATTGAGGTATTCCACATATTCCTTGATTCCGCCTTCATAGTGAAAGGTCATGGAAACCGGCTCTTCTCCCCGCAGATCATGAAGAACGATCTTCAGATTACGGGTCAGGAAAGCCATCTCTCTCAATCGCTGTTTTAAAATATCAAAATCAAATACAGTTTCTTCAAAAATATCCGGATCAGGAAGAAAACGGACTTCTGTTCCCCTTCTCTTCGTCTCACCAACAACGGTCAGCGGATACATGACTTTTCCCCGTTCATATCTCTGCCGATAAATTTTTCCATCATGACTGATGTCGACCTCAAGCCATACGGACAACGCATTCACGACCGACGCCCCAACGCCATGAAGACCTCCGGATACTTTATATCCTCCGCCGCCAAACTTACCTCCGGCATGGAGAATCGTAAAGACCACTTCTACTGCCGGAATCCCTTTCTTTTTATTGATTCCCACCGGGATACCTCTCCCGTTATCTCTGACGGTAATCGAATTATCCGGCTGAATATACACATGAATGGTATCGCAGTATCCGGCCAGAGCCTCATCAATGGAATTATCTACAATTTCATAAACCAGATGGTGGAGACCTTTGGATGAAGTGCTGCCAATATACATTCCAGGCCTTTTACGAACTGCTTCCAGACCTTCCAGTATCTGAATCTGGTCTGCGCCATATTCCTGGGATACCGATTTTTTTTCTTCACTCATACAAAAACCTCCTGCCAATCGATGTAAATCTTTTTCTCTGTTTTTATGTAAAAGCACGCACTTGTGCATTCTATATAGCGTAAATATTATTATAACATAAATATCGGCAAAGATTCAACTTTTTAAACATAGTTTCCCAAATCCTTGATTTTCCCTTTTTCCACATGGAAAACTTTATCCAGATGCATCCGGGTATTGACAAAGTCGTCGAGACCGGTACAGGAGATCATTGTCTGAATATCCGAAATATGTTCCAGAAGGTAATTCTGACGATGGGCGTCCAGTTCCGACAGAACATCATCCAGAAGAAGAACCGGTTTGTCTCCGGACACCTCTTCGATCAGACGAATCTCTGAAAGTTTTAAAGCCAGAGCCGCCGTTCTCTGCTGTCCCTGGGAACCAAATTTACGAAGATCAATGTCGTTGATCTTAAACGCAAGATCGTCCCGGTGAGGCCCAGCCGAGGTTGTTCCCATTTTGATGTCTTTATCCCGATAACCATAAAGGACGTCCCGGAAGGCTTCTGCCGACACATTTTCTTCATAGGAAACCTGAATCTGTTCCCGGTTTCCGGTCAGTTTGCTGTGAATTTCCCTCATCATCTCTGCCATATGCCGGACAAACTTCTGCCTTTTTTCAATGATCCGGCAACCCGTATCAATGATCTGTTCATCCCAGCCATCCAGAGTTTCCCGGAGCTGTGGAAAAAAATTAATCTGCTTCAGCAGATTATTACGTTCTGACAAAAGATGATTATAAGCAGAAAGATATTGCAGATATGATTTATCTAACTGACTCATCTCCATATCCAGAAACTTTCTTCGCATAGACGGCCCATTTTTAATCAAACCCAGATCTTCCGGTGAAAAAAATACCACATGAAGCGTCCCGAGCAATTCACTGGTTTTCCGTATGGGCACGCCGTCAATTGCGATTCCTTTGGATTTTTTCTTTTTTAAATGAAAATCCAAACGATGTGATAGTTGATTTTTGTTAAAAAATAAACGAATATGTGCCTCTTCTTTGTCAAATCGGATCAGTTCTTTGTCTTTACTTCCCCGATGCGACCGGGAAGTTCCCGTCAGGTATACGGCTTCCAGAATATTCGTCTTGCCCTGGGCATTATCACCGAAAAAAATATTGACTCCAGGAGAAAATGTTACCTTTTCGGAATCATAATTTCTGTAATTATTCAGTTGTATGGATTCCACATACATAACATTTCCTCCTTTCCGTCCCGGCACACTATTTTATGATGGATACTTTCTCTCCGTTAAATTCCAGAAAATCTCCATCGTATAATTTTTTCCCTCTTCTTGTTTCGACTTCTCCATTGACTTTGACCATACCATCCTGGATCACGATCTTTGCATCTACCCCGGAACCTACTAATCCTGCGGCTTTCAGAGCCTGCCCTAATTTAATAAATTCATCTCTTAATTTTAATTCCATGATTTTACCTCTGATTTCTTTTATTTCATTCGTTCTTTTTTACTTTTTTCCGATTTTCTTTAAATTCCTGCATTATTGACGTTAATTGGAAGAATCAGATAAAGATAAGATACTTTTTCATCACGAATAATACATGGCGCAATGGAGTTAATCATATAAATCGTGATTTCTTCTTCATCAATTACCCGCAGAGCATCCACTAAAAATTTTGGATTAAAGCCAATCAATAAATCTTTTCCTTCTTTTTCCAATCGAATCTGATCCTGCATGGAACCGATCTGAGAAGAAATCATCAGATCCATTTTTCCATCTTCGATTTTAAAAATAATCGGTTTTTTATCGGATTCTTTAATAAACAGTGTGGAACGATCCAGGCAGCGGAGTAATTCCATTTTATTGACTACGATTTTTGTCTCATAATCCGTGGATAACATCTGGCTGATATTATAAAATTTTCCCTCAAGAAGACGGGAAACCACGATGGTTTTTTCAAATTCAAATAAAATATGTTTATCCGTCAGATACATATTTACACTGTCCTTTGCTTCTCCCGGTAAAATTTTACTGATTTCTGCCAAAGTTTTTCCGGGAACGATGACCTCAAGTTTAGGATATTGTTCGCTGAGCGTAATTTTTCTCACAGAAATCCGATGACCGTCAAGAGAGGTTACCGTTAAAATATTATTTTCGATCTGCAAAAGTTCTCCGGTCATTAATTTATTATTTTCATTATCGGATACGGAAAAAATTGTCTGTCGGATTACTTCTTTTAAGTCATATTGCGAAATCGTGATTTTATTTTCTTTTTCAATCACCGGAAGACGGGAAAAATCATCTCCCTGTTTTCCCATAATATTACAATGAATCTGTTCACAGCGGATACTGGTATTTCCATTTTCTTCTGTTTCCAGGATGACATCGTTGTCAGGGATTTTTTTGATGATTTCCGAAAACAACTTTGCTTCAAGGGCAATTTTACCTGGGCTGATAATATCCCCTTCAATAATGGTTTCAATTCCCAGTTCCGTATCGTTGGCTGTTAATTTTATACAATGGTCATAGGCTTCAATCAGAATACATTCTAAAATATCCATTGTTGTTTTGGTTGATACGGCTTTGGAAACAATGTTAACCCCATGTAAAAATTGATTCTTAGGACAAATGATCTTCATAATTGTGCATAACTCCTTTCGGTGAAAAAACATAGAGATATATAAGATAATATCAGTAGTAGTAGTAGTAGGGGGTGTTAGTTTTGTGTATAAGCGGAAAAGTCCGCATAAATAAACGGAAAGTCCGATAGGACAACCATGCGGATAAGGGTGTGGATAAATGAAAATTTTAAATCCGGTTATCCACAGGGGGAAAACTGTCCCCAGGTTATCCACAGCACATTCACACCCTTTCTGAATAGAATGTGGAAAAAAATAAAGGATAGATTCAGAGAGATTGAAGTATCCTTTATTCTTTTTCTGTTCGGTATGGAAATGAATTATGATGGCGGATTTAATTTTTTTACCAGGATGTCCACATTGGCTTTCAGATTCTCATCTTTGGAAAGAAGATCAAGAATTTTCTCATGGCCATGCAAAATCGTACTGTGGTCTCGATTTCCCATAATTTTTCCGATGATTTGTAAGGAACAGTTGGTGTATTTTCGGATCAGATACATGCAAATCTGTCTCGGATTGGCAATTTCCTTATTTTTCTTACGGGAAAGAATGTCATTAACGGTGATGTTATAATGTTCTGCCACCATTTCCATGATAAATTCCGGCGTAATTTCTTTTTGCGTTTCGATGGTGTCTTTTAAGGCCTCCTCGGCAAGATCCAGAGTGACCGGACGTTTTTCGAGATTGGCAAAAACACAGATTTTATTCAAGGCGCCTTCAAGTTCTCGGATATTGGACGTAATGTTGGTGGCCACGTACTGCATAACTCCGGTGTCAATTTCCAGATTTTCCAGTTCTGCCCGTTTTTTCAGGATGGCCATCTTGGTTTCGTAGTCTGGCGGCTGAATATCTGCGGTAATTCCCCATTCAAAACGGGAACGAAGTCGTTCTTCCAGGGTAGAAATTTCCCTTGGATGTTTATCTGAGGAAATGACAATCTGTTTTTTTGCCTCGTGCAGCTCATTAAAGGTATGGAAAAACTCTTCCTGTGTACTTTCTTTTCCGATAATGAACTGAATATCATCGATAAGAAGAACGTCGATATTACGGTATTTATCGCGGAATTCCTTATTTTTATCATGCTTCAGAGAATCGATCAGTTCGTTGGTAAATTTCTCGGAAGTGACATATAAAACGCGGAGATCTTTCCTATTATTAATGATATGATGGGCAATCGAATGCATAAGATGGGTTTTTCCCAGTCCGGCGCCACCATATAAAAAGAGGGGATTATAAGAACCTCCGGGTGATTCCGCCACAGCCACGGATACGGCATGGGCCATTTTGTTGGTCGGACCAACGACAAAAGTATCGAAAGTATACCGTGGATTCAGGTTTCCTATATATTCAGACGGAACGGAAGAAGTATGTTTTGGCGCTGATTTCTCCTGAACCTGGGTTTCCGGGGCAGGAGAATCAGTGAAGGCAATTTCAAACTGCTTCCCGGTGACCTGTTCAATCGCCATAGAAAGAATGACGTCGTAGTATTTATGTTTGATAAATTCAATTCCCCGAGCGCCGCGGGAAACGAAAAAGGTGATGGTATTCTCTGTGACAGACTGAATGACCAGAGGTTCGATCCAGGTTTTTACAGCCACCTGCGTAATATCCTGCTCTTTAATGAGAATATCTAAAATTTTATTCCAGTTTGACTCAATTTTCTCTCTCATGTTTCCATAACTCCATTCCGATTATCCTGTTTTTGTGCAGTAAAAAATATACCTGAGCCGAAGAGATAAAGATCTCAGGGCAAAGGAATGTAAATATAAGTGTATAACAAAGCCGATTTTTTTTCAATACAGGAAATTGATTTAACCGTGGAAAATGTGGATAACTTTTTGTGGACAAGTGAAAAAAAACGAAAAAAATCGGGGAAAAAAAAGAAAATTGTGGATTGTGGATAGAATAACTGAAGTTATGCACAAAGAAAAAATGCAGGATTTTCCATAGTTTTGAGGAAAAATTTAAAATTCGATGTGTATAATTAGTGAGTTGTGCACATGTTATACACAAAATGTGGATAACTCGTGGATAAGTTCTGAATTTGATGTGGTTTTTATGTGTAAAAACAGGAAAAAATGTTTTTTGAAGAAAAAGAGAAGAAAAAAGCAAGGATTTAATTGACAAGAAATACTTTTTTCAATATAATAGGAGTGATGTTTTTCAACAGGAAAGAAAAATCGAAGGAGGTGGCTTTCGCTATGAAGATGACATATCAGCCAAAGAAAAGACAGAGATCTAAAGTTCATGGTTTTAGAAAAAGAATGAGCACTGCTAATGGCAGAAAAGTATTAGCCAGAAGAAGAGCAAAAGGAAGAAATAAATTGTCAGCTTAGGTCGCAGTCATGTGGCCTTTTCTTTTCTCATTCATTTATCTGGAAAGGTGAGAAAATTTGGTAAGTAAATTTCAGTCTTTAAAGAAAAACAGGGAATTCCAATCTGTATATCGCAGAGGCCGTTCCAAGGTCAATCGTTATTTTGTCATGTTATATATGAAAAATAATCTGCCGTATAACAGGATTGGAATTTCTGTCAGTAAAAAAGTAGGAAATAGTATTGTAAGACACCGGGTTGTCCGGGTTGTCCGTGAGATCATGCGTCTTCACTGGGAAGATGTCGCTCAGGGATATGATATTGTAATTGTGGCACGTACAGCAGCTAAAGATTCCGAATATAATAAATTTGAAAGTGCCATTATACAGTTGTTGAAAAAGCATCGTTTATGGAAAGAGATTTCAAATGAGAATCATTTTGATTAAACTAATCAGATTTTATCAGAAATATCTGTCGGCCCTCAAAGGAAGGGCTACGTGTATTTATACACCGACCTGTTCACAGTATGCCATAGAAGCTTTGCAGAAATATGGTGTTCTTAAAGGAGGATTACTTGCAGTATGGCGGATTTTACGCTGTAATCCTTTCGCAAAAGGCGGGTATGACCCGGTTCCGTAATTAAGGAGGATAAGCATGTTACTGACGCAGTCAACAATGCCGATCATAGGGTGGATCGCCACACTTCTTGGATATGTTATGGACTTTATCTTTAAGGGATTAAGTGCGGTAGGTATTCAAAATGTCGGCTTATGCATCATTATTTTTACATTTTTTGTTCGTTTGATCATGATTCCACTTACGGTCAGACAGCAGAAATTTATGAAGATCAACCAGGCCATGCAGCCTGAGATCATGAAAATTCAGAAAAAATATCGCAATAAGAAAGATCAGCTTTCTTTACAGAGACAGAATGAAGAGATTCAGGCTGTTTATGAAAAATATGGTACCAGCCCGACAGGCGGATGTCTGCAGATGGTGGTACAGCTTCCTATTTTCCTGGCATTATTCCAGGTTATCAGAAATATTCCGGCCTATATTCCACATGTAAAAAATATTTTTATGACAGCAGTGACGGCCATCGAAAGCAGTGGAGCCGGACATATTCAGACAATTAATAAGATTGCCGAGGGAGTAAAATCTTCCTACATCACAGAACTTTCCAGTGGAGCAACATCCAATCAGATCATTGATGTGCTCAACTATTTCACGCCGGAAGCCTGGGATAAGCTGGCGCAGGCCATCCCTTCCGCATCGGCAGTGATTGAAAATGTGGCAGATCAGGTTGCCAGCATCAATAACTTTATGTTGGGAATTAACGTGGCGCAGGCGCCGGGATTAAGATTTTCCGTTTATCTGATCATCCCTGTTCTTGCTGCATTATTCCAGTATTTATCGACGAAAACCATGCAGCAGCCGCAGATGGATGGAAATAATCCGGCTGCAGGAATGACAAAGAGCATGAACTTAATGATGCCTCTGATGTCTTTATATTTCTGTGTGATCATGCCGGCAGGTATGGGTCTTTACTGGGTAACCAGTGCGGCTTTCCAGTGTATACAGCAGATCATCATCAATAAATATATGGAACATGCCGATATTGAAAAAATGATCGAGAAGAATCGGAAAAAAGCGGAGAAGAAGAGAGCAAAAGGGAAAAAATCTCTTATGGAAAGAATGACCAGCGCAGCAGGGCAGACAGCAGAGGGTCAGCAGGGCAGAGCTGAAACAAAAACCATGACAGATTTTGCAACCATGAATCTGAAAAAGCTTCCGGGAGGTGCGGATACGCAGCAGGGAAGTCATGAAGCAGCTTCGAATGTCGATGTAAGTAAATTGGGTGAAATAGGGAAAAATGCTTATCTGGTATCGCAGTATGAGAAGGAACAGAATACCAGGGGAGGTAAAAAATAGTGGATGTTATGGAATTTAAAGGCAAAACAAAGGAAGATGCGATTACCGCAGCGACTGTTGAGCTTGGAATTACCAGTGATAAATTAAATTATGAGGTGATTGATGAGGGGAGCGCAGGTTTTTTAGGGATTTTTAATGTGAAACCTGTAGTGATTCGCGTTTCCTTAAAGAAATCTCTCGTTGAAAGAACACAGGAATTTTGTGATGAACTGTTTGCTGCCATGAAAGTGGAAACCGTGGTATCCATTCAGTTTAAAGAAGAAGATAATGTGATGAATATTGATCTTTCCGGCCCTGATATGGGTATTCTTATCGGAAAACGCGGACAGACCCTTGACGCATTACAGTATCTGATCAGCCTTTTTGTCAATAAAGAGGGCGATGCTTATATCCGGGTTAAACTCGATACAGAAAACTATCGTGAGAGAAGAAAAGCCACTCTGGAAAAACTGGCAAAGAAGATTGCTTATACTGTAAAGAGAACCAGAAAGCCGGTTTCTCTTGAACCGATGAACCCTTATGAAAGAAGAGTAATTCATTCTGCTTTGCAGAACGACAGATATGTCTGCACCAGAAGCGAGGGAGAAGAACCTTACCGTAAGGTTGTCATCATGTTAAAAAAAGACAGATAATCTCGTCTGTAGATTGTGAAATGAGGATGTTTAAAGATTCCGTCGGATTTTTTAAACATCCTATTTTTGAATGGAGCGGATTTGCCATGATTAATGAATTTGATACGATCGCAGCCATTGCTACGGCTGTGTCTAATGCAGGAATAGGAATAGTCAGAATCAGCGGAGAAGAGGCTCTGCCTGTATTAAGTAAAATTTTTGAACCTTATAATCAAAAAAATGTGATGGATCTGCAATCCCATCATGTGTATTATGGAAATATTAAAGATGAGGAAGAGGTTATTGATGAATGTATCGTCATCATTATGAAAGGACCTCATAGTTATACAAGAGAAGATGTGGTGGAAATTGACTGCCACGGCGGCGTTTCCGTTGTTTATCGTATTTTAAATCTGGTGATTCGTCATGGCGCCAGACCGGCAGAGCCGGGGGAATTTACCAAACGTGCATTTTTGAACGGGCGTATTGATTTATCTCAGGCGGAGGCAGTCATGGATGTGATTGATTCCCGTAATGAGATGGCCAGACGTAATTCCATGACCCAGTTAAAAGGCGGATTATCCAGAAAAATCAGAGAAATCCGGGAAGAAGTCATTTATCAGATCGCCTATATCGAATCGGCCCTGGATGATCCGGAACATATCAGTTTGGATGGTTATCCACAGAAATTAAAAATTTTTGTGGATAAATGGATCAAAAGTACAGAAGAGATGTTGACATCCTACGATAATGGAAGGTATATTGCAGAAGGAATCCGCACTTGTATTGTGGGTAAACCCAATGCGGGAAAATCTTCGTTTCTTAATGTCCTTCTGGGAGAGGAGAGAGCGATTGTTACGGATATTGCCGGTACAACAAGAGATACGCTGGAGGAATCTGTAACCATTGATGGCATTACCTTAAATATTGTGGATACTGCCGGTATTCGGGATACGGAGGATCAGGTCGAAAAAATCGGTGTGGAAAAAGCAAGAAAAGAGATAGAGAATGCCGATATTGTGTTATTTTTAGTAGATACCTCCCTTCCTGTGGATCAGGAGGATATGGAGATCCTGAAACAGATTAAAGAAAAGAAAAAAATGATTTTGTTAAATAAATCGGATGTGGGAGGAGATTTTACTCTGGAGGACAGAGAACTTCTTGATCAATATCGGGGAGAAGGCGATCCGGTCATTTCCATATCCGCCAAATATAATCAGGGTATTGATGATTTTATTATGGAGTTAAAAAAATTAATGTTTCATGGTAAAATAGATTTGAATCAGGAATTATTCATCACCAATGCCAGACATAAAAAAGCCTTAGAAGAGGCTTTGACCAGCTTTTATTGTGTGGGAGAGAGTATTGACGGAGGAATGCCGGAAGATTTCTTTACCATAGATATGATGAATGCTTATGAAAAGCTGGGACTGATTACCGGAGAAGCAGTGGAAGAAGATCTGGTAAATGAAATTTTTTCACGGTTTTGTACGGGAAAATAACGTGTGGACGCATGGAGTGCAGAAAGACAGATAAAGGAAAAAGACATGAGACAAGTGGAAGAATATTATGACGTCATTGTGGTGGGCGCCGGTCACGCTGGCTGCGAGGCAGCGTTGGCCGCAGCCAGGCTTGGCTGTGAAACCATAATGTTTACGGTCAGTATGGACAGCGTAGCTTTAATGCCGTGTAATCCGAATATTGGCGGAAGTTCCAAAGGGCATCTGGTCAGGGAAATTGATGCCCTCGGCGGCGAAATGGGAAAAAACATAGACAAGACGTACATTCAGTCAAAGATGTTGAATAAATCAAAGGGTCCCGCAGTACATTCCCTGCGGGCACAGGCCGATAAGGACGCTTATTCAAGAGCCATGCGTTTTACTTTACAAAATACCGATCATCTGACGTTACGTCAGGCAGAGGTAACGCAGATTCTTGTGGAAGAGGGAGAAATTCAGGGAGTAGTGACCCACAGTGGGGCAGTTTATCATGGAAAAACTGTGGTACTGGCGACGGGAACTTACCTGAAATCCCGTTGTTTATATGGAGATGTGGTGGATTATACCGGTCCTAACGGATTACAGGCAGCGAATGATTTAAGCCGGTCTCTGGAAGAAAACGGAATAGAGTTATATCGGTTTAAAACGGGAACTCCTGCACGTATTGACCGTCGATCTGTGGATTTTACGGTAATGGAAGAGCAGTTTGGTGATGAGAAAATCGTCCCATTTAGCTTTACCCATAAAGAAGAAGAGATTAAAAGAGAACAGATTTCCTGCTGGTTGACTTATACCAATGAGGAAACCCACAAGATTATCCGTGAAAATCTTGATCGTTCTCCGTTGTATTCCGGAATGATCGAAGGAACCGGACCGAGATACTGTCCTTCCATCGAGGATAAAGTTGTCCGCTTTGCAGATAAGAGCAGACATCAGCTTTTTATCGAGCCGGAAGGGGAATTTACCAATGAGATGTATGTGGGAGGAATGAGCAGTTCATTGCCGGAGGATGTGCAGTATGCCATGTACCGCACGGTGAAAGGGCTGGAAAATGTAAAAATTATCCGTAACGCCTATGCCATCGAATATGATTGTATTAATCCGAACCAGTTAAAATTGTCTCTGGAATTTAAAAAAATCAGTGGACTGTTCAGTGGAGGACAGTTTAACGGCAGTTCAGGTTATGAAGAGGCAGCCGGTCAGGGGCTGATTGCCGGCATTAATGCAGCGAGAAAATGTCAGGGAAAAGATCCGGTTATTTTGGATCGCTCTCAGGCATATATCGGTGTATTGATCGACGATCTGGTTACCAAGGAAAATCATGAACCTTATCGTATGATGACGTCCAGAGCAGAATATCGTCTTTTATTGCGGCAGGATAATGCCGATATGCGCCTGACGGATATTGGATATGCCGTAGGACTTATTGATAAAGATAGATATGATAAGTTCTGTAAGAAGAGAATACAGATAGAAGAAGAAATCCAAAGGGTGAAAAAAATTAATATTGGCGCGGGAAAAGCGGTACAGAATCTTCTTGTGGAAAAAGGAAGCACTCCTCTGAAAAGCGCTTCCACTCTGGCTGAATTAATTAAGAGACCAGAATTAAATTATGAATGTCTTGCCCCTCTTGATCCGGAACGGCAGCCGCTGGATGAAGACGTCATTGAACAGGTAAATATCAATTTGAAATATGAAGGATATATTTCCCGTCAGATGAAGCAGGTAGACCAGTTTAAAAAGATGGAAAATAAATTGATTCCAGAAGAAATTTGCTATGAAGAAGTGCATAATCTTCGTAAAGAAGCCATACAGAAATTAAATGATGTGAGACCACATTCTATCGGTCAGGCGTCAAGAATATCTGGTGTTTCCCCTTCCGATATTTCTGTACTTCTTGTTTATATGGAACAGTTCAGACATAGGAAATAATTCGTATGGATGTTGAACAGAAATATGAGGAGTAATATGAATTTTCAGGAAAAATTAAAAGAAAAAGCTGCAGCTATCGGTATAGATTTAAGTGAAATTCAGTTAAAACAGTTTGAGGAGTTTTATCATTTACTGATAGAAAAAAATAAAGTGATGAACTTAACGGGAATCACAGAATTTGATGAGGTTCTGGTAAAGCATTTTCTGGATAGTCTTGCCTGCGTAAAAGCTGTGGATATGTCCAAGATAAAGACGTTCATGGATGTGGGAACCGGAGCCGGATTTCCGGGAATTCCACTGAAAATTGCATTTCCACATCTCCATGCATGTCTTTTGGATTCCCTGAAAAAAAGAGTGAATTTTTTGGAGGAATCTTTTACGATTTTGGGATTTCAGGAGATGGAAGCTATTCACGGCAGGGCGGAGGAATTTGCAAAAAATAAGGCGTACAGAGAGCAGTATGATCTCTGTGTGTCCAGGGCAGTTTCCAACCTGGCTACGCTGTCGGAATACTGTCTTCCTTATGTGAAAAAGGGAGGATTTTTTGTCTCCTATAAGTCTGGAAGCGTGAAAGAAGAAGCCGAAGCGGCGGAGAAAGCGATTGCACTTTTGGGAGGAAAAATAAAAGAAATTGTCTATTTTACACTTCCTGATACTGACATTGAGCGGTCCTTGGTAGTTATCGAAAAAATAAAAAATACACCTGTACGCTATCCGCGAAAAGCAGGAACACCCTTAAAAGAGCCTCTGTCCTGAGGCTCTTTTTATTTTCACATAATCCTCACATTTTTATCCCATTTTAATCACACAATCCTCATAAAATATGTAAGACAGGGATGTTTCAGGAACAGCTTCAGGAATTTTATCCGGGAATGTCCCCTTAAAAAAGGAGGAGAATACATTGATTGAAGTGAACAATCTGGTCAAACGATATGGAGACCAACTGGCAGTGGATCACCTCTCTTTTCAAATTGAAAAGGGAAAAATTTATGGATTTTTAGGCCCCAACGGAGCAGGAAAATCCACCACTATGAACATCATTACCGGCTATATTGCCTCAACAGAAGGAACCGTTGTTATTAACGGACATGACATTCTGGAAGAACCGGAGGAGGCAAAAAAATGTATCGGCTAT